>Ga0182008_10000554_pt1 | contig 27720 bp, 19 predicted proteins | sample Sormic07211129_1_FD_120482 | JGI IMG/M metagenome (GOLD analysis project Ga0182008, IMG submission 120482) | Rhizosphere microbial communities from Sorghum bicolor, Mead, Nebraska, USA - 072115-129_1 metaG | ecosystem: Host-associated > Plants > Roots > Rhizosphere | place: USA: Nebraska...
CATGCGCCGACATGCGCCGATGCGAGTGCCCGGGCGGAGACGCCCTCACTGCCGACCCAAGACGGGAAAGACCCCCAACCATGACCGGTTGGGGGTCTCTTCGCTGGTGGGGCTAACAGGATTTGAACCTGTGGCCTCATCCTTATCAGGGATGCGCTCTAACCAACTGAGCTATAGCCCCGCCGCGCTCTGCGGTGTGTGTCCCGCGCGCTGACTCCTGAAGATTAGCGCACGACGTGGGCAGTCCCAAAATCGGTTACGAGGAGCTGATCAGCGGCGTCCGTCACTCGTCCTCGGCGAGCGTCAGCTCGATGCCGCCGACGAAGCCGGCCGAGATGTTGTAGATGAACGCGCCGAGGGTCGCCAGCGCCGTCGCGAGGACGACGTCGATGACCGCGATGATCGACGAGAACATCAGGACGTGCGGCAGCGACAGGAAGGACTGCAGGTCGAAGCCGTTCGACTCGTTGGAGCCGGTGGCCTCGGAGATGGTGCCGCCGACCGAGGAGAAGACGCCCATCGCGTCCATGACCATCCACAGCACGGCGGAGGCGACGATCGTGCAGATGCCCAGCGCGATGGAGAGCAGGAAGCTCACCTTCATCACCGACCACGGGTCGGCCTTGGCCACCCGCAGCCGTGCCTTGCGGATACGGGGCGTGGTGCGCGCGCCGGTGCGGGGACGGCGTACCGCGCCCGTCGGTGCGGGGGCGGCGGCCGACTGCGCCTGGGCCGCCGGGTTCGGGTAGGCCTGCGGCGGGTGGTACGGGCCGGCCTGCTGCTGCGGCCGGCGCTCGCCGGGCAGCGGGGAGGGGGTCTGCTGCGGCGGGGCGGGCTGGGCCGGGGGCTGCTGCCTCGGCGGGGCCGGCGCCTGTGACTGCGGTGGTGCCTTCGGCGGGGCGGTCGCGCCCGCCCCCGTCGCCTGCGGACCTCGTGCGTCCGTCACGGTTCCCCCCTGCGATCCCTCGGAGTCGGTCGGGGGCGGACTGGTCGGGTCCACCTCGACCTTGCGAAGTCGGGTCGTGTGCGGATCCGCCGCACGCGCGGCGGAGCCACGGCCGCCGCCGTCCGATTCCGTACCGGTGGAACTACCGGTGGAGGTACCGGCCGATCCGGCGCCCGTGGCTCCGCTCACGCTGACTCACTCCTCGTGCTACTCGGCCGAGGGCGACTCACCCTCGTCCGTGCCGGTGGTTGCGGCGATCTCGGCGGTCTCGTCCACGGCATCGTCACCGTCGACCTCCTCCGCCTCGCGCCCCGCCTCGGCGTTACGTGCGATACCGACGACGGCATCGCGCTTGCCCAGATTGATCAGTTGGACGCCCATGGTGTCACGGCCCGTCTCCCTGACCTCGTTGACTCGCGTACGAATCACGCCGCCCGACAGCGTGATGGCGAGGATCTCGTCGGTCTCCTCGACCACCAGCGCGCCGACGAGCGAACCACGATCCTCCACGATCTTGGCGGCCTTGATCCCCAGACCACCGCGACCCTGGACGCGGTACTCGTCGACGGCGGTCCGCTTCGCGTACCCGCCGTCTGTGGCAGTGAACACGAACGTACCGGGTCGAACAACATTCATCGACAGAAGTTCATCGCCCTCGCGGAAACTCATGCCCTTGACACCGGATGTCGCACGCCCCATGGGGCGCAGTGCCTCGTCCGTGGCGGTGAACCTGATCGATTGTGCCTTCTTGCTGATCAGAAGCAGATCATCATCGGCCGAAACCAGTTCGGCTCCGATCAGTTCGTCGTCCGAACCGTCCTCCGTCTCACGGAGGTTGATCGCGATGACACCGCCGGACCTGGGCGAATCGTAATCCTTCAGAGGCGTCTTCTTGACCAGACCGCCCTTGGTCGCGAGGACCAGGTAGGGCACCGCTTCGTAGTCCCGGATGGCGAGGATCTCCGCGATCGCCTCGTCCGGCTGGAAGGCCAGCAGGTTCGCGACGTGCTGGCCGCGCGCCTCACGGCCGGCGTCCGGCAGCTCGTAGGCCTTCGCCCGGTACACCCGGCCCTTGTTGGTGAAGAACAGCAGCCAGTGGTGGGTGGTCGACACGAAGAAGTGGTCGACGATGTCGTCCTGCTTCAGCTTCGTGCCGCGCACGCCCTTGCCGCCCCGCTTCTGCGAGCGGTAGTCCTCGGTCTTGGTGCGCTTGATGTAGCCGCCGCGCGTGATGGTGACGACGATGTCCTCTTCGGCGATCAGGTCCTCCATGGACATGTCGCCGTCGAAGGGCACCAGCATCGTCTTGCGGTCGTCGCCGTACTTCTCGACGATCGCGGTGAGTTCCTCGCTGACGATGCCGCGCTGGCGGACCGGGGAGGCCAGGATCTGGTTGTACTCGTTGATCTTCGCCTGGAGTTCGTCGTGCTCCTGGACGATCTTCTGCCGCTCCAGGGCGGCGAGGCGCCGCAGCTGCATCTCGAGGATGGCGTTGGCCTGGATCTCGTCGATCTCCAGGAGCTCCATGAGGCCCGTGCGCGCGATCTCGACTGTCTCGCTGGCCCGGATGAGCGCGATGACCTCGTCGATGGCGTCCAGGGCCTTCAGCAGACCGCGCAGGATGTGCGCCCGCTCCTCGGCCTTGCGCAGCCTGAAGCGCGTACGGCGGACGATGACCTCGATCTGGTGCGTCACCCAGTGGCGGATGAACGCGTCCAGGGAGAGGGTGCGCGGGACGCCGTCGACCAGCGCCAGCATGTTGGCGCCGAAGTTGGTCTGCAGGTCCGTGTGCTTGTAGAGGTTGTTCAGTACGACCTTGGCGACCGCGTCCCGCTTGAGGACGATCACCAGGCGCTGACCGGTGCGCGAGGAGGTCTCGTCACGGACGTCGGCGATGCCGCCGACCTTGCCGTCCTTCACCAGGTCGGCGATCTTCTGCGCGAGGTTGTCCGGGTTGACCTGGTACGGCAGCTCCGTGACCACCAGACACTGGCGGTTCTGGATCTCCTCGACCTCGACGACCGCGCGCATGGTGATCGAGCCGCGGCCCGTGCGGTACGCCTCCTCGATGCCCTTGCGGCCCACGACGAGCGCGCCGGTCGGGAAGTCGGGGCCCTTGATGCGCTCGATGAGAGCGTCCAGGAGCTCCTCGTGCGAGGCCTCCGGGTTGTCCAGGTACCACAGGGCACCGGCCGCGACCTCGCGCAGGTTGTGCGGCGGGATGTTGGTCGCCATACCGACCGCGATCCCGGCCGAGCCGTTGATCAGCAGGTTCGGGAAGCGGGCCGGCAGGACCGTCGGCTCCTGGGAGCGGCCGTCGTAGTTGTCCGTGAAGTCGACGGTCTCCTCGTCGATGTCACGGACCATCTCCATCGACAGCGGCGCCATCTTGCACTCGGTGTAGCGCATCGCCGCCGCCGGGTCGTTGCCCGGAGAGCCGAAGTTGCCGTTGGAGTCCACCAGGGGCATCCGCATCGACCACGGCTGCGCGAGACGGACCAGGGCGTCGTAGATCGAGGTGTCGCCGTGCGGGTGGTAGTTGCCCATGACGTCGCCGACCACGCGGGCGCACTTGTAGAAGCCGCGCTCGGGGCGGTAGCCGCCGTCGTACATCGCGTACAGCACACGCCGGTGGACGGGCTTGAGGCCGTCCCGGACGTCGGGCAGCGCACGGGACACGATGACGGACATCGCGTAGTCCAGGTACGAACGCTGCATCTCCGTCTCGAGCCCGACGGGCTCGATGCGCATCACGAGGTCGCCGCCCTCGTCCGGGGTGACAGGAGTGTTCTCGTCGGCCATTGCGGGTGAAGATCCTTCCTGGTGCGGTCAGCTGAGACCGACTCAGATGTCGAGGAAGCGGACGTCCTTGGCGTTGCGCTGGATGAACGCGCGGCGGGCCTCGACGTCCTCGCCCATCAGGACCGAGAAGAGGTCGTCGGCCTGGGCGGCGTCGTCGAGGGTGACCTGGCCGAGGACCCGGTGCTCCTGGTCCATGGTCGTGATGCGCAGCTCCTCGGCGTTCATCTCGCCGAGACCCTTGAAGCGCTGGATCGAGTCCTCGCGGATGCGCTTGCCGCGCTGGCGGCCCATCTCGATGAGGGCGTCGCGCTCGCGGTCCGAGTACGCGTACTCCACGTCGTCCCGGCCCCACTTGATCTTGTAGAGCGGGGGACGCGACAGGAACACATGGCCGGCCTCGACCAGCGGCCGCATGAAGCGGAACAGGAAGGTCAGCAGCAGGGTGTTGATGTGCTGGCCGTCGACGTCGGCGTCCGCCATCAGGATGATCTTGTGATAGCGGAGCTTCTCGATGTCGAAGTCCTCGTGCACACCCGTGCCGAAGGCCGAGATCAGCGCCTGGATCTCCTGGTTCTGCAGGATCTTGTCGATCCGCGCCTTCTCCACGTTGAGGATCTTGCCGCGGATCGGGAGGATCGCCTGGTACTGCGGGTTGCGGCCGGACTTGGCCGAGCCGCCGGCGGAGTCACCCTCGACGATGAAGATCTCGCACTTGATGGGGTCGTTGGACTGGCAGTCGGAGAGCTTGCCCGGCAGCGACGCCGACTCCAGCAGGCCCTTACGACGCGTCAGGTCGCGCGCCTTGCGGGCCGCCACGCGCGCGGTGGCCGCCTGGATGCCCTTGCGGATGATGTCCGAGGCCTCGTTCGGGTTGCGGTCCAGCCAGTCCGCGAGGTGCTCGTAGACGACCTTCTGCACGAAGGTCTTCACCTCGGTGTTGCCCAGCTTGGTCTTGGTCTGGCCCTCGAACTGCGGCTCGCTCAGCTTCACCGAGATGATCGCCGTCAGACCCTCGCGGATGTCGTCACCCGTGAGGTTGTCGTCCTTCTCGCGCAGCAGCTTCTTGTCGCGCGCGTACTTGTTGATCAGCGAGGTCAGCGCGGCGCGGAAGCCCTCTTCGTGGGTACCGCCCTCGTGCGTGTGGATGATGTTCGCGAAGGAGTACACGCCCTCGGTGTAGCTGCTGTTCCACTGCATCGCGACCTCGAGGGACAGGAGCTTCTCCTTGTCCTCCGCCTCCAGGTCGATCACGGTGGCGTGCACCGCTTCCCCCTTGCGGGAGTTGAGGTACTTCACGAAGTCGACGATGCCGCCCTCGTAGTGGTACTCGACCGACTTGACGTCGGCCTTCTCGTCCGCGCCCGCCTCGTCCGCTCCCGAGGTGGCCTTGGCCGACTCGCGCTCGTCGGTGAGCCTGATGCGCAGACCCTTGTTGAGGAACGCCATCTCCTGGAAACGCCGCGACAGCGTCTCGAAGGAGTAGTCGGTCGTCTCGAAGATGTCCGGGTCGGCCCAGAAGGTGACCGAGGTGCCGTGCTCGTGCGTCGCCTCGTGCTGGGCGAGCGGGGCCGTCGGGACGCCCATCTTGTAGTCCTGCGTCCAGCGGAAGCCGTCGGTCTTGACCTCGACGGACACCTTGGTCGACAGTGCGTTCACGACGGAGACACCGACGCCGTGCAGACCGCCGGAGACCGCGTAGCCGCCGCCGCCGAACTTGCCGCCCGCGTGCAGCACGGTCAGGACGACCTCGACGGCCGGCTTGCCCTCGGAGGGGACGATGCCGACCGGGATGCCACGGCCGTTGTCCACGACGCGGACGCCGCCGTCCGCGAGGATCGTCACGTCGATGGTGTCCGCGTGGCCGGCCAGGGCCTCGTCGACCGAGTTGTCGACGACCTCCTGCACCAGGTGGTGCAGACCGCGCTCACCGGTGGAACCGATGTACATACCGGGGCGCTTGCGGACCGCGTCCAGGCCTTCGAGGACGGTGATGGCGTTGGCGTCGTACGAGGAGGTGACCTCGCCGTTCGACGAGGTCACCGCGGCGTGCTCGCCGGCGTCGGTGGACGGGATGTTCTCGTTGGGGTTGCCGGAATCGGCCACGAAGCGCCCTTTCTGGCACAGCACGAGCCGGGCTTCACGGCGGGTTGCCGGAGCGGCTGCGGCATGTTGCGTTGGTAAGCCTTGATCAGCGTTGCTCAGCTTGTCCCGGGCGGTCCCCACGAGTGGGGCGGGATTGGCTTCCAGTCTACCGGTAGCGCCGACAGTGATGGGGGTTTGCCGGTACCTGAGTCCTCATGTGGCGCCCTCAATATGCCTCCGCCGGGTCCCCATATACGGAGCGGGGCTCCAAGAGGCTCACGCAGGCACTCAGCGCTTCCGGCTGTCAACCCTTGGCTACTTGGGAGTCAGGTCGAAATCGGCAACCGCGTGCGGGCACACGAGAGCCGGACCGCCCACGGTGCGAAGGAACCGCCGACGGCCTGCGAATGTGAGGTCTGTCACCCGTATGTATCGCCGGGTCCGGTGGAACCCGGGGCGCGCAGGGGGCCGTAGCGACGGGCGGGGCCACCGGGGCCCTGCACCTTGATCACCCGCACCGCGCCGTGCCCCAGATCCTCGTTCAGCCGCGCCACGAGCGTCGGCGCCAGCAGCCGCAGATTCGTCGCCCACGCCGTCGAGTCGCAGCGCACGACCAGTACCCGCTCGTCCTCGTCGTACCGCTCCGGCACACAGTGCTTGGCCACGTCCGCACCGACGATCTCCGGCCAACGCCCCATCACCCCGCCGACCGCGGCGGGTGTCTCCCAACCCCGCTCGGTGATCAGCCGGTTGATGGCCGCGCCGAACGCCATCGGGTCACGCCCGTCGGCGCGAGCGCCGGAGCGCAGCCCACCGCGCCGCGCCTGCTTCCGCTGCTGCGCCGCGTCGCCACGCGCGCGTGCGGCCTCCTTCGCCGCCCGCAGCGCCACCCGCGCGAGGTCGACGCCGGACGGTTCGGGGGCGGTCCTCTCAGCGGCCTTGCCAGGGGCTTTGTCGGGGGCCTTGTCGGGGAGGGGGTCCTGTTCGGTGCTCATACCCGCTCCACCGTCCCGTCCGACACGACGAACCGCGTCCCCGTCAGTACGTGCGGCACGTCGTCGTCGACCGCGGCCGTCACCAGCACCTGCTCGCCCGGCGCGACCAGCTCCGCCAGCCGCTCCCGGCGCCGCGTGTCCAGCTCCGCGAACACGTCGTCGAGCACCAGCACCGGCTCGTTGCCCTCGGCCCGCAACAGGTCGTAGGAGGCCAGCCGCAACGCCAGCGCGTACGACCAGGACTCGCCGTGCGACGCGTACCCCTTGGCGGGCAACTGCCCCAGTTTCAGCAGCAGATCGTCCCGATGCGGGCCTACGAGGGTCACGCCCCGCTCGATCTCCTGCTTCCGCGCCTCTGCGAGCGCCCCCATCAGCTGCTCGTAGAGGTCCTCCCGCGTGTGCGCCTCGCCGGCCGCCGACGGCTTGTACTCGAGCGCGATCGGCCCACCGCCGGGGGCGAGCTGCTCGTACGCCTTGTCGGTCAGCGGCTGGATCGTGGCGATCAGGTCGAGCCGCTGAGCCAGCAACTCCGCGCCCACGCGCGCCAGATGCTGGTCCCATACGTCGAGCGTGGACAGATCCATCGAGCGGCCGCCGTGCCGCCGGGCCAGCGCGGCGGACTTCAGCAGGGTGTTGCGCTGCTTGAGGACCCGCTCGTAGTCCGAGCGCACGCCGGCCATCCGCGGGGAGCGGGCCGTGATCAGCTCGTCGAGGAACCGGCGCCGCTCACCCGGATCGCCCTTGACCAGGGCGAGATCCTCGGGCGCGAACAGCACGGTCCGTACGATGCCCAGCACATCACGGGGTCTGACCTGCGGGGACCTGTTGATGCGGGCGCGGTTGGCCTTGCCGGGGTTCAGCTCCAGCTCGACCAGCTGCTGCCGGTCGCCCTGTCTGACCTGCGCCCGGATCACCGCCCGGTCGGCGCCCATGCGGACCAGGGGGGCGTCGGAGGCGACGCGGTGGCTGCCGAGGGTGGCGAGATAGCCGACGGCCTCGACCAGGTTCGTCTTGCCCTGGCCGTTCGGGCCGACGAAGGCGGTGACCCCCGGGTCGAGCGGGACCTCGACCCGGGCGTACGAGCGGAAGTCGGCCAGCGACAGATGCGTGACGTGCATGGTCGGTCGCCGACCTCCCCCAGGTAGTGGGCCGTTCTCGACAGCCCTGTGGATTACTTCGTCTCGACCGCGTGGCCGCCGAACTGGTTGCGCAGCGCCGCGATCATCTTCATCTGCGGAGAGTCCTCCTGGCGCGACGCGAACCGCGCGAAGAGGGAGGCCGTGATCGCGGGGAGCGGCACGGCGTTGTCGATGGCTGCTTCCACAGTCCAGCGTCCCTCGCCCGAGTCCTGTGCAAAACCCTTCAGCCTGTCCAGGTGCTCGTCCTCGTCGAGGGCGTTCACCGCGAGGTCCAGCAGCCAGGAGCGGATGACGGTGCCCTCCTGCCAGGAGCGGAACACCTCTCGGACGTCGGTCACCGAGTCGACCTTCTCCAGCAGCTCCCAGCCCTCGGCATAGGCCTGCATCATCGCGTACTCGATGCCGTTGTGGACCATCTTGGCGAAGTGGCCCGCACCGACCTTGCCTGCGTGCACGGCGCCGAACCGGCCCTCGGGCTTGAGGGCGTCGAAGACCGGCCGCACCTTGGCGACGTTCTCCTCGTCACCGCCGTACATGAGCGCATAGCCGTTCTCCAGGCCCCAGACACCGCCGGAGACACCGCAGTCGACGAAGCCGATGCCCTTGGCGGCGAGCTCCTCGGCGTGCTTCTCGTCGTCCGTCCAGCGGGAGTTGCCGCCGTCCACGACCACGTCGCCCGGCTGGAGGAGCTCGGCCAGCTCGTCGACCGTCTGCTGGGTGGGGGCACCGGCCGGCACCATCACCCAGACCACGCGCGGGGCCGCGAGGCTCTCCACAAGCTCTTTCAGGCTGTGGACATCCGCGAGGTCCGGGTTGCGGTCGTATCCGACGACGGTGTGGCCCGCGCGGCGGATCCGCTCGCGCATGTTGCCGCCCATCTTGCCGAGGCCGACGAGACCGAGCTCCATCAGTTGTTCCTTAGGTTGCTGTGTGGCGTGTGGGGCACGTTCGTACCTGCGTCCGAGCCTAAACCCGGACCCTCGCGCACACCTGTGGGCATACCCGCTCAAACGTATGCCCCGACCTGCGGGTTCTCCCCAAAACAGCGCCCGGTTGTCCACGACCTGTGGACAACCGGGCTCGTCCACGTGCCCCGAGGCGGAAGCTCAGCCGCTCAGCCGCACCGGCATGATCAGGTACTTGTAGGCCTCGTCCGCCTCCGCGTCCAGGGCCGGCTTGCCGCTCAGCAGCGCGGGCTTGGTGGACGTCGTGAACGACAGCTGGGCGACCGGGGAGTCGATCGCGCTCAGGCCGTCCAGCAGGAAGGTCGGGTTGAAGGCGATCGACACGTCGTCGCCCTCCAGTTGCGCGTCCACGCGCTCCACAGCCTGTGCGTCGTCGCTGGAACCGGCCTCCAGGATCAGCACGCCCTGCTCGAAGCTCAGCCGCACCGGGGTGTTCCGCTCGGCGACCAGGGCCACACGCTTGACGGCCTCCACGAAGGGGGCGGTCTCGATCACGGCCACGGAGTTGAACTCCGTCGGGAACAGCGAGCGGTACTTCGGGAGATCTCCCTCGAGGAGCCGGGTCGTCGTCCGGCGCCCCGCGCCCTCGAAACCGATCAGGCCCTCGCCCGCGCCGGAGCCGGAGAGCGCCAGGATCACGTTGTCGCCGCTGGTGAGCGCCTTGGCAGTGTCCAGGAGCGTCTTCGCGGGGACCAGGGCGACCGCGGAGGCCTCCGGGTTCTCCGGCTTCCACAGGAACTCACGGACCGCGAAGCGGTAGCGGTCGGTCGAGGCCAGGGTGACGGTGTCGCCCTCGATCTCGATGCGCACACCGGTGAGCACCGGCAGGGTGTCGTCACGGCCGGCCGCGATGGCCACCTGGGCGGCCGCGGAGGCGAAGACCTCACCGGGGACGGTGCCGGTCGCGTTCGGCATCTGGGGCAGCGCCGGGTACTCCTCCACGGGCAGGGTGTGGAGGGTGAACCGGGAGGAGCCGCAGACCACGGTCGCCCGTACACCGTCTGTGGAAATCTCCACCGGGCGGTTGGGGAGCGCGCGGCAGATGTCGGCGAGCAGCCGGCCCGAGACGAGGACCGTGCCCTCCTCCTCGACCTCGGCCTCGACGCTCACGCGCGCGGACACCTCGTAGTCGAAGCTGGACAGGCTCAGCGCGCCGTCCTCGGCCTTCAGCAGGAGGCCGGCGAGGACAGGCGCCGGCGGACGGGCCGGGAGGCTGCGCGCCGCCCAGGCCACTGCCTCCGCGAGTACGTCGCGTTCCACCCGGATCTTCACTGTTGCCGCCTCCTGCTGTTGCCGGCGCTTCTCGGCCTGCGTGGCTTCGTCGTCTGTCTCGGTGTCGCCGGTCCCTGTGAAGGGAAGGACACCGGGGACCAGTCTGACGCACCCCACTGACAGTAGGTGCCTGTCGGGGTCAAGTCGTGACGAGGGGCAGCCGGGAGCCGGACAGCGAGTTGTGCACAGGACCCCCTTCGAAACGGATTCCCAGCTCTCTCTAGTTGGGAGTAGTAGTAGGGGCTGTGGAAACGGTGGATAACCGCGTTTTCGCAGGTCAGACCGGAAATTTTGTCCACGGACCCTGTGGGTGACACCAGTGGACAACTCGCCGGTTCTGTGGAGAACAGAAAGTTCTGCACACACCGTGCACAGCCTGAGGCGAGTTCTCCCCAGAGCCGTCCCCAGCTTTACCCACGTTTCCCACAGCCCAACCCGGCACCTTCGTGTGACGGCTTTCACTCGACGCGGTGATCAGGCGCGTCGGGTTGCCGAACAGTGGACAGGCATGTGGAGAAGCCGGGATTCGCTGGGGACAACCGGCCCGGATCTGTGGGTTGTCCGTGGACAACTCGATGCACAGGCTGTGGATCTTCTTGTTGTCCACAGTCTGTGGAGATCCTTCGTCCACGAATCCACAGCCACCTGACCTGCCCCGATGATCTCCCGGCGGCTGCCCTGTGGATCGTCATCTGGACAACTTCGCGGTCCCCAGGATGTGGACGGCAAAAAGTCGGCGAATCTGTGGAGAGCGGCCGTAACCCGGCGGCTAATCGAACAGCGGATGGCACGCGTGTGTGCACGCGTCTGTGCCCGGGCACGACGAAGGGCGCCCCCGGATCTCCTCCGGGGGCGCCCTCAGGGACGTGAGCGGGTGGCCGTCAGCCGTTCTTGATGCGGTTGGTCAGCTCGGTCACCTGGTTGTAGATGGAGCGCCGCTCGGCCATCAGATTGCGGATCTTGCGGTCCGCGTGCATGACGGTCGTGTGGTCGCGGCCGCCGAACAGCGCGCCGATCTTCGGCAGCGAGAGGTCCGTGAGCTCGCGGCACAGGTACATGGCGATCTGGCGGGCGGTGACGAGCGCGCGGCCGCGGGAGGTGCCGCACAGGTCCTCGACGGTCAGCCCGAAGTAGTCCGCCGTCGCGCTCATGATGGCCGTGGAGGTGATCTCGGGCGCCGAGTCCTCTCCCCCCGGGATGAGGTCCTTGAGGACGATCTCCGTCAGGCCGAGGTCCACCGGCTGCCGGTTGAGCGAGGCGAACGCCGTCACCCGGATCAGCGCGCCCTCCAGCTCGCGGATGTTGCGCGAGATGCGGGAGGCGATGAACTCCAGTACCTCCGGCGGGGCGTTGAGCTGCTCCTGGACCGCCTTCTTGCGCAGGATCGCGATGCGCGTCTCCAGCTCGGGCGGCTGGACGTCGGTGATCAGACCCCACTCGAAACGGTTCCGCAGCCGATCCTCCAGCGTGACCAGCTGCTTGGGCGGCCGGTCGCTGGAGAGCACGATCTGCTTGTTGGCGTTGTGGAGCGTGTTGAAGGTGTGGAAGAACTCCTCCTGCGTCGACTCCTTGTCCGCGAGGAACTGGATGTCGTCGACGAGCAGGATGTCCATCTCGCGGTACCGCTTGCGGAAGCTGTCGCCCTTGCCGTCGCGGATGGAGTTGATGAACTCGTTGGTGAACTCCTCCGAGCTCACATATCGCACGCGCGTGCCCGGGTAGAGGCTGCGCGCGTAGTGCCCGATCGCGTGCAGCAGGTGGGTCTTGCCGAGCCCCGACTCCCCGTAGATGAAGAGGGGGTTGTACGCCTTCGCGGGTGCCTCGGCGACGGCGACCGCGGCCGCGTGCGCGAAGCGGTTGGAGGCGCCGATGACGAACGTGTCGAAGAGGTACTTCGGATTCAGGCGGGCGGTGGGCTCGCCGGGGCCGGTCGCCGGCGCGGGCTTCGCGCCCAGCGGGCCGGGGGCGCCGCCGGAGGGGGGCAGCGCGGAGCCGACGGGGCCGCCGCGGTGGACGTGCCCGGAGCCGTTCGGCTGCTCGGGCAGCTCCCGGCGGGCGTCCCGCTGGTCGTAGTCCGACCGGCCGCGGTCGTAGTCGGAACGGGGCTTGTCGTAGTCGGACCGCCCCTGGTCGTAGTCCGGGCGGGGCTTGTCGTAATCGGAGCGGCCCTGGTCGTAGTCCGCGCGCGGGCTGTCGTAGTCGGGGCGCTGACCGTCGTAGGGCGGGCGCTCCATCGACTGCGGGCGGTAGTCCTGGGACGGGGCGTACGAGTCCTGGGGGGAGCCGTAGGAGTCCTGCGGAGGGGAGGCGTACGGGTCGCGCTCGGGGAAGCCGAGGCGCTGCTGCTGCCAGCTGTACTCGTCCTGCGAGGGGCGCGGCCAGGCGCCGGGCTCGGGGCGCTGGTACTCGCTCGGATAGGCGGGGCGGGCGGTGGGCAGCTGGTCGCCGGGGGCGCTGGGGAGCTGGTCGGGCCGGGGCGGGCGCGGGTCGTCGGCGCGGTGGCGGCCGTATCCGTCGTACTGATTGTTGTCGTACTGATTGTTGTCGTACTGGTTGGTGTCGTACTGACCGGAGGGGAGCTCGGGCTCCTCGTAGCGCGGCTGCGGGCGGACCGGGGGCGCCGGCGGGGCGGGGGGTTCGCCCGCGGAGTCGTCGACGGTGATCGCGATGCGGATCGGGCGGCCGCACTCGCGGCTCAGGGTCTCGCTGACGATGGGGGCGAGGCGGCCTTCGAGGACGCCCTTCGCAAATTCGTTCGGTACGGCGAGCAGGGCGGTGTCGGCGACCAGCGCGAGGGGTTGGCAGCGGCGGATCCAGTGCTCGTCCTTCGTCTCCACGCCCTGTCCACGACCCTCGCCGAGGAGTTGCTCCAGTACTCGCGGCCACACTGCGGCAAGATCGGCAGGTACGTCAGCCACAGGGCACGCTCTCTCACGGGTCCCACGAACGTGTGGTTCTGGGACGGGTAGGGATTCAAATGGGGTGGAGCCACGAACAAGGGTTCAAGGGAACGAATCGGAGTTCAGCCACGGTAGTCAGGGCGACGGGTGCGGTTCAAGTTGTTGTCCCCAGCCTGTGGATAGTGTCTCTCGGTGACCACTGGTTTGACCGGATGGCGTAGCCGCGCGTACCGTAACCAGGTCGAGTTGTCGATGGCTGCTGCCGCCTGCCTCCGATGGGCACAGATCGCGTCAGGTGATCGGGAAGCGGTGCAATCGGGCGTGACTGCGAGCTACTCGTGGGCGCACGGTGACAGCCAGGGCGGCACCCGCCACCACCGATTTGATTTCTGGAGCCCCCGAGTGAGCAAGCGCACCTTCCAGCCGAACAACCGTCGTCGTGCCAAGACCCACGGCTTCCGCCTGCGGATGCGCACCCGTGCCGGTCGCGCGATTCTCGCGAACCGTCGTGCCAAGGGTCGCGCGAGCCTGTCCGCCTGATTCCGGTCAGGTCATGCCGTCGTGCTGCCCACCGAGAACCGGCTGAGGCGGCGCGAGGACTTCGCGACCGCGGTACGACGAGGGCGCCGGGCCGGACGCCCGTGTCTCGTCGTCCATCTTCGTAGCGGTGCCACGGACCCGCACGCGCCTGGGGAGAGCGCTCCCCCGACACGTGCGGGTTTCGTCGTGAGCAAGGCAGTGGGCGGCGCGGTCGTGCGCAACAAGGTGAAGCGCAGATTGCGTCATCTGATGCGGGATCGAGTGGCCCTCCTGCCCCCCGGTAGCCTGGTAGTCGTACGAGCGCTGCCCGCCGCGGGCGACGCCGACCATGCACAACTGGCCCGAGACCTGGATGCCGCCATCGAGCGGCTGCTGGGAGGGGGCGCGCGATGAAGTACCCACTGCTGGCTCTGATCAAGCTCTACCAGTGGACCATCAGTCCGCTGCTCGGGCCGGTGTGCAAGTACTACCCGTCGTGTTCCCACTACGGCTACACGGCCATCGACCGGCACGGCGCGATCAAGGGCACGGCGCTCACCGCCTGGCGCATCCTGCGGTGCAATCCGTGGTCGCTGGGCGGTGTGGACCATGTCCCGCCGCGCAAGCGCCCCCGATGGCACGAAATGCTGCGTGACGCGTGGCGTGCACGCAGGGGCGGGTCCTCCGCCGAACCGGCCCCCGAAGAGAATCCTGTTTCGAGCACCGAAGAGACTCCTCCTTCGAGCCCGGCCGCAGAGACCTCGTCCCATGCCCAAGGAGCATGATTAGTGGACACGATTGCCAGCCTCTTCAGCTTCATCACGACACCCGTCTCATGGGTCATCGTCCAGTTCCACTCGATGTACGGGAAGATCTTCGGTCCCGACACGGGCTGGGCCTGGGGCCTGTCCATCGTGTCCCTGGTGATCCTGATTCGTATCTGCTTGATCCCGCTCTTCGTGAAGCAGATCAAGTCGACCCGGGCGATGCAGACGCTGCAACCCGAGATGAAGAAGATCCAGGAGCGCTACAAGAACGACAAGCAGCGCCAGTCCGAAGAGATGATGAAGCTGTACAAGGAGACGGGCACCAACCCGCTCTCCTCGTGCCTTCCCATCCTGGCGCAGTCGCCGTTCTTCTTCGCCCTGTACCACGTGCTCAACGGCATCGCGACGGGCTCCACGATCGGCGTCATCAACGAGTCGCTGCTGGCCAGCGCCCGTAAGGCGCATATCTTCGGCGCGCCGCTGGCCGCGAAGTTCACCGACAGCTCGGCGAAGGTGGAGTCGCTCGGCGCCTCTCTGACGGACGTCCGGGTCGTCACCGCGATCATGATCGTCCTGATGTCGGCGTCGCAGTTCTACACCCAGCGCCAGCTGATGACGAAGAACGTCGACACCACGGTCAAGACGCCGTTCATGCAGCAGCAGAAGATGCTGATGTACGTCTTCCCGGTGATGTTCGCCGTCTTCGGCATCAACTTCCCGGTCGGTGTCCTCGTCTACTGGCTGACCACCAACGTGTGGACCATGGGCCAGCAGATGTACGTCATCCACAACAACCCGACCCCGGGTTCCAAGGCCCAGGCCGCCTACCTGGAGCGTCTGACCAAGCACGTCACGCACCACGGCAAGATCCGTCGGCGCAGCGAGAAGACCATCGTCAAGGCGATCGTCGCCAAGGGCCGCGACCGCAACGAGTTCGAGCGCAGGTTCATCAACGGTCTGACCAAGGCGGGCCTCGCGGCCCAGGCCGACGGCTCCGTGGTGAAGAGCGAGGGCGCGGTCGCGGTCGACTCCGAGGACGGTACGCCGACCACCGGCACCGCCGCCCCCAAGCGCCAGCAGCCCAAGCGTCAGACCAAGTCCCAGCGTCAGTCCGGTGTGAAGCCGGCGGAGTCCGCTCCGGCCGACTCGACCTCCGGTTCGGCCACAGGTTCGGCCACTTCGCTGAGCAAGTCCGACGAGCCCCAGGACGCCAAGCCCGCTCCCGCCGCCAACAAGGCCCAGCCCGGCAGCGGCACCCGCAGCAAGGCGCAGTCCGGGCAGCGCAAGGGCCCGCAGCGCCCCAAGTCCCCGTCCAAGAAGTAAGAAGGAGTCCATCCCGTGACGGAAGGCACCACCTCCGCCGCTGCCGAGGGTGCAGACACCCTGACCCGCCTGGAGCAGGAGGGCGAGATCGCGGCGGACTACCTCGAGGGTCTGCTGGACATCGCCGATCTCGACGGCGACATCGACATGGACGTCGAGGCCGACCGCGCCGCTGTCTCGATCATCAGCGAATCGGGCGGCCGAGACCTGCAGAAGCTGGTCGGCCGTGACGGTGAGGTGCTGGAGGCGCTTCAGGAGCTGACGCGCCTGGCCGTGCACCGGGAGACCGGGGACCGCAGCCGGCTGATGCTGGACATCGCCGGCTACCGGGCCAAGAAGCGTGCCGAGCTCTCCGAGCTGGGTGCGAAGGCCGCCGCCGATGTGAAGAACACCGGCGAGCCCGTGAAGCTGCAGCCGATGACGCCGTTCGAGCGCAAGGTCGTGCATGACGCGGTCAAGGCCGCCGGCCTGCGGAGCGAGTCCGAGGGCGAGGAGCCAGAGCGCTTCGTCGTCGTACTGCCCGCCTGATCGGTCCGTTCGTCCCTCCGGCCCCGTCTGTAGCGCAGACGGGGCCGGATTTTGTCAGCCTGTTAGTTCTGGTGGTCGGCGCCCTGGTCGCGCTGATGCGGTACGGAAGGACGGTCCCCCGTGACGGAGGCAGCGGAGCTTCCCCCCGCGCCCGAGCAGGCGCGTGAGGTGTTCGGCGATCGCTTCGCGGACGCGGTTCGTTACGCGGAGCTGCTCGCGGAGGCGGGTGTGCAGCGCGGTCTGATCGGCCCACGCGAAGTGCCGCGGCTGTGGGAGCGGCACCTGCTGAACTGTGCGGTCCTCTCCGAGGTCGTGCCTGAGGGGGTGATGGTGTGCGATGTCGGCTCCGGGGCCGGCCTGCCGGGCATTCCCCTGGCGCTCGTCCGCGACGACATCAAGATCACCCTGTTGGAGCCGCTGTTGCGCCGCACGAACTTCCTCACGGAGGTCGTGGAGCTGCTGGGCCTGGACCATGTGACGGTCGTACGGGGCCGGGCCGAGGAGGTCATGGGCAAGGTGCCGCCGGTGCATGTGGTGACCGCGCGAGCCGTGGCCCCGCTGGATCGGCTGGCCACGTGGGGCATTCCGCTGCTGCGGCCGTACGGGGAGATGCTGGCGCTCAAGGGTGACACCGCGGAGGAGGAGCTGAAGAGCGCGGCGACCGCGCTGAGCAAGCTCGGCGCGGTGGAGACATCCATCCTGCATGTGGGTGAGGGAGTGGTGGACCCCTTGTCCACCGTCGTACGGGTCGAGGTCGGCGAGAGTCCCGGCGGTGTGCGCTTCGCCGCCAAGCGTGCGAAGGCGGCTCGGACCGGACGTACGCGTCGGCGCCGCTGATCCGTACTGACGACGAGCCGTACTCCACACAAGCTGCCAAACCTACGCATGCCGGAGTGTCGCGACACTTCGGCCACCATCGCTGTGCATCGTGTTTCACGTGAAACGTCGCTCACTGCTGCACGGCATCATCAGTCGCGGCCGCGCTGCGGCCGAACCCCGTGACCGAAAGCCTCTCGGTTCACTCGATGAGGGTGTGGAGTTGTCCACAGAGGTGGATTTCTCCACAGAACACCAGGCCTCACTGGTTCACGACCCCGAAGACATGGGAGGCTCTGTTCATTGCGAGCCTGAAGTCGAGGAGAGTGAATCCTTGCGGTCCGACGCCAACATCGCGGGACCGATGACCGATCCGGTCCCCGGTCCCCGTACCGAGTCGATGGGGGAGGATGTTTCACGTGAAACACCGCCCCCGATGGACGACACTCCGATCGGTCGTGCTGCCCAACTGGCGGTAGAGGCTCTGAGCCGTGCCGGCGAGGGCCTGCCACGGCCCGAGCGGACCCGTGTCATCGTGGTCGCCAACCAGAAGGGCGGCGTGGGCAAGACGACGACTACGGTCAACCTCGCCGCTTCGCTGGCTGTGCACGGGGGCCGAGTCCTGGTGATCGACCTCGACCCTCAGGGCAACGCGTCCACGGCCCTGGGGATCGACCACCACGCCGAAGTGCCGTCCATCTACGACGTGCTCATCGACAGCAGGCCGCTGGCCGAAGTCGTCCAGCCCGTCCCGGATGTCGAAGGGCTCTTCTGCGCCCCGGCCACGATCGATCTCGCCGGTGCGGAGATCGAGCTGGTGTCCCTGGTGGCACGTGAGAGCCGGCTCCAGCGGGCGATCCAGGCCTATGAGCACCCGCTGGACTACATCCTCATCGACTGCCCGCCCTCGCTCGGCCTGCTGACGGTCAATGCCCTGGTCGCCGGTGCGGAGGTCCTCATCCCGATCCAGTGCGAGTACTACGCGCTGGAGGGCTTGGGCCAGCTGCTGCGCAATGTCGATCTGGTGCGGGGGCACCTCAACCCCGCCCTGCATGTATCGACGATCCTGCTCACCATGTACGACGGCCGGACGCGTCTCGCGTCCCAGGTCGCGGAGGAGGTGCGCACCCACTTCGGCGACGAGGTGCTGCGGACGAGCATTCCCCGCTCGGTCCGTATCTCCGAGGCGCCGAGCTATGGGCAGACGGTGCTGACCTACGATCCCGGATCGAGCGGTGCCCTGTCCTATCTTGAGGCGGCACGAGAAATCGCGCTGAAGGGTGTCGGCGTCAGCTACGACCCGACGCAGGCCCATATCGGCGCCCAGAGCAACCCGAGCATGGTGGAGGGTATTCAGTGAGCGAGCGACGGAGGGGTCTGGGCCGTGGACTCGGCGCACTGATCCCCGCTGCCCCGACGGAGAAGACGCCGGTCCCGGCGGCGATGGGAGGCGCGGGCTCCGCGTCCCCGAGCACGGTGCCGGTGCTGACCTCCGACCGCGGAGTGGCCGCGGCGAAGGTGGCCACGCTGCCGCCTGTTTCACATGAAACCGAGGCGCCGTCGGTCAACGGCTATGTGGAGGCGTCCACGTCTTCCATGGGTGCCCACTTCGCGGAGCTCCCCCTCGACTCCATCACGGCGAACCCGCGCCAGCCGCGTGAGGTCTTCGACGAGGACGCTCTGCAGGAACTGGTCACCTCCATCAAGGAGGTCGGCCTGCTCCAGCCGGTCGTCGTACGGCAGGTCGGTCCTTCGCGCTACGAGCTCATCATGGGTGAGCGTCGCTGGCGGGCCAGCCGTGAGGCCGGCCTGGACGCCATCCCGGCGATCGTGCGGGCCACGGACGACGACAAGCTTCTCCTGGACGCCCTCCTGGAGAACCTGCACCGCGCGCAGCTGAACCCGCTGGAAGAGGCCGCCGCCTACGACCAGCTCCTGAAGGACTTCAACTGTACGCACGACCAGCTGGCGGACCGCATCGGCCGCTCGCGCCCGCAGGTCTCCAACACACTTCGTCTGCTGAAGCTCTCACCGGCGGTCCAGCGCCGGGTGGCCGCCGGGGTGCTGTCGGCCGGGCATGCGCGGGCGCTGCTCTCCGTGGACGACTCGGAGGAGCAGGACCGTCTGGCCCACCGGATCGTCGCCGAGGGGCTGTCGGTGCGGGCCGTCGAGGAGATCGTGACCCTCATGGGCTCACGCCCGCAGACGGCTCAGCGTTCCAAGGGCCCGCGGGCCGGCACCCGGGTCTCCCCGGCGCTGTCCGACCTGGCCACCCGGCTCTCGGACCGTTTCGAGACACGGGTGAAGGTCGACCTGGGGCAGAAGAAGGGCAAGATCACCGTCGAGTTCGCCTCGATGGAGGACCTGGAGCGGATCCTCAGCAGCCTCGCTCCCGGTGAGGGGCCGGTCCTGCAGAAGAGCCTGCTGGACGGCGGCGCCGAGGAGGACGAGGGCTGACAAGCCCATGGCTGACGGAGCGCGATCGCTCAGATGGCCGCAGTGGAGCGGGTTGTGTCCGGTGGGTACCGGAACACAGCCCGCTCTTTGCTTTCAGTCGGTGTCGACCGAATCGCATCGTGGATACGATGCGAATGGGTATGGCGCATCCATTGGCAGTACCTCTGAGGGGAGGCAGGGGCCATGCGAACGGTGAGCCGAACCGGACTGGTGAGCGCGGGCTTGAGCCTGGGGGCGGTCGGCGGCTTCGTCGGCAGTCTGCTGAGAGAGCGGAGCGCTCTCACAGCCGCCCGCGACGCTTCGGGCGAAGGAAGCGAGGAACAGCCTTCATGGGGCGACGGCTCGTACCGCTCACGCTGGACAACCTTCAGGACATTCCCAACCGCTGCCGAGGGTGTGTCTTCTGGGAGCTGGACCCAGTCAGTGGAGAGGCCGCGGTAAAAGCCGGAACGGCCGCCCTGGAGAAGGAGGCGTGGATCTCCTCCGTCCTGCTGGACTGGGGATCCTGCGGTCGGGTCGTCTACGTCGACGACGTACCGGTGGGCTTCGTGCTGTACGCCCCGCCCGCCTATGTGCCTCGCTCCACGGCGTTCCCCACGAGTCCCGTATCGCCGGACGCCGTGCAACTGATCACCGGGTGCATCGTGCCCGGCTATCAGGGCCAGGGGCTCGGCCGAGTGATGGTGCAGACGGTGGCCAAGGATCTCCTGCGACGCGGGTTCAAGGCGATCGAGGCGTTCGGGGACGCCCGCTGGAAGCAACCGGCCTGTGTGCTGCCTGCCGACCATCTGCTGGCGGTGGGCTTCAAGACGGTGAGACAGCACGCCGCCTATCCACGGATGAGGCTGGAACTGAGGAGCACGATCTCCTGGAAGGAAGATGTGGAGATGGCCCTCGACCGGTTGCTGGGGGCGGTTCAGAAGGAGCCGGCCCTCCGACCCCTCTGAGACCCTCAACTCCCTCTGAGACCATCAACCCTCTCTGAGACCCGCAACGCAAAGGGGCCGACCTCTTCAGGTCGGCCCCTTCATGTTTCACGTGAAACGTCACTCGGCGATGAAGTCCTCGAGGTCGCGAACGATCGCGGCCTTCGGCTTCGCACCGACGATGGTCTTGGCGACCTCGCCGCCCTGGTAGACGTTCAGCGTCGGGATGGACATGACGCCGTACTTGGCGGCCGTACCCGGGTTCTCGTCGATGTTGAGCTTGACGACCTCGATCTTGTCGCCGTACTCGGCGGCGATCGCCTCGAGCGACGGGGCGATCTGGCGGCACGGGCCGCACCAGGCGGCCCAGAAGTCCACCAGGACGGGCTTGTCGCTCTTGAGGACGTCCTGCTCGAAGGAATCGTCGGTCACATTCTTCAGGGTGCCGGCCACTACGGGCTCCTTAACTGGTTGGTGCGTGGGGCGGAAGGGGGTCAGACAGAGGTCTTCTCGGGCTCGGCCTGCTCCTCGTCCGCGAGGGCGGCGAGGTAGCGCTCGGCGTCGAGGGCGGAGGAACAGCCGGTGCCGGCCGCGGTGATCGCCTGGCGGTAGGTGTGGTCGACCACGTCACCGGCGGCGAACACGCCGGTCACATTGGTCCGGGTCGAGGGAGCGGCGACCTTGAGGTAGCCCTCCTCGTCCAGGTCGAGCTGGCCCTTGAAGAGCTCGGTGCGCGGGTCGTGGCCGATCGCGATGAACAGACCGGTGACCGGCAGGTCGCTCAGCTCGCCGGTCTTGAGGTTGCGCAGCTTCAGCCCCGCCAGCTTCGGGTCGCCCTGGATCTCGGCGACCTCGCTGTCCCACACGAACTTGATCTTCGGGTCGGCGAAGGCGCGCTCCTGCATCGCCTTGGAGGCACGCAGGGTGTCCCGGCGATGGACGATCGTCACGGACTTGGCGAAACGGGAGAGGAAGGTGGCCTCCTCCATCGCGGTGTCGCCGCCGCCGATCACGGCGATGTCCTGGTCCTTGAAGAAGAAGCCGTCACAGGTGGCACACCAGGAGACACCGCGTCCGGAGAGCGCGTCCTCGTTCGGCAGACCGAGCTTGCGGTGCTGCGAGCCGGTGGCGACGATGACGGCCTTCGCCTTGTGCACGGTTCCCGCGGTGTCCGTGACGGTCTTGATCTCACTGGTCAGGTCGACGGAGACGATGTCGTCCGGGACGAGCTCGGCACCGAAGCGCTCGGCCTGGGCGCGCATGTTGTCCATGAGCTCGGGGCCCATGATGCCTTCCTGGAAGCCGGGGAAGTTCTCCACCTCGGTGGTGTTCATGAGCGCACCGCCGGCGGTGACGGCGCCCTCGAACACCAGTGGCTTCAACGACGCGCGTGCGGTGTAGAGCGCCGCCGTGTAGCCGGCGGGCCCGGAGCCGATGATGATCACGTTACGAACGTCGCTCACGGCTTGTTTCCTCGTCTCTGAACTGCCTCGTCGGACCGGTGGGAGCCCCTCTCAGAACCCTCACCCCACCCAACGGATCCTAAGGGGCGCGCATTCCCGGTGTGTCCGGGCACACGGGGTTGCGACACCGTACGGGATACCACGGGGGAGGAAGCCGGAGCGTCGAGTGCTACGGCTTGGTGTAGGTCTGCTTCAGCAGAACCTCGGCCTTGGCGGACGACGGGTGGGCCACGCAGGACGTGTCCAGGATGTACGCGTTCACCTTGGTGCTGTCGGAAGGATCGGCGAGGACGACCAACAGAGCCTTGGTGCCCTTGTACCTGCCCTCCTCGGTTGCCAACGCCGCGTCGTTGCGACCGATGCCCTTCTGGACGCACGGCGGCACCACGGGCGTTCGGTCGAGCCTGGGGGACATGATGCTCGGGCCGCCTTGGACGCCGACGCTGTGGTGTGGGGCGGCGGAGCCGCGCCCTGAGTCCTGTCCCTTGGTGAGGAGGTTCGAGACCTGCTTGTTGAGCGTCTTCTGGGAGAAGGTGTCCGCTGCGGTGGTCTGTCGACCGTCGTCGTGCGTGGCGATCAGCACGGAACCGACTCCGAGAGCGGCGACGGCGAAGACGCTGCCGAGGACGGCGATCCTGCGGCGGCCGGCTCGCCCACGGTCCTTGCGGCCCGGGCCTGTGGTCGAGGTGCGGGCGTGTCCGGCAGGGCGGGCAGTGGCGACCGATGTTTCACGTGAAACATGAGCACTGTCGTCCGCGTCGGTGAAGGAGTGAGAGGCAGCGATGTGAGAGGGGAAGCTGTCGTCGGTCTCAGGCGCCGTGGCGTTCAGAAGGGCCTCGGCGGCAAGTGCGGCGTCGATGCGTCCGGCGACGTCGTCGGGCATACGGGGCGGACCCGGCAGTGTGCCGAGCAGTCCTCGGATCTCCTCCAGTGAGGAGTGCACGTCGGCGCAGAGTTCGCACCCGTCGAGATGACGCCGGACATCCGCGGTCCGGGACGGCGGGAGCAGGCCCTCGGTGAGGTCGGAGATCTCGGCGACGTCCGGGTGTCCGGCCATGTCCGTCGTAGAAGTCACGCTCGCCCACCTCCGCCCTTCACAGCAGCTGAATCACTCGGCCCGGTATCACGAGGACCGCCAGTCGGCGGTCCCGCTGCCGGTGGGACGGATGTCCCCTGCGTCCGGTTCCGCCTCTCCCCTTCCTCCTTGTCGAGAGCGGCGTTTTCCGGCCGTAGATGGGTGAGGAGTGGCAGCAGTCTGGCTCTACCGCGGGCGCACCGGCTCTTCACGGTGCCGGTCGGGACGTCGAGCATCCGGGCGGCCTCGGCGACCGGGTATCCCTGCATGTCCACGAGGACGAGGGCGGCCCGCTGGTCGGGGGGCAGGGTGCCGAGGGCCTCCAGCAGCTGGCGGTGCAGGTCGTTGCGTTCCGCCGGTGCCGAGGCCTCCTCGTGCGGTTCCAGCAACTGCTCCAGCCGCTCGGTGTCGTCGACCGGGGAGGTCTTCCGCGACGCCACCTTGCGGGCGCGGTCGAGACAGGCGTTCACGGTGATCCGGTGCAGCCAGGTCGTGACGGCCGACTGGCCGCGGAAGGTGTGGGCGGCCCGGTAGGCGGAGACGAGGGCGTCCTGGACGGCGTCAGCGGCCTCCTCGCGGTCGCCCAGCGTCCGCAGGGCCACCGCCCACAGGCGGTCCCGATGACGCCGCACAAGCTCACCGAAGGCGTCCGGGTCGCCCTCTACGTGGCGGGCCAGGAGGTCCTGATCGCTCGCGTCGCCGTATGCGGTGTCGTCTGCCATCGGACCCCCTCCCCTGGAATGTGGTGCGTTGTCAGCCCTTGAAGGTCACGTCGGTGATGGCCTGCTTGTAGCCGGCGCGGCTGTAGCCGTCTTGGGGTGCCATCGGCACATCTGTGATCCACAGGAGTACGTACTGAGTCTTCACCTGCTTCGACGCCTTCACCGTGAGAGAGGTGCCGTCGGTGGTGGCGGTTCCGATCTCCGTCATTCCGTCGACCGATGTCGAGGGAGTCAGGGAGTCGGTGGCGTACAGGTGGATCGTCGTGTGGTTGCCCGCGTACTTCAGCCTTATGGAGGCCGTGGAGATCGTCTGAGACGCGTTGAGCTCGTAGACGATACCTACACCCGGCTTGTACGGCGCGAGCTTGGGGCCGGCGTTGTACTTCTTCGTCCGCCAGTAGGTGGAGCTGTCGTTGTCGTAGGTGTTCTTGACGTCCTGGGGAGCCTGCAGCGATCCCGTGACGGCGTATTCCTGAGCATTCCGGATCCTGAGCAACTTGCCCGGAGTGTTCTTGTCGCCGTTGTCGTTGCCGTCGGTCGTCTGGGTCTTGTTGGTGTCGTCGGACTTGTTGTTGTCCATGAGGACTTCGGCGAGCTGCCAACTGCCCAGCCCCAGCGCGGCGATGAGCAGCGCCGAGACGGCCCACTTCAACGCCCTGCCGGTGCGGCTCTGCAGGGGAGCCGGCGGTGCGGGTACGGGCTGGGTGGCGCCGGGGTGCGGTGCCGGGCGACCGTAGGTGCCCTGCTGGTACGTCGTGCGCTGGTACTCCGGCGGTGCCGTGTACGCCGGCTCCGGCGGGCGGATGCGCGGCATCTCGCCGATCGCCTTCACCAGCTCCTCCGGCGTCGTACACGCCGACTCGTGCCGCGAGGCGGTGGCTCCGTCGTTGGCGAGCGCGCGCATGCTGAGCTCGGACAGGCCCCGGTGGACACCGGCCCGCACCTGGTCGGGTGCGATCAGGCCGACGTCCTTGGGCAGCCCCGACAGACCGTGGGCGTCGTTCTCGTACGGCCAGCGCTGGGTGAGCGCGGCGTACAGGAGCGCACCGATGGCCTCGGTGTCCGTGCGCTGCGGGGTGTCCGAACTGATGCCGCGCAGGGCGGCGTTGACCGCGAGGCCCCGGATGCGCCACTGGCCGCTGGACGTCCGCAGCACGGCGGTGGGGTTCAGCCGGAGATGGGCGAGGCCCTCACGGTGCGCGGCGGCCATCGCCGAGGCGATCTGACTGACCATCTGGTAGGCGTCGTACGGCTCCAGCGGGCCGGCGGCGAGCAGCGCGGTCATCTCGGTGGCGTCGGGCAGCCACTCGTGGACGACGTAGACGAGGTCGTTCTCCTCTACGGCGTCGAGGACCTGGACGAAACGCGGATCGCCGAGCAGCGCCGCGGAGCGGGCCGCGGCCAGCACGGAACGCGCCCGCGCATGGTCCGCGGGCAGGATGTGGACGCCGACCGCCCGCCGGAGTTTCTCGTCCACCGCGCGCCAGCTGCTGAATCCGTCCAGACGGGTGACGCACTCCTCGAGCCGGTACCGTCTGGCCAGCTTGTGGCCGCTGTGCAGTTCGGGTGGTGAGGCCTTCTCGGAACCGTCGGTCCCGCCACTCCCCTGTGCCTCGTCGATGTCCGTGTCCCGCTCCCGGTTCTGGGCCACCCCGTCGGCCGTGGACTGGTCCGCCTGTGCGGTCAGCGGCTCGTCGCCGCTGTTGTCTGCCACGTCGACGGCAGCCGTACTACGTTCCGCCACCGTCGTTCCCTGCCTCCCCATCCGTTGCGCGCCGACCGACCTCCGTGCGCGCCGTCCGACGCCGAAACCAATTGTGCCCACAGTCCGCCGGTATGCACGACACACTGTGGCGGACGATGGTTGTGCGCGTACCCCCGCGTCAGCGCCCCAGACGCCCGCGGACCATGCCGACCAGCGAGTTCAGCTCCTCGATGCGCATCTTGCGTGCGGCCACGAAGAAGATCGCGAGGAGAATCGCGCCGCCCACCAGCAGTGCCGCGAAGGATCCCACGACACCCTGGCCGAGTGTGTGACCGATCCCGTAGCAGGCCACGCCGCTGAGCAGCGCCGCCGGCACCGAGGCGATGCAGAGCCTGGCGTACGTGCGCAGCACGCGGGTGCCGTCGAGATCGCCGCCGAGGCGCTTGCGCAGCCGGTTCCAGGCGACACCGACACCGATCGCGTAGGCGATGCCGTAGGAGGCCGCCATGCCGACGACGGCCCAGCGCAGGGGCAGCACCAGGTAACAGACCACCGAGGCGCCCGCGTTGACGGCGGCCACGATGACCGTGTTGTAGAACGGCGTCCGGGTGTCCTCGTAGGCGTAGAACGCGCGCAGGACGACGTACTGCACGGAGTACGGGATCAGGCCCAGGCCGAACGCCATCAGCATGTAGCCCATGTTGGTGGCGGCCGCGATGCTCGAGCCGCCGAAGATCAGCGTGCACATGGGGATGCCGAGGGCCAGGAAACCGAAGGCGATGGGCACGATGGCGACGGCCGTGGTGCGCAGTCCCTGGGAGATGTCGTCGCGGACGGCGCCGCTGTCGCCCTCGGCCGCCGAACGCGAGATCCGCGGCAGCAGGGCGGCCATCAGGGAGACGGTGATGATGGCCTGCGGAAGGCCCCAGATCAGCTGGGCGTTGGCGTAGGCGCTGAACCCGGTGCCGGCGATGTCGGTGGCCTTGACGGCCGCGGTGGCCAGCTGCGTGATGACGAGGGCGCCCGCCTGGTTCGCGAGGACGAAGAGCACGGTCCACTTGGCGAGCATCGCGGCCTTGCCGAGGCCGTGGCCCTTCCAGTCGAAGCGCAGCCGCAGCCGGAACCCGGTCTCGCGCAGATAGGGGATCATCGCCAGCGCCTGGACCACGAGCCCGAGAAGGACACCGATACCGAGGAGCCGCTGGCCCTCCGGCGGGATGTTGTGGACGTCCATTCCGGAGTGCGCCGCGGTGCCGTACACCCACAGGAACATGCCCAGCGTCACGATGATGACGATGTTGTTCAGGACCGGCGTCCACATCATCGCGCCGAACTTGCCGCGCGCGTTGAGGATCTGGCCCATCACCACGTGAATGCCCATGAAGAAGATCGAGGGCAGGAAGTAGCGGGTGAAAGTGACGGCGACCTCGTTGGCGGCGGGATCGCGGGCCACCTCCACCGACAGCACCCGCACCAGCAGCGGTGCGGCGAGGACCGCGACCGCGGTGAGTGCCGCGAGGGCCACGATCACCAGGGTCAGCAGCCGGTTGGCGAAGGCCTCGCCGCCGTCCTCGTCCTCTTTCATGGCGCGTACGAGTTGCGGGACGAACACGGAGTTGAGGCCGCCGCCGACGGTGAGGATGTAGATCATCGTCGGCAGCTGGTAGGCGACCTGGAAGGTGTCACCGAGGAGTGCCGTGCCCAGCGCGGAGACGATGAGGGCCGAGCGGAGGAAGCCGGTGAGGCGGGAGACCATCGTGCCCGCGGCCATCACGGCGCTCGACTTGAGGAGGCCGCCGGCCTTCCCGCTCTTCTTCTCCGCGGCCGGTGCCGCCGCGGCGACGGCCGCCGCGGTGCCGAGGTTCATGGTCTCGTCCGCCGCCGCGGGCACGGGGGCCGACGGCGCCTGGTACCGGGGTGCCTGTGACGGGCCGCCGGGAGCGGCTGCCGGGCCGGGGACCGACGGGGGATCCGTGGGGCGGCCGCCCTGCTGCTGGTCCCGGAAGAGGTGTGCGAAGGCGTCCGGCTCATGGCGCTCCTCGCCGGCCTGGGTCACCAGGTCGTCGACGCCCACGAACTGGGTGTTACGCGGATTGTCGCCGTAGGGCAGGTACTGGGTGGGGCCGTCCGGCTCGGGCGCGGGGGTCTGGGCCCACACCTGTGGATCAGGGGCGTACGCCGACTGCGGCGGCTGTGCGTACAGCGGCTGCTGAGGCTGGTGAGTGCCCGGGGGCGGCGGGGGGTGCGCGGCGCGGTCGTAGAGGGCCTCGGCGACCGGGTCCTGCGCGGAGAGGTCCTGCGCGCGGTAGGGGTCCTGG
>Ga0182008_10000555_pt1 | contig 27671 bp, 16 predicted proteins | sample Sormic07211129_1_FD_120482 | JGI IMG/M metagenome (GOLD analysis project Ga0182008, IMG submission 120482) | Rhizosphere microbial communities from Sorghum bicolor, Mead, Nebraska, USA - 072115-129_1 metaG | ecosystem: Host-associated > Plants > Roots > Rhizosphere | place: USA: Nebraska...
AGATCAGGTTAAGCTGCTCGTACAAATCTTTCTGATCAATGTCTCCGGTAAATGTACATTCATAGATGCCCTTATCCTCCACATTGATCTGGATTCCATAAGCCACCGACAAAAGGTTTAAAATATCTTTCAGACTGGTTTCGGAAAATTTGAATTGCGGGAGAACCGCTGCATTCTGTGGTACAGTCAGAACGACCGGGTGATCAACAAGTGTAGTACTGAGTTGATGATGATCTTCATCAAATACGGCCTTTTGATTTGGTGTCACATAGACACTCTTAGACCGCTTTGGCAGGAAAGAGGAGATAAAGTTTTGTTTTAAATTCTCTTTAACCTGTACCTTACCTGTTCTTACATCCACTTGTGCTGCTGTATTTCCCCTGGCTGATCTAACTAAGAAACTGGTACCGACCACTCTGACAACTACACGGTCATTATACACATAAAATGGCTTTGCCGGATTTTTAGTTACAGAGAAAAAGGCATTACCTTTTAAGTATACAGGTCTTTTATTTCCGGTAAAATTTTTGGGATAGGTAATGCTCGCTGCCGGTTGCAGACTAACCACAGAATGATCACTTAATTCCAGGGTTTGAATTTGATCTGAAGTATTGGTTTTGGAAAGAAATTGTTCACCGGCATTTTCATTTCTAAAAGAACGTTCCGCATAATTTCTGTTGACAAGAGTTAAACCCGCCCAAAAGACCAATGCCAGAACAGCTGCGGCTGCCGGGAGTTTTAGCCAACTGATCCTTCTCTGTTTAGCAAGAGGTATATCTTTATGGTGTGGAAGTGAAGACCATATTCTCGAACTGATCATGGATACTTCCTCCGGAGAAAGCTCTTGTTGTTCCGTGTCATGAAGGGACGAGAACCATCGGTCTACCTTAAGCTTTTCTTCTTTTGTACAATTATCTTTCTGATAACGGTCTAATAAATCTAAAAAAGATCTTTTGTCCATACCTATATTTGGTTAATAACGGTAAGTAACACAGAACTGGCATAACCCTAGTCCTGATGATCTTTTTTTTAAATAATATTTGTAATGTATTGATTTACAGATGTAAAAAAATAAAGATAAACAGATAGTGATTCTTCAGGTAACCCTTGATCCATTTAAGGGAGCGTGTAATGTGATATTCAACAGTCTTTTCCGAAATTTTCAGATCTATAGAAATCATTTTAATGGATTGGTGTTCAAAGCGGCTTAACCTGAAAATCTTCTGTGTTTTCTCTGGTAAAGTATTGATACCCTCTTCTATCAGGCTGGTCAGTTCATGGAATTCGGCCAGGCTGGAACTGCTTTGTTGATCCGGCATATAATTGTTCTCTGAAGCGGAGATGAATTTATTTTGCATCACCTGTGCACGGATGTGATTGATGATGGCATATTTTAATGCTCCATACAGATACGCCCAGCCATTTTGGACCTTAAGGCTTTCCCGCTTTTCCCAAACAGAGATGAAAATGTTTTGCACCAGATCCTCTGCGACTATTTTGTCCCTGGTCTTTCTAAAGGCCAGGTGAAGCAAGTCCTTGTTGTACAGTTGGTAAATTTTTTCATAAGCCAGTTTATCTCCTGATCTCAGGCGAAAAAATAACTCATCAAATTGTTCCTGTTCTGCCATTACACCTTATAAGAAACACGTTTACTTTGGTTAGGATAAATATATAAATTATTTCATTTTTGCGAGTATGTAATTCAGTTTTAAGGCGTTCTTTCTCTATAGATCTGATCTTCCTCCTTATTCCGGATCTGCATTTTGTGTATTTTTTCATAAATGCGGTGTTAACAAAATATCCCCCATTTTTTTACCTTTGCCAAAACCGTATTTTAATGACTGAAAAAATAGTAGTACTAGGTTCAAACGGACAGATCGGTACCGAGCTGGTAACCGCTTTGAGAAAGACCTATGGAGAAAGTAATGTTGTGGCCTGTGATATCCGCAGACCAGATTATGATATAAAGAATGCCGGACCGTTTGAGTTCGTGAATGTTTTGGAGAAAGAAACTTTAAACAGCATCTTTCAGAAATACAAGCCCACTCAGGTCTATCTCCTTGCTGCATTATTATCAGCAACCGGAGAGCAAAATCCAAAACTGGCCTGGGACCTGAACATGAATGGTTTACTGAATATACTGGATCTGGCACTGGTTTATAAAACGGCTAAGGTTTACTGGCCAAGTTCCATTGCCGTTTTTGGCCCTAATTCACCAAAAGACCAAACTCCGCAGTTTTGTGTAATGGACCCGAATACGGTATATGGTATCAGTAAGCTTGCCGGTGAACGCTGGTGTGAGTACTACCATCAAAAATATGGTTTGGATGTGCGCAGTATCCGCTACCCGGGGCTGATCAGCTGGAAAGCTGCTCCAGGAGGAGGAACAACAGATTATGCTATCCATATTTTCCACGATGCGCTAAAAAAAGGAGGATATTCTTCGTTCCTTTCTGCAGAAACGGAACTTCCGATGATGTATATGGACGACGCCATCCGCGGAACAATTGAATTAATGGATGCAGAAGCGAGCAAAATTTCTATCCGTTCGAGCTATAATTTTGGCGGCGTAAGTTTTACACCCGAGGTACTTGCTGCTGAAATCAGGAAACATATTCCGGAATTTAAATTAACTTACACCGAAAATGATCCGCGCCAGCAAATTGCCAACAGCTGGCCGCGTTCTATAGACGACAGCTTTGCTGCCAAAGACTGGGCATGGAAGCCGGAATTTGATCTGGCCAAAATGACCATAGATATGTTGGATAACTTAAAAAGTAGTAAGTAATTAAAGCTTATAAATAACAATGGGAAGAGCATTCGAGTTTAGAAAAGAGAGAAAATTTAAACGCTGGGCAAAAATGGCCGTTCAATTTACCCGTATCGGTAAAGAGATCGTGATGGCTGTGAAAGATGGTGGCCCTAGCCCAGACACCAACTCACGTTTACGTACCGCTATTCAAAATGCCAAGGCTGTAAATATGCCTAAAGACAGGGTAGATGCAGCGATTAAAAGAGCATCCAACAAGGATGAAAACGGATACGAAGAATACGTTTACGAAGGATATGCACAGCATGGTGTTGCCGTTTTAATAGAAACAGCAACAGACAATACCAACAGAACCGTAGCCAATGTGCGCAGCTATTTTAACAAAACTGGTGGAACTTTAGGTAAAACAGGTTCCCTGGACTTCATTTTTAACCGAAAATCCATCTTCAGATTTTTACCGGGAGAAAAAGACCTGGAAGAACTGGAATTCGAATTGATTGATGCGGGTTTGGAAGAATTGTATCTGGAGGCAGACGAAGAAGGAAACGATATTGCTGTTGTACAAACCGCTTTTGAAGATTTCGGTAAAATGCAAAAAGCACTGGAAGACCTTGGTCTGGAAATGAAAAGTGCAAAACTGGAGCGCATCGCCCTATCTCATACAGCAGTAACAGAAGAGCAGGCGGCAGATGTATTCAAACTGATCGACAAATTAGAAGAGGATGATGATGTACAAGCTGTATATCATAACATGGAAGAATAAATTCCAGTGTATATAAAATGCAAAAAGGTGTCCATATTTATTGGACACCTTTTTTTATAAAGCTATTTTTTCTTGTGAGAAAACAACCATGGCAACAATTGCGGTTCAGCAAAAGCAGAATCCCAGCTGTTGTGATTGTCATCCGCATACAGAGTATACTTCACTTCCTTTCCGATAATCTTCATCTGGTCTGCAATCTCTTTGGACAGTTCCGGGCTCACAACATCATCCTTCCCACCATGAAAAATCCACAAGGGAACTTTCTTATACCTGTTCACATTGGCAATATTATCCCCGCCGCAAATTGAAATGGCTGCAGCGAACATCTTTGGTTCCCTTCTCAGGACTTCAAAAGTTCCCATACCGCCCATAGATAATCCGCCGATATAGACCTGATTGCGGTCTGCATAAGGCTTATCCAGTATATTTTTAATCATCCCTAATAAAGCATGCATAGCCTTTGTCGGCTTTCCACCTTTTTGGAAATTAAACCGGTCCTTACCTGTCATGTCCTCACTAAACTGAACATTTGACCAGAAATCCTTTTCCGGACACTGAGGGAAAACCACAATAGCCGGAAACTTTTTACGCAGGTCTTTATTCAGAAACAGCTTGCCTCCGTGAACCAGTTGTTTTTGGTTATCACTTCCACGTTCTCCACTGCCATGCAAAAAGAAAACCACCGGATATTTTTGCTGCGGATTAAAGTTTTCGGGAAAAAGGATCCGGTACGCCAGTGTATCTTTTTTACTCAGATACAGACCTTTGTCGTATTTGCTAAAATCCTGCGCCCCAGCCTGCAATCCTGCAACGGCAAATAGAACAGTTAAAATAAGATGAGATGGTTTCATAAATGTATTTAATCAATTTCCAATAAAAATAAAAAACCCGGCAGATATTTCGCCGGGTTTTAACCAATTTAATAAAATATTGACTTTTATTTAACCAAAGTGAATGACGCTTCTGCAACATCTCTTGAGTTTGTGCCAATAAAAACTTTAAAATCTCCTGGTTCAGCTGCATATTTTAATTCTGCATTATAGAACTTCAGATCATTTATACCGATGGAGAAAGTAACGGTTTTGCTTTCTCCCTTTTTAAGAAATATCTTTTGAAAACCTTTCAGTTCCTTAACCGGGCGGGTAATCGAACCATAAATGTCCTGGATGTACATTTGTACCACCTCTTCACCATCATAATCGCCACTGTTGGTTACCTGAACAGAGGCCTGTAACTTACCTGCGGGACTCATTACTTTAGCGTTCAGAGAAACAGGCGAGTAGCTGAAAGTGGTATAACTTAAACCATAACCAAAAGGATACAGCGGGTCATTAGGGCTGTCAATATAACGGGATTTGAACTTATCCAGCGGATCTCCAACATATGGACGGCCAGTACTTTTGTGGTTATAATACAATGGGATCTGTCCTACGCTTCTTGGAAATGTAGCTGTCAGTTTTCCAGCCGGATTATAATTTCCAACCAGCACCTCAGCAATGGCATTTCCAGCTTCTGTACCACCAAACCAGGTTTCCAGAATGGCAGTTACATTGGCATCTTCCCATTCCAGGGTCAGCGGCCGGCTGTTCATTAACAAGAGTACAACCGGTTTTCCTGTTGCGGTAATGGCTTTTAACAAGGCTTTCTGATTAGGCAGCAAGTCCAGGTTGGTGCGGCTGGTGGCTTCTCCACCCATAATTGCACTTTCACCCAATACCACCACAGCAACATCTGATTTTTTAGCTGCAGATACGGCATCTTCAATTAAACGCTCCGGAGATTTCTCATCTGCCACGATATCAGCACCATTATTGTTGATCTGTTTTAAGATGGAAGGATCGTCAACCAGGTTAGCGCCTTTAGCATAGGTAATGTCCATCTGGGGTGCATATCTTCTCAAACCTTCCAGAATGCCAACCGCTTTTTTCCAATCGCCTGCAGCACTCCAGTTGCCAATCATATCCCGTTTGTTATCTGCCAAAGGACCAATCAGGGCAATTTTTGCATTACCTTTTAAAGGTAAAACATGATTATTGTTTTTTAACAGAACCAGTGAAGCACGGGTAATGGCTTTCGCGTCCAGTCTGTTGTTGTCGCTTAGGATCTCTTTTTGTGCGCGCTCTTCACTGATATATCTGTAAGGATTTTCAAATAAGCCTAATTTATATTTGGCTTCCAGGATCCTGCGGCAAGCCTGATCAATAGTTGCCATGCTGATCTTTTTCTCTTTCAGAGATTCCTTCAGTGTACCTAAAAACCCTTCGCCAACCATGTCCATATCAACACCTGCATTCAGGGCCAGGGCACTAACGGTTTTTAAATCACCCAGACCATGAGCAATCAGTTCCGGAATTCCAGTATAATCTGTCACCACGAAACCATTAAAGCCCCATTGCTTACGCAGTACATCCGTCATTAACCATTTATTGGCCGTAGCCGGTGTTCCGTTAATGTCATTGAAAGAGGCCATCACGGAGGCTGCACCAGCGTCTACCGCTGCTTTATAAGGAGGGAAATAATCATTGTACATTTTGTTCAGGCTCATGTCTGTAGAGTTGTAATCTCTTCCAGCTTCAGCAGCACCATATAAGGCAAAGTGTTTTACGCAGGCCAGGATAGCATCCCTGTTAGACAGGTCATTGGTTTGATAACCTTTCACCATAGCCTTTGCAATCAGGGAACCCAAATAAGGATCTTCTCCCGAACCTTCAGACATACGTCCCCAGCGAGGATCTCTTGCAATATCCACCATAGGAGAGAAGGTCCAGTTCAATCCATCGGCGCTGGCTTCTCTTGCTGCAATGCGGGCACTTTTTTCAATCAGGCTCATGTCCCATGTTGCACTTAAACCCAAAGGAATAGGAAAAATGGTTTTATGGCCATGCACCACATCATAACCAAACAGCAAAGGAATCTTTAAACGTGATTTCTGAAGAGCAAGATCCTGTAGTTTTTTAACAGCTGCCGGTGTATAAGTGTTGAAAACACCACCAACAAGCCCCTTTTCGATTTTCTCATCTACACCCTGACTGAGTATAGGACCTGTAACGTCAAAACCTACCGAAGGCAGGTTCAACTGGCCGATCTTTTCATCCAGTGTCATTTTAGACATCAGATTACTGATATAGGAATTCATCTTCTGATCGGCACTGGCTGTGTTTTTTTTCTTCTGTGCAAATACAGCACTTGAGCTAAAGAGCGCAGCCACTAAGAATAAGGAGGTCGCTTTTTTCATGAGTATATACTTGTTTTTATATGTGTGTTCTTTTTTATTTAATCAGTAAGGGTGTAATTTCTTTAATCCAGATGGCATAACCCTCTGGTTTCATATGCAGCATATCTTCCAGGAATAATTCTGGTCTCAGCTGGCCGTTCTTCAGCATTTTACTGTTTACATCTACAAAACGGGTGTTCTTATAATGGCCTAGGTATTCCTTGATGAGTGCATTGGTATGTATCATCGTTTCGGCATACTGAACCCTCGACGGACTGTTTTTTATGGAAATATACAATACCGGAACATCAGCAAATTTATTGCGGATATGGGTAAAGAAAGTGGCAAAACGGCTTAAAGTTTCCTCTGCACTTACTCCATCAGTTGCGATATCATTTTCTCCACTGTAAATCACAACCTGTCTTGGCTGATACGGATAAACCAGATCTGCAATATAAAAATCAGCCTGTGCCAGTGTAGACCCCCCAAAACCACGGTTTATGGCACCATAATTTTTAAAAACAGTTTCCAGATCTGTCCATTTGGTAAAGGAAGAGCTGCCAACGAACAAGATGCCGTTTTTTGCAGGCATGGCCACACTGTCCCTATGTTTAAAATCCTGGATCTCTTTCCAGAATGCGGGTTTTTGTTGTGCGGTCGATTGCTGTCCGGCAAAGATCAGCAAGGTTAACACTAAAAGATAAAATCGTCTCATCATATGCTTAATTCACTTTCATTACGGGGCTTCGTTCAGAAACACCATTTTCATTTATGGCCTCTATGCTAAAATAATAGGGCTTTTCCTTGTCCATTCCCTTATACCAGTATTCGTTGGTATTGTACACCATTATACTGTTATAGAGTTTATCCGGCGATGTGCCCAGATAGAGGTTGTAGGCATAGGCATCTTTATTTGCTGTCCATTTGATCCAGGCACTGCGTTTGTCTTTTTCTGTTCTCAGCACCACCAGGCCCTTAACGGCTGCTGGTTTTGGAACATCACTATTGCCAAAAACACGTAATCCGCTAATGGCAAACTTTCCTGTAGGCATATGGATATTTTCAAGCTTAACAAAGCGCGCCTTAACTGGTTGCTCCAGTTCTATATAATCATGAGGAACGTCCGTTTTGTTCTTGCTTTTATCGGCCAGAACTTTCCATTTTCTGCCGTCCTCGGAATACCAGAGTGTATACTGATGATAAACGCCCTGTTGTTTCCCTAAGAATTCCGCATCCTGATCTGCATAATTGATCTGGATGGCACGCAGGGTAGAAAGTCTGCCCAGGTCAGACTGAATCCATTCTCCTTTGTTTGCTGTCGCTGCACTCCAATAAGTCTGGATACTTTCGTCAACAGCATTATTGGCTGCATAGGCGCCATACGTGGAAGACACCTGTACAGGCTTATTGTAATTCAGCAGCATCCAGCCGGTGAAACCACTGGTCAGATGATCTGCACCTTTAGTTGGGAGGTAATGCGGGTAATCCCCAAAGGCAGCATCCATATACAGCACATCGTCTTTATCAAAGCCTGCGGGCCAGATTCCTATACGGCGTTCAAAATTATTTTTAACGGCGATGACCATAGTAGATACATGCCAGTAATTGTTCCATTTGTCCTGAAAAGTAGCCCCGTGTCCTGCACCACGTGCAAATCCACCCGGTTTGTAAGAAAAAGGAAGAGACTGATGCTCAAAGGGGCCAAGCGGTGTTGTTCCAACGGCTACACCATCAGCATATCCACTGAATTCGGTTGCAGGGGCACCATATTGCAAATAGTATTTGCCATGGTATTTGGTCATCCAGGCACCCTCCATAAAAGGATCCAGGAAAGTGTTGTCCAGGTGTTCACCAAATCGCTGCCAGCCAAAACGCTCCGGGTTTAAAAGTAAAAGCTCTTTCCTGGTGCCAACCGGCTGAAAAGTCTTTCGGTTCAGTTCTACACCGTATAAAGGATAAACATTACTGCTCCCGTTATACATATAGAGTTTCCCGTCTTCATCTACAAAATGTGCAGGATCCCAGCCGCCAATTTCAAATTCGTGAACGGCTTCTTTCCATTCATTGGCCTTAGGATTTGTACTCATCCAAATCGGGAAATTACGGGAGTAAGTAGAACCGAAAACCAGCATCGTATCTCCCTGTATCCAGACAGAAGGTGCACACAGATCATCATATACCTTATGTTCCGGTCTTAAAAATGATTTGGAGACAAATTTCCAGTTATAAAGGTCACTGCTCCACCAATAGCCCCACTGGTTCGTAGAAAACAAATAATAATCGCCTTTGTAATTTACAATGACCGGATCTGCAGTGGCGCGGTGTTTTCCTTGTTCCGCAAAATTGGGAATAGGGGTATAGCCATAATCCAGGTTAATTGGATTACAATATGTTTTCTGCAGATGCTGGGCCATGACAGCTGTACAAAGACCAAACAAGCAAAACAGAACCGCGATATGTTTCCTTATATCCATATTAAGGCTTTAAAGAAGGGCTGGTGAAACCCAAATGATTTAATCCTTTTTGTACTTCCGGACTGTTCATAAACAATTTCCAGAGCAAACCTGTTCTGTAATTTTCGATCATGACCACAATAGGTCCCTGATCTATACCTAAATATCTTTTTGGATACCAGTTGTCCGTTTCAGAAAAAGCATCGTAAAATCCATATTCACCCCAGACTTTATCACCCAGGTCTTCATATAAATGCCTGATCACCTGCATAGACTCTTTTGGTGTATATGGAATAGAAGATAATGCAGCAGTAGGTGAGATGACGCCGAGGTCTTCATTAATACTGTGCGCAGCATAGCCATTTACCGAATAGCTGGCGGTAAGGCCCCAGCAGTTTGCTGCGTAACCTTTAAATTTCTTTGGATTGGCCACACAATAATCGCGGATGGCCAGAGTTTGATTGACATTGTTTTGCCAGTAATCTGCATACTGGTCTTTCAAACCTTTAGGATTTAAACCTAAATAAGAGTAGTGTGCCCAGAAAAGTGGTCCAACAGAACCTTTAGCGCCCTGATAATCTAAATGTATCGGATGACCCTCAACTTCTATGTCCGTTTTAATTGCCCCGTTTCTGGCCCATCCTTCATGATAAGCAGCGGCTGGAATGGCATGATCGGGTGAGGAGGCACCCACAACGTACATAATTAAACATTCATTATAACCCTTTACCGGAAAATTCATTTCCCATTGGTATTGGGGCGACCAATGCCAGTACAGCACGTTTTGTCCGTTTCTATACCAGTTATAGTCTATACCTTTCCATAAGCTATCCGCTTTTTTAGCCAGTAGTTTCTCTTCAGTATTTCCATTCTTATAATATTCATGGATACAAATTAAGGCTTGCGCAACAAAAGAGCTTTCCACAAGGTCACCTCCATTGTCTTTCTGTCCAAATGGTTTTACTTTACCTGTTTCACCAACAATCCAATGCGACCAGGCTCCATGAAAACGGTCTGCTGTGGATAGGAAATTCAGGATCTTATCCAGGCGTTTTAATCCCTCCTCTTTACGTACATAACCTCTGTCGATGCCACTCAAAATGGCCATAAGACCAAATCCTGTTGCTCCAGTGGCGACAATGTTTTTATCCTTATCGGGATAAATATTATCCGAATGGAACCGCTCTCTTGCAGCTCCTGAAACAGGTTCTGCACCCTTCCAAAAATACTGGAATGTCTGTTTCTGCACCAGGTCCAGCAGCTGATCGTCCGTCAGGTTTTTCTGGATTTTCAATCGAGAAGGCAGCTTGTCCGCATGGCTCTTTTGTGCTTCAGCAGACTGAGGAACCAATACATAACAAGAGCTTAGCGCTAATAACAATGCCGGTAAGAGTCGAAGTTTTATCATTTGTTCAAGGGATGAAAAAAGGCTGCTGACTTAGATCAGCAGCCTTCGGATTTATTTGTGTTTAGTAACCAGGGTTTTGGGTAAGGACCCCGCCACTCAAGTCAATTTCAGATTGTGGAATAGGCCACACTTCGTTGCGGCCAGCTTTCCAGCCTTTTACGCCAAAGATCTGTGTTCCTCTTCCCTGGCGGATCACGTCGAAATAGCGATCGTTTTCCATAGCCAGTTCTGAACGTCTTTCATTCCAGATGGCCAAACGTAAGGCTGTTTGATCAGTCGTGGTGACTTTAGGCAGAATAGAAGTATTTCCCTGACGGGCTCTGAATCTTACCTGTTCCAGTGAGGCTAAGGCCTGACTGGTGTTACCTAATTCATTTGCCGCTTCAGCATTCATCAGCAACACATCTGAGTAACGCAGGATTCTAACATTCTGTTGCGCACCTTCGTTGAAATTTGGAACATAAAGAGAGAAAGGAACATAAGATTTTTGATTGTACATCGGGTTATCACCAACTTTATCAATTACATCGCCTTCGGGAGTAGTTTCACCTCTGAAGATAATGGTCGCATCTCTCCTTGGATCACCCGCTTCATAGGAAGCAGCCAACTCAGCTGAAGGGACATTGAAGCCCCAGCCACCACCAGTCTGACCACGTACACCTTGTACTTGAGAGTATTGTGAATTGGAAGCATCAGGGTTGCCTGGAACTAGGGCACATTGGATCTCAAAGATAGATTCAGGACCGTTTTCATTCGCTAGCCTGAAGACCTGTTCATAATCAGGTAATAAAGAATAACCCAGACCCATTACTGTATTGGTATAGGAAAGTACATCATTCCATTTCTTCAGATACATGGCTACTTTTGCATGCAGGGCTAAAGCCGCTCCTTTAGTTGCACGGCCTAAATCAGCAGCACCGTAGCTTTGTGGCAATACGGCAGCGGCATCGTTCAGATCCGACTCAATCTGTGCATAGACTTCTGCAACAGAAGCCCTCGGCAGATTGTAATCCGAATTAGGATCCGTAGGTAATTTGGTACGTAAAGGCACACCTCCAAATGCGCGAACCAATCTAAAATAGGAAAGTGCACGTATAAATTTAGCTTCTCCAAAGTACCTGGCTTTTAAAGTAGCATCCATAGTAATGCCTGGTACATTTTGCAATACCTGGTTGCAATAATTAATATTGCGGTACTGACCGTTCCAAAAACCAGAGATATTTCCCTGATCCGGATCTACAGTAAACCGATCAAAATCCAGAAAGAAACTGGCATCAGAAGGCGTACTGCCCTTATCAGCATCGTCAGAACCCATACTTTCTATGGCGATGGCCGGGAAAGCGGTATTCTCCCAGGAACGCATATTGCCATATATAGCATTTACACCTGCTGCGGCATCGTCAGCGGTCTTCCAGAATGCTGTGGATTGTTGCTTTCCTTCTTGTGGAACATCCAGAAAGCTTTTTTTACAGGAAGGGAAGGAGGCTATGGTAATAGCTAAACCAATACCCAATACTGCACTTGTATATTTTTTATTATTTAATTTCATGATGTTGCAGGTTAAAAAGTAAGGTTAATACCAAAGTTATAGGTCGCATATAATGGATAAACATTGGCATCAATACCTCCATTTAAAGTCGTGTTTGGATTGGAAGTACTGATCGTTTTTGCATTATCCGTTGGCACAGGGCCTACTTCAGGACTGAATCCTTTGTAACCAAAAATATTTATGGCATTTTGTGCATTGGCATAGAACCTGATTTTCTTGATTTTCCATTTATTTAAGATGGTTGAAGGCAGGGTATAACCCAATTGTGCATTTCTAACCCTGAAATAAGATCCGCTGGAAATATAGAAAGAATTTGGTGCGGAATTGGCTGAAGAACCAACATTTGCTGAAGGATAACTATTTGAGGTGCCTTCTCCATGCCATCTGTTGTCAAAGAAATCTTTGGTGATGTTCTCGTTTCCATAGCGGTAAGCCAGGTTAGCATTGTAAATATCAACTCCTGCTACACCTTGAAAATCTAAAGCCAGATCGAAGTTTTTATAAGCAAAACTGGTATTGACACCATAAGTGTATTTAGGGTTTGGATTACCCAGAGTTGTTCTATCTGCAGAAGTAATTCTGCCATCACCGTTAAGATCCTGGTATTTGAAGCCACCCGGAGCCGCGCCTGATTGTGTTGGTGATTTTGCTATATCCGCTGCATTTTGGAAAATGCCTGCTGTTTTATAGCCATAAAACATTCCAATAGGATCTCCAACAATGGTTCTGGTTGCATTATAGCCATTAGTAATTCCTGTACTTCCGTCGTATATCGGGGTAGCACCTGAAAGAACGGCCAGTACTTTGTTGGTGTTATAACCAATGTTTCCTCCGATAGAATAAGTCAGGCCGCCGGCAGTCTTGTCATTCCAGGATGCAGAAAATTCAAAACCTTTGTTTTGGATGTCTGCCTGATTCCCTAAGATCTCATTACTTACCGTTCCAAGAGAGCCTAAAATAGGCAGATTGAATATTGCTCTTGATGTTTTTCTATTGTAATAATCCGCTTCTACACTTAATCTGTGTGTTAGAAAACTAGCCTCTACACCCACATCTGTACCGATACCTTTTTCCCAAACGATAGGACGCGGAGGAAGGGTGTTGATACTTTTTCCAGGAAGAGGAATGTTGTTATTTCCGTAAAACGCAGTAAGATCTGCAGTTTGGGCGACTACAATTTGAGTTGGGTTAATCGGAACACTTGCGTTACCAATCATACCCCAGCTACCTCTTAATTTTAAAGAACTAAAAACGGTTTGATCTTTCATGAAATCTTCGTTGCTGATTACCCAGCCCGCACCTACAGAGGGGAAATAACCCCAGGTTTGTTGTCCTCCAAAGAATTGAGATGCTCCATCTGCACGTATCGAAGCGTTCAGCATGTACTTATTTTTTGAAAGCATAATTCGCCCTGGAAAAATAGGAAGAGAATGTGATTCTGGATCCCGCATCGCTTACCGTTCTGGAACCTGGGTCACCTAAAGAAAGGTATAAGTCAGCCTCGGTATTGAAAGGTACATTCTGAGCTGAACCATTCAAAGTATAAGACTTATTACTCTGTGCAGATTGTCCTAATAATACAGTCAAGTTGTGATCTTCATTAAAAGTATTTTGATAGGTCAGGGTATTTTCTATGATCCAGTTCCTGGTATCTACACGTACAATATCCAGTTCACTGGCATCACTTTTCTGTGCGTAAGTTGCATAATATTTCGGGCTGTACTTTCTGTTTTCAAACTGACCAAATTCTCCACCAACACTGGTTTTAAAAGTAAAGTGTTTAGCAAAGTTCAATTCTGCAAAGATATTACCTGTAACACTATATTGTTTGGTAATTTGATTGTTGAAATCAATTGTCGCCTGAGGGTTAAAATTGGCTCCATCACCTAAATTTTGTGATCTTGGATCACCATAGCTACCATCTGGATTGAATACCGGGATAGAAGGCGCTGCAGCATACAGCTGATGATAAATCGTAGTTGGTACGTCATTTGATTTTCCCATTACACCTGTAATGTTGTAGCCAACCTTTAAGTTTTTATAGATCTGGATGTCATTAGAAACCCTTGCAGTGTATCTTTTGTAGTTATTGGTTTTTATAATACCATCCTGATCTAAATAACCTAATGAAATGTTGTAGGTAGATTTTTCAGTACCGCCATTAACAGACACGTTGTGATTGGTTACAAAAGCATCCCTTAAGATCTGGTTGTACCAGTTGGTACCAGCGCCTAAATTGGTGTTGGCAAATACCGGTGCACCGCCATTTAATACCGATAGTTCATTAGTGAACTGTGCGTATTCAGAGGCATTGGCCATTTTAACCTGGTTGGTTACTTTTTGAAAACCGGCATAGGCATCGTAGTTTACTGTAGTTGGTGTACCCAATTTACCTTTTTTAGTGGTAATCAAAACAACACCGTTTGCAGCACGGATACCATAGATGGACTGAGCAGAAGCATCTTTCAAAACGCTCATGTTCTCTATGTCACCAGGATTTAAAAAGTTAATATCACTGTACCAAACCCCATCTACAACATACAAAGGTGCCTGATTACCAAAGATGGTACCCAGACCCCTGATCCGAATTTGCGGTGTAGTACCAGGTGTTCCTGTATTGGTAATAGATACACCAGCAATTTTACCTTGTAATGCCGCTACTGGGTTAGTCGAAGCTTGCTTGGAGATTTCGTCACCTTTTAAATTGGCAACGGCTCCTGTTACGTCAATTTTACGTTGAGTTCCGTATCCCACAACCACAACCTGATCCAGTTGCTGTGAAGCAGAAGCCAGGGTAACGTTGATGGTGGTTTGACCTGCAATGGCAACCTCTTTAGTAACGTAGCCGATGTAAGTAAACACCAGCGTACTGTTGGCCGGTGCGCTAATGCTATAGCGGCCGGCAGCGTCTGTTTGTGCTCCGGTTGTTGTACCTTTTACCATGACACTTACGGAAGGGATCGTTGATTTGTCCGAACCATCAGTAACCACACCTTTCACAGTAATGTTCTGTGCAAAGGCTGCGTTGATAAAAAGCAAACAAAGAAAAGTTAAAACAGAAAATTTTGTAAAGATTCTTTTCATGCTCGTATTATGTTTTGTTTAATTGTTTGTTAAATCTCCATTAGTTAATCTGCTATTACAAGCTTGTGTACCTCAACATTAATACATCACGGTGCAATTTCAGACTATCTCATACGTACAAACAATCTATGTTTTTGGTTCAAAAACATGTTTTTAAAGCTATATGTGCAAATATTTGACTACATCACAGGGCAGAAAAAAAAAGTAGGTTGCAATATTGAATTTTTAACCATGAGAGGTAATGTAGTAGTGGAAACGGGTATAATGATCGCCATTTCCTCATAAACCCGGGCTTGTAAAGCCCAGATTCTTCATTCCTGTTTTTACTTCTGGGGCACTCATAAACAAATTCCAAAGCAGCTTTGTCCTGTAGTTTTCAATCATTACAATAATCGGCCCCTGGTCAATGGCCAGGGTAGAGGAAGCGAACCATTGCTCTTGTAAAGAAAAGGCATCAACAAAACCATATTCTTTAAAGATCTTATCACCGAGTTTGTAATAAAAAAACTTAAGGGCTTGCATAGATTCTACAGGCGTGTATGGAAAAGAAGCAAGTGCCGCAGTCGGCGCAATTACCCCTTTGTCATTGGTGGGTGAACTTGCTGTATATCCGTTAGGGATATCACTGGCCGTTAAGCCCCAGCAGTTTTCGCTGTAACCATAATAACCCAATGGATTGGCTTTACAATAATTATAGTTGATCTGTGCATGTGCTTTATTCTGGGATTCATAATTGGCGTAGGCATCCGTTAATCCAAACGGGTTGATACCAAGGAAAGAATAATGTGAAAAGAACAGTGGGCCTCCAGCGGGAGGGCCAAGGGGCAATTGCACACCATAATAGCTATTCCCGTTTTTCATGCCTCCGTTTTGTGCCCAGCCATTATCATAAACGGATCTCGGGATGGGATGTGTTGGGGAGGCGGCTGCCAGAACATAGGTAATCAAGGCCTCATTCCATCCGCGTATGGGCATATTCATATCCCAATTGTAATTGGGGCTCCAATGCCAATAGAGTGCGTTGCTGTTGTCTTTTCTGTACCAGTCCCATTCTACTCCATTGTAAATGGTGCTGATATCTGTGCGTAAAGTCGATTCATCGGTGCTTGCTAGGTTAAAATATTGCCTTGCAGTAAGAAGTCCCTGCATCAGAAAGGAAGTTTCGACTAAATCTCCGCCATCATCTTTCTGGCTAAATGGTATTACTGCCCCCGTGTTTCCATCCATCCAGTGTGGGTAGGCTCCATGAAAGCGGTTTGCTGTCTTTAAAAAGGCAACGATCTTTTGGATCCTTGCCAGGCCTTCGGCCCTGCTGATGAAATTTCTGCTTACACCAGTCACCAGGGCCATGATGCCAAATCCCGTTCCACCTGTGGTTACGAGATCACCAGAGGTATTCCTTTCTCTCGCCATTCCGCTTTTAGGATGACCAAAATCGTAGAAATATTTAAGTGTCTGCTGCTGGACTTTATTCAGCAGATCTTCGTCTGAGAGGATCGGAAATTTATCTGTATTGTCTATCCCTGTGTTAAAATTAATGCTGACTGCATTTTGCAGGTTTCCGTTAGCGGTGGATTTTAGGGTCGTGGCAACGGTTATGTTGTAGGCCTTTATGCCTTGTAGATTCGAAGTAGGTTGAATAACAACGGTACTGCTGTTTTCAATGCTAGCAATAAAAGCAATGCTTGTCGCACCAGTCAGGTCCTTAAAAAGGATATTTGAAGCCAGTCCTGTTGGACTAATTGCTTCAGAAAAAGTGATTTTAATGATTGCGCCGACAGCAATGTTATTAAAAATACCGGTCTTGCCGTCTATAGTAATGGCTGTTTCTTTGAAAGAAGATGGAGCAGGGGGAGGAACTTCATTGCTTCCTTTTTTACAAGAGAAGAAAGGAAGGAGGCACAGGAGCAGGAAGAGATTTATTTTGTTCATTTGGAGAAGTTAGAACTGCCGGGAAAATCCCGGCAGTTTTCAAAGTGAAATAAGATGGCCTAGCGGCCCTGTCTTTCCAGAATTGACAATGCAGAGATTTCAACTACAGATAGAGCTTTATTATAAACCCTCACTTCGTCGATCTTGCCCGGGATATAACCTGCCCAGTCTTGAGCACCGGCTGCGGAAGTACTGCTGGGTACTGTCATAAAATGGAGAGCACCAAAGACAATTGGTCCTACATTAAGAAAACGAATTGGCCCCATCTTATCTACGGTATTGGTTCTGGCCAATGAGCCATTAACATAAGATTTAAAAGTTCCGGCACCGTCATAAGTAACCACATAATGTACCCAGTTGTTAAATCCATTAGCAACCTCCTGTATATTATTATCGAAAGTTGCCCCATTGTCCTCATAAATGGTCTTAAAACGGGCGAGTGTAGTCGTTCCGCCGTTTTCAAAAAAGATATTGATATTACCCCAAAAACCCTGGGTGTCGCCAAGACCGAATATTCCGGTAGCGCCAGTGTTCTGAGCAGTATTTACCCACAGACTTACCGTATATTGGGTCATCGATTTTACCGCAGGACTGGATGGCGAAGTTGCATAAGCTCTTTTTGTCCCATCAGGATTACCGGTCAAGGCGCTTCCCTTCAAACCAGCGGTAAAGGTCATGCCCGAATTTGTTCCGGTAACGCCCGAAACTGAATCCTTTACACTGCCATCATTAAAGCCCCAGTAAGCGACCAGGTTTGCCGGGGCAATCTGTTTAGAGGATGTAAATCCCCCAGCTGTTGGAGGGACATCGCCCGCGGGAAAGACATCGTCGTTCTTGGCTTTGGTACATGCAAATAATAGGGTACTTCCAATGATCAAACCTGCAAAACCTATTTTTAAATTTTCAATTTTCATCTTCTTATGATTTAGAGGTTATTAATAATTTGGGTTTTGAGTTAACCTGCCGCCACTGAAATCACGTTGCTGCTGCGGGATAGGAAATACTTCATGCTTACCTGTAACGAAAGGCTTGCCAAGTGCATTCATTACAGATGCTGCCTGCCCGGTACGTACCAGATCAAAAAATCGGTCCGCCTCCATAGCAAGTTCTACTCTTCTCTCTTTCCATATATCGGCTATTGTAGCCGAAGTTGTGGCAAGACCGGCACGTGTACGCACTTGTTCTAGTGGAGTCTTAGCATCCTGCCCAAGATGAGCAGCAGCTTCAGCATTGATCAGCAGTACTTCCGCAAACCTGATAATACGGATATTTTTAGGCTTGTTGTCTTTATCGTTGATACCGCCGCAGCTTTGAGTTTCGAGAAAGGGGCTATGATACCCTTTATAATTGTACCTTTCGCCCACTACATCCGGACGTTTTGGAATTACAAAGCCATCCCATAAGGTCGTTGTGCTGACATCGCTGGTAAAGATAATGGTCCCCGCTTTTCTAACATCTCCGGGTTCATAGGCTGCTGCAAGATCTGCGGTTGGTGTATTTAGGCCAAAACCAAGGTCGCCTGCACTATAGGTTTGACCACCAATAGTTTGTGAAGTGAAGCTGCCTCTGGGGCCTTGGAAATTGCTGTAATTCTTGCTCACTGCATCACATGCAAGCCCCCCTGATGTTTGATTGGCGTAAGGACCTGTCTGTACTTCAAATATAGACTCGTCGTTATTCGCTCCTTTTTCTCTGAAAATATCAGCGTAGACTGGGGCGAGGCTGTACTTATTAGAAGTCATTACGGCTTTAGACATATCGTAAGCGCCCTGCCAGTTCTTCTGATATAAATACACTTTAGAAAGTAAAGCCTGTGCAGCACCTTTGGTAGCTCTTCCCACAATTGCACCCGGGTCTTTTTTAGCAGGCAAGTGATCGATCCCGAAAAGAAGATCATCTGTAATTACTTTATAGATCTCCTCTTTAGTGGCTCTGGTCTGAAATTCAGGATTGTTGGCTTCGGCCAGGGTGGGTGTTGTGGTTAACTTAACTACGCCACCGAATTCGCGGACCATATTAAAATATAACAAGGCCCGGATGAACCTGGCTTCCCCGCTTAAACGGTCTCGTATGGCCACATCGATGGTGCTTTTTTCCAATACACTGAGGGCTTTATTTGCAGAGGTAATTCCTTTGTAGTTGTCCACCCAAACATCGTTAAAAATAGACGTGTTTGAATTGTAGTTGAAATTATCAAGGAAGATCCCATCAAATCCAGGATCACTGGCTACAGAACCTTTATCAGAATCGTCTGAGGTGACATCTGCCAGTACAACAAGTTTAAACCCTACCGTTCCTGGCAGATAAAGATTGTTGTAGGCACCCACAACTAATTTATTTGCGGCCTCAGGATCAATAAGCGCTTGTTCTTCGGTCGTCTTTCCCTGAACAGGAACATCCAGAAAACTGCGTTTACAGGAGGCAATTAGCAGCGCCGAAGCAATTAATATTAGGGCGAGTATATAAAATATCTTTTTCATCATTCTTTAATTAAAATCCAACATTAACACCAAAAGCAAAAGTTCTGGTTGATGGGTAAGTGTTTAAATCTACCCCCTGATTAAGATTTGCACTTTCCGGCAGTGCCCCCGGTATGGATGCCTGGAGCTCTGGAGTAAAGCCAGTATATGAAGTAATGGTGAATAAATTTTGGGCGGTTAAGAATACACGCACATTACTGATATGCACTTTGGTCAACAGTCTTTTAGGGAGGGTATAACCAAGTGTTAAATTGTTTAGACGTAAAAAATCGCCGTTTTCCACAAAATAAGTAGAGGCGGGTAACGCATCTTTTGTCGCCCTGGGTTCTGTAGTGCTTGGATTATTTGGTGTCCATCGGTTTTTGGCGACAAAAGCTTCAATATTGTCCGTGGCCTGATTTATTCCTCTCACCGCTTTTTTAGCGTTGTAAATTTTACTGCCCTGGGTTCCGAAGAAACCGAAATTAATATCGAAATTTTTGTAACTCAGACTACCATTTAGACCGTACGTATTTTTTGGCTGGTAAGAACCAGAAAATGCCCGGTCATTATCATCTATTTTCCCGTCGGGTACACCATTTGGGCCGCTGATGTCCTGATAGATCAGATCACCGGCCCTGGCATCTTTTTGTGCAGAAGCGTTGATTTGTGCCTGATTTTGGAAAACCCCAATATTTTGTAATAAATAATAACCTCCTATAGGTTGGCCATTATCTGATTTGGTGGGCCGGATGCCGCCTACTGCATCACCCAGCAGGGGCTGGCCGCCATTTAATTTTTCGATAGCATTTTTGTTGTGGGCGAAGTTACCACTGATGCTGTACTTCCAGTCGTTACCAATTTGATCAGCCCAGCTCAAGGACAATTCCAGACCCTTGTTGGAAATGGTAGACGCATTGGTGAGCGCTCTTCCATCCGGGTCACCGAGTATTGCCGGGAGATTGACAAAAATTAAGGCGTTATTGGTTTTTTTGTTATAATAATCAATGGTTCCGGTTAATCTGTTGTTTAGAAAACCAAAGTCCAGTCCGGCATCATATTCTGTTGTTACTTCCCATTTGATCTGATCATCTATAATGTCTTCTAATCTAATGCCGAGTGCTACGGCCTGAGGAGGTGGGTATCCAAAATAATAAGGTTTATTGATGGCAGCTGTTGAAATGTAGAGAGAAGAGGGAATGTTATCATTACCTAAACGTCCATAACTACCTCTTAATTTGAGGTTGCTGAGTACTTTTTGGTTGGCCAGGAATGATTCGTTGGAAATATTCCAGGCGAGACCTAGAGAAGGAAAGTTATCCCAACGGCTGTTGGAACCAAATTTTGAAGTACCATCTGCCCTGTAGCTGGCGGTTAACAGATAACGGTTGTCGTAACCATAATTTAAGCGGGCCAGATAGGAGTTCCTATGGTATTTATCACCTGTGTTACTGACAGATTGAGTGCCGCCGGTTCCAGCATCCAGATACCACTGGTCTTTATTAACGGGGATATCCTTAGCCGATCCGATCATATTATTGGAGCTGTATGCCTCAGCGGTAACACCACCTAAAATAGTGAAAGTATGTTTCTCTATGGTTTTGGTGTAAGTGGCTGTATTGTCCCAGATCCAGCTGTTTTTATCGTTTTTCGTGAGGGTTAGCAAGCTGTTTGGACGGACCTGGTTACCGCCTATGACGTTGAACGTAGACAAATCCGGTAAAAATTTATAGCCATAGTCTGTTGACTTTAAAAAATCCAGGTCTATGCCCATGGCTGACCTTAAAGTCAACCCTTCTATTGGCTTATATTCTAAGGCAAAATTGCCTTGTATCCGATTCTCTCTTGCCGTATTGTCGGCTTTATCAATAGTTACCAAAGGATTAGATACGTTTCCGAAAGCCGAAGTGTTTCCGTACAAGTCGCCAACTTTTACGGGTACAACAGGTGCAGCCCTGTAAGCATTTCCAAAAGCATCTGCCTGAGCGCCTTTTGCTTTGCCATTGGTATAGGAGAGCATATTGCTAAACTTCAGCTTTTTGGTCACCATATACTCGTTGTTGACCCGAAATGTAAACCGGTCGTACTTATTCCCAATTTGAATACCTTCATCAGACAACAGACCAGCACTCAGATAATAATTTACCTTTTCGCTGCCGCCAGATAAAGAAAGGTTATGGCTTTGTATAAGTCCTTTGCGAAGAATTGCATCGTACCAGTCGGAGTTTGTGCCATTAAGTGCACTGGCTGGAATGAGGTCTGTACCACTCCCATAATATTTATTGGCTTCATTCAGATAGCCTACGTATTGATTGGCACCGGCCATGGGTACCAAATGAGCGGCCTCTCTGAATCCGATATTTGCATCGTAGGTAAATACATTTTCTCCTGATTTCCCTTTTTTTGTGGTGATGATCATTACCCCATTTGCAGCGCGCATACCGTAGATGGCTGCAGCCGATGCATCTTTTAGTACATCAATGGTAACGATGTCTGAGTTGCTAAGGTTTCTAATATCGTTAGTAAATACCCCGTCTACTACATAAAGCGGATCTGCGCCACCCAGTAATGTTCCCGTACCCCTCAATCTTACGCTAGGTGAGGTGTTAGGTTCGCCAGAAGCAATCACCTGTACCCCCGCAACTTTACCCTGGAGTGCCTGAGTTGGTGTTTGTACCGGCTGCCGGGTAAGCTCTTCTCCTTTTACCTGGGAGACAGAACCTGTCAGATCTTTCTTTTTCTGTGTGCCATAACCCACCACCACCACTTGTTCAAGTTCCTGCGAACTTGGAACTAATGCCACATTTAACGTTGTTCTGTTGTTCACCTGTACTTCAGTTGGATTGTAACCAACATACGAAAATATCAGTGTTGCATTTGCAGGGGCACTTATCGTGTATTTCCCTGTTGCATCTGTTAAGGTTCCTGTCTGAGTCCCTTTTACTTTCACGCTAACACCAGGCAGTGTGGTCTTGTCTGCCCCGTCACTTACAGTTCCCCTTACGGTAATGTCCTGTGCAGCTGCGGTGTTTGCGTTGAGCAAAAGAAAACATAGAAAAGTTAAAACAGAAAGTTTTGTAAAGAATCTTTTCATACGGTTTAAATTTAGTTAACTAAATTTGCGGCTCTAATTCCGCTAAACCAAATAAAGCACCTATACATTATTACACATCTTGTAAATGTGTAATAGTCAATACTTTATACCGAATTGGTGCATGGTATATAAGCGTTGTTGAAGGGTATCTCAGGCAAATAATAAAGACCAGGATTTACCAATTCAGAAAAAACAAATGATGTATGGCCGAAAGGCCTTATGAGTGGTAATGATGTAGTGTTATAACTCCATTAAGAACTCTACAAGGTTCTTGTCGTGAGGTATATCCAGTTTTTTGCGCAGTCTGTACCGTCTGATTTCAACACCCCGGAGGGAAATGTTCAACAACGACGCCATTTCTTTACTGCTCATATTCATATGAAGATAAGCACAAAGCTTCAGGTCATTGGGTACCAGATCCGGGTGATTAGATTTGAGCTTTTTAAAGAAACTTTCGTGGGCTTCATTGAAACTGCTCTCAAATAAATTCCAGTCCCGTTCGTCATTCATTCCGTCATCGATTACTTTCTGTATTTTGCGTAACTGGTCTTCAGAAAGTTTTTTGCCATTTTCATCTTTTAACTTCAAAATTTCACCGCTGATCTTTTGGAGCAGTTCGTTTTTATAGACCAGGCTCATCGCCGAATTGGCCAGTTCTCTGTTCTTGCCAGCCAATTCTGCATGAAGTTTTTCAGTCTGCAGTTTGATGATTTGCTTTTCGTTGGCCTCTGCTTCCTTTTTTAAGAAGATTTCCTTTTCTGCCTGCAATTTAGCTGTAATGGCATGCTGGTCTTTGAGTAACTTTTTCTCATAAAGTTTCTTTCCCAAGAACAATACAACTGCAATCAGTATGACATAGCATACAATAGCCCAGTTACTGGCATAGAAGGGGGGTAATATTCTGAACTCAAAAGCAGTGGTTTCACTTATGGTCTGATCGTTGATCTTAGCACGTACCAGGAACTTATAAGTACCCCTTCCAAGGTTAGTGAAATCCTTTTGAGAAGCCGTGCTCCAGTCTGACCATTGTTTTGAATAACCCTCCAGGTAATACTGGAATTTAATCTTTGCCTGCCGGTAATAAGGAAGGGCATAGGATATCCGGATATTGTTCCGGCTAAATGGAATTTCTATTGCAGATTCCGTGTTACCCATCTCACTAATGGTGAAATAAGTATCGGTAATGTCTTCAATTTTCCGGATCAGCACAGAAGGCAGGGAAATTTTTTTGTTTTTTTGAGTATCCAGTTCATCATAGATGACAAAGCCATCATCTACACTGATCAGGTAAATATGGTCGCTTATTTTACTGATGTTCTCATAATACTGGACCATCCGGCCATCAAGTATACTAAATCGATTAGAATCGATGTCTATCTTCCCCGGTTGTCCAAAATTAGCCAATGCCATTTTTCCGTGGTTGATGAACCAATATTTTTTACTCCCTGCGCTGATGATCTTGTTCGAGCTGGCAAAAGAACCCAGGGCTTTATTTAACGCAGTGTATTTACTAAAACGGTTACTGATTTCATCGTAGGTCAGGAAGCCTTCATCAGAAGAATACAACAATTTACTCTCCAGCATAAACAGATTAATATTGTAGCTGCTGGGTAATCCATGACTTTCATCATAATACTTTGCTGAAATCACTTTCTTAAAATCAGCACTCAGTGTAAGTTTATACAGACCTTTATAGGCATGGCTTACCCAAATATCTCCTTTCGAATCCCTTTCAATATAGCGCGAGGGTTCGCCGAAATTTTCGATCTTCCAGAAGTACTTCCACAGACCGGCAGCATCCTTTTTAAATAGGACCAGGCCGTTATATGCTCCCTGAATCAGATAGTCTTCATTGAGTTTCTTTATGGTCCATCCACCGCTGATACTACTGATCTTTTCTATTGTATTTCCGGTTACATTAAAGGTACCGTCGTTATGTCCGCAAAGTAATTGTCCGTCAATGAGGCTCAGATCCCATACCTGTCCCTGCGATTCAGGGATGAGCTTAAAATTAAAGGAATTGAAAGAACGACCCTTGCTATTGGTCCAGGGGCTGTAAAACAGACCCTGATTGGTACCCAGATAGATCATGTTTTTGTAGATCAGGCTAGAGTAAACAGTTCCGAATAACCCTGTTTTATCAAAATAGAAATAAAGCGGAGAATTGAGTTCCACCCGGTCAATCCCATTATCCAGCCCGGTCCATAAATTTTGTTCATCGTCAGCATAGATACTCAATACTGTATTGTTCTGAAGACCGGTTGATTTATTGATCTGCTGGATAATGTTTCCATCCTGATCGATGATGATCAAGCCGTTAAGGATCGTGCCGTAAGCGTAATACTTGCCAAGTATCCTGGTTCCGTTGTTGAGCTGATAGGTTTGCAGAAATGAATTTGCAGGGCTATTGAATGTACTGTACTTCTCTCCGTCGTACAAAAACAAGCCGAATTTATTGGTGCCGATCAGCAATTGGTTGTCCTTATATGGAAGGATAGAGAGCACATTCCCCGGAAGCGGTGGACCAGAATTTTTCAACGCAGTCAGCTGATTGCCTTTTAACTCAAAGAGCCCCTTTCCCAAGGCTTCAATAATGAACCTTTTTCCGGCCTGGTGGAGGAACAGGAAATTAGATGGAGCTTTAACTACGCTGATCTTTTTGTCCTGGTAAATGAAAATGCAGGTAAAGGACTGAAAAATAACCCTTTCACCATCAATATAGATTTTCCAGATCTCATCGGTCATCTTATGCTTTTTAGGGATAAGGCCAATAAGAGAGGTATATTTCAAATGTTTATCGACGGTTTTCCAGTAGCCAAATTCTCCAAAACTACCGGTATAGATGGTGCCATCTGGCGCTGCGACAACAGAACGTACAATTTGACCGTTCGGCATTTTGTATTGTTGCCAGTATTTTCCATCAAAAGCGAGCAAGCCCTGTGCATTACCAAAATACATCACCCCGTATTTGTCTTTTGTGACGGACCAGTTCTGGTTACCGGATAAGTAAACCGACTTTGGGTAATTCTGTATATATGGAACCCCTACACTTTTAATATCCTCTGCTCCGGCTTTAAAAACCAGGGTCATGGTGAAAATTAAAAGAAATTTCAGGGTTCCTCTTATCATGAAACCTTGTTAACGGGCTGAGGAACTTTTACATAATAGCCAGTGCCATCATATGGGCGCCTGCGTGGATTGGTCATACAGGCTGTTGAGCAGCAACCCAGCAATTCTGTTCCGCAATCATCACATTGGGTAATGTGCTCATTGCATTCCGGATTTGCACAATTGATCATTTTGGGTGTTACCTTTCCGCAGTTATAGCATTTTGATACCACAGTTGGATTCACTGAATTGACATCTACAGCAATGCGGTTATCAAAAACATAGCATTTACCTTCAAAGTCTTCCCCTCCGGCTTCTTTGCCATATTTAATAATTCCTCCGTGAAGCTGATAAACATCATTGAAACCATAGTGCAGGAGTAAAGCGGATGCTTTTTCGCATTTAATTCCTCCGGTGCAATAGGTCAGCACTTTTTTGTCTTTATACTGAGCCAGTTCATTGATCTTGTCTGGAAAATCGCGAAAGTTCTCTATATCCAGGGTTACTGCATTTTTAAATCTGCCCAGGTTGTGTTCATAGTTGGAACGTACATCGAGGATCACGACATCTTCCTGATCAATCATTTTTTGAAATTCTGCAGGCTCCAGGTGCTTGCCTGTCTGTCTGTTTGGATCAATAATATTAGGATCGCGAAGGCCGGAGTGTACAATTTCCGATTTATAACGGCAATGCATTTTGATGAAGGAAGGTTCCTCTACATCATCAATTTTGAAATCGGTTTTTGCAAAGCGTTCATCTGCTTTAATGGCGGCCATATAAGCTTCACAGGCTTCAACAGTACCTGAAACGGTACCATTTAATCCTTCATCCGCTACAATGATCCGGCCCACAAGGCCTATTGATTTGCAAAATGTAAGGTGATCAGCAGCAAATTGCTCCGCATCTGCTATTGGACTATAGCAATAGTAAAGTAGTGTTTGAAATTTTGTCATAAGTCATTGATACCGTTGCATACGGCGTTTAATGTGGTTTTCTGCAAAAATACGAAATTTGTTGAAGAAACAATTGTGAAGAGAGGTAAAGTAGGAAAGCTTTTTATGAAAAATCAATATACTCTTCGAGGACTGGACTCCTTGCCTCGCTGCGCTCTTGTGGCAAGGCGCCCTGAGGTCCTCTCTGAGCAATATTGATTTTTTCGAAGTGTTTATGTTTTTATTTGTTCTCAAGAGCTCGCAAACTCGGTTTTTCTAGGCGCATAACCCGGGCGTAAAATCTGCAGGAAATATAGGCATCCTGCAATTGGGGGGGAATCCATGGATGGTGCAGAGGGTTGATTGGAAAGAATAGAGCAGATTGGAAAGTAGATTAGAATAGGTAGTGTTTTCAAAAGCCGATATACCAAATTAGATCAGACTTGGACAGGATTGGGGTCAGGCAGAGACCAGACAGGTTGCTCACAGAAAAGGGGCTTCTTCACACCTTGTACACACCTCCGTCACAATTCATACACAATCAGGTACCTTTTTGTGAAGAAAGTGTGTCTAATGTGTGTCTGATGTGAGGAATAGTCCGCTTCTATAGCCAGTTCTGGCTGCCACCTGGCTACCCCAAACTCACATCTAATATAAACCTTCTCTTCTAATTAAACGTCTACCTATTCCACCGTCCTGGCCATCTTCCCCGGACACCCTCCCCGGCTAAGCGCCCTGTAAAACCGAGCTTGCAATCTCTTGAAAACAAATGAAAATATAAAACTATCCAATAAACTCATCTGCACCATGCCTGGACTAGCCCCCCTGCTTAAGCGCCCTGTAAAAATCAATATTGCTCAGAGAGGACCTCAGGGCGCCTTGCCACAAGAGCGCAGCGAGGCAAG
>Ga0182008_10000557_pt1 | contig 27648 bp, 20 predicted proteins | sample Sormic07211129_1_FD_120482 | JGI IMG/M metagenome (GOLD analysis project Ga0182008, IMG submission 120482) | Rhizosphere microbial communities from Sorghum bicolor, Mead, Nebraska, USA - 072115-129_1 metaG | ecosystem: Host-associated > Plants > Roots > Rhizosphere | place: USA: Nebraska...
CCAGCTGGCCCTGGGCAGCATGCGCTATGACATCGAGGACACCGGCGGCATCGACCGCCTGTTCAAGCTGATCGAACAGCGCGCCGGGCACTGGCTGGCCATGGAAGTGGAAGAGACCAAGATCCAGCTGACCCACGCAGAGAACCGCCTGGTGGCCCTGGACCGGATCGAGCGCGACCTCAGCGTGGACCTGAGCCGGGCCCTGTTCGAATCCTCCATCGACGGTTTGCTGGAGCGCATCCGCACCAGCGTCACCCAGTTGCTGAGCGACGCCAATGTCGGTGTGGGCCAGGTCGATACGGTGTTCTTCACCGGTGGTTCCAGCGGCATTCCGGCGCTGCGCCAGAGCGTGGCGGCGATGCTGCCCAATGCCCGGCATGTGGAAGGCAATATCTTCGGTAGCATCGGCAGCGGCCTGGCCATCGAGGCCAAGAAGCGTTACGGCTGAAACAGCTTCGCCGGCCCGCCGGCTCCTACAAGGTTCTGTAGGAGCCGGCGGGCCGGCGAACAAGATTCACACCAATCCCGCCAGCTTCAACTCGCTCTTCAGGTACGCGTAATAGATCGGCCCCGCCACCACCCCGGGCAGGCCGAAGGCGGCCTCGAACACCAGCATCGCCAGCAGCAGCTCCCAGGACTTGGCACTGATCTGCCCGCCAACGATCCGCGCGTTGAGGAAGTATTCCAGCTTGTGGATAAAGATCAGGTAGCCCAGCGCCGCCACCGCCACCCAGATCGACAGCGACAGGCCGACGATGGTGATCAGTGTGTTGGAAATCAGGTTGCCGATCACCGGCAGCAGGCCCAGCAGGAAGGTCAGCACGATCAGGGTCTTGGTCAGCGGCAGCTTGACCCCGAACAGCGGCAGGATCAGCGCCAGGAAGATCCCGGTGAAGAAGGTGTTGAGCAGGGAGATCTTGATCTGGGCGAAGACGATGTTGCGAAACGCCTGGACTAGCAGGTGCAGACGGTCGAACAGCGCCGCCGCCAGAGGCTTGCGCTTGGTCAGGTCGGGGACCCGCTGCAGGGCAATGATCGCCCCCAGGACCATGCCGATCAGCAGGGTCACGAACATGTGCGCCGCGTCCTTGCCTACCAGTTGCAACTCGCTCAGGTGCTTGCTGGCCCAGGCACCGATGGCAGCCTGGAACTCGGCGGCGCTGGCCGGCAGGTAGGAATCGAGGAACGGCGGCAACTGGCCCCGGGCCTTGTCCACCACCACCATGAACTTGCCCAGCGAGGCACCCGGGTTCTCCGCCTCATGCAACAGGAAGCTGATGGCCCCGGCGAACAGTAGGGTCAGCAGGCTGACCACCAGGGTGCCCAGCAGGGCCACCGCCAGCCAGCGCGCACGCCGGCCTTCGATCAGCCGCTGCAGTTGCGGGGTGAGCATGTTGACCAGCTCGAACACCAGCAACCCGGCCAGCAGGCTGGGCAGCAGACGCAGGGGCAAGGCCAGCAACAGGCCACCGAAAATGATGATCCAACTGATGAACAACAGATGACGCTGTGAAAACGCTGGCATATAGCCTCAAGACAGACAGCGGGGAAAAGACCGGCAGTCTGCCAGCCTTCACCCCTGAGGAATAGTGGCAGGCGCCGTGAGGACGCGGGCTTACAGGGTACTGGAGTGTTGTGACAGGCGAAGGTTCAGTCGGCTTTGGCCCCGGCCGGCGGGGCCGAAAGGTCGGGAAGCGGCACATCGTAGCCGCAGTAGTGCAGGCGGGTCAGGGTCAGGCGCTTGTCGGGGTAGTCATCGCCCCATCTCAGGTTCTGGTCGTAGCGCGACTTGAGATGGGCACACGCCTTTTGAATGCCGGCTCGAGCCTTGGCCAGTACCGGCTCTGGCAAGGGGTTGATCTTCAGGCTCTGGAACAACGGCTGGATAAACACCTTATCCAGGTCGTAGCCCTTGCTCCCCAAGGGCAGGCGCTGGCCGGCATGCACATAGAACGGCTGCTGCAGGCCGCTCTCCTGCTCCCAGCACCAGTACTTCACCTTGTCCTCAAAAATACCGACCGCCGCCCCTTCCCAACGCTCGTATGCACGCAGGCATTGATAGCCCTGCAGGGTCACCCAGTCGAGGCTACTGGGCTTGACGCCGGTATGGGATGGCAACGCCTGCCTGGCCAGCAAATCATCAAGAAATGCCTGCTTCGGATAGAGCAGCCCCACTCCCTGCCCATCGAGAAAGCTGTCGACCCGCATATAGAGCGCGGATGCCGTCACCTGGGTGTTGCCATAGGAAAAGGAACCGGAAGTTCCCACAGACAATGAGTCACTGGCCTTTTCATAATAAAACCCTCCGGCAACGGTTCCGCATTCGGCATGCCGGTAAGGCCCTGGTAAATCGAAGGAGTAGCGCTGCATCAGGGTGACCCGCTTCACGCCTTCCTGGCAGAGCAGCCGGTTGTCGAAGCGAGCGTTTTCATAGACCAGAGAGGGCGCCGTGCAACTGCTGATGCCTCCCAGACAACCACTGGCCAGGGCAATCCCCATGGCACCGCGGATACTCACAGACACCTTCACTTTTTGTATTTGCTGATAAACGAATACCTGATGCCCGCTGCTTCGACGATGCTGCGCATTTCCTGCTCTTGCCCAGGTTCGCCGACAAAGAACAGCCAGACCCGAGGAAAGCGCTGACCACTCAGTGCGCCGCCGACAATCGCCTTGTCCAGTGCCGGGTTGGCCCCGAACATCAGGAACCTACCGTTGCGGCTTTGGGAAACCTTGGCGAACATGTCACGCACATTGAAGCGCTCAACACCCCCGCCTGCCACAATCACCAGGCGATCTGGAAGCTGCCCATGGCTGTTGATCTGCGTGACAAGCAGTTGCAGATCCTGACGCTCACCTGAGCCACCGCTGTCCCTCTGCACCACATCAGCGACCTCGGACAGGACCTGGTCATGGTCCTTGGATACCGGCTGCGCAGCACAACCAGCCAGGGCCAGCAGCATCGCAATCCATGTCCAGCTTTTCATCTCCATCTCCTTATGCACTGTTGGCTGATGGGCTTGGCAGCGAACGCCTCCCCTTGGAACAGGCCCGAAGGTTCAAGGTGAAGGCGCCTTGAGATCGGGCAGCGGCACGTCGTAGCCGCAGTAGTGCAGGCGGGTCAGGGTCAGGCGCTTGTCGGGGTAGTCGCTGCCCCAGGCGCTTCCCCGGTCATAACGAGCCTTGCCGCGGGCACAAGCAGCCTGGAGCCGGTTTTGTGCCTGAGCCAGAGCCGAAGGTGCCAGACGCTTGATCTGCAAGCTGGCAAAGAACGGCAGGATAAAGATTCGATCAAGATCGTAACCCTTGGCGCCCAAAGCCAGACGTTGCCCGGCATGTACATAGAACGGTTGAGTAAGGCCGCTTTCCCCTTCCCAGCACCAATACCTGACCTCATCCTCCCAGAGCCCCACTGCAGCCCCCTGCCAGTGCTCATAGAAGCGCAGGCACTGGTAGCCACCCCGGGTGACCCAATCCACTTCACGGGGTTTGGCACCACTGCCGGGCAAAGCCAATGCAGCCAGCTTGCCCTGGAGAAAGGCGTCGTGGGGATACATCAGCCCATAACCCTCACCGTCGAGAAAACTGCTGACCTTCATGTACAGCGAAGACGCCGATACCTGGACATCGCCATAGGCGAAGGTCCCCTCGGTAGCGACAGACAGGCTGTCGCTGATTCTGTCGTAGTAGAAACCGCCCATGAGCGTACCGCATTCTGTGTGCCGGAACGGTTCAGGCAGGTCGAAGGAGAAACGCTGGGGCAAGGTCACCCGCTTGGCCCCTTCGCTACACAACATGCGCTGCTCGGTGCGTCGCTCCTGCGGCTTGGCGGGGAGGTTCAGGCATCCCCCGAGCAGCAATGCCAGCCCCACCACCACACTTGGACTCCCCCTCATCTGCGGATAGTGTCCTTGCCATTGGCATCGATGAACGTAGGTTCAATGTACCGGGGATTCTTCTTGAACTGGTCCTGCAGCGCATTGGGCGCATCACCGCACATGCCCTTGGCAACACACAGGTAGTTCGAGTGCGGGCTATCCACTCCCGTCAACGAGGTGCTGGTCGCCAGCGAACCGAAGAAACGAGCCACCGGGTCGGACGAGTGCGTGAAGTTCTGCCCCAGCAGATCCGACACGGTATCGGTGACCGGCAACATGCCGAAAAAGGTCTTCGACCCCGGACGGTTGACCTGGAAGAAGGCGCCGTTGCCGATATCGAATCCGGCGGCATCGGCGGCTTCAAAGAAGCTCTTGGAACCCACTGGGGCGCCCGACAACTGGATGCTCCCGACCTGGCCATTGAGGTTGAAATCCAGGCCGGAAATCGCCCGGTAGGTCAACAGACCGCCCTGGCTGTGGCCGGCAACGTCCAGCTTGTACTCATCCTTGATCCCGGCCTGGAAGAAATCGTGCAGCTGCTGGGCGTTACCAGAGCGTACCGTCCCGCCCAGCGCCACATCCCACAGCGACTCGACCAAGTCGCCGAGAATCCCGTGCTCGGGGTTGTAGGCCTGCATGAAGGAATCGGAGCCGGTCTGCATCGCACCGTTGACCAATGCCGCCATCAGCGAGTTCTGGATGCCGTTGGTGAACACTGCACCATCACCATCGGGACGCTCGATCTCCATCAGCTTCTGCACGTTCTCGATCATCGGTTTGCCGGACAACGGGTCCACCTTGATGGTCTTGCCGTCGGACTCGTACTGGTACTTGGTCTCAACCCGGTAGAAGCGCATGTCACCCGTGATCAAGGCCGGCACCTGGGTGATCAGACCACCATGGTTCTCGACGCCGGGCATGATGCCACCGGTGTACTTGCCAGCCTTGTCGAGCACGGTTTCCAGGAGCCCGGGAATCCAGGCCAGCGGCAGCAACGACGGGTTGTCGGCCACCACCTGGTCCGCCGCCTTACTCAGGTCGCCAAACTGGGTGAAGATACCCGAGGCATTCTTGCCATAGTTCTTCATCCCCTCCTTCCACTGGTTCAGGGTCTGAATCGGGTGGCTCACCGACTCCAGGGACGACTGCGAGACATACAGGTCGGTACGCTTTTCCTTGTCCTTGGTGATTTCATAGGCCAGGGACACATCGCGGTTCAGGCCCGCAGTGGAGTCGGCGCCAGTCTTGGCGTCGTTGCGCACGGTGATGGTGCCCGCGCCCACTGTGGCGCGCACTTCCTGCTCGCGCTCCTTGCGGTAGTCATAGCCGCTGACGCTCCAGCCGGACGCCCCGGTCTTGCCCTTGCCTTCCTGGCTCTTGTCCGTGGTGAAGGCCACGTCCTTGCCGCCGGTGGCCTTGGCGCCATCGCCGCCGCCCCAGCCAAAGGTGCCGCCCGCATTGACGTAGTAGCTGTGCTCCTTGTCCTGGCCGGAGATATCGCGGAAGCCCAGGGTGCCGGTGTCCAGCTTGAGGTTGCCGTTGTCGGCGGCGACCAGCGCGCCGTCGAGCTGGGTGTGCTTCTCGGTGCGGATGTCCACCCCGTTCTTGCCGGTGATGCTGGTCTGCTCCTGGACCCAGTTGGTCTTGCCGGTGGTCTTGCCCATGCCCAGGGAACCGCTGACGCTGCCACCGCCGCCCAGGCCGATGCTCACGGTGACACTGGCATCCATTTCCTTGCCGCTGACCTTGCCGGTGTCCGGCACCGAGGACACGGTCAGGTCACCGCCAACCCGGCCGATGACCTCACCACCGCGCAGGGTGGCGCCGGCGATGGTGGTGTCCTTGCCACTGCTGAAGCGCAGCTGGTCGCCGGCTACCAGATTGGCGTTCTGCTGCCGCTGGTTGTCCCGGTCCAACTGGCCCTTGCCCATGTCGACGCTGGCGTAGACCGAGATGAAGTCCTTGCCGCCCACGGCCAGGCCCACTTCACCACCGCCGCTGTGGCGGTTGGACTCGCTGCTGGAATCGTTCTGCGCGGCGCGGATGGTCAGGTCGTTACCGGCGCCCAGGTCGATATCGCGCCCGGCCTGGACCTGGGTTCCGATCAGGGTCAGGTTGTTGCGCGCCTCAAGGCTGACATCACGCCCGGCGAGGAATACCGACGGGGTGTTGGTGCCCTGGTTCATCTGCTCGCTGGCCACACCGTTGCTGCCGCCGATACCGGCACGGGCGCTACCGCCGCCGCTCTGGCCATTGATGCCGCCCTGGCTGCGGGCGGTCTTGCTCTCTTCGGAAACCGAACCGCGGGCCACATCCACATTGATGTCACGGCCCACCAGGGTGATGTCCCGCCCGGCGTCGAACTGCCCACCGCGAATGTTGATGTCATTGCCGGCCACGGCGCTGATATCCCGCCCGGCTCCCAGGCTGGCAGGGCTGTTGCTGTGCACTTCCTGGCGCGAGCTGCTGGACTGGCTGGCCGTACCGAAATGGGTCGCGGCGGTCGGGCCCGAGGTGAACTGGTTGATCGCATCCACGGTGCTGAGCACGCTGGAGGCCTTGCTGGTGTTGTCCTCGCCTTTGCCGGTGCCCTTGAGGGCGTCCATGGTGTTGCCGTAGTTGTGGCTGACATTGACCGTCAGGCCATTGCGGTCACGGCTCTTGCTGCGCTCCTCGATCGAGGTTTCCTTGCCCGCGTCGATGCTGATATCGCGCCCGGCCTGCAGGTTGATATCACGCCCGGCATCCACTCGCGAGCCTTCCAGGGTCAGGTCACCTCCGGCCTTGATGGTTGCATCCTGCCCGGCCAGCAACTGGCTCGGCGCCACGGTCTGCTCGGCATTGCGCGATTTCTGCTTGAGGCCTTCGCTGCCCAGGAACGCGGTGACGCCATTGCGATCGCTCTCCAGGGACAGCCCCACATGCTTCTCGGACTTCCAGTTGCTCTGGTCCGAGCTGTTGCTGCCGGCCAGGACGTTGATGTCGCGTCCCGCCCCCACATTCAGGTTGCGCTCGGCCGCGGCCGTGCTGCCGATCATGTTGACGTCACGGGATGCCTGCAGGGTGGTGTCACGCCCGCCACTGACCACGCTGCCGACACTCTGGGATTGAATGTTTTCCTGGCCGGATTTCTTCGAGGAGGCAATCGAAGTGAAACTGCCGGAACTGGAGAACCCCACCTTGCTCTTGTACTTGTCGCTCTGGCTGCTGGAGGTGTTGGCCGCGTCCATCAGGTTGATGTCGCCGTTCTTGTCGATCAGCCCGGCGCGCACTTCGGCATCGCGCTTGGCTTCGATGGAACTGGCCGAAAGGTTGACGTTGGTCCCGGATATCACCACCGCGTCATTGCCGGCACTCAGCTCGCTGCCCACCTGGGTGGTGCTGCTGGAGGTGCGGCTGTTGCCGCTCTTGCTCAGGCCGAAGCTGCCTTTCTTCTTCTGGCTGTAGGCGCTGTCCTGCTGCTCCTGGGCCGAGACCAGGCTGACGTCCCGGGTAGCGCCCACCAGCAGGTCGTTGCCGGCCTTGAGCTGGCTGCCGACCACGGTGACGTCGCGTCCGCCGTTGAGGCTGATACGGCCGTCCTTGTCCTGGCTGACGTTGACCATCAGGTCGTGCCCGGCGCTGATCTCGGAGGCCACGTTGGTGGTGGAGGAATCGGCGCTGCGGGTGGTCTTGCTCTTGCCCCAGGAACCCTTCTTCTTCTGGTAGAAGGTCGAGGACTGCTCGTCCTGGGCCGAAGCGATGACGATGTCGCGCTTGGCATTGAGGGACAGGTCGTTGCCGGCGCTGACCTGGCTCGCTACCACCGCCAGGTCGCGCCCGGCATTGAGTTCCAGGTTGCCGCCGGTGGTCACGCTGGAGCCCAGGGTCTGCACCGTGTCGTTGGTCACCAGGCCGCGACGGATCGCGCTCTGGGTGAAGGTGTGGTCCTGCACCGCCAGCAGGTCGATGTCGCGACCGGCGCTGAGCTTGGCATCGCCGGCACTGGCGAGCTGGCCGAGGTTGGTCAGGTCGCGACCGGCGCTGAGGTCCAGCTGCTGGCGTGCGGTGATCTGGCTGCCCTGGTCGAGGATGGTGCGATTGCCCGAGCCGTAGCCGACGGCCACTGCGGTGCGGTCGTTGATGATGTCGCCCTTGATCGAGGTGACGCTGACCTGGTTGCCGCGGATTTCCCCGGCCAGGGCGTTGCGCACGCTGTCCTGGGCCATCAGGCTGACCCGCTCGTTGGCCTCGATCAGGCCGCCCTGGTAGAGGCTGCCGCCAGCATTCACGCTCAGGTCGTTGCTGGCCCGCAGGGTACCGACGTTGGTCAGGTCGCCGCCGGCGATCAGGGTCATGTCGCGCCCCTGTATCAGGCTGCCACCGCGCAGGTTGCGGGTTTCCGCCTGGGCCAGGTAGAGCACCGGCACCAGCACTTTCTCACCCTGCACTTCGCGGGTTTCCATCCACACGATGTCATGGGTCAGCGAGGCCACCTGGGCCGGGGTCAGGGACACGCCGATGCTCAGGTTCAACTGGTCCTTGGAAGCGATGGCGTTGTCCATCAGGTAGCGGTACTGGTCGTAGTCGCTGGTCAGCCCGGCCGCCAGGAAGCGCTGGCCGGTCTGGGCCAGCACTGCGTCGCGAATCAGCCGGGTCTCGTACAGGCCGTCGCCCAGGCGGCGCCAGGTCTGGTCGGTGTTGTAGTTGAGGTTGCCGAGCATGTAGTCCGAGCTCATGAAGCGCGACAGGTCGGTGAAGGTCGGGTTGGTCTCGATCAGGTAGCGGCCCTGGGGATTCTGGCTCTTGACGAACAGGCCGTACTCGCCCTGAGGCACGCGGAAGCTCGACAGCGAGGTCGGGTCCACGGCGGCGAACGGCACGCCGGAGAAGTCCACTGGCACGAAGCTGACCTGGGTGGTGCCGTCGGCGCCGACCTTCTCGATGCGTTGCACATCCTTGGCCACCTGGTTGGCCGCCGCGGAGCTCTGGGCATTGACCGTGATCACCTGGCCGCCCACCTGGGCCAGGTTGTTCTGCAGCGTCTGCCCGGTGAGCTGGGCGCGGCTCTGTTCGCTCTGCACGCCGTTTTCAAGGGTGCCGCTGACCTGCAGGTGCAGGCGCTGGCCGGCCTGCAGGGTGGAGGCGTAGGCGCTCTGGGAACCCGGGGTGATCACCGTGTGGCTGGCGGGTTCGTAGATCGGGTACTGGGTCACCACGGTCGGCAGCGGGTCCTGCTGGCCCGGCGCGCGATTGGCGTTGGCGGCGTTCCAGGCGATGGTGGCGCGCTCGGCGGCGCGGAACGCGCCCTTGGAAACCCCGTGCAGGAAATAGCTGATGCTCTCGACCCGTTTGTTCAGGGTCAGGCCCCGGTTGTACAGGTTGTTGGCGGTGATGGAGACATCGCGGTTGGCGGCGATCAGGCTCTGGTCGTTCTCCACCGTATCGGCATTGATGGTCAGGTCACGGTTGGACACCAGGCGAGCGCCAGCGGAGTGCTCGCCCATGGTGCCTTCGTAGGTGGTGTTAACGATGTAAGTGGCGGTGTGGTAATCGCCGGAACAGTCGGTGCAGTTGATCACGATATTGCGCTGGGTGATGGTTTCGCCGACCTGGTACTGGTCCATGGCGTTTTGCAGCAACGCCACGTTGAGGTTCATGTCGCCCTCGCTTTCGATGGTTCCGGAGCGGTTGCTCAGCAGGGCCGCGCGGCCCCCGTCGAGGGCGGCGAAGCTGAGGTTGCCGGCGCTGTAGATGTCGCCGTAGCTGTTGGCCAGGCCGTTGCCCCGCAGGAGCATGTCGCCGCCGCTGTAGATCAGGGTGTCGGCCGAGGTGGTGATGCCGTTGCTGGAGCGCAGCTGCATCTGCCCCAGGGCGCCCAGGGTGCCGCGGTTGTTGATCTGCCCCGCCGACACGTAGAGGTTCTGGCTGGCGATCAGCCGGCCCAGGTTGTCCAGGGTGCCGCGCAGGTTCAGCTCGGTGTCGCCGCCGCTGGCGATACGACCGCCGTTCTGGTTGAGGTCGCTGGCGCCCACCGTGAGCTTGCCCCGGGACGACAGCAGGCCGCTGTTGTTCAGGTTGCCCCCCAGGTCCAGGGTCAGGTAGCCGTCACTGGCCAGTTCCCCGGCGTTGTTCAGGGTGGCGGCGCCCACCCGCAGGCCGCTGGCGCTGGCGATACGGTCGCCGGCACTGAGGTTGAGATCGCCACCGGTGCTCAGGTCCAGGGCGCCGTTGAGCTGCATCAGCCCGCTGCGGTCCACCCAGCCGATGTCCCAGTCGCCCCGGCCCAGGCCGGTGATGCGCCCCTGGAGGCCCGAGAGCCCGCCCAGGTCGAGTTTGAACAGGCCGTTGCCAGCGTGCTCGATGCTGCCGCCGACGTTGTTCAGGTTGCCCGCATTCAGGCTGAAGGCGTTGGAGCCCAGGGCCAGGCTACCGCCCTGGTTGTACAGGCTGCCGCCCAGGCTGACCCGGCTTTGCTCCCCGCCTACGGCGCGGATTCGCCCGCCGGCGCTGTTGTCCAGGTTGCCGCCCACCAGCAGCAGCGAGCCGGCCGACTCCACCAGGCCGCCCTGGTTGTAGAGGTTGGCCGCGGTGGTCAGGTCCAACTGCTGGGCGCTGATTTCGCCGCCCCAGCGGTTGTCCAGGGTCTGTCCGGAAGCGCTGAGCAGGCCGTTGGCGTAGAGCTTGCCTGCCTGGTTGGTGAGGCGGTCCACCACCAGCTTCAGGTTGCCGGCCTGGCTGCTGATCAAGCCGGCCTTGCCGTTCAGGGCACTGTTATCCAAAGCCCCGGCCGTCACCGCGAGGGTCGCGCCCTGCAGGGTGCCGCCACGGTTGTCCAGGCTGCCCTGGCCCAGGGTGACTTCACCATGGCCGCCCTGGGCCAGGATCATCCCTTCGGCGTTGTTCAGGCCCCCGGCCACCAGGTTCAGGCCGTCGCTGCCAGCGAGCAGTTGCCCCTGGCGGTTGTCCAGCGCGCCGCCATCGACCTCCAGGCGCTTGCCCTTGAGGGTGCCGCCCTGGTTGTCGAGACGGGCCAGCTGGGTGACCTTGAGTGCCTGGTCACCGGCGTCGATGACCCCGGCGCTGTTGTTCAATACGCCGTTGTTGAGGGCCACATGCAGCCCCCCGGCCTTGGCCACCACTGCGCCCCTGGCGCTGTTGTCCAGGCCCGCAGCGTTGATCCCGACGCTCTCGCCGAGGATCACCCCGCCACTGTTGTCCAGTTGGCCGCCGTTGACTTGCAGATGCCCGTCGCTTTGCAGGCGCCCCTGGCTGTTGAGCAACTGCCCCGGGGTGGCGCCGTCGGCAGTCAAGGTCAGCAGCAAGCCGTCGCTGCCCGCCGCCAGCAGGCCTGCGCCCTGGTTGTCCAGGCGCTGGGTGCTCAGGCTCAGGCGGTCGCCCACCAGTTGCCCGCCTCGGTTGTCCAAAAGGCCGTTGTTGGTCAGCAGCAATTGATTGCCCACCACCACGCCGCCCTGGTTGTTCAGGCTGCCGGAGCCGATCTGCACATCGCCGTTCTTGGCCTGCAAATGGCCCAGGGCGTTGTTCAGATGCTGCTTGACCGTCAGGGTCAGCTGGCCGGCTTCGGCGCTGAGTACCCCGCCCTGGTTCTGGCTGAGGCTGTCGAGGTTGGCAGTCAGTACGTTGCCGATCACCTGGCCCTGGTTGTTGGCCAGGTCCCGGGCTTCCAGCAGCAGGTTGTCCTTGCCTTGCAGCAGGCCGCCCTGGTTGTCGATGTCCGCGGTGTGCAGCTCAAGCCCGGTGGCATCCACCGTGCCGCCCTGGTTATCGAGCTTGCCACTGCTGGTGAGGGTCAGCTGCGGAGCAACCAGGGTGCCAGCGCGGTTATCCACGCTGGCGGACTTGAGGCTGAGCAGCGATGTGGCCTGGAGCTTGCCACCCGCATTGATCAGGTCCTGGGCGAGGCTCACCTGCAACTCGCCCTTCTCGGCGCTGACCAGGCCCTTCTGGCTGTTGTCCAGGCGAGTGCCAGTGATCTTGATCTGGTCGGCCAGCAGCTTGCCGCCCTGGTTGAGCAACTCTGCGCCCTGGGTTTCCAGCAGGGTCTGGGCCTGGAGCTGGCCACCGTTGTTGTTCAACTGCTCGCTGACCTTGAAGGTGGCGCTGCCCTGGCTGGCCCCGATCAGGCCCTGCTGGTTGTCCAGCCGCCCGGCGCTGATCTCTACCCGGTCGGCAATCATCGAGCCTTTCTGGTTGCTCACTTCGCGGGCCTTGAGGGTCAGGTCGGCGCCCGCCACTTCCAGGCGCCCGCCGTTGTTGTTCAGGCTATCCAGAGTGAGCGTCGCGGCCTGCTGCTCGCCAAAGCGGATCAGGCCGCCCAGGTTGGCGATGGCCGGGGTGGTCAGCACCAGCTCGTGCTGTGCCAGCACCCGGGCCTGTGCGCCCTGGTTGACCAGGCGCGCGGTCTTGACTTCGACCTTGGGCCCCTGAATCACCCCGTTCTGGTTGTTCAGGGCCTGGCGCGCGGTCAGCTCCAGGTTGCGGCTGGCCAGTACGTTGCCGCGGTTCTCCAGGGTGCCGGCGGTCAGCTTGACCTCGCCGTGATCGTTGCGGCTGTTGTCGGTGTTGACTCCGGCTTCGATGATGCCGTGGTTGACCACTTGCGCGGCGTCCACCACCTGGACCCGGTCCCGGGCCGCCAGGCTGGTCTGCACCTGGATCTGCTCGGCGGCCTGCAGGGTCGCCTCGGTGCCGGCGTAGGCCTTGCCCTTGAGCTCGATGCTCTGGGCCTTGATGGCGATGGCCTGGTTGGCGCCCATGCCGGCGACCGTGACCTTGCCGTTGGCGTCGATCTGGATATCACCGGTGCTGGCCGCCATTTCCCCGGACATGTTCACCCCCACGCCCTTTTCCGTGCCCACCAGGCGGATCGCCCCGGCGTACATGCCGCCCAGGGCCGAGCTGTCGATGGCCAGTTCCGGCTTGGCGCTGGCGTCGGCATCCCGGGCCGTGACGCTCAGGTCATCGGCCTTGACGTCGTTGCGCCCGGTGATGACGTTGAGCTTCTTGGCGTACAGGTCGGCATTGAGCTTGGTACTGCGGGTGATCAGGTCGAACTGGTCGATGTTGCTGGCGTTGAGGCCGGCGCCTTCGATGCTGATGTCGCCGCCATCGACCTGGAAGCGATCGAGTTTCTGCCCTTCGATCACCGGCTTGCCGGTGGTCAGGGTGGCCCGTGGGGTGTTGATGAAGCCGCAGCCGTTGCAGGTGATGCCATGGGGGTTGGCGACGATCACCCGGGCCGACTGCCCGGCCACTTCGGTATAGCCCGCCAGCTTGCTGCGATTGCTGCCGGTGACTTCGTTGAGAATGACCTGGGCCGCCTGCCCCTTGAGGTTGGGGTTGCCCATGATGTAGCCGCCCAGCTGAGTGTTCTGGGTCGAGCCGGTACCGTTATTGAGGATCAGGCCGTTGCTGCCGACGTTGTATTCGCTGAACTTGTTGTGGGACAAGCCGGCGCCGTTGGCGGCGTTGATGTTGACGATGGGTACGCCATTGCCGGCCGCGCCGATGGTGGCGTTGCCCCCCGCGGCCGGGTCCAGGGCCAGGCCTGCGGCCACGCTGACGATCGGGTTGAGAAACAGGATCCCCGACAACGACAGGGCAATGCATTGGGCAAAAGGCTTGCGTACGTCCATGTGCGAATCATCCATTCAATAACGTTGCGGGCGAGTCAGAAGAACAGGTCTACCCGGAAGTACACCGGGTGCTCTCGCCTCTCGATAATTGCCGGTCGCTCCAGGGAGCGTGCGAAGCTGACGGATGCAGCCAGGTACTGGCCGCGGGCATTGAGTTCCAGGGCATTGCCGCTCATGCGGCCGCGGGCATCGTGGTTGTAGCGATCGCCCTTGATCACCCCCACGTCATACGCAAAGGCCATGCCGTATTCCTGGACAAAAGGCTGCAACGCCGGCCAGGTCACCGCACGGCGCCAGCGCAGTTGGTTGCGCCAGTAGCCGCCGCTGTTGCCGGACAGGGTCTGGTCCTGGAAGCCACGCACCGAGTTGAGGCCGCCGAGGCTGATGCGCTGGGGGCTGAAGAGCACGTCCTCGCTGCGCTGCCCGGTGGCCAGGCTGTCGAAGCTGAAGTTTTCGTTCCACAGGCGAAAGGGCTGCAGGTAGCTCAGGGTCAGGCTGTATTTGTTGTAACGGGCCACCGGCTCGCTGCCATGGGGATTGCCGCTGCCCTGGGCATCCAGGGCGCCGATGCCCTGCTGCCAGCCAATGTCGGCGTTGACCAGGGCATTGCCGATGCGCCGCCCATGGTTGAAGCCCAGCTGGCTTTCGGTGATGCGGTTGCTGGAAACGTCGATCAGGTTGTCATCGAGGTAGTTGCGCGTGCGCAACTGGCTCAAGCCCAGGCTCATGCCGGTCTTGCTCAGGTTGTCGCGGTGCAGCACCCGTTCGGCGCGCAACTGCTGGTTCTTGCTTTCGCCGTCCATGGTGAAGTCGAAGCCGGTGCTGTCATTGCGGGTGCGGTAGTAGCTCTGGCTGTAGGAATAACTGAGGGTCCACCAGCCCCAGGGCAGGCTGTAGAACAGGCTCTGGTTGTCGGAGTGGCGCCAGCGGTCACTGACCGTGTCCTGGTTGGCCCGCAGGCTGAGCTGGTCTGCCAGGCCCAGGGGGCTGTCCCAGTCCAGGCCGAGGCCGGCCTGCTGCTCGCCGGTGCTCTTGTCGCCGCTGTTGTTGCGGGTGGCCGATACCCGCCAGGGCTTCAGACGCTGGCCCTTGAGCCCGACACGGCTGTCGCCCAGTTTCTCTCCCGGGGCCAGTTCCAGTTCCACCTGGCGCGAAGGCAGGCGAGTCAGCTGGTCCACCAGTTGCTCCAGCTCCCGCAGGTTGAGCACCTCGCCGGTGGTGCCGGGAAAGGCCATGGCCAGTTCCCGCGAGCTGGCCAGGGCGGAACTGTCCAGGCTCTCCAGGCGGCCTTCGACCACCACGATGGTCAGTTGCCCCGAGGCCAGTTCCTGGGCCGGCAGGTAGGCCCGGGTGGTCACATAGCCCTGCTGCAGGTAGTGATGGGTGATGGCCTTGAGCAGGGTGTTGATCTGCGTCACCGACAGGCACTGGTCGCGATAGGGCGCCACCAGGCGCTCGCGATCGGCGGCGGAAAGATGATCGGCACCCTTGAGAATCACGGTCTTGATGGTGAAGCAGCGCTGCTCGCCCGGTTGCGGGGCAGGCTCGGGGGGCAAGGTCTTGCCGGGGAGTTGCTGGAGTTCGTCGAGGCGCTTCTGCTGCTCTTGCAGCAACTGCTGCTGGCGATCCCGAATCAGGTCGCGATCACCCGGCGTCTGCAGCGGCGCGGCACTGAGCGCGAGCGAAGCAGACAAAGCACAAAACGCTACTACAGGCCTGAACAAGCCAAAACGCGACATGCTTTCCATTCCCTAGAATCACGGATTTTGGCTGGCCAAACGTCCGCGTGGTGCGTCCCGGCACCTGTTTTCGAAGGGAACAAAGTGTAAATGTAAAAAAATTTACATAACAAAAAAGCGACGAGCGGTAGCTGCCAGACCTATCTCATTGAAAGCTAATGGTTTACGTGCTGCGAAACTCTGAAAAACCGATGCAGGCCAAGGTCCTGTAGCGCGCGCGATACCTCGGCCCCATCGATTCAGGCTCATTTCTTCTTCAGGCAATCACTCATGAACGCCTTGCGCGCATCGCCCTTGAGCGCCTGGGTGGTGGCCGTGGCGTTGCAGGTCTTCATTCTTTCCTGAGGCGTGGACGGGGTAGCCGCAGCTGCCGGGGCCGCCTTGAGGCAAGTGCTCATGAAGGCTTTGCGCTCATCGCCCTTTAGGGTCTTGGCGGTGGCCTCGGCATTGCAGGTGGTCATCTTGTTCTGCTGGGCGGTGGCGGCAAAACCCTGGGAGCACAGCAGCAGGCCCACCATCAACAACGGAATACGCAACATCTTCATGGAGTTTTCTCCTTGTCACCGCGCCGACGGGCACGGCCTCCAGCGCAGTGTAGACAAAGCCTGTTACACCTTCACCTGTTCTGCAGGCCGGCCCGGCGATACTGCTCCGGCGTGCTGCCAGCCTGGCGCTGGAACATCGCGATAAACGCCGAGGCGCTGCTGTAGCCCATGTCGAAGGCGATTTCCTGGATGCTGCGCGAGCTCTCCAGGGCCTCGATGGAGGCCAGGAAACGCTGGCGCTGGCGCCATTCGCCAAAACTCATGCCCAATTCGCGCACGAACTGCCGGGCCAGGGTCCGCTCGCTGACATGGGCCAGCCCCGCCCAGTGGGCCAAAGGCTGGTTGTTGCCCGGTTCGGCCTGCAGGGCCTGGAGCACCCGCAGCAGGTCGAGGCTGCTGGCGTAGGGCAGGTAACAGGTATGCACCGGCGCCTGGCGCAACTGGTCCAGCAGCACCTGGGCCAGGCGCTGGTCGGCCTCGCCCTCGGGGATCTGCACGTCACGGGCGGCGAAGTCCTTGAGGATCGCCTTGAGGATCTCGCTGATGGCCAGGGTACTGCCCCCGGCCGGCAACTCGGCACACAGCTCCGGGGCCAGCAGTACGGCGCGGTAGTTGATCGGCTGCGCGGTGTAGAAACTGTGGGGCGTCTGTGGCGGCACCCACACCGCATATTGCGGAGGCGACATGAAACGCTGGCCGGCAATCTCCATGTGCATCACGCCGTGGGCCGAATACTCCAGGCAGCCCCAGGGGTGGCGATGCTCCAGGGCATGGCTGTGGGCGGCGAAGTCGGCATAGCGGAAGTACACCGGCGCGGGCAGCCCGTGGAAATCCAGGAGATCGATGTGTTTTTTGCTCATGCTGTCCGGATGTCGGGGCGGGTTGTCCGGTTCGCAGTATAGGCATTGATCCGGACAAGAGGATAATCAGCCTTCATCAACTGTCTGGTTGTCTCCATGCAATACGCTTATCCACTGCTGGCCATCTTTATCTGGGCCGGCAATACCGTGATCAACAAACTCGCCGTGGGCGCGATCTTTCCCGCGGAGATCGGCTTCTATCGCTGGTTGCTGGCGGGCCTGCTGTTCACCCCCTTCATGCTCAAGCCGGTGATCAAGCACTGGCCGGAGGTCCGCCCCAACCTCTGGCGCATCGCCATTCTCGGCGTGCTGGGCATGGCGGTGTACCAGAGCCTGGCCTACTTCGCCGCCAGCCTGACCTCGGCCACCAACATGGGCATCATCCTTTCGCTGATGCCGCTGATGTCCCTGGCCATGGCCATCGCGGCCCTGGGCCAGCGCCTGACTGCCGGAGCCCTGGTGGGCGCCGTGCTGTCCTTCGCCGGGGTGCTGGTGGTGGTGTCCTCCGGCAGCCTGGCCGCGCTGCTGCAACACGGGGTCAACCTGGGGGACGCGATGATGCTGGTGGCCACCCTGGCCTACGCCATCTACAGCACCCTGCTGAAGAAATGGCAGCTGCGCCTGCCGCCGCTGGTGCTGTTGTATCTGCAGGTGCTGGTGGCGGTCGTGGTGCTGCTACCGTTGTTCCTGGCTTCGCCGAAGGTAGGCCCGACTCTGCAGAACATTCCGCTGGTGCTCTATGCCTGCCTGCTGGCTTCGATGCTCGCGCCCTTGGCCTGGATGCAGGCGGTGGTGCGCCTGGGGCCAAGCCGGACCACGCTGTTTTTCAATCTGCTGCCGTTGATCACGGCGCTGATTGCGGCAGTGGTGCTGCATGAGCAGTTGGCCTGGTTCCATTTGGTGGGTGGCTTGCTGACCTTGGGCGGGGTGATTCTCTCGGAACGCTGGACCACCGTGCTGGGACCGCTCGCCGGCAAGCCGGCTTCTGCCGGGCAACGCTGAGATCAGAGGCCGGCGGCCTTGAGGCGCCGGGCATGTTCGACGAACAGGCGGATCGGCTCCGCGCCCTTGCCCACCAGCCCCAGGGACTGATTGACGATATCGAAATGGTCCAGCGGGTAATCATCGCCAATGACCTGCCCCAGGTGCGAGCTGTAGCGCCCCACCATGCCGTCGCACTGGCCGGCTTCACGGACGAAGGTGCGGGCGAACAGCCGGCAACTGCGGTTGGTGCCGTCGAACAGGTTACGCCCGCGGTTGGTCTTGCCCGGCTGCAAAATGCCGGACCAGGAGTAGTAGTGCACACCGTCGACCTGCGCCGGCCCTTGCCCGCCCCATTCCTGCGGCAACCCCTGGGGGTACTGGCGGTTGAACAGGGCCACGCCCTCGGTGGTCAGGGACTGGTGCGAAGCATGGATATCCACCGGCTGCTTCGGTCCGCGATAGCCGGTTTCCAGCAACCGCATCAGGCTTGAAATCCCCCTCAGCAGCAGGCTCAGCACTCGCCCCCGCAGGCTATGGGCGGGTGAATGCCGTTGCAGATAATCCGCCAGCTCGGAGCCATGGTTGGGCCCCGCCACCGACGTTACCGAGGCCACCCAGTCCGGGCGCCTGGCGGCGGCGTAACGCGCGGTGAGCGCGCCCTGGCTGTGGCCGATCAGGTTGACTCGGGCGGCGCCGGTCTCGGCCATGATCCGCTGGATCTGCGCCAGCAACTGCTCACCGCGCACCTCGCTGGAATTGAGCGGCGAGACCTGCACCGCGATCACCTGCGCCCCGCCCCGGCGCAAGGCCGGAATGATCCCGTACCAGTAGGGGTACAGCAGCAGGCGGACAAAGCCGAGCATGCCGGGCACCAGGACCAGGGGGTAACGGGTGGCAAGCTCTTGGGACATGCGGCGACATCCTTGTGCGAAGGCAGCGGGGCTGGCTGAAAGCTAGACCATAACCGGGGCCGTCGTCAGCCCCCATGACGCTTTGGCGACAAACCGGTGACAGCCCGTTTCTCCCGGTAGCTACTTCAGCCCGGCCACCCCCGCCACGATCAGCCCCACCGACACCAGCTTGACCGCCGTCAGGCTTTCTCCCAGCAGCAGGCAGCCCAGCAGCACCGTGCCCAGGGAACCGATGGCGGTCCAGATCGGGTAGGCCACGCTCACCGGCAACTCGCGCATGGCCAGGGTCAGGAAATAGATCCCGCCCACCGCCGCGACCACCGTCAGCAGCGACGGCCAGGGCCGGGTAAAGCCCTCGGCGTACTTCATGCCCATGGCGAACGTGACCTCGAAGGCCGCCGCCAGCAGCAGGAACATCCAGGCCATGGCGCCGCCCCCTCAGAAACTCTGCGCCAGGGCCAGCAGGCGCTGCTGGGCTTCGCCACAGGACTGCGCGAATCGCTCGGGCGCCGACTCCTCGCCTTCCGCCGCAACCACGGTGACGTCTTCGATACCGATAAAACCCAGGGCCGTGCGCAACCAGCGGTCCGCGTGGTTCATCGCTTCATGCTCGCCCCCCGGGCCAAAGCCGCCCCCGCCGCGGCTGGTAACGATCAACACCTTCTTGCCCTGCACCAGGGGCTGGTACTGGGCCACGCCGTTGTCCTGCTGGGTGTTGAAGGTCAGCCCCAGGCGCACGATGTGATCGACCCAGGCCTTGATCCCGCTGGGCACGCTGAAGTTGTGCATTGGCGCCGAGATCACCAGGCGCTGATGGTCAAGCAACTCCGCCACCAGTTCGTCGCTCAGGGCCAGGTCGGCCTGCATCGACAGAGGCCGCGCCTCGGGCTGTGGATAAAACGCGGCGGCGATAAAGGCTTCGCTGACGTGGGGCAAGGCACCCCGACCAACCTCGCGCCGGGTCAACTGCCCCTGGGGATTGGCCGCTTGCCAGGCCTGGAGGAAGGCGTCGGCCAGGCGCCGGCTGTGGGAACGCTCGCCCCGTGGGCTACCGTGGATCGCAAGAACTGTACTCATCTCATCTGCCTCAGAGGGGTTACTGATGGAGGCCTTGAAACCAAGGCCGGTCCGCGCTAAAGCTATGAGCACAGCCGCACTGCAACAAATGAACAGAATTTCTTCCAGATGAATTTATCTCAGCCATGGAGCACTCGATGTTCGCCCACCTGCCCCTCACCGCCCTGCGCACTTTCGAGTCCGCCGCGCGCCTGCTGAGTTTCAAGGCCGCCGCCGAGGACCTGTCGGTGACGCCCACCGCGGTGTCGCACCAGATCCGCAGCCTGGAGCACTGGCTGGGGGTGGCGCTGTTCGAACGACTGCCGCGCCAGGTGCGCCTGACCGAGCCCGGCCAGCGCTTGTTTCACAGCTTGCACGGTGCTCTTTTGGAAGTGACCCAGAGTGTCGATACGCTGCGGCCCACCCCCAGCAATGCCCAACTGACCGTTTCCACCACCGCGGCCTTTGCCGCCCTGTGGCTGGTGCCGCGGCTGGGGCGCTTCTATGCCCGGCACCCCGGCATCAGCCTGCGCCTGGATACCCAGTGCGAGGTGGTAGACCTGCAACAGGACGCCAGCATCGACGTGGCGATCCGCTACAGCCAGGAGGGCTACCTGGACCTGCACGGCCTGTGCCTGTTCGACGAACGTTTCGCAGTCTACGGCTCGCCCCAGCAGGTGGCCCTGGCCCGCCAGCAGGCGCCGACCCTGATCAGCGTGCACTGGCGCAACTCCCGGCTGTATGCCGACGGTTGGCAGGCCTGGTGCGCCCAGGCCGGGGAAAGCTGGTTCGATGACGCGCCGCTGATCCGCTCCTACGACGAGGAACAGTACGCCCTGCAAGCGGCCATTGCCGGCCAGGGCCTGGTCCTGGCCAGCGACATCCTGGTGTCCCAGAGCGTGGCCAGCGGCCTGCTGCAGCCCTACCGACCCGAAGTCCAGGTGGACGGCGCCGGCTACAGCGCCCTGTGCGTGCCCGGCCGCGAGCGCCATCCGCCGGTGCGCGCCTTCCTTCAATGGCTGCAGCAGGAATCATTGCTGGCCGGGCACCCGCCACTGGCACGCAGTTGACCGCCGGGCACATCCGATAAAACTTTTTGCCGCCGCCGCGACTCACAACCAAGGTAGCGATCAGGCCAACAGAGCCTGGCGTAAATCGGATTAGCCTCCAGGAGATCGAGATGAGCGACATGCATTTGTCTGATGTGAACACCCTGCGCGAACGGGCCCGCCAACACGTGGAAAACGGAGCCGTGACCGAGGGCTACAACGCCGATCGCGAGGAGATACTGCGCCTGCTCAACGAGTCGCTGGCCACCGAGCTGGTCTGTGTGTTGCGCTACAAGCGCCACTACTTCATGGCCAACGGGATCAAGGCTAGCGTCGCCGCCAGCGAGTTCCTCGAGCACGCCACCCAGGAAGCCGAGCACGCCGACAAACTGGCCGAGCGCATCGTCCAGCTCGGTGGCGAACCGGAGTTCAACCCCGACCTGCTGTCCAAGCACTCCCATGCCCAGTACGTGGCCGGCAACACCTTGAAGGAAATGGTCTACGAGGACCTGGTGGCGGAGCGCATCGCGGTCGACAGCTACCGCGAGATCATCCAGTACATCGGTGACAAGGACCCCACCACCCGCCGCCTGTTCGAAGAGATCCTGGCCCAGGAAGAAGAACACGCCGACGACATGGCAGACATCCTCAACGACCTGTAACGCCCTCTCCCCCAAGCCCGCCCTGCCTGCAGCGGCGGGCTTTTTTCTGGCCGCGCGCCCAGGCCCTTAATGAGTCGGTTTCACCGTCACCGGTGCCTTGCCCGAACGCATCTGCTGCAACAGCGGCGCGCACTGGTTGGGCTCATCGCCGCTGGGCGCCACCAGCGCCAGCAGCCCCGCCGCCGGCCCGGCGATCACCCCCAGGGCCACCATGCCGGCACCGCGCAGTACCAGGGGCACGGCCTTGACCCCGGCACTGGGCTGGATGAACTTGCCCTGTACATAAAGCGGCGAGCGCAGGGAGAACAGGCGCAGGCCCTTGGATTCCGGAGTGATGGTCAGGTCCAGTTGCTCGCTGGCCATATTGGCGGTGCCATCGATGTAGATGATGGCGTTCTCGGTGTCGAAGACGAACAGCCGGGAAGTCGCCAGGCCGCTCTTGATGCCGAAGTCGGCCGCCGCGCAATTGATCTTCACTTCCTTGTCGCCAAACATCTTGCCGACCACATAGTTGCCGACGTTGAGCCCGGCGATTTCCATCAGGCTGCGGCTGATGGCGCCATCGTTGATCAGCATCTTCAGGTCACCGTTGGCGCTGCCCAGCAGGGCCGCCACCGAGTTGCCGCGACCGGCGATGTCGGCATCGCCATTGAGCTCGCCAAAGCTGGTCTTCATCGGTTCGAAGGTGGGGAACAGTTGCTTGAGCTTGAAATTGCGCGCCGTCAGCCTGGCCCGGCCCTCCAGCGGCGTGGTGTGGCCGTTGAGGCGGATCTGGGCGTCGAGCTTGCCGCCGGCCACGCCGAAGCGCAGGGGCTCCAGGCTGAGCTGGCCGTCGTCGAGCACCAGGTGGGTGTACAGATCGGTGAACGGCAGCTCGGCGCTGTGGACGATGCGCTTGCCGGTGAATTCCACATCGGCGTCCATGTCCCGCCAGCGCTCGGTGCGGAACTCTTCCACCGGCAGCACCTTGTCCGCCGGCTGCTTGCTCTCGCCGCCCCGGGCCTTCTGCTTGGCGTTGGAGTCGGCGCCGATCAGCGGCGCCAGGTCGCTCATCAGCAACTGGTTGGACACCAGCGCGCCACTGAGCTTGGGCCGTGGCTGGCTGGCCACGTAGGTCAGGTTGCCGTGGATGTCGCTGTCGCCGATCTTGCCGTTGAAGTCCTGGTAACTGAAGGTCGCGCCCGCCGGATCGTGCAGCTTGGCGGTCAGGTGGCCGTCGGTGGAATAGGGCGGCGAATCCGGCAGGGTCACCCCGGTCAGCGGGTAGAGGTTGCCCAGGCTGGTGCCCGCCAGCTTCAGGCGCAGGTCCAGGGCGCCGAGGTTCAGCGGGTCGGTCAGGCTGCCGCGCAGCTCCACCTTGGTGTCGCCGATCTGCGCCTGGGCCTGCAGCGGAAAAGGCTTGCGGGAATCCTGCAAGGCCAGCAGGCCGCCGATCTTGCCGGTGCCGGCGAGCTTCTGCCCGTGATACTGGCCCTTGACCTTGAGGGCGAAGGCATAGGCCTGGGCCTCGGCGCCTTTCTCGGCCACCTTCTTCGCTTCACTTTCACCGACGATATCGCTGAACGGGATCGGCTTGCCGAGCAATTCCACCTGCAGGTCCAGCTGGGTCTTCAGGCTCTGGTCATCGAGGGTCACGTGGCCCTTGTCGAAACCGATGGCACCGATGTCCACCGTCCAGTTGGACGGTTCGGCGTTCGGGTCCTTGGGGTCGAACTTGAAAGTCCAGTTGGCGCGCCCGTCGGCCAGGCGCTGCAACGCGGCGTCGGGCTCGGTGAGGTCGATGCGCGGAATGCTCACCCGTTGCGCCAGCAGGGCCAGAGGCGAAATGCGCAGCTCAACCCGCTTGAGGCTGACCATCTGCGGCGCCTTGGACCAGTCCGGGTTGCCCAGGGTCAGGTCCTCGGCCACCACGTGAGGCCAGGGCACCCAGGCCCGCCAGCCACCTTCGTCAGGTTCGCGTTGCCAGACCACCGACAAATCGCCATTGATCGCGAAGGGCCGGTGCAACTCCTCGGAGACCTTGGCATTGAGCGTGGGTTTGATCCGGTTCCAATCGAAGAACGCGATCACCAGTACCAGCACCGCCAGTAGCAGGATCAGGCCAGTGATGGACCAGGCGAGAATTTTACGAGTGCGCGTCATTGCACGAGGCTCCTGAAGACAACTGAGCGCCCAACCACGACGCATCGATGAACTGCCGATGGAAAAATCACCGGCCATGAAAACTACGACTGACAAAGCCCGCGCAGGTTTAATCCGGCTACCCGATCCGCTGAAAAAACCTGCTTTCCTGATCACTCGGACAGCTTTGTGTTACCTCGAGCCGCCCCTCCCTGAAGCGGCAGTGAGTCGAAAATACCCACCCTGGTGCAAAAGCAATCGGCGTTAACGCCCGAGCTAGAGCCTTCGCGGCAAACAATCAATTCCGTTGATTATTACCATTGTGTTTATGAACTTTTATATCGATTTAGCGGCGGTAACATTAGCTCCGTACCCAATTTATCGCCCTACCGAGGAGCAACCCATCATGAAACGCCAACTTTTACTGAGCCTCGCCTTATCTGTTCTGGCTGCCAACGCCTTCGCCCTGCCAGCCGCTGAACAAGCCACCCCACAGGTCAAGGCCAGCCACAGCGTGTTCACCCAGACCCTGGCCGAAGGCGGTTCGGATCGCCTGATCGAACGCAACAAAGTCGCTGCCGACGGTTATGACCGTACTCCACAAGGCCAGAGCGTTGCCGAAGACGGCTATGATCGCACCCCTCAAGGCCAGAACGTTGCCGAAGATGGCTACGACCGTACACCTCAAGGCCAGAACGTCGCCGAAGATGGCTACGACCGCACCCCACAAGGTCAAAACGTAGCTGAAGGCGGCCGTGATCGCCTGGAAGAGAAAGGCCTGGTGGAAGATGGCTACAGCCGTACACCTCAAGGTCAGACCGTTGCCGAAGGCGGTGCTGATCGCCTGGCCGAACGTCATCAAGCTGCGAGCTAAGGCCATGCTGGCCCTGGAAAAAAGCCCGATCCCTGGATCGGGCTTTGACTTTTATAGCAACTGCATTTTTCCCCCTGCCTCTCCCTCCTGTCTCTGACAGCAGTTCGACTCCGGCAAAGTTGATTTGCTAGAGTGCGCCGCTCCCATTGAGCAAAGAACGCCCCGCCGATGCTGCCCCGCGCCGAACAGAAGCAACAGACCCGCAACGCCCTGATGGATGCCGCCCGGCACCTGATGGAGTGTGGCCGTGGGTTTGGCAGCCTGAGCCTGCGGGAAGTGGCGAAAGCCGCGGGTATCGTGCCCACCGGTTTCTACCGGCACTTCAGCGACATGGACCAACTGGGCCTGGAACTGGTCAGCGAAGTCGGCCAGACCTTTCGCGAAACCATCCGCCTGGTGCGCCACAATGAATTCGTCATGGGCGGCATCATCGATGCCTCGGTACGCATCTTCCTCGATGTGGTGGAAGCCAAGCGCTCGCAGTTCCTGTTTCTGGCCCGAGAGCAGTACGGCGGCTCGCTGCCGGTTCGCCAGGCCATCGCCACCTTGCGCGAGAACATCAGTTCGGACCTCGCCGCCGACCTGACCCTGATGCCCAAGCTCCAGCACCTGGACGCCGCCGATCTCAGCGTCATGGCCGACCTGATCGTCAAAAGCGTGTTCGCCACCCTGCCCGACATCATCGATCCCCCGGCCCAGGCCCTGCCCGAACACCTCACGCCCCAGGCCAAGATCACCCAGCAACTGCGCTTCATCTTCATCGGCCTCAAGCACTGGCAAGGCCTGGGCAGCACCGAGTAACTCGCCCGCACCACTGCCCCCTTCACACTATGCGCCCCGCTCTGGGCTGCGCGTTTGCGCCTGCCTGCCCGCAGGGCACCGGATTGCAGCAAAAACATTTCCCGCGCACCAACTCAGTGCTATAAATCAGCTCAGCGCATTAATTTGTAACAAGATGAAACAAGGTTTTGCCCCTTTTTCAGGCGCAGTTCCGGCATCGAGAAAGGGTTTTTCCTCTCCACCGAGTGATTGGCAAGGCCCTTGCTCTGGCTTGTGCATCGCTCATAGCTGGAAGCTTTCCGATGCTGGTGATCCACCGCAGAACCGCCCCCCAAGCCACCTGGTCCGCCGAACTGCACCTGACTTACGAGGCCCGCAGCAAAAGCCGCCTGCGCTGTTTCAGCGCCGCCGGTGAAGACGTCGGCCTGTTTCTGGAGCGGGGCCAGCCACCACTGCACGATGGTGAGTTCCTGGAGGCCGAGGACGGGCGCATCGTCAAGGTCTGCGCCCGCCCGGAAGCCCTGCTGCACGTCACCTGCCGCAACGCCTTCGAACTGACCCGCGCCGCCTATCACCTGGGCAACCGCCACGTGGCCCTGCAGGTGGGTGACGGCTGGCTGCGCCTGCTGGACGACTATGTGCTCAAGGCCATGCTCGAACAGCTGGGGGCCAGCACCGCGCCCCTTGAGGCACCGTTCCAGCCCGAGCATGGCGCCTATGGCGGCGGCCACCATCATTCGCGCCACGGCGATGAAGACTTCAACTATCCGCCGCGCCTGCACCAGTTCGGCGTCCGCCCATGAACCCGGCCTGGGCCCTGCTCCGCCTGGCCAGCCCGCAGTTGCCGATTGGCGGCTACAGCTATTCCCAGGGCCTGGAAATGGCCGTGGAGCAGCAGCGGGTAAATGATCAGGCCAGCGCCCGCCGCTGGATCAGCGATCAACTGCTGCTGAACCTGGCACGCTTCGAAGCACCGCTGCTGCTCGCCCACTGCCAGGCCGTAGCCGACCAGGACTGGGCCCGCTTGCAGCAGTTGAGCGAGGAACATCGCGCCAGCCGCGAAACCCGCGAGCTTTACCAGGAAAGCCGGCAGATGGGTTATTCCCTCAAGCAACTGCTGGAGGGTTTGCCGGAACTGGACAGCGATGCCAGAGAACTGCTGACGCAGCAGGACGAACCACACCTGGCCCTGGGCTGGGCCCTGGCGGCACGGGCCTGGGGCATCAGCCCGGCGGACGCCCTGGCCGCCTGGCTGTGGAGCTGGCTGGAGAACCAGCTGGCGGTGCTGATGAAGACCCTGCCCCTGGGCCAGCAGGCCGCCCAGCGCCTGACCAGCGAGCTGCTGCCACTGTTGCAGCAAGCCCAGCACCACGCCGCGAACCTTGACCCCAACCATCATGGCAGCGCCGCTTTCGGCCTGTCCCTGGCGAGCATGGCCCACGAGCGCCAGTACAGCCGCCTGTTCCGTTCCTAGGAGAAACTCATGAACGCACAACCTCTGCGCGTCGGCATCGGCGGCCCGGTGGGCTCCGGTAAAACCGCCCTGACCCTGGCCCTGTGCCTGGCCCTGCGCGAGCGCTATAACCTGGCGGTGGTGACCAACGATATCTACACCCGCGAAGACGCCGACTTCCTGGTACGCAATGAGGCCCTGGCGCCGGAACGGATCATCGGCGTGGAAACCGGCGGCTGCCCGCACACCGCGATCCGCGAAGACGCCTCGATCAATCTGGAAGCGGTGGACCAGTTGAACCGGCGCTTTCCCGGGCTCGACCTGATCCTGGTGGAGTCCGGCGGCGACAACCTCTCGGCCACCTTCAGCCCCGAACTCTCCGATCTGACCATCTATGTGATCGACGTTTCCGCCGGTGACAAGCTGCCGCGCAAGGGCGGTCCGGGCATCTGCAAATCCGACCTGCTGGTGATCAACAAGATCGACCTGGCGCCGCTGGTGGGGGCCTCCCTGGAGATGATGAACAGCGATACCCAGCGCATGCGCGGCGGCAAGCCGTTCGTCTTCAGCAACCAGAAAACCGGCCAGGGCCTGGCGGACATCATCGCCTTCATCGAACGCCAGGGCCTGCTCACCGCTGCCTGATCCCCGAACCCAATCCGCTCAACAAGGAAAGCCACTCCATGACCCTAAAACGCATCCTCGGGGCCCTGGCCCTGCTGCTGACCCCGGCCCTGGCCTTCGCCCACCCGGGCCATGGCGACAACGGCCTGATGGCCGGTATCAGCCACCCCATCAGCGGCCTCGACCACCTGCTGGCCATGCTCGCTGTCGGCCTGTGGGCCGCCCAGCAGCAAGGCGCCGCGCGCTGGGCGCTGCCCTGCACCTTCGTCGGCACCATGCTGATCGGTGGTGTGCTGGGCTTCGAGGGCCTGGAGTTGCCGGCCCTGGAAAGCGGCATCGCCGCTTCGGTATTGGCCCTGGGCCTGGCCGTGGCCCTGGCCGTGCGCCCGCCCCTGAGCCTGGCGATTGCCGCCACCGCGCTGTTTGCCCTGTTCCATGGCGTGGCCCACGGCCTGGAACTGCCGGACATGTCCA
>Ga0182008_10000558_pt1 | contig 27641 bp, 30 predicted proteins | sample Sormic07211129_1_FD_120482 | JGI IMG/M metagenome (GOLD analysis project Ga0182008, IMG submission 120482) | Rhizosphere microbial communities from Sorghum bicolor, Mead, Nebraska, USA - 072115-129_1 metaG | ecosystem: Host-associated > Plants > Roots > Rhizosphere | place: USA: Nebraska...
CGGTGATGTCGTAATACCAACTGGCGCTGATGCGGCGCTCACCCAGCGTCAAAGGAACAGCCGAGAGCAAGACCTCGAAACGTTCTCCTCCATCGCGCTGCAGACTGGCCTCGAAGTTCAACACCGCGCCCCTGGCGGCGGCGTCCAGGAAGCGCCCGCGTGCTTGCGCATCGCACCAGAACTGGCTTTCATCCATCTCGCCCAAATGCTCGCGGTCGACGCCAAACAGGCCCTCCAGCTCCGGGTTGCAGTAACTCAGGCGCCCCTCATCGTCACGGATCAGCATGGCCACCGGGCTGCTGTCCAATACCGCACGCAACTGCGTTTCGCTGGACTTGAGCGCCGCTTGCATTTGCCGACGCTCGCTGACATCGCGAACCGAAGCGCATATGCACGTGCCACGACCTTCCAGCAGCGGCAAGTGCGACAGGCCGATCTCTACGGAAAACAGGTTGCCGTCCTTGCGAAGGCCCTTGAGATCCTCCAGCTTGGCGCCCATCTGCCGGGTGCTGCCATGGGCAATGAAGCCATCGCGCAAACTCACATGCCGCCCGCGTGCGGCTTCAGGCACCAGGCGCTCGATGGACTCGCCCACCAACTCGCCCGGGGCATAACCGAACAGCGTGTCCAATTGCGGATTGGTCATCAGGATTGCGCCTTCGGCATTGATGACGATCATGCCGTCCGGCGCGGCCTCGAGGATCGCCCGATACCAGGCCTTTGTGGCGCGCAAGGCGCTCTGTTGCTTTTCCAGTTCCTGCGATTGCAGCTCCAGGCGCAAGGCCTGCTCACCCATTTCATCAGCCTGGCGACGAGTTTCGATCAACAAGGATTGCACCGCCAAATTACGTTCCATCACCGCCATGGCACCGGCGAGGCGCGGCATGGCCTCCTGTAATAACGCCTGTTCACGAGGCCCCAGCGGTTGATGACCCGCCAGTTCGAGCACGCCGAGCAAACGTTCACCGCGTAATACCGGCTGAACCAGCAGATAGCTGGCCGGCACTTCACCCAACTGCGAATGCAAGCGTCCCAGCGACTGGCCAAGTCCCTGCAATTCACGCGGCGCCCGATCCAGCGCGCATTGCCCCAACAGGCCGGCTCCCATCATCACCGTCGGCGCCGGCGGGTAATCAGGATCGGTCGCGTAGCTGCCAATCAGTTGCAGGCTTTCATCCTGCTCTTGCACGCTATAGAGCACGCCCCGGCATACACCCAACATGCTCGCCATATGCCGCAAAAAGACCTGCGTCAGCTCCCGTGGCGTTTCCGCTTGCGGCAAATCGGCCTGCAGCTGCTCGGTTTGCGCCTTGACCCAGCGTTGGCGCTCCAATTGTTGCGACTCGGTTTGCAGCGTCGCGATGGCACGCGCCAGATCCCCCGTTTCATTTTGCAGATCGGTGTGGGGGATCGTCCCATCCAGGTGGCCGGCGGTCAGTTCGTCTACGGCGGCGCGAACCTGGTAGAGGGGCAGGCGAATCGAGCGGCTGATCAACCAACCCATCAACCACGCCAGTGCCAGGCCACCGAACAGCAACACATAAGTGAGCCGGGTACTGCGCCCGGCGGATTCGGCGATCTGTTTGGCCGTGTCATGAATGGAGGCCTGTTTGACGCTCGCCACTTGTTTGAGCAAGTCGTCTGCGCGCTCATCCAGGCTTTGGAACACGACACTATTGATCAGCCGAGTGGCTTGCACTTGATCCCCGGCACTCGCCAGTTCCAGTGCGGTCTCACCGTCGTGCAGTAAACGCTTCAGCAAAATCTCGAATGTGGCGAACCGCTCCTGGTTCTCCTGGCGCCAGAGGGTCGGTTGGATTTGCAGCAGCGCTTCTTGCAGATGTTGCCGAGACTCGCGAAATTGCGTGACGCCCTTGCTACGAACAACTTCATTGCCGCCATCGACGGCATGCTGCAATCCCTGTACGAGATGCGGCATCAGCACTCTCGCTTCCTGCAGCGGTTCGATGCCCGCCAACTCTTGCCGGTACAGCCTCTGCATATCGGCTTTCAACAAGTCTTGGGCACGCAGGCTTTGCACGCCGAGTATCAGAACCAGCGCCCCTAATGTCCCGAAGCCGAGGATCAATTTGATGCGAAGCGGCAGACGTTCCAGCAGCGCGAGCACTCTGGTCATGGCAATTCCCGTTAATGAAAAACCGACGTGTTCACCGCTCAGGGCTTTTGCGAAAGGCGTTGCAGGTCGGCCAGCCTGGTCATGTCCTGATCGCTGTCCGTAAACCGCTCGGCAATGGCATGGAATTGCTCGGCATTGGCAAGGAAGGCATCGCACACGTCAGGATCGAAGTGGCTCGCGCGCCCCTGACGAATGATCTCCACGGCCTGTTCGTGCGGCATTCCGGCCTTGTACACACGACGACTGATCAACGCGTCATAAACGTCCGCCACCGCCATCAACCGGGCACTGACTGGAATTTCTTCGCCGACCAATCCCTGCGGATAGCCGCTGCCGTCCCACTTTTCCTGGTGGCTGTAGGCGATTTCCTTGGCCACGCGCAGAAAGTCCACTGAAAGCCCCAACTGGTCCTCGGCACGCTGAATAGCGTCGCGGCCCAACGTGGTGTGGGTCTTCATGATTTCAAATTCATCCGCAGTGAACCGCCCCGGTTTGAGCAGGATGTGATCCGGAATGCCGATCTTGCCGATATCGTGCAGCGGCGCCGACCTGAACAACTGGCGGATGCTGTCATCGTTGAGCACTGGATTGAAACGCGGATGATCGCGCAGCAATTCAGCCAGCAGCCTGACGTAGTGTTGGGTGCGGCGGATATGGTTGCCCGTCTCGTTGTCGCGGGTCTCGGCCAGAGAAGCCATGGCGTGGATAGTGACATCCTGAATGGCCACCACCTCGCGAGTGCGGCGCTGGACCTCCTGTTCGAGGAATTCATTCTGGTCGCGAAGGAAGTCAGCCGCAGCCTTGATCTTCAGTTGGGTCTGCACCCGAGCCAGGACCAATGACGGACTGATGGGTTTGGTGATGTAGTCGACAGCGCCCAACTCCAGGCCCTGGATTTCGTTTTCCAATGACGCCAGTGCCGTGAGGAAAATGATCGGGATGTCGCGGGTGCGTGCGTCTTGCTGCAGCTTGCGTGCGACCTCATGACCGGACAGCCCCGGCATCATGATGTCGAGCAGGATCAGGTCCGGCAGTGGATTGTTTTGCAGTATGCGCAACGCCGTTTCGCCGCTGTTGGCGGCCTTGACCCGATATTTGTCCTTGAGCAGATCGGCCATCAACATCAAGTTGTCTGGCGTGTCATCGACCACCAGAACGGTGGTCGCAGGATAAACATCCTGTTCAATACCCATGTCTTTTGGCTCCGCCGCCCTTTGAAGGATTGCCCAAAGTCCTTCCATTGCAGTCAAGCGTAGCTCTATTCATCGCGTTTGCTGCTGGAGTAACCGTTGTACTTGAGTTGTCCGTTACGAATGCTGGAACAGATGAGCATTGCTGTCGATGATGGTCTGGATGATTTCCACTGAACCATTAATGGCGAATTGCGCGCCCATGCACACCAGAAGAAAACCCATCAGCCGTGATATGGCATCAATGCCTGACTGTCCCATGATTTTCATGATGATTCCCGAACCCCGCAGGCATACCCAAAGTATGAGTGCGGTGAACAGGAAAATCAGCGGTGGGGCGACCACCAAGACCCAGGCAGGAAACAAGGTACTGTTTTTGATCGTGGCGGCGGAGCTGATGATCATCGCAATGGTGCCAGGCCCGGCGGTACTCGGCATGGCCAGCGGGATGAAGGCAAAGTTCGGTTGTTCCTGTGGGCCGTTGCTCAAGGAAGAGGGGGCAACAGTCGGCGGAAACAACATCTTCAAGCCCATGATGATAAGAATTCCGCCACCGGCCATACGCAAGCCCGGGATGGAGATGTTAAACGCATCCATCACAAACGCGCCTACGTAGTAGGTCACTGCCATGATCAGAAAAACATAGAACGACGTCAGAAAAGCCTGGGTATTTTTTTCCTTGTGACTCAACCCTTTACTCAAGGCGAGAAACAGCGCAACTGTCGTAGGCGGGTTCGTCAGTGGCAGCAGTGCCAATAACCCAAGGCCGATTGCGTTGAACAGATCTGTCATATCGAACTCAAGTCCTGTTGTTCGGGGCCACGTTATCGGCAAACGCAATCAGCGTGAGGTTTTGACCGTCATGACTTCGGTATAGATGGCATCGATTGTCTGCCCCACCTGAAGCTTCTTCATTCTTTCCTGAAGCTTCGGATCTTCGACTTTCAGGACAGTCGCTTCGCCCTCTGGCGGAAGCAAGGTCACCTCATGCTGTTTCAAGTCAATGCGGGTGATCTTGGACGTGACCTTGACCTCGCGAACCGCTTCACCGCCGGGATTGGGATTGTCCTTTGTGGCGCGGATAGTCATCGATTCCTTGCTAACGCCGGGTGTGCCGCCCACATCGGTATCGAGCACATACGCCACCGAGCGAACCACATGGATGTCGACCGTGTCGCCGACTTTCAGATTGTGCAGGTTCTTGGCCTGGTCTGTGAGTTGGATGGGCACCGGACTCTTGTCGCGTCCTTCGATGGTGACCTGGTGGTTGGCGGGATCAACGGCCAGTACACGAGAAACAATATGGCCTTGCATGGAATTGCTGCCCAACGGTATGTCGTCGGCATGGGTCGTCAGGCAAAGCGTCGAGAAGAGGGAGGCGAGGGCAATGGCGCAGGAAAGGGAGCGGGTTGATTTCATGGGCTGCTTTTCCGTGGAGGTTGGAAAGGGCGAATCCGTGCGCAACAAGTTGGTCACTCGGTTACACGTCGATGCCTCTAGTTAAGCGGCCATTCCTGGCTTTAGCCAACATCTGGGCTGAGTAAGCGCCGAGATGGCACGTCCCGTCACTGGCAGTGAGTTCAACATTGACGGCGGACTGCTGGTCCGGTCGGCCGTGACACCATTGGTTGTGGAAGACACTTCGAAGGCCACAGAACAGGAAAGCCTGCCGCGTTCTGGGGGGAACTTCCTCTAGCCAAAGGGGGGAGGTCCCACGCACACCATCCTCCGAAGCCTGCTTTTTGGGACGGTTGCAATTAAAAGCACAGAATTGTCTGAATTCTCATATTGACATATCGATAAATCTCGATATCCTCGGGTTTATGGAATTGATCGAAATATTCAAAGCCCTCTCAAACCCTACGCGTCTTGAAATCTTGAAAGGTTTGAAAGATCCCGTAAAGAACTTCCCTCCACAGGATGAAGGTGACGTTCTCACGGTCGGAGTGTGCGTCAGCAGTATTCAAGAAGGCATCGGACTGTCGCAGTCAACGGTGTCCGGTTACCTTGCCACGTTGCAGCGTGTGGGCCTGGTCGAAGTCAGGCGAATAGGTCAGTGGACCTATTACAAACGAAATGAAGCAACCATCAATGCGCTTGCCGAGATCATAGGGAAAGATCTGTAATTTTTTTACCGTAGCATATCGAGATATCTCGATATCCCATTTTGTCGATACGAGGATTCATTATGAAAGCGATGATACTTAAAGCATTTGGCGGTCCTGAAGCGTTTGAACTCTGCGAGGTGCCCAAGCCTGTGCCGCGCGCGGGGCAAGTCCTGGTGCGGGTACACGCAACCTCCATCAATCCGTTGGATTACCAGGTTCGACGTGGCGACTATCCCGACTTGGTGCAACTGCCGGCCATTACCGGGCACGACGTATCTGGCGTTGTCGAAGACGTTGGGCCGGGCGTGACGACCTTCGTTCCAGGAGACGAAGTCTGGTACACCCCGCAGATATTTGATGGGGCAGGCAGCTATGCCGAGTACCACGTCGCCGCCGAAAGCATTGTCGCGAAGAAGCCACCCACGCTGAGCCATCTTGAGGCCGCAAGCCTGACTCTGGTTGGCGGGACGGTGTGGGAAGCGCTGGTCGTGCGTGCGGCGCTCAGAGTCGGTGAAAGCATTCTTGTACACGGCGGCGCCGGAGGCGTCGGTCATATCGCGATCCAGCTGGCGAAAGCCATGGGAGCAAGAGTGTTCACAACCGTACGCGCAGCAAACGCTGAGTTCGCCCGCAGCTTGGGTGCCGATGTGATCATCGACTACGAAAAAGAAGATTATGTTGACGCCGTCATGCGGGAAACAGGCGGCCACGGCGTTGATGTTGTTTTCGACACCATCGGCGGCAACACATTGTCCCGCAGCCCCGACGTGCTCGCTCAACTTGGCCGTGTCGTCTCGATCGTGGACATAGCACAGCCACAAAATCTCGTTCAGGCGTGGGGCAAGAATGCGAGTTATCACTTCGTTTTTACCCGGCAAAACCGCGGCAAGCTGGATGAGTTGAGCGCATTGATTGCGCGCGGCCAGCTGCGGCCACACGTTGGCGCTGTCTATTCGCTTGCGGACATTGCGCTCGCCCATGCTCGGCTGGAAAGTCCGAACAACGGTATTCGAGGAAAAATTGCGATTGCAGTCGAGCCATCGCTTATCGCGTAAACGCATGTTTTTTAATCGTTCAAGTCAATTGAGAGGAACACCATGATCTATGAGATCGCTCTGCTCCCCGTTCACAAGGAACGCATTGAAATGTTCCGACGTGCATTTGCCGACGTCGCACCTTTGCTCCGCCGCGCCAAAGGTTACGGCGGCCACTTGCTCGCGCAGGGAATCGAAAGCCCTGAGCGGTTCAACCTGATCGTGAGATGGCAATCACTTGAAGATCACACGCCGGGCTTCGAAGCGAGCGAAGACCATCGGCTGTTCATGATGGGCTTGGAGGAATATTTTTCGGCAGAACCGACGGTCTACCACATTGAGGGGGCAGCCTTTACGACTGACGAACATGACGGTTTAGACCATTCCGTTGGCATGGCACCTGCCAGCGCATCAAGAGGCTTGTGGCCTTGAAGCCAGTGTCGCTTTCTCAAAATGCTTAGCGGTAATGCTGTTCACTTAAGGACGAACACCCGTGGCGAGGGAGCTTGTCGGATCGCCGCACCGTCCCGCTGGGGCGCGAAGCGGCCCTAAAAGTGACTGCTGCGCAGCCAGCGGGAGCGAGCTCCCTCGCCACAGGATGCTAATGTTCGCTTAAGTGAACGGCATTACGACCCTCGGCGGGGGCAATTGATGATAAGGGCTTAGTGAGCCATCACCTCGTCCAGCGCCTGCTCAAGGGTGCTGACCGTGCGCTCGATATTGTGCAGCTTTTCGAGGCCGAACAGACCGATGCGGAAGGTCTGGAAGTCGGCCGGCTCGTCGCATTGCAACGGCACGCCGGCGGCAATCTGCAGACCGTGGGCGGCAAATTTCTTGCCGCTCTTGATGTCGGCATCATCGGTGTAACTCACCACGACACCAGGGGCCTGAAAACCGGCTGCGGCCACGCTCTTGATGCCTTTGCCAGTCAACATGGCGCGCACCCGATCACCCAGCGCCTGTTGTTCGTCGCGGACTTTGTCGAATCCGTAGGCTTGCATCTCTTTCATCACTTCGTTGAACCGCGCCAGGGAATCGCTGGGCATGGTTGCATGGTAGGCATGTCCGCCTTGTTCGTAAGCCTGCATGATCTGCAGCCACTTTTTCAGGTCGCAGGCGAAGCTGCTGCTCTGCGTCTGCTCGATGCGCTCGAGGGCCAGAGAACTGAGCATCACCAGCGCGCAGCAAGGGGAGGCGCTCCAGCCTTTCTGCGGAGCGCTGATCAGCAAGTCGACTGCGCATTTGTGCATATCCACCCAAATCGTGCCTGAGGCGATGCAGTCGAGCACCAACAGGCCACCTACCGCATGCACGGCGTCGCCAACGGCGCGAATGTATTCGTCGGGCAGGATCATCCCGGATGAGGTTTCAACGTGGGGGGCGAAGACCACCTGTGGCTTCTGCGCCGCGATGGCCGCCAGCACTTCGTCCAGAGGGGGCGGGGCGTAGGCTGCCTGGCGACCCGTCTCGACCGGTCGGGCTTTGAGCACCGTGGTGGCCGCCGGAATGTTGCCCATCTCGAGGATCTGGCTCCAGCGATAACTGAACCAGCCGTTGCGTATCACCAGGCATTGCTGGCCAGTGGCAAACTGTCGCGCTACCGCTTCCATGCCGAATGTGCCGCTGCCCGGGACCACCGCAACCGCCTCGGCGTTGTAGACCTGTTTCAGGGTCGTGGAGATGTTCTTCATCACGCCTTGAAACGACTGCGACATGTGATTGAGCGAGCGGTCGGTGTAGACCACTGAGTACTCGACCAGCCCTTCGGGATCGATACTGGGATATAGCTTTGACATGGAGTGACTCCTTTGGCAGAGATATCAGTGGTATCGACCCTGCCCTAAGCCTTGGCAAATGACAAGATTGCTCGGGATCCAATGGCGACTTCTGTCGGGCGGTTGGCAATATCAGGTTGATTACAGGATCTGGCAGTGCTCGCAGGTGGCTGCTGGTCGGAGGAGGGTGGGCATTGAAGATTCCTGCCCCCCTTCGTTCGGTCGATAACGACTCGTTACTTATAGTGCAGCTATAGGTACCTGTTCGCTGATGGCCACTGCGAATTCTTCGGGAGTTGGGCTTTCCGGCCACTGCGCTACGCCTTCCGGCAGCGAAATCCACGGCTGCTTACGCTTGACCCAAATGTGCGCCAAGGGCGTCAAACGGTCTGCGCCGTGGAGTACGCCGGCACGCAGGACACGCATGCCCGGGACGGCGTCAGTCTCATTGAACAGGCGGGTGAAACACGTACTGCAGGCGTACTGCGTAGAGGTATGTCCTTGTGCAGTATGGATGTACGTCGTTGTGCTTCCCGAGATCTCAATAGCCTGAGCGGCACAGAGCATATGCAAGGCAAAAGCACTGCCGCTCCAGCGCTGGCAGTCAAGGCAATGGCATGCGTACAACGGTGCAAGTGCTTCAATCTGCAGTTGAAGATGGACTTGTCCGCATCGGCATTGACCGGTGAAACCCATGGTATTGCTCCTTATACTGCTGCGTTACGAAAGAGACGTGCATCATCCACGTTCCTCAAACCCGGCAGAAGACAATAAACGGAGCAACCGTTGGTACGAAATAGATGAGCGGCCTTGAATGGGAAAGTCAGCGAGTGTTCCTGGCAGTGTTGCGCAGTGGCAGCCTGTCAGGCGCCTCCAGATTGCTGGGCATTGCGCAGGCAACGGCTCGTCGACGCCTGGAAAGCCTTGAAGCGGGTCTGGGGGTGAAGCTGTTCACCCGAACCTGCGCTGGCCTGGTGCCTACTGCATCGGCACGTGGGCTTGTTCACCATGTCGAATCCATGGCGATGGCTGCCGAGGCGTTCAATCGCATGGCCAGTGCTGAAACGGACGTATCGTGCGGCACTGTCAGGCTCACCAGTAGCGCCTTTTTGGGCGTTGAGGTACTCCCCGGATTACTGCGCGAGTTTCATTACAAACACCCAACGTTGAAGCTCGAAATCAGTATCAACGATTCGCTGGAGAACCTTGCCCGGCAGGAGTCAGACATCGCTGTACGCCTCGTGCGGCCCAGAGAAGCCGACGTCGTCGTGCGACGTGCTGGTGCTCTGCGAGTCGGCCTCTACGCAAGTGCCCAATGCCTTGAACGCTATGGCGAACCTGCAAGTCTCGAGGCCCTGCGTCGTGCGCCGCTGATCGGCCCCGACCGACGCTCCACCGACAGGCGTCGGCTGATCGAGGCGGGACTGTGTGAGGACCAGCCATTTTCTATTGCCACCGATAACCACCTGGCTCAACTCGCTGCGCTGAGAAACGGCCTTGGGTTTGGCTTATGTCCAGCCACCGTCGCAGCGACCTATGGACTGATCCGGGTTTTGCCTGACAGCTTCGGCTTCGACGTTGATGTTTGGATTGCCATGCACAATGACCTGCGCAACGTCGGGCGCATTGCCAAAACATTTGAAGCCCTGAGTGAGGCGCTGTCGCTTTACCTGGACGAAAGCGCTTAGCCGAGAACGGCCAGGAGATGCCATTCGAAGCGGGCGGCTTTCGGCCAAAACCGGTCACTCACAAAATAGACTCTCTCGGTGGACCACCTCACAGTGTTGCGCATCGTAGCGGCGATCCGGCTTACTATCGAACGCAGAAAGACAAACGAGGACATATCGATTGAACGCCGTAAGCGAATATGAAGATTGGCTAGTAAATGATCTGGCTCGCTCCGAAAAGGACGAATGGTGTTTGACAAATGCCAGAGAGGAGATCGTGACGAGGCTGAAACCGGACGAAGCTTATGCTGCCCTCGTAAGCGCGCTTGAGCTCACGGTAAAGCAAGACAGTCCATTCTACTTTGCGAACTGTTGCTGGTTTGTCCTTGCTCTGGCTCGCAAAGCTGACACAACGCAGTTCCCTTCAGACGCATTTTCAATTATCCCCGCTCTCGAATCCAAAGCCAGGCTGCTGTGTGAACAGCATGCACTCGAAGGAGTGTTCACGTGGTTTCGTATTAACCCTTGGACAGCCTATTGAAGTTGAAACCATAGGACGTAATACGTCATGCTTTCCAAGCAAAAAAAACACATCTGGCTTTGCTTGTTTTTTCTTTTCCCAAAGGGCCGCTTTGGGTCGATTAGCGACCTCCACGCATTGCGACGTGAGTTCTTGGCAACTGGGTCAATTCGGCGTCGGCGACAACAGGATCGAACTCAATGCGCTTGGTTTTTCGTTCAATGGTTGTCTTGATAGGCACCCAACGCAGAGCAATGGCGGCATCTGAAGAGGTAGGCGGTAGGGCCGTGGTCCTTGTCCAGTGCACTGAAGAACGTGTTCCATTGAGGTCCATCCTCCAGCCCCGTCGCGTCCTGTACGGCAGTCATTGCTTCTGCCCCTAATGCAAGCAGCTCGGCATGGCCTGCCTTGCCGATGAACTCGCCTGCGTCATTGCAATGGGTAAACCATCGTTCCTGCTGCCAGCCATTAAAACCGGGTGTGCGCTGGCTCAACTCGGCGACCTGCGCTTCATCAAGTTCTTCTTCAGCGTCCAGACCAATGCAGTCTTCATCGACAAAGGTTGCGCTGAGCCGTTGGTGGGCGCTCCCATCGGCAATGCACCAGGGACAGATGCAGGCTTCGTAATCTTCGACGGCGTATACCGGCCCCACATAGATGTAGCCGCGAGCCTGGTCGCAGCTGATGCAGGTGTTTGTGGAGGGATTTACCGAGCCGCTGGTAACAGGGTCTGGGTGGTAGGTGAACTGTGGCAGATTCATTGGAAGGTCCTTGATCCAAAGTCATGCCCTGAGCCGGAAGCGTTAGCGCACATCGCAGTATTCTTCCTTGAACTTGAGGGCAATTGGGTAACACCAGTCAGATTGCGAACTGTGGTGATGGTTCAAAATGCCTTTATCTACATCGATACATCACCCGTCCGAGTGTTGCTCCAGCCAGGACTTGAATTCGCCGGCCTGCTCAGGGGTGTTCAACGCACAAATCCAGGCGATTTCCTCAGGTGCGCTTTCAAAGTCAGATACTGAAAACACATGGATGGCGTGCTCGAAAGTCGAGCCAGTGAGCTTTTGCATGGCTGCCACACATAACGCAAAAACCTGTCTGCGATGCTGTTCGAAATTTTCCCGGGAGCTTGCGTCGGCCATGCTCCACAGCGTTTTCGACAGGTCCGCGAAGAAGTGTCCGCCAAAGGCTTCGTGGCTCCACTCGGCGGGAGACCACTTGAAGTACTGGCGGTCATCGGGGTTTTCAGCCTGCACACGTGCCAGGTGGTCTTTGGTATTAAAGGCCGGCGCCAGGCTTCGCGCATCGGCGTCTGAATACAACGCGAATCCGCAGACCTCGGCGTTCGGGAAGTCCTTGCGAAATTGTTCGATTGCCTTGAGGGACGCTTCCTGAATCTTTCGTTGAAGACGTTCGCTACTGAAGCTCAACATCGGGCTTCTCGCTGTACGGGTCATGAGTCGTCGCCAGGCTTGAGCACGATGAACGCATCGTTCTGGTAATAGTATTTAAACGCTATGAAGTAATCATCCAGTGTGGCTTGGACCCGTTGTTGGTTCGTGTTGGAAATAACATCCTCGATCATGGCCGTTTCCAACGTTTCCACCCAGCCTTCATTGAGTACCTGCGGTGGCAGGTGTTCGTTGGAGTCGGCAGGGAAATCCCGACTGTCCAGTGAGAACGCGCCGAGTGTGTCCAGCGTCCACCCGGTATTAGGCAAGTAGAACCAGGCATTGGGCATGTGCTCGATCTGCTGTAGAACTTCGCGGATGCTGTAAGTGTTCATAGGATCCTCATGACGGGTTGCTCAATGATGTGGTCCAGCGCCGGTGATGGGCGGGATTAGCCCACAACTTCTTTGATCAAGGCATCCATGGATGAAAAGGACAGCCCATCGGTGATGGATGGGCACCCCGAGTCCAGCAGATAAAAACGCTCTATCGCCGATCTGTCCACCAGTATCAGCCGGCCGCCTGAGTCATCACCGATCAACAGATATCCGGGGAAGTACTCTGCTGTTTCGTATGTCTGTTGACGCTCGGCTATTTCATCCGTCGAATAAATCTTCACGAGTTCTTCGATCATCGCGCCGTCGCAGGACGACCAGAATCCGGTTATCCATGAGCCCGGTTTGATGGATAGCTGTTGCACTGCCCGGGTGATTTTTTCGACCCCGGCAGGCGGATTTTTTTCTGTGTAACGCACGTTCATTCGGATGCACCAGATAAAGGATTTCTACAGCTGCCGGGGCAGGGCCTCACGCCGTGCCAACGAAAAAAATACCCGGCGCCTTGGCCTGACTGTCTTTTTTACGAAGGTAAAGATACGCAACCGCATCGGTCAGATAAAACAGATCAGTAAAGGGTGCCTGGAAATCATTTGAGTAAAACTGACAGAAAAATGCGTAGTCGACGGCAAGTTGCGGAGGCAGTTCAGCCCACTTCGGTGGCACTATGGCGACCAGAGAACAAAGCGGGATATCGTGCTCGGCCAGTACTTTTTCTCTGAGCATGACCGCGACTTGGGGAATACCCGGAACAGGACTGTGCAGCTCATGGTCGCAACCTGAGACCACTGCGGTATAGCCACTCACCTGCGAGCCCGATTTCGATATAGCGCCGTCGTAAGTGATTTTGTCCAGGAAGTACGCCGAAGGGCTGTAGGTGGAGAACACGTACAACAAGCCGTCCGAGGGCAGGCACTGAGCAGCGGTGCAGTCGAAGGCCTGACGGCAGTCGATGGTGGCGACCAGTGTCAGCGGGTCACCGTCGGGGTTGATCGGCCACTGTTCAATTCGCGCGACTTGCCCTCCCAGGGAAATGCCGCTGGTCGCTGCCGTATGCTCCTTCGAGAACTGCATTTCCAATACAGATGCCATGACTTCCCTGGTTGCCGAGTGGTTATCTTTAGCGCAACTGATGCATCGCCCCGGCTCAAGGCCGGTTGAGACATGGGCTGGCGGCGTCGCGGGTGAAACTGCGCTCTTGGGCCACGGCCGAGTCATAGCATTCGACGGTCATTTTTACGCCCCTGCTATAAACAGTTTGATTATGCCATCGGTGTAATTGATCGTCCGGTCCCTTTGGGGGCGAAGACTAAAATATATCGACAATGACCGTCCGCTTCTGGCCGATTTCTGCCTGTCGCGAAGGGCAGCAAACGGCCCAGAGTGTGTAAAAACGCAATGGCTGCGGTGCAGTAATCGGTAGCTCTTCACTGCACTGAAGACTTGTAGGGGCCTCAACCAAGCCAAATTGGTGTTACTGGTTTTGCTTGGGGTTTTAGCCCCCGGAGCACATGCCAGATGCACTATCAGGCCGCTAAAAAGGCCTCAGGCCTTCATCGCCGCCATCAAGGCATCGCTGCCCAACAGCCGCAACACGCGTTTGAGGTTATAGGCGAGCACATGCAGGCTCATCTCGGTACTCACTCGGCCTAGGGTTCTGATAAGGAAATGCGTGGCGCCCATCCAGGACTTCAATGTGCCGAAGGTATGCTCAACCGTTTGGCGCCGGATGCGCATCATTTCTGGCGCTTGATCAAGGCGACTTTGCATCGCCTCGAGTACTGATTCATGCTCCCAGCGGCTAACTCGCCGCTCAGAACTGGGCGTGCACTGCTGCTTCAACGTGCAACTCTTACAGTGTGAGCTCCAGTAACGATGGAACTTCAGCCCTTTCTCAACGTGTGAAAAACGCCAGATCAAGCTTTGCCCAGCAGGGCATCGATACTCGTTCATTGATGCGTCATAGATGAAATCATCTTTGCCGAAACGGCCAGCCGCTGTCGCTCCCGAGGTCACCGTCTTGGGTACGAAAACGGTGACTCCAGCCTCATGGCACGCGAGAATTTCTTCACCCTTGAAATACCCTCTGTCTGCGACTGCCGACAGTTCTTCGACACCCATGGCCGCTCGGGCATGCATGGCCAAAGAACTCAGTTGGTCTCGATCAACACCATCATTCGTTACTTCGTGCGCAACGATCAGGTGGTGCTTCGCATCGACCGCCGTTTGAACGTTGTAGCCGACCATTCCGGTTCCGCGCGTTTTCATTGATCGAGCATCAGGATCGGTTAGCGAGATCTGTTTATCCGGTGTTTGGTTTAGCTGTACCTCGATTTCCTTGAGCTCCTGCATCTTGGCTTTTAAGGCCGCGATCTTGTCATGGAGCCGTTCGGCTTTGACCTGGGCAACGGAAGGCTCGCGACGGTCTGCGGTATCGAGTGCTGTCAGATAGCGATTGATACTGGACTCAATTTCCTCCATTCGCCGCTTAAGCTTGGCGCTGGTGAAGTTCCGATCCCGATTGTTGACCGCCTTGAACTTGCTGCCGTCGATGGCAACGAGCGCTTCCGAGAACAATCCCAGTTGCTGGCACAGCACCACAAATTGACGGCAGACTCCGCGGATCGCCTTGCCATTGTCTTTGCGGAAATTGGCGATGGTTTTGAAGTCGGGCCTCAAGCGACCAGTTAGCCACATCAATTCGATGTTGCGCTGGGCTTCTCGTTCCAGGCGCCGGCTTGATTGAATGCGGTTGAGGTAGCCGTAAATGTAGATTTTCAGCAGGATCTCAGGGTGGTAAGCAGGCCGACCAGTATCGGCTGGAATGACACCTTCAAAACCCAGCTTGGCTAGGTCAAGTTCGTCGACAAAGACGTCGACTACACGCACCGGATTGGTATCTCTGACGTAGTCGTCGAGGCTCTCGGGGAAGTAAGGTGCCTTGGCCTCGATGTTCACCTTGGATAAAGCGCTTCATGGGCGATCCCTGCGATGAAATCCTCAGAAATCATAGCAAGGGTTCACGAAGGCGTTTTTCACACTCTGGGCCAGAAGCGGACACTCGACACTCCAGCTAATGGTCTGAGAAAGTACCGATCACACCCGCCACAGTGCTCGCGAAGGATTTCATGCCATGGATTGCCCCCCCACACTTTACACCAGCCGCCTGATCCTCACGCCGCTTCAACTGACTGATGCGGCGGCGGTGCAGCAGTTGTTCCCCCAATGGGAGGTCGTCCGATATCTGGACAGCCGCGTCCCATGGCCATATCCGCAGGATGGCGGGCTGATTTACGTGCGCGATATGGCTCTACCCGCCATGGCCGCGGGACGAGAGTGGCACTGGATGATTCGCACGCTCGCTCAACCTGAGCGCAGCATCGGTAGCATCAGCCTGTATGACCAGCCTGGCAACCACAGAGGCTTCTGGCTCGCCCCGCAGTATCAGGGGAACGGCTACATGCGCGAAGCCTGCAAGGTCATCAACGCCTACTGGTTCGAAACATTATTGCGCCCGGTCATGCAGGTGCCCAAGGCCGTCGCCAACCACGCTTCGCGCAAGGTGTCCCAACATGAAGGCATGCGCATGATCGAGACACGGGAAGGACGTTTTGTCTCCGGGGCCATGCAGGTTGAAGTATGGGAGATGACGCGAAGCGAGTGGCTCGCCGCAAGGACTGAATCTTGACCTGGTTTTCTGTCAATGCGAGCTACAGGCCCCTATCGGCCCAGACTGTGTAAAAACTCTCACGGGGGCTCGACTGGTTAAAAACGACCAAAAAATTGCGAGCCTATGTAAATTTCAGGTCTGTTGACCCCACGCGCTTTTCTAGATTGACATAGGAGCGCGCACTTCGATTTTTGGTCGGCGTTTTTACACACTCTGGGCCAAAAGCGGCCCTTGGACAACCTGATGGCGAAACAGTAGCTTATGCAGCGAGACTGACAAGAAACACTCGGCAGCGGGACTCACTTCCCATACCGTGTTTCACTTGAAGGATGTTAAGAAATGGGACCGAAAACCGAAGAACTGATCTGCGTTCTTGATCAGCTTGCAGCAATGCTTGAGAGCGATGGAGATACTCACTGGAGCCTGTGGATGCGTAAGGCAAGAGCACGCTTAATGGATTCTGATTACTCCGGAATTGAGTACCTACAGTCAGCCTATGGCGGAATGGGCTCATTCAATGATCTCATTCTTGGTCAAAGCCATGACAATGGCGTCCTTTGCTGGAAGCCGGGCCATGTTGAGCTAAACGAAAGATTCGATGAATTACGCAATGAAGCCGCGAAGCTCTCCGATTTCATAAAGCGAAATACATAGAGGGGCGCGGTTATCAAACTACGTTATTCAAAGGGGTCAGGCCGGCCACCGGCGCATCTCACTTTGATCAGCTCCGTAGACTCAGTAACGGGCAATCTGGTGTTTGCCTACACGGAAGTCGGGGAGCACAGAGTGCATTACACATCACATGCCGAGCTGTTGTGCATGCTCAACATCCTTTTGCGTCAGCGCGTGCCCATTGCTGTCGGAGGCATGCTCCCGGGACCTGCCGACGAAGTCGACATGTTAATAGCGAACGAAGTACTTGAAGGCCCCTACATAGAACTGTCCTGGTCCGGTCCCCAGCAATGGACTCTGCGCGAAATCGACTCCACCACTGCTGAATGGCAGCCAGTACCTGATGCTCAAAGTATGGCGAATGTGTCATTCGATCCGAAGTCCCTGAAACGCTCTGGCTGAATTGGCTAAGAAATTAATACAAGTTCGGGCAGTTCTTCGCTTCTGGCCGCAATCGCCTGCGGTCGCGACAGACAGCATTGGGTCGGTTGTTGCCCTTTGCGACATGCAGCAATCGGCCCAGGCTGTGTAAAAACGTGCACTGAGATCGACCCGAGAAAAAATCGACCTCCTGTAATCGCGTATACGCCACGATCGCCTATTAGTTAAGGGGTCAAACACCCCTAAAACTTCCAGAACTTACGTTTTTACACAGCCTGGGCCAAAAGCGGACGGTCAAGCGCCTCTTTGAAGCAGGATAAGAGATGTAGCACCGTGAGAAAATCAGTTGCTGCCCTTCTTGAGTTGCCGTTGCCTCTGCAGCTCTCTCTTCAACCAGGTGCTGGCCGGTTCCACGACTTCTGAACATCGCACCTCATAGGCGCGGCCACTCATACTGCTTTTAGTGGCAGCAAGCTCGATGAAGTCTTCTGCGCTGTGCACCTTGTTCTTGTCTTCGAGATAATCCAGCTTCTTCTGCAGATGCGCCCGAGCCCGGGAACCTGGGTATTGGTTTCCATTGCGCACAAACTGACACTCACTGTGTTCGACAAAGTCCAGCAAGCCTTTTATCTCTTGATTGACTTGAGGTGTGCGCAGAACTTGCCCTTCAGTGACGATGGCGAAAAGGCTGATACCCGCGGCCATTATCAAGCGGCTGATCAGCAGAGCCGTGCGCCTCATCCACATCTGCATGATTAACTCCAGTGCTCAACGTTGGCTATAACATCTTCTCCAGCCCAATCGTGCTGCTCAGCCACGAATTGAAGCGTCGCCACCAACTCCCTGGCTCCGTGGTCAATGTATGCGGTTTGCCGTTGTCCTCGGTAACCCAGACCAACTGGTTCTTTTCCAGCAGGACATGATAGCTGAGGGGAGGTGACATACCTTCCAGGGCCAGTTCGCGCACCCGTCCGGCAAGTTGCGGATTATCCACCAACACCCCGACTTCGGTGTTCCACAGTATTGAGCGCGAGTCAAAATTGAACGAGCCGATGAACGCTTTCTGCTGGTCGAAAATCATCGCCTTGGTATGCAGGCTGGAGTCGGAACTATTGGAGGATCCGCTGTGGAACAGGCGCGGTCCGCTGTCGCTGTTGCCATTGTCGCCGGACTGGCGGCGCAATTCGAACAACTGCACACCATGCTTGAGCAAGGTTTTGCGATAAGGCGCGTAACCACCGTGTGCAGCGGGTACATCGGTGGCTTCCAGTGAGTTGGTCAGCAAGCTGATCGACACGCCGGCGTCGGCACGACTGGTCAAGTACACCACGCCGGGTTGGCCAGGCACCATGTAGGCTGAAACCATGATCAGTTCCTTGGTGACCCCGTTCAGCTCGGGTGCCAACTGAGTAGTCAAAAGCAAGTACGGGGGTGGTTCGCCTTCCGACAAGACCTTACTCGGTGCATCCCACATCGCAATGTTCCAGGCCCAGATCAGTTCCCCGCGCCAGACATGCAGGCGAGGATGAGTGGTGTAGCTCATCAATTGTTGGTAGAGCGCGTGATTCTGGATGCGCGTTTCTTCCAGGGATTCGTCCAGCCGGGTCCGCGTATTCTTCAGGTCCTTGGTTGTCGGCATGGTCCAGAGGAACTGCTCGATCGGCTTGCTCAGGGCACTGTTCCAGTACTGGTCAAAACTATGTCCCAGTTGTTCTGCAACCGGGCCGACACTGAGCATGTCGATGTCGGTGAAATTCTTGTTGGGTTCGGCATCGAAATACTCGTCCCCCAGGTTGCGCCCCCCGACGATGGCCACGCTGTTGTCCACCACCCACAATTTGTTGTGCATGCGCCGGTGTTGTTGCGACAGGTTGAACAGCCGGCCCATTGTTCGCGTCACGACGGTGCTGCGGCCCAGGTGCAGCGGATTGAATACCCGGATCTGAATCTTGGGGTGCGCAGCCAGCGACGCGATAATTCGGTCCAGGTCATCGCTGGTGGTGTCATCGAGCAGTATCCGCACGCGGACTCCGCGGTCGGCGGCGTCGAGCAGTTCGCTCACCAGTATCCGCGTACTGATACCGTCGTGAACGATGTAGTACTGCAAGTCGAGGCTGCGTTGAGCGTTGCGAATCAGTTCGGCGCGGGCGTTGAACGCTTCAGCGCTATCGGATAGCAAGCGAAAGCCCGACTGGCCTTGATGCGGGGCTGCCTGGGCCTGGATAGACCGCCCGAATGGCGAGTCGCTTGCAGGCAAGGCTTGACTGGGTATGTGAGGGGCGTTGGGGGTCGTACAGCCACCAAACAGCAAGGTGAGCAACAGCAGAGCAAGCAGGGGCTGTTTGATTCCCACGGAGCGTACTCCGAGTAATGCGATCAGGGATGCCGGGTCCCGAAGAATGGTCGGTTGGTGCCACCAGCACTGCGGTGGTTTCGACCTTGCGCACTGTTTCTTCGATCTGCGGATTTGTTTTTGGAGAGTAGTTCATCCCGGTGGCAATTGCGGTGTTTGCATGACGCGCAAAAGAGGGTGTCGCCAGCAATCGACAAGAAAAAAATCAACTGCCAAAGCTTATGAAAATGACAGAGCGACGCATTTTCATGGCAGCGCAGACACAGGTGTCCAGCGCGCAGGTTTAGTCAGGGAGAGCTGGTGAACCGCGAGAGAATCAGGTGCTAACTAAATTGCGAGTTTCTGCGCAACTGCGCCGGACTCACACCCAGGCGCTGCCTGAACACAGTCGCCATGTGCGCCTGGGAGTTGAAACCGCAACGGTAGGCGATTTCCGTCAGCGTGGCGGTCGAGTCGCGCATCAGGGCGCGGGCTTTGGCGAGACGTCGGTCGATCAGGTAACTGTGCGGGCTATTGCCGGTGGCACGTTTGAATGCCCGCATGAAGTAGCCTTCGGACAAGCCCAGCAATTGCGCCATTGCCTGAACTCCCAGCGGGCCATCGAGGCCAGCGTCAATGAACTCATCGAGCAAACGCAGGCGATTGCCGGTTATCGCGTCAGCGCTCGGGGTTGCGCATGCGGTGTTAGCCGTCGTCCTTTGCGCCAAGGCGAGCGCCCAGGCCTCCCAGTCATCCTCCACGGATGCCCGCAACAAGGCGCTGCGCAGTCGCAGGGCGAGGTTCGTGGCTTGCGGGTCGATGCGGTTGTTGAAGGCACGGTCGCCCGCCAGCGCGATACCGTCAGTGCGCAGCACTCGCAGGTACTCGCCGCCCCTTGGGGATTCGGATAAAACGTCACACCCGGCAGGTACAAACGCCAGGCCGTTAGGCACGGCATTGAAGGGCAGTACCCGGTCGCTGCCGATTGCGTGCACGCCTCGCTGGCTGTCGTAGGCAAAGCCAATCGCCGATTGAGGCGCGACATAGCGGGTTGCGTAGGCGCAGCCGGGGAGCAATTCGATCAGCCACGGCCCGACTTCGACACGGCGAACCGGTTCAGGCGGTGGGGGTGACGGTTGGCGGTTTCGATGGCTCATGAAAACCATACTAATCAACCGCGGGTAGAAAAGTCAGGTCAGTTTTCTGAAAGCCGGTAGAGGGCGGCGTATCTACACTGGGCAAAACCTCAGGGGAGCAACTCATGCACAGACTGACTCGCGACGACATCGAACAAGCGGCCCAACGTGTTTATCAGGTCATGCCTGCCACTGCCCAATACCCTTGGCCCTTGCTGGCGCAACGGTTGGGTTGCACGGTGTGGGTCAAGCATGAAAACCACACGCCGACCGGTGCGTTCAAGGTGCGCGGTGGCATTACCTTCATGCATTGGCTTAAACGCGAGCATCCCGATGTGCAGGGCATCGTCAGCGCCACCCGAGGCAATCATGGACAAAGCCTGGCACTGGCGGCAGGTGCGGTGGGCTTGCGCGCCTTGATCGTCGTGCCGCAAGGCAATTCCCTGGAAAAGAACAACGCCATGCGCGGCTTCGGCGGCGAAGTGGTGGAGTATGGCCGCGATTTCGATGAGGCCCGCGAAGAGGCTGCACGCCTGGCACAGGCCCAAGGCCTGTACCTGGTGCCGCCGTTCCATCCTGAGCTGGTCAAAGGCGTGGCCACCTATGCGCTGGAGCTGTTCAAGGCTGCGCCGGACCTGGATAGCGTCTACGTGCCGATCGGCTGTGGTTCGGGGATTTGCGCAGTAATCGCCGCCCGTGATGCGCTGGGTTTGAAGACTGAAGTGGTGGGCGTGGTGTCCAGCGAAGCTGCCGCCGCGAAGTTATCGTTCGACACGGGAGCAATATGCGAAACCGCCTCGGCCGATACCTTTGCCGACGGCCTGGCGGTGCGCAAACCGATTGCTGAAGCCTTTGCTGTGTACGCCCAAGGCGCGGCGCGAATCGTATCGGTCAATGATCAGCAGATTGCCGAGGCCATGCGGGTGTATTACACCGACACCCACAACCTCGCCGAAGGGGCGGGCGCAGCGGCCCTGGCGGCGCTCATGCAGGAGCGTGAAGCGATGCAGGGAAAACGGGTTGGCGTGATTCTGTCCGGCGCCAACGTCGACCAATCGGTGTTTGCGAACGTGATTGGGTAAAACAGTGCCTGGGCAAGTGTATCGCTGTGTATCCGCAGCCCTTGTTCGGAGACTGGCTTACAAATGCCCTGCAAGCCGATACATCCTGGATACACGGTTGCAGTCAAATAGCCCTGCCTTAGCGAGAAAGCAGATGCGCCTCGCACCACGGCTTATCGCCCTTAGTGGCAATGACCTTAGCGGCCTGGCCGCACACAGTATCCGGAGAATCACCATGTCCCGTATGTCGAACAAATCCCGTATTGGCCTGATCGCTGTTGCACTGGCCGGCAGCATGAACCTGGCATCGACCGCATTCGCTGCCGACGCTCTGCCTCAGGGCTATCAGCTGGCCTCGGCGGAAAAAACCAGTGAAGGCAAATGTGGTGAAGGCAAATGCGGTGCCGACGAAGCTGGCGCGAAAGTGACCAAGGCTGGCGAAGGCAAGTGTGGTGAAGGCAAATGCGGCGACGCTTCGTTCGCCCGTACCGACACCGATCACGATGGCCGCGTTTCGCTCAAGGAACTGCTGACCGTAGCCCCGCAAGGTGGTGAAGAATTCAAGGCGATGGACACCAACAACGACGGTTTCCTCTCCGAAGGCGAGGTCTACAAGTTCCGCACCAATCAATACACCTCCAACGGCAAGAAAGTACCGACCGAACTGTTCACCAAGATGAGCAAGGCCCAAGGCTGATCACTCGACACAGCTGTAAAAAAACCTCCCCGGGTTTGTGCCCGGGGAGGTTTTTTTATGTCTGGTGAAGTGCCAAGTCAGACGAACGCGCTTCGATAGGCAAACAGCCCGGGCAAGCCGCCAGTCATGACAAACAACAGGTTACTGCCCTGCGGGAATTCACCTCGGCCAATAGCGGCCAGCAGTCCGGCAAACGCCTTGCCACCGTAAACGGGATCGGTGAGCAAGCCTTCTGTTGAAGCCAGCAGGCGCACGGCTTCCAGCATCGCGTCGGTGGGCGCACCGTAGGCGTCGCCGCGTTGGCTGCCGTCGACGTTGATTGTGCTTTCAACCAGTGTTGCGGTGGGATCGAGCAGGTGCAAGGTCTGCCGGGTTTTTTCAAGCGTCGTGGCCAGCGCTTGTTGTTCGTCTGCCAATACCGAGTAACCGACAACCTGCGTTGCCGAGCGGGCGAGCGTCATGCCAGCCAGCAAGCCCGAGTGGGTTCCGGCACTGCCATTGGGCACGATGATCCGTTCGAACCGCAGGTCCAATGCGTCAGCCTGATGCAGGATCTCGGCTGCGCATGCGGCGTAACCCAGGGCGCCCCGGGGACTGGACCCGCCCAATGGCATGACAAAGGGCTTTTTCCCCAATTCCCTGAGCTTTGCCACCAACTCGGCGGCGTAGGCATCCGCGGTCACGCCCCGCGCCAGTCGGTGCACGCTGGCGCCAAACAGATCGTCCAGCAGAACATTGCCGTTGTGGCAGAAATCGTTATCGGTGCGCACCGCTGACGGCGTCAGAATCAGTTCGCATGCCAGGCCATGGCGTGCGGCGACCGCGGCGGTCAGCCGCGCATGATTGGATTGAAAACCACCCCAGGTCACCAGCGTATCGGCGTTTTCGGCCAAGGCTTGCCCCAGCAGAAACTCCAGTTTGCGTAACTTGTTGCCGCCACCGCCGAGGCCGGTGAGGTCATCGCGTTTGACGTAGACGTTGCACCCATTGAGTTCGGGCAACTGGCTCAGGCGGGTCAGTTTCTGGATCGGTGTCGGGCCTTCGAGCAAAGTCACCCGTGGGTAGGCAGCCAGCGCGGCATCAAGATGATTCAAGTCGTGGGGCATGGAGTTTCGCTCGTGGAGGGAAAGAACGCAGTGCATCGGCCACTGTAAAAAAGCCCGGGGGTGAAGATATAGGGTGGTTGCGGAATTACTGTTGATACACGGTGTAACTAACGGAGCGTGTGTCCGCCTTATCTGTAAGAAAGATAACCGATACCTGTTTAATTCGTTTATTAAGATATCTTGCGCGCGCGTACAGTCGGCCCAACTGAAGAAAGAGGGCCAGACGATGAACACTGTGAAGTCAATCACGACCGGTATCGCGTCACCACCCGCCAGCGTCTGGCGCGGAACGGTGGCCGGTTTTTCGGCCAGCCTCGTGGGGATCGGCCTGGCGCGATTTGCCTACACGCCGTTGCTGCCAGCGCTGGTCGGGGCGCATTGGTTCGACGCTTCCCGGGCGGCCTACCTGGGGGCGGCGAACCTTGCCGGCTACCTGGCGGGAGCGATTTTCGGCCGCTCACTGGCGGCGAAAACCTCAACCCGATTTACCCTGCGGGCGATGATGCTACTGGCAAGCATCGCGTTTTTTGCCTGCGCCTGGCCGGTGTCTTTCGCCTGGTTTTTTGCCTGGCGTTTTCTTTCGGGCGTTGCCGGCGGGGCCTTGATGGTCCTCGCCGCGCCAACGGTCCTGGCCCACGTTCCGCCATCCCGCCGAGGCCTGGCCGGTGGCCTGATCTTCATGGGCGTGGGCGTCGGAATCGCGGCTTCGGGGACGCTGGTGCCATTGTTGTTGCAGCAGGGTCTTGAACAGACCTGGCTCGGCCTCGGCCTGATCTCCCTGTTGCTGACAGTGCTGGCCTGGTGGGGATGGCCGACCGCGGATGCCCCGGTCAGCGGCACCTCACATCCGCGTCACTTTGCCGCTAACCGCACACTCAAGGCGCTGTATGCCGAATACGCACTCAACGCTGCCGGTTGGGTGCCACACATGATTTTCCTGGTGGATTTCGTCGCTCGCGGCCTGGGCCAGGGTTTGCAAACCGGTGCGCAATATTGGGTGCTGTTCGGCATCGGCGCGACCGTCGGGCCGTTGTTGGCCGGGCTGCTGGCGGATCGGGTCGGCTTCGGTCGCGCATTGCGAGTGTCGTTCATCATCGAGGCCGTTTGCGTCGCAGTCCCGGCTTTCGGGGTTGGCAGTGTCTGGCTGATGGCTTCCAGTGTCATCGTCGGCGCCTTTGTCACCGGAACCGTGCCGTTGGTACTGGGCCGCGTGCATGAAATTCTCGCCCATCATCCGGCTCGACAGACGTCAGCCTGGCAAACCGCCACGGTCGGATTTGCGCTGTTCCAGGCCGTCGCCGCTTATGGCCTGTCGTTCCTGTTTTCCTCCAGTGGCGGCAATTACAGTCTGCTGTTTCTCATCGGCACGTCGGCCATGTTGCTGGCCTTCGTGATCGATGTGCTGGCGGCTTTCCAGCGTCCGACAGCGGAGCCTCTGGTGAAATGAATTATGCCGAGCGCAATCGACTTTATTGGCGTCGCAATCTTGCCGTTTGTGTGTTCGGTTCGTTCACCACGCTGGTGAGCCTGAGCATGCTGTTGCCGTTCCTGCCGCTCTATGTGCAACAACTGGGCGTGACCAGCCAGGCCGATGTGGTGCAGTGGTCCGCCGTGGCGTTCGGCGCAACGTTTTTCGGCACGGCGATTACCGCGCCGCTGTGGGGGCGGCTGGCCGATCGTTTCGGGCGCAAGCCAATGCTGGTGCGAGCGGCCATCGGCATGGCCATCGTTATGTCGCTGATCGGGCTGGCGCGGGACGTCACCGATCTGGTGGTACTGCGACTGGTCGCCGGGCTGATCGGCGGCTATGCGTCAGCCTCTATTGTCATGATCGGTTCCCAGGTGCCGAGGGAAAAGGCCGGTTGGGCCTTGGGCGTGCTGTCGACAGGGGCGTTGTCCGGTAATTTGATCGGGCCGCTGGTGGGCGGATTCCTGCCGCAATGGGTAGGCATTCGCGGCACGTTTTTCGTCGGTGGCGCGATGATTGCGCTGGCGGCGGTCACCACCATCGCGCTCATCCGCGAGGACTTCAATCGGGCTCGGGATGGTGCTCGACGAGTCGACAACAATCAGGCACCGGATGAACGTTCCCGATGGCCTGTCATCGGCGCACTGTTGCTGACCGCGATGATGGTGTTGCTGGCCAACATGTCGATCGAGCCGATCATCACCGTTTACATTGGTCACCTTGGCGTCGCCCTGGATGAGCAGGCGCGGATTGCTGGTGTGGTGATGGCCTGTTCGGCGCTGGGCAGTATCTTGACCGCCGCCAGGCTGGGGGCACTGGCCGACCGGGTCGGCAGCTGGAATGTGATCATTGGCTGCTTGCTGCTGACTGGCCTGCTGATGGTCCCTCAAGCGTACGTCACGCAATGGTGGCAACTGGCGGTGTTACGCGGGCTCATGGGCATGAGCATTGCCGGGCTGCTGCCGGCCATTGCCAAGCTGATCCGCCATTCGGTGGCGGAACACAACACCGGCAAAATTCTCGGTTACCTGCAATCGGCGCAGTTTTCCGGGCAGGTGATCGGGCCATTGATCGGTGGCCAGATCGGCGCGCATTTTGGCTTGCACCAGGTGTTTTTGCTGACCGCCGCGCTGCTGGTGTTGTGCGCCGCCGTCAACGGCTGGGTGAAAACTCGTTTGACTGCGATGCCCGGCTTTACAGCGCGGCAGTGACGCCCTCTACACGCACGCTTTGCAGAAAGGTCGCCAGCGCACTGGAAAAATAGCCGTCGAGGCGGCGCACGAACACTGTCTCCACGTGAGCCAGTTCCGCGGGCAGTTCGTGCACCGCCACCAGGCCCGCGCGCGCCGCGTCGGCGATGACGCCTCTGGGCAAAAGCGTGATGCCGACGCCGGCGGAAACGCAGGCAATGATGGCTTCGATCGAGCCGAATTCCAGCGGCTCGGGCGCCAGCACGCCGAGCTGGGTCAGCAGCGTGTCCAGGCGTTGCCGATAGGAGCAGCCAAGGCGAAATACCACGGTCTTGAGGTTCTCGACCAAGGCGACATCGTCGATGCGCAGCATCGTTGGTGAAGTGATCAGCACCAGTTCTTCGCGAAAGGCCACTTCAGTGTGCAGTTCCGGGTGATTGACTGGCCCGACCACGAACGCCCCCTCCAGCTTACAGTCGAGGACGTCCTGGATCAGGCTGCACGTGGTGCCGGTGCGCACCACCGGGCGGACCTCGGGATAGGCCTTGGCGAACCGGGCGATCAGCTGTGGCAAACGCAGTGCGAGGGTGGTTTCCAGCGTGCCGATTTCCATCACGCCTTTGGGATGGCCGTCATCGCGGGCAGCGCTGGAGGCGTCGGTCAGCAGTTTCGACAAGCGGGCGGCGAAAGGCAGGATGCGGCGGCCGGCGGGCGTCACCTGCACGCCTTTGGCGCTGCGCTGGAATAACGCAACCCCGAGCTCGTCTTCCAGCGAGCGAATCCTCGAAGAAACATTCGACTGCACGGTGTTCAGTTCGGAGGCGGCCTTGTTCATGCTGCCGTGGCGTGCCACCGCGTCCACCACCTTGAGATCCGCTACATCCATCGACATCACCTATCTCAAAAAGTAATAGCCATTGCTATGGCTAACGCTACAAGGAGATTAGAGACGAGGTCCATTGAAGACAAGTGAAACGACGCTTTAGATTCACCAAAAACGATCAACGGAATCATTAATGATCATTTTACATGATCACCTGCCAGGCATAGGTTGAAGGGGCACAGATACCGCAGCCAGTGGCGGATCGAGTCTGAATCTGAGGCTGTGGAACAACAATAACGCAACCACTGCTACACGGAGTCAACGTGAATCATGCAACCGAGTCAGCCAGAATTCGCAACCACCCCCGGTACAAGGATTTGGTCTCACGGCAGCGACGGTTCGTCACCTGCCTGACCGCCGCAACCCTTGTCCCGTACTTCACGTTCATCCTCGTCGCCGCTTTCGCTCCCCAACTATTAGCGACGAAGGTTTCCGCCACCAGCATCATCAGCATCGGTTGGCCTTTGGGCGCGGTGTTCATCGTTGGGGCCTGGTTGTTTACCGGGCTCTATATTCATCGTGCCAACGGTGAATTCGATGACCTGACCGCAGAAATCCGCGCGGGGGCCATCGTATGAAACGCCTGCTCGTGAACCTCATCCTTCCGGTTCTGTTGTGCGTATTCGCCGCGCGCGCCATGGCCGGCGACGTCATCCAGAACGTCGAAAAACAACCGATCAACATCACGGCGATCAGCATGTTCCTGGTCTTCGTCGTGACGACTCTGGGCATCACCTATTGGGCCGCGTCCAAGACCAAATCCATGGACGATTTCTACACCGCCGGCGGTGGTATCAGCGGTTTCCAGAATGGCCTGGCACTGGC
>Ga0182008_10000559_pt1 | contig 27618 bp, 25 predicted proteins | sample Sormic07211129_1_FD_120482 | JGI IMG/M metagenome (GOLD analysis project Ga0182008, IMG submission 120482) | Rhizosphere microbial communities from Sorghum bicolor, Mead, Nebraska, USA - 072115-129_1 metaG | ecosystem: Host-associated > Plants > Roots > Rhizosphere | place: USA: Nebraska...
GGTATACATTACCGGAAACCATTTGGGTTCGAAATCAATTCCATGTGCTTTATAGACCTGGAAGCCATCTTTACGGATCTGATCACTCAGTCTCTGTAACCTGGTGGCTATGGCCAGTATCCCGGATTCATCAATTACATTCATAAAATTTGTTTGTTGGCGCCCAAATATAAACGATAAAATACATTATCAGCCATCATTCGGGGAAAGTAATGCGGCAAATCTGTAACTGGTATACAGACAAAGCCATTTTTCTCATAAAACCGGTGTGCAGCCTTCAATACATCTATAGTGCCAAGGTAAATTGAAGTAATCTGCCGGGCTTTACATTCCTGAATCAGGATATCGAGTAAACGTTGTGCAATGCCAAATTCTTTTCCCCTGAATTCTTTTTTTACAAACATTTTTCTGATCACGCCTGTCTGATGTCCCACAGACATCAGGGCAATCGAACCGATCAATTGATCTTCGCGGGTCAGTGCCCCCCAGAAATTCCCGCCAGGTTTGATATAATTGGTCTCAATATCCAGCAGATCCGGCTGCCCCTCAAGGGTAACAGGAACCTGGAATTCAATTTGCTGGATGGGAAGGATAAGGTCAAGAATCTGCTTACAATAGGTATTGTTCAATGATTTTATTTCAAAAAGCTGTTCCATAAATATAGGTTATATACAAATATATGTAGTAGACTACATATATTAAAATATTTACCATCCTGAAAGAACAAAAATTGCAGAAAATCTTTAAAATTCTCAAAAATACAGCGAACAACTACCGGTTCGATTTGTTTTATACCTGTTATAACAAATAATTCAAAAGCTATGAATGCAGTAAAATCTTATGCAGCAAAAAGTGCTGACAAGCCTCTGGAACCTTACCAGTTAGACCGCCGGGAACCAGGTGATCATGACATAGAGATCAAGATCTTATATTGCGGTGTATGCCATTCGGACATCCATACCGCCAGGAATGAATGGGGAGGTACTATGTACCCTGTAGTGCCTGGGCATGAGATTGTTGGCAAGGTTACCCGGACAGGCAGCAAAGTAAGCAAATTCAAAGTGGGCGACACCGTAGGCGTAGGCTGTTTTGTAGATTCCTGCGGCCATTGCAGAAACTGCGCAGAAGACAATGAACAATACTGTGAAAACGGACATTCACAAACCTATAATTCTTTCTTGCAAGACAAAAAGACGATTACCTATGGAGGCTATTCCAGCCATATCGTTGTTACAGAGAAATTTGTATTGAGTGTATCAGATAAACTCCCGCTGGAAAAAGTAGCACCGCTGCTGTGCGCAGGAATTACAACGTATTCGCCATTGAAACACTGGAATGTTAAAAAAGGCGACAAACTTGCTGTAGTCGGCTTAGGCGGGCTTGGCCATATGGCGGTTAAAATCGCCGCTTCCATGGGTGCCGAAGTCACTGTACTGAGCAGATCTAAAAGCAAAGAAAAGGATGCCCGGGAACTTGGTGCGCACCACTTCGAGTTGACCACAGATAAAGATAACATGAAAAGACTTGGTAACAGTTTTGATTTCATTATTGATACCGTTTCGGCAGAACATGACTATAATGAGTATCTGGCCTTACTTCGTACCAATGGCGTTATGGTACTGTTGGGTGTTCCGCCAACGCCCTCAGATGTGGCTGCCTTTCACCTTATTGGCGGCAGACGCAGTCTGGTCGGTTCTCTGGTTGGGGGCATAAAAGAAACCCAGGAAATGCTGGATTATTGTGCCGAACACAACATCACTTCTGATGTGGAGATGATCAATATTGACCAGATCAATGAAGCCTATGAACGAACGCTTGCCGGAGATGTCCATTACCGTTTCGTTATAGATATGGCTTCTTTAAATTAATTTATATAAAGGATATGAATAAATCGCTGTAACCCGCGGCGGTTTATTTTTTCCTGGATGTCTCCAGGTAAAAATAACTATTGGCATAGAGCAGCAAACTACCCAGTAAAGCACCGCCCACAACATCGGTAAACCAATGAGCGCCCAGGTAAACCCTCGAAAAAGGCACTATTAATAGCAGCAATGCCGAAAACCCTCCAACAGTTAATCGAATGAATGCGGGTAATGTTTTTACATGAAGCATCAGTACCACTAAGAATCCAAAGAACACCACATAAAAATTAACATGTCCGCTTGGAAAACTCAGTTGCCGGGTTTTCTCTAAAACGTGGACTATAGGTTCGGCCGGCCTGGGTCGGCCAGCTACAAATTTAATGAGGGTGCTGGCAAGTCCTGCCAAAAGCGTTGTCAGTATAAACAAAGCTTCCCGCTTATATTTAAAAATAAAAAACAACAGGGCAGTAACCAATACCGTAAACAGGGAATAAGGCATTTCCCCGAACCAACTCACAAAACGCATTGGCCCATCCAGTGTATTGCTGTGAAATCCCTGAACAAATTGAGAACATTCAATATCGACTGAAGACAATGGAGCCAGAGCAATGAATACGGTCAGTATAATAAAGCTCAGTGCAATAAAAATCATCAGGTAATTGAAATTCTGTTTATCGATCAGGCGCATGCATTTTTTTCAAAGGTGCGGCAAATTTACATCTTATATCTGAACAAAATAATAGTCTAAAAAGTGACGGAGATCACTTTTTAGACAAAGCCGTGTCATTTTACTACTCAGCGCCATCCTGCACTTTTGTAACAAATACATGGCTATGTCAAAGACCAAAACTTTAACAGTAGAAACCCACTGCTACCATTGCGGCGAAGACCTCCCCTTTTCTCCTTATATTTTAGCCGATAAACAATTTTGTTGTTTGGGTTGTCAGGGTGTCTATCAAATCCTATCCAGTCACAATCTGGACAATTACTATGCCTATAACGATGTACCCGGACAAACCCAGAAGACGCAGGCTCCCCGTTTGGAATACCTGGATGAGCCTACCATTATTGCAGATCTGGTTGACTATCAAGACAACGAGACTACTGTTATTACTTTCTATATTCCAGCCATCCATTGCAGTTCCTGTATCTGGCTGCTGGAAAATCTTTACAAGATCAATCCCGCCATTATACAGTCGAGGATTGACTTTTTGAAGAAGCAGGTTGTCATTACGTTTAAAAATAAAGCTTTAAGCTTAAGGGAACTGGCCGAAATCTTATCCCGCATTGGGTATGAACCCCTGATCAGTTTGCAGGATGTGGTCAAAAAACAGCAACATGATGTTTCAGACCGTCAGCTGATCAGAAAAATTGCTGTTGCAGGCTTTTGCTTTGGAAATACCATGCTGCTGAGCTTTCCGGAATATTTTGGTTTGTCTGGCCTGGAGCAGCAATTTAAAGATTTTTTCGGATGGTTAAATCTGGCCTTCTGCTTACCAGTGGTATTTTACTGCGGCCGCGACTACTTTTCTTCAGCCTGGATCAATTTAAAGAATGGTGTACTCAACCTCGATTTTCCACTGGCGCTTGGTATTGCTGTCATGTTCCTTCGTTCTGCTGCCGAAATCTTCAGCCGCAGTGGGGCAGGTTTTGCCGATACCCTTTGTGGCCTGGTCTTCTTTTTATTGGTGGGCAGATGGATGCAGAAACACACTTATCACCACCTTTCATTTGAAAGAGATTACCGTTCTTACTTTCCCGTTGCGGTAACGTTGCTGAAAGAGAATAAGGAAAGTCCTCTTCCTCTTAATCAGTTAAAACAGGGAGACCGGATCCTGATCCGAAGCAATGAAATTATCCCTGCAGACGCTATTTTGCTAAACGGAACAGCAAGGCTTGATTTCAGTTTTGTAACCGGAGAATCCATACCTGTAGAAAAAGTACTGGGCGAAGTTGTCTATGCAGGAGGTAGACAACTCGGTGGTGCCATTGAGCTGGAAGTGATCAAACCTGTGTCTCAAAGCTACCTGACCCGTTTATGGAATAACGAAACCTTTACTGCAGATAAAGACCGGATCAAAACTTTCAGCGGTACGGCCAGCAAATACTTTAGTGTCGCCTTGCTCTCTGTTGCTATCGGTTCTGGTTTGTTCTGGCTCTTTAAAGAAGATCCATCCAAGGCAATGGCCTCTTTTACAGCGGTACTGATCATCGCTTGTCCCTGCGCGCTGGCCCTTAGCTCTCCCTTTACCCTGGCTGCCGTGCTGAGCATATTTGACAAGAATAAATTCTATTTAAAGAATACAGCCGTTATAGAAGAACTGGCCCGTATTGATACTTTTGTCTTTGACAAAACAGGCACAATAACCAATCCTGAAGCTGCAAATTTCAGTTTCAGCGGAAAAATAACAGCCATACAAAAGCAATGGATAAGTGACCTTGCCCGAAATTCCGGCCACCCTTTAAGCCGGGAACTGGTTAAATGGATAGCGCTTCCCAAACAATTTACTGCACTGGATTATCAGGAAAAAGTAGGCCGCGGGATTAGCGGGCTCATAGACGGACAACTCATCTGTCTGGGCAGTACTGCTTTTCTCGGCATTGAACCTGTTCCGCAGCTTCCGGGAAGTACTGTACATGTCATGATAGCGGATCAGTACCTGGGCTATTTTTTATCGAGCCAGCAATGGCGCAATGGATTTAAAGACCTGGTACTCCATCTGGGCCGGCATGCCGGTCTTCATTTACTCTCAGGAGACCAGGAACATGACCGCAAGAGCCTCATTCCCTTTTTTCCCAGCATTCAGCACATGCATTTCAGGCAATCGCCGCAGAACAAACTGGATTATATCAAAACGCTGCAGAACAAAGGACATAAAGTGCTGATGTTTGGAGATGGCCTGAATGACGCAGGTGCTTTAAAACAAAGTGACCTGGGGGTGGCGATAACAGACAACATTAACAATTTTACTCCAGGCTGCGATGCCATACTGGATGGAAGTAGTTTTAGCCGGATCCCGAACTTTATCCGTCAGGCAAAGGATGCCGTCAGAGTAATCCATATGAGCTTTGGAATCTCTCTGGCCTACAACGCGCTGGGTTTATTTTTTGCAGTACAAGGTACACTCTCGCCCTTGATTGCTGCTGTATTGATGCCGGCTAGTACCATAACCATTATTTCTTTCACCAGTATAGCTGCAAGGCTATACGCCCGTAAAAATCACTTGTTATGAATATGATCTATATGCTGATCGGTATCAGTATCCTGCTGGCACTGATTTTTCTCCTCGCCTTTTTCTGGGCCAGTAAGACCGGGCAAAATGATGATACCTATACCCCGTCGGTACGCATGCTGTTCGACGAGGAAGCTACAGGAAAAATCGATCAAAAAAGTGATGAAGATCACCTTTAGCCGAAGTTTGTATCATTCTCCAGGCGCGTGTACAGCGCTAATTTTACACTCAATAAACAACCATCATCATTTATTATGACTGAGAAATTTTACTACGACAACAAGATCGTCAGAAACTTTGCCATCGCCACCATTGTATGGGGAATTATCGGCATGACGGTTGGTTTGCTCATCGCCATGCAGCTTTTTAAACCTGCCTTGAACATGGGTAACCAGTACACCACCTTTGGCCGCATCAGGCCGCTGCACACCAATGCAGTAATTTTTGCCTTTGTTGGAAATGCCATCTTTATGGGTGTCTACTACTCGCTCCAGCGCTTGCTGAAGGCGAGGATGTTCAGCGACATTTTAAGCAAAATCCACTTTTGGGGCTGGCAGCTCATCATTGTCTCTGCAGTCATTACGCTTCCTTTGGGACTGACCACTTCGCATGAATATGCAGAGCTGGAATGGCCTATAGACATTGCCATTACCATTATCTGGGTGGTCTTTGGTGTCAATATGTTTGGAACCATCATTAAGCGACGGGAAAAACATATGTACGTAGCCATTTGGTTCTACATTGCCACTTTCGTTACCATTGCAGTACTGCATATTGTCAATTCATTTGAACTTCCGGTTTCCGCTTTTAAAAGCTATTACTTATATGCCGGTGTACAGGATGCTCTGGTACAATGGTGGTATGGCCATAATGCGGTTGCATTCTTTCTCACCACACCTTACCTGGGTATGATGTATTATTTCCTGCCCAAAATGGCTCAGCGTCCGGTATATTCCTATAAGCTGAGTATCCTTCACTTCTGGTCACTGATCTTTATTTACATCTGGGCAGGTCCACACCATTTGCTGTATACCTCCCTTCCGGGATGGGCGCAGTCATTGGGTGTTGCTTTCTCTGTGATGCTGATTGCTCCAAGCTGGGGCGGTATGATCAACGGATTGCTGACCCTGAGAGGTGCCTGGGATAAAGTACGCGAAGATCCAACCTTAAAATTTATGGTGGTTGGGATCACTGCTTATGGTATGGCTACCTTTGAAGGCCCCATGCTTGCCCTTAAGCAGATCAATGCCATCGCACACTATACCGACTGGATCGTTGCGCACGTACACGTAGGTGCTCTTGGCTGGAACGGCTTCCTGACCTTTGGAATTCTATACTGGCTGATCCCGCGTATTTATAAAACAGAATTGTATTCTAAAAAGCTGGCTTCTTTTCACTTTTGGATAGGTACGCTTGGCATTATTTTCTATGCGGTGCCCCTTTATTTCGCCGGGTTTACCCAAGGCCTGATGTGGAAAGAGTTTACAGAAGAAGGTGTACTGAAATACCCTAACTTCCTGGAAACTGTGATTCAGATCATTCCAATGTATATGTTAAGGGCCCTGGGTGGTGCCATGTACCTCTGCGGGGTTATCGTTATGACCTATAACATCATTAAAACTGCAAGAGCAGGGAAATTGCTGGCCAATGAACCTGCCGAAGCACAAGCACTTGCCAAAGAATATGTACCACAGGGTTCCGATAAAAAACTGCACCGTTTCCTGGAACGCAAACCTATGATTTTCATGGTGCTGTCTTTAATTGTGATCCTGATTGGCGGTATGATCGAGATGATGCCTACTTTCACCATCAAATCCAATATTCCAACCATTGCAAGTGTAAAGCCTTACAGTCCGTTAGAATTGCAGGGAAGAGATGTTTACATCCGTGAAGGTTGTGTGAACTGCCACTCTCAGATGATCCGTCCGTTCCGTTCAGAAACTGAAAGATATGGAGAATACAGCAAAGCAGGTGAATTCGTTTATGATCACCCTTTCCTGTGGGGCTCTAAAAGAACCGGACCGGATTTGCAGCGTGTTGGTGGAAAGTACTCTGACTCCTGGCACTACAACCATTTGCTCGATCCGCAAACCATGTCGCCGGGAAGTATCATGCCACCTTATGAATGGCTGATCACCCAGAAACTGGATACCACCACCACCATTGCCAAGATCAATGCCATGCGTACACTTGGTGTACCTTACGAGCCGGGATATGAACACCAGGCCAATAAGGACCTGGACAAACAGGCCAGAGATATTGCTGCAGATCTGAACAAGAACAATGTAAAAGTAAAAAGTGATAAAGAGATCATCGCCATTATTGCCTACCTGCAGCGTTTGGGTATGGACATTAAAGCAAAATAAACGATACAGCTATGTTTAAACAATTTTTAGAACAGGTAGACGACAAGCAGGTATACCTTATCAGTTCACTGGGAATATTTGTGCTCTTTTTCATTATCGTAGGCATTGTACTTTATATGATGAAAAAGGATGAAGTGAAATACATGAGTGAACTCCCCTTAAACGAAGAAGATTTATAATATGAGTTATTCAGACATATTGGTGATCGCCATGGGCCTCACCGCCATCATGGTACTGGGTGTTTCCGTCCTGATGCTTAAAGTGATCAAATTTTACATCAAAGAATCTGTTGACCCTACCCCTTTTCTCAGTCCGGAGGAAAAAGCACAGCGGGCCCTTGCTGAAGAACAGGCGCTGGCCCTTAAAAAAGCGCAGCCTTCCCTCCTGAGTAAATTAATGGGTTTAAGGCCTATATCTGAGGAAAAAGACTTGGTTATGGAGCATGAATTTGACGGGATTGCGGAACTCAATAATCCAACACCAGCCTGGTTTATGGTACTCTTCTATGGAACCATCATCTTCGCGGTGATCTATTTGTTCAATTATGAAGTACTGGGCTGGGGCCCAAACCAGGATCAGGAATACAATACAGAACTGGAACAGGCGGTACTGGCCAAAGAAGCTTTCCTGGCGAAACCTGGAAATGCTAAAAATGCAGTGAACGAGAACAATATTGAACAAAGTAAAGATCCGGCCGTGATCAATGAGGGGGCTTCTCTGTTCAAAACCAGGTGCACACCCTGCCATGGAGAACATGCCCAGGGTATTGTGGGCCCTAACCTGACCGACGAGTACTGGCTGCATGGGGGAACCGTGAAAGACATCTTTAAGACCATCAAATATGGTGTACCAGAAAAAGGGATGATCGCCTGGGAGAAATCGCTGAGCGCGCAACAAATTGCAGATCTGACCAATTACATCTTATCCCTTCAGGGAAGTCATCCTGCCGGGGCAAAAGCACCTCAGGGTGAAAAACAAAAATAACTATGTCACAGAGCCCAGACCAGTTCAGAAACCAGATCTCTACCATAACAGACGACGGAAAGAAACGCAAATGGATTTACCCCCGTATTGTAAAGGGAAGCCTGTATAAATACCGTTCAGCTGTCAGTTCCTTTTTCCTGGCACTGCTTTTTGCGGCGCCATTCCTTAAAGTTAACGGAGAACAGCTGGTGCTGCTGAATGTGCTGGAAAGGAAGTTTGTATTCTTCGGGATCATCTTCTGGCCCCAGGACTTCTACCTGTTTGTACTGGGCCTGCTGACTTTTATGGTCTTCATTGTGCTCTTTACCGTTGTATTTGGCCGGGTATTCTGTGGCTGGGCCTGCCCGCAAACCATTTTCATGGAAATGGTTTTCCGCCGGATAGAGAACTGGATTGAAGGCGACCATATCAAACAAAAAAAGCTGGATGACGGACCGCTGACCACTGAAAAAGTGGTCAAGAAAACTGTTAAGCACACGGCTTTCCTGGTGGTCTCCTTTTTTATTGCTAATATTTTCCTGGCCTATCTGATTGGTTCAGATGCGCTCATCAGGATCATGACCGAACCGGTACAACAACATTTGAGCGGCTTTATTTCTATCTGTATTTTCACCTTTGTGTTCTACCTGGTCTTTTCCCGGATGCGGGAACTGGTTTGCACAGTGGCCTGTCCTTACGGCCGTTTACAAGGCGTATTGCTAGACAACCAAAGTATCATTGTAGCCTACGATTATGAAAGAGGTGAACCAAGAGGAAAGCGCATTAAAGGAGAAGAAAATCTCCGGGGCGATTGTATTGACTGCAAGCTTTGTGTGCATGTTTGCCCTACCGGGATAGACATCCGGAATGGTACCCAGCTGGAGTGTATCAATTGTACGGCTTGTATAGATGCCTGCGATATGGTGATGGAAAAAATTGACCGGCCACTGCGGCTGATCGGTTTTAAATCTGAAGAAGAGATCAAACTGAAACAACCGTTTAAACTCAGCAAAAGGATTTACGGCTACAGTGCTGTCCTGTTGATTTTAATGAGTTTGCTCAGTTACCTGCTCCTCAGCAGAAGTGATGTAAAAGCGACCATTTTGAGGGCCAGCGGCACGCTGTATCAGATGCGCGACCAGGACCATACCGTGAGTAACCTGTACAATGCCGAGCTGGTCAACAAAACCAGCAAAGACCTTAAATTTGAAATTGTACCGGAAGACCCGGCTGCAAAGATACAATTCATACAAAAGGAGGATCAGCTCAAATACGGAGGCAGTACAAAACTGACCTTCTTTATCATCCTTCCTCAAAACAGTATTAAACAATATAAGACAGAGATTGGATTTAAGCTTCTTTCGGGAGGAAAAGTGATAGACCGCTTTCAAACCACTTTTATCGCACCACCAAATGATTAGACTATGAAATGGAACTGGGGAACAAAATTAGTGATCGGCCTGGCCGTCTTTATGACTTTCATTATTGTACTGGGCATAAAAATGATCCGGAGCAAAAGCGATGCACTGGTGGATAATGATTACTATGAGAAAGGTATTCATTATGATCAGGACTACTTAAAGAAAGAGAATGTAAAAAAGGAACATGCAGAACCTGTTGTAGAAAGAACACCGGATACACTTGTTCTGAGCTTTAAACAAGCCGCAGCAGGTGAGGTACAACTGATCCGTACAGCCGACAAAAAACTGGACCAGAAGCTGGAGCTGAAAACAGATTCCAGAAATCAGTTTCGTATCCCTGTAGGCCAAAAGGCCAGTGGCTTATGGAAACTTAAAATGGAGTGGAAAAACGATGGAAAATCTTATCTGTATGAAAAGGAGGTGATGTTGTAATGAGCGATAACCACCTGGCTTTTATGATTGGATTACTGGGCAGCGTACATTGCGTGGGCATGTGCGGCCCGCTGGCCTTTGCAGTTCCGTCTTTGAAGTCCGGTCGTTTGTACCTTGTACTCGACAAATTACTTTACCAAACTGGCCGGATCATCTCCTATTGTATATTAGGTGTGTTCATTGGAGCGATTGGCCAACAAATCTGGCTCTCAGGCATGCAGCAAGGCATCAGCATCCTCAGTGGATTGCTCATTCTTGTTGCGGCCTGCACCAGGATTTTTAAATTCTCCGCCCCTACCAGAGGTACATCCTTCCTTTTAAAACCTTTCCATCAGCTGTTCGGTTACGCCTTAAAGCACAAAGCCAATCATCTGATCATCGGAATGATCAACGGGCTGCTGCCCTGCGGATTTGTGTACCTGGCACTGGCCGGAGCAGTGAATACACCGGGTATTCCATCGGCAGTAAGTTATATGTTCTGGTTTGGATTAGGCACTGCCCCTTTAATGTTACTGGTTACTATTGGTGTTGGATGGACCAGTGCAATGGTCAGGAACCGCATCAATAAAACTATTCCATACCTGATGATCTGCCTGGGTATCTGGTTTATTTTAAGAGGGATGAACCTGAACATCCCTTATTTAAGCCCCTCAAAACCTGGCAGCACGGTTGCAGACTGTCGTTAAGGCAATTAAACTGCCATACTGAACAATTGGGTTGCAGGCTGATTCCTCCAGAGTCTGGCATCCAGCGTCATACATATGTTTCTCAGAAATCTTTTACCCAATGGGGTTACCCGAAGAGATTGTTCTGCAATTTCAACCAGACCATCTGCTTCCAGTTCCTGCATACGCTGCAGCCCTTCCCATAGGGATACATGCTGCAATTCTGCTGAAGACCAGGAAGTAGCTCCTTTGCACATGATGTTTAGAATATGCTGGCGGAGCACCAAATCTTCTGCACTCAGGAGATGGCCCTTAAACACAGGAATCTCTCCACTGTTCACCAATTCAAGATATTCTTCTACTTTTTTTACGTTTTGTGCAAAACCGGTCCAGGTATCACTAATAGAGGAGACCCCAAGGCCAATCATCAAACGGCTGTACTGATCTGTATAGCCCATAAAATTACGGTGAAGCCGCCCATCCTTTTCTGCGGTAAACAAACTGTCGGTTTGCAGGGTAAAATGATCCATACCAATCTCTGTGTAGCCCCCTGCCTTTAGCATTTCCCGGCCTGTTTCATAAAGTTTACTTTTAAGATCTGCAGAAGGCAGGTCCTGTTCTGTATATCTTCGTTGCCCAGGCCTTACCCAGGGCACATGCGCGTAGCTGTAAAAGGCAATGCGGTCTGGCCGCAGCTTTAATACGGAGTTCATAGTATCGACAAGACCTTCCAGGCTTTGGAATGGTAAACCGTAGATCAGGTCATAATTGACAGATCTGTAGCCCGCACTTCTGGCCTCTTCAGTTGCCCGCTCCACGTCCTGATAGCTTTGTATACGGTTGATCATCAGTTGTACCTTTGGATCAAAATCCTGGATACCCAGACTCAGGCGTTTAAAGCCGAGCCGATATAAAGTATCCAAATGGGCTTTGGTGGTGTTTCCGGGATGAGCCTCAAAACTAAACTCTGCCCGTTCGTGTACAGAGGCATGCTTCAGAAGGCCATTGATCAGCAGTTCCAAATGTTCAGGACTAAAAAAGGTGGGTGTACCGCCGCCCAGGTGTAATTCCCGGATCACCGGCTTACCATCAAAGCATTTAAGGTACAAAGCCCATTCTTTCAAGACGGCTTCAATATATGGTACTTCCACTTTATGATTGCGTGTAATCCTGGTATTACATCCGCAATACGTACATAAGCTTTCGCAAAAAGGTAAATGAATATATAAACTGATGCCTTCGGCGATATTACTTTCTCTAAATGAGCGCCACACCGCCTCCTTCCACCGGTCGGCGCTAAAACTTTCTGCCTCCCAGTAAGGAACAGTCGGATAACTCGTATAACGGGGCACAGCCACGTTGTATTTATCGGATAGCTTACTTTTCATGACCATCTTCATTAGATGAGTCAAACAAGTTAGAATGCTGGTCGCAGGCCCTGGAACAAACACAGGCAGAACCCAAACATTTTTTTTGCTGCCACTTGTCCAGGTTCAGGATCGTTTCTGCAGCCAGTGCCATAGACAAAGCCTCCTGCGAACCTTCTTTAAGAATTGAAGCAGGTACATTGGCAATCCGGATGTTCCGTCTTACCGCGGCCTGTTTGTCAATATGTTCTACAGAAGTGGAACGTGTGGCAATATATTTAATACCCAGATCGGCGAGCCGGTTGATCACCTTCTCCGATACCTCGTCATCCACAAATACGATAACGGCCTCTTTACCTTCTGCGTAAACAACGGTATCTTCACTTAACGCATTCGAAATTAAAGTAATGTCGTGCTTTTTGCGATTAGCGATCGCAAGAGGTTCTTTTTCAGAAGATTTAATACTATAGGCTACTGCTCTCATGCTTGATATTTTATAACATCAAAATTAAGCGCAGAAGCCTTCGATTAGAATGAGTTTAATCAACCATTAACATGATATTCATCAGTTTTTCATTTGACGGAGTCTTTTGAGGTCCAGGATCTGGATCTGGCTACCTTTACGTTCTATGATCAGTTCATCTTTAAAATCACTCAGAATGCGGCTCACGGTTTCTGTGGCCATTCCGGCAAGTGCGGCCAGGTTGTCTCTGGAAACCTTTAACAACAGTGGATCTTCAGACTGTTCCTGTTTAGACAGGCGGATCAATACCTCCGACAATCTTTTGCGTACAGAGTGGTAAGCCAGTTGCATCAGCTGCTCTTCTTTATCCAATAAATTATTAGATAATATCTTAATGAACTGACGTCCGATATCCGGGTACTGATTCAACAGTTCCTCCATCATGTCTTTAGGCAACAAGCAAATGGTCGTGTCTTCCATCGCCTCCGCATTCTCTGCATATGGTTCATGCATCAGTAAAGAAGGAATTCCAAAATATTGGTCTTCCCCATAAATACCAGTCATCAGCTGCCGTCCATCTTCAGTCAATTTAATGGTTTTCACCTTTCCTGTGATTACCAGATAAATCCCCTGAACAGAATCCCCCTCATAATAAATGACCTGTTTCTTTTTTATGTGCCTTACCTTGCGCTGGGCAATCAGCTTATTCAATTCTGCCAATCCAGATTTATCACTGATCAGACCACTGATCTGATCAAGGGATTTACTATAAAAGGCTTGCTGCTTATTTCTCTTATTCAATCTGCTTTCAATGGCATTGAGCAGTTCAATATCATCGAAAGGTTTGGTGAGGTAATCGTCGGCCCCCATTTCCATTCCTTTTCTCATGTCCAGACGTTCTGCCTTGGCGGTAAGAAAAATAAAAGGTATAGCAGAAGTATTGGGATTCTTACTGAGCATATACAGTACACCATAGCCATCCAGTTCCGGCATCATGATGTCGCAGAGGATTAAGTCCGGAAGATGTTGTATAGCCAAATCAACCCCGGTCTTTCCATGGCTGGCTTCCAGTACTTCATAGCCGGCAAGATCTAAGATCTCTCCTACACTTTCCCGTATATCATTATTATCTTCTATAACCAGAATCTTTGTTTTCCCCATCTATTTATTAAAAGAAAGTATAAATGTTGTCTCTTTGTTAATTATACTATTGAATTGTACTTCTCCCCTCATCAAGGTAACATAGCGCAGTACAATATTCAATCCCAGTCCGGTTCCTGGAATATTACCGGTATTATTTGCCCTGAAAAAAGGCTGAAACAGATGAATCTGATCAGATTCAGGAATACCAATACCATTGTCTTTTATCGTTACAATACACTGATTTTCATTAATTTCTGTATTAAACTCAATAAAAGTATTTTCTCCTGAATACTTTATGGCGTTTCCGATCAGGTTAATCATACAATTTTTCAGCAGGTTCTGGTCCAGCATCACCATGCTTTCCAGTCCAGTATGCTGGTAAATAATATTTTGGTCCTGTTTGGCAATCATCTGCATCTCTTCGGTAATCTCCTCTGCAAGTTTAACCAGGTCAAATGAGCTGAAAGTAGGCTCTACCCCGCCTGCTTCCAATCTTTCCAAGGATAAAAAATCATTAAGTATGGTGGTTAGGTTTCCTACTGCATTTTTGATCTTACTAACATGTTTTTCAATATGTTTATTTTGAAAAGGCTGGGCATACTTTTCGATCAGGGAAGCAGAGAGTTGTACAGAACTAAGCGGTGTACGAAATTCATGAGAAGCCATAGACACAAACCGGCTCTTCATCTGGTTCAGCTCCTTCTCTTTTTCCAGGGAAAGACTCACTTCCTCTTTGGCTTCTCTCAAAGCCACCACCGTTTTCTTTAAAGATTTCGTCCGCTCTTCCACCAGCTCTTCCAGTTCTGCGGCATATTCGCGCAAACGCTCTTCGGCTTCTTTCTCCTTAGAAAGGTCATGGATAAAACCCGTGTATATTTTGCGTTCTTTATACTGTACTTCACTTACCGCAAGCCGGAATGGAAAAGTAGAACCGTTTTTACGCAGCCCCCTTACCTCACGCCCTATCCCAATGATTCTCTTTTCACCAGTATGTTCATATCGGTCCAGGTAACCATCATGCGCCCCCTTATCAGGTTCAGGCATCAACATTTTAATGTTGTGGCCAACCACTTCGTCTAAACCGTAACCAAATAATTTTAAGGCTGCAGGATTTAAGCTTTCAATTATTCCATGCTGATCAATCGTAATGATTCCATCAATCGCTGTTTCTATGATCGCATTTAAGAGCCTTGCTTTTTCCATAAACCTTTTTTTTACAAATATATCAATTTTTATGCCCCTGATTTTGATGACGATCAAAACTAAAACATGATCCCCATCATATTTTAACCTAAAAATTGTCTGGTACTTTGCCGCATCAATCCGATAATGAATATGACAACACATACTTTCCACATTCCCGTTCTTGGCCTGGGCTACTCTATAGATACTCCTTTAAAAGTAGCTAAATATGGCATATCTTCTGTTGTTTCCATTGTAGATGACGAACTTACAGAACGTATGAGAAAGTACCATTCGGACTGCAATCAATTGCCCTACCACTTTATAAGCCCAAATGAAGAAGACTACAGAGCCAAAAGAATCACGGCCTATCTGAACTTGCTGGAACAATTGGTTTCCCAACAATTTAACGAGATCATGCAGCAGGATTTTACTGAAGGAACTACACTTTCTACTTATTTTGAATGGTTACCAGAATATTCACCGCTCAAAATTCAGTATACCTCTTTAAAAAAGATGGAAGATGGCCTGTTAAAATCTCATCTGGAGCGGGAACTTAAACAACAGATCAGACCGGGATCCATTGATGTGAACATTATGTCTAAAGTAGATAAAGCCAATTACAATGCTCAGCAGGAATATGCAGGTGATGATTTTACCGATGCCATTGCTGCCATGCGTGGTTTTGCAAACAGCCGGCTGCATTCTTCGGTCATTATATCAGCTGGATTAAACCCCCGCCTGTATGCCTATATGGAAAAATGCCAGGACCTGTATCCTGTAAACGGTCAATTTAATAAAAGGATCATCCTAAAGGTCAGCGATTACCGTTCAGCTTATTTACAAGCCAAAATATTGGCAAAAAAAGGCCTTTGGGTCTCTGAGTTCAGGGTAGAATCTGGTCTCAACTGTGGCGGGCATGCCTTTGCCACCGATGGTCTGCTGATGGGCCCGATCCTGGAAGAATTTAAACAGAACCGCGCGGCCCTGGCCAATGAACTCTGGGAAATCTATATAGAAGCTCTGCAGAAAAAGGACATCCCGGTCCACGAGTTACCAGAACAACGGATCACGGTGCAAGGCGGTATAGGGACAGCCGAAGAGCATGAATTCCTGCTCAGCTATTATCAGCTTGATGCTGCTGGCTGGGGAAGTCCTTTCCTCCTCGTACCTGAAGCCACCAATGTAGATCAGGATACACTGGAAGCACTGGTTCTTGCAGAAGAAAAAGATTACTACCTGAGTAATTCCTCCCCTCTGGGTGTATTGTTTAATAATTTCCGTAAAAGCACCGCAGAAGAACTGAGACTTCAGCGTATTGAAAAAGGAAGACCTGGCAGTCCCTGCAAGAAAAAATACCTCTGCACCAATACAGAATTTACTGCGCAGCCCATTTGTACCGCTTCAAGAGAATACCAGCACCTGAAGATCGAACAACTGAAAAGCATGGAGATTGAGGAAAAAGAATACCGCAGGCAATATGAAACCATTACAGAAAAAGTATGCTTGTGTGAAGGACTCTGTGCTTCTGCCTATATAAAAGACGGCATACTGAAGCCAAGAGAAAGTAAAGCGGTAAGTATTTGCCCAGGTCCTAATCTGGCCTATTTCTCAGGAAAGTACAGCCTTTCAGAAATGATCGGTCATATTTATGGACGTAAAAACCTGCTTGCTACGGCTAAAAGGCCAAACCTCTTCATCAATGAGCTTAACCTCTATATTGACTATCTGAAGAAAGACATCTCCTCTCACCTGGAGTTGCTAAGCGATAAAAAAGCCCGTTATTTCAGCAAATTTTCTGCCCAGTTGCAGGAAGGTATAACTTATTACAGAAACCTGGTTCCTAATTTAAAACTCCAGACCAAGTCTGCAGTACAGGAAATTCAACACCAGCTGGAAGAAGCCGAAAAGGCATTGCTGCAACTTTCTCTTTAATTACTTAAAAAACACATCCGAAGTTTCACAGTCAATATTTTACAATTACTACCGATAAAAGTTTATTTTTACAATAAACATCCTTCCATACTGTGAAAAAATACCCTTTATTAAAAATTGCGCTCTTGTATTTCCTGCTGGGCAGTTTGTGGCTCCTGGCAGGTGCAGTCGTCATCAACTGGGTTGACAATCAATATCCCTCCGTTAATCTTCAGGGCTTGCATTTTTTCAAGAATCTGATATTTCTTATTGCAACTTCTGTTCTGGTACTTTTTTCACTCAATTACTATTACGGGAAAAGGTTCATAGCCGAACGCAAACACAAAACCGAACTGCTGGCCAATGAAAGAAAGCTGAATGACCAGCTAAATCTTTATGAAACCGTAACTCGGGCAACCAATGATGTGATCTGGGACTATGATATTGTTCATGATGCCCTGAAGTGGATGAACGGGTATTATGAAACTTTCGGTTATAAAGTAGACAATAACCCGGTAAAAGCAGAATGGAGTATGAACAGAATCCATCCCGACGACCGTCAAAGAGTATGGGCATCTTTTGAGCAGGCGCTTGCCAATAAAAGAACAGTCTGGCAGTCAGAATACCGCTATCAGTGTTTTGACGGAACGTACAAATATGTCTCTGACCGGGGTTACATCCTTTTTGATCAGGATCAAAATCCTTTAAGAATAATTGGAGCACTCCAGGATATTGATACCACAAAAAAATACGGAGAACGCCTGCTCTTAAAAAACCAGAAACTCAAAGAAATTGCCTGGCTAAACTCCCATGAGATCAGAAGACCACTGGCCAATCTCACTGCGCTGGTTCAACTGATCCGGCCATCCCTGGACGATCACGAAAACCTGATCCCTATCCTTGAACACCTCGAGACTTCTGTTTGCGAATTGAATGAGGCCGTAATTAAAATGAACAATCAGACGAAGGAGCTTGAAGAATAACTATATTCAAGCTGGGTAGCCAATAAGGAATTTTTCTTCAGGTAATGAATGCGTGCAGTTATTCTTAAAAAATCATTCATTGCAGTAAAGAGCAGATCAAGTTCATGATCAAAATATACCGTTCCGGCAAAGTACTTCCAATCCTGTTCCAGGTAACGCTCAAATCTTCCCCTGGTTTTTTCATCAATCTCTTCTTTACACCATTCTTCGGCTAAAATAGTCCGGATTTGTTCTATAAAAAAGCGTTCGGACCATTTAAGGTCTTTAAGGCTTTTCCGAATTTCCTCGAAGGGCGTACTCACATGCATAAATGCACTTGTTTTAACCAGATCAGCATAAATTTCCTGTTGCCGAAGGTACAAATCCAATGCTCGCCGATAGTCCTGGTACATTTGTCTGAATTCTCTTAATTTGCCGGCATGGGATGCGTTATTATAAAACCGACAGAAGATATCCAGGTCTCTTTGAACAAGCTTTTCATTCAACACTTCCAATTCTCTGTTTAGCTGTTCGATAATCTCAGGGCAATCAGCAGGCGTGTATTTATGGCCATCATAATCAAAAGATTTCAATACAAAGTCTCCTGAACTGATCTGCTCCAGGATTGCAAGATCTGCCTCAATAGACTTTGAAGTATACATCAGGTCCAGCGTTCCCTCATTGAACAATGCTTCCATAGTCAGATCATTTTGAACAGCTGGCTGCAAAAATGCCGATTCTATAGGCGAACTAACTGGATTTCTATCATTAAAATAGCCTTTATAAACATCCGGAAACACATGTTGATTATAGGTTTTTGAATATTCTTCCTGAAAAGCGGAAAAATCCTGTACAACCGGAGGTTTAGGGTATTGTACTTGGCTAAACAAGCGTTCGGTAAACTGTTTCTGAACCAATTCGGCATCCATAAGCAATTCAGATGCAATGCCTTGCTCTTCTACTTTTCGTACTTTATTCAATAGTTTCAGAGCTTTAATTCTATCCTGGGTACTGGGATGCGAAGACCATTGATCTTTTAAAACCAGTCTGGATTTATTGAATCTGCTGTAACTATCCGGATTTACTTTAGGAAGGTCATTCTCTATCTCCAGCTCATACTTTGTGGCCATAAAAGTCATCACATAGTGTTGTTGGGGATAGAAATTATCGGTTTTCTTTGCATCTTCAAATTTAGTATTGTAATAACTAAAAACCTCATTAAGAGACTGATCTGCCAATTCCAGCCGCAACAGTGCGTCAATCAGCGCCTGAGATCCGGCTACTTCTGCAGCCACGGCATCTGCATGAAATTCCATTTCCCTGGACAAACCCAGATAGTTCAAATTGACGACCTCATACACCTTCTTCAACAGGAATTGAATCCCGGTGATCATTTTTACAGCAATTCCTGCAAACAAATTAAAGTAATTACTTGCACCAGACCATTTAGCCATCATTTCGCTATAAGAACCATTATCATAGAGCATATTATGGAGCACCCGGTTTACGTTGTAAACATAACTTCCAACCTTCATGCTTCTTTGGGAAAAATGACCAAATTCATGTGCAAGAATGGCTTTTAGCTCCTGTTTTGATACCGCATTCATCAGTCCCAATCCAATTTGTAAATTCTTTTTCACCGGAAGGAACATACTCCAGAAACTGGAGTCATAAAATACGGAAGCATTCACATCTGCGGAAAGATACACTCTTTTAGGAAAATCCGTTTTCACATCGGCAACAATCTCCGCAATGAATTCAAATAGTTTTTGTTCATCCGCCTTTGTAATTTCCATTAAATGGGACCGATCCGTTTTATTCCTGCTGAATACAAATTTCACCAGAAAAATGAGTACCAGAATACCCAGACTAATCAATCCCAAACCAAGCATTATCGTAGCAGCCATAGCTTTCAGAATCACCATCATAACGGCCGCATAACCACAAACCAAGGCAAATAATATCGCTAGACTGACCAAGGCAAGATAGGTAACCATAAACAAAAGAATAGCGCCAATAGAGCGGACAGCCATTTTCCTGAATTGCTTAGAGATTTTAATTTGAGAAGCTTCCATGAGCGCAATTATTTATACACGCAAAATAATAATTTTATACATGATTAGAAAGTCATTACTTCATCTCAAACTCTAAAAAAAGACTCTAAAAATTCAATTACCTGTTAAACTGAGGCATTTCCATCAGTTTTATATTATTGTCTTTGGCATATTGAGTTCCAATTTCATATAGCTTATTATACCGGACGGTAAACGCCATATATAACCTTTTGTCCAAATCATTCATTGCTTTGGTTATTTCATCTGCAGGTGCTTTCCGGTCAATCATTTTAGCAATAGGCAGATGGTCTTTTTTATAGCTTTCAAGGGTAAACTGGAAAAGATCTTTAGAAGCATCAATCAAGGCCTGAGTATCCTTTGTGGGCAGTAATTCATCTATATTTTTCAGGTATTTCTCTACCCTTTTTATAGCAAACCCCAGCTGTTGCTCATAATTATACTGGTCGACACCAGGACCGGCTGCAAGTGGCTTACCTCGGTATCCCAGCATCTTTGTAAAATATTCACTGCCAAAATAAGATACAGAATTAGCATTCAGCGCTGTAACATCAAAATATTTTTCAGGCGATGCCGGTAAGCGGCAAGCTTCCACCAGGAATAAAATATTGCAGATAAGTAGAATGATAAAAGACCTTCTTAATTTTTTCATAGGGAATTTAGTTTAAGTGATAGATAATATGGAAACAAAACTCCCTGTATGCATTGTCAATTCCAAATATCACCCGCCTACAATGTGTCTACAAGTTGGAAAAAACAACCATCGGTCAATAAACCATTATATATTAATTCTCTATTTTTATCCGATGAACAATAGCGTATATCTACCAATAATAACCTTGCTGCTCTCAGCCTGCATACACAAAGATTCGAATACCCACAAAAAACTTAGAGACACCACGAATACCGTAGTTGTCGACACGAGCAAACCTGCACCAAAGCCAGTGCTGAAGCCAGCACCAAAAAAAGAATTTACATCCAGACTTGACAGCATTGAAAAAACGAACAATGCGAGCGTTATCGCTTCTGGCGATGACGTCACAAAGGCTTACGTTTATTTGCATGGAGGTGACAGTACCATCAATTTAACCGCTTATATGAGGAAAGATCACCGGTTTTTTGGTTATGCAGCTCCTGACGTTACATCAGAACGCCTGATATTATTCTCCATTTTCACAGATGATGTTCAAAATAACCCATTCGGATGTAAACTTGGTGCTTACTACGAAACCAGAATGGACTCCTTAACTTTAAAATACGTATCGACCAAAGGAAATTTCGTCAAAGCAAAGGCCTTTGACAAGGCTAAGCAATCCACAACAGTTTATTTTGAAAAAAAATGGATAGATTTTGAATAAACAGAAAAAACTCGCCTCCCACACCGTCATTACAAGCTTACTCCTCTATCAGAATTAGAAAGCTATTTAGAACACCTAAAAACAGCAGATGAGAAACTTCGTGAATTAACGGAGCATCTCATAGAGGCATACCGGAAAGATATTGGTAATCGAGCGCATCAACCAAAAAATACCCGCATTTAAACGCGGCTCCGGGGTCTGTACCCAAGAAAATATGTTTTCATGATTGAGCCTCAGAATCTGTAATATTCAGCGAAATCAGAAAACATATTTTATAGCTACAGAGAAAAAGTTAGGTGTCACTTGTATTCTACTACCTCATACCTCCCCCTTCCTCAACAACCTCCCATTTTTTATTTTGAAATAGCAGCTTGTAATCATAATGCACCTCATATCCTACGTCAACCAAAGAAACAAATACTGTATCCTTTTTTAACTCAAAGATAGGTACACTTATTCTTGTTCTCCTGTCATATGGGAACTTGGGTCCCATGTTTACAATTTTTGCATCGGCGGCATCATTGATATATTTAATATGAAAAAAGGGTGTTTGGATTGGCCAGCTGCTATTGAACTTTTTTACTTTTAAAATATAAAGTGTATCAGAATTACGCAAGGTTTCTTTTTTAAAGTTTTCTCCTGCGAGAACCACATTGAGAATTTCGCTGCTGTCTTTCCCACTCAAAGTTTTTCGTTCAACATTTTCACAAGAAAATAATAGTGTAGTAATTGCAACTATACCTAAAATAGTATATTTATTCATAACCTAATCTTTTTTTATTGTATAATATTTTAGCCAATCAACAGCTGTATCTGGACCTAGTTGGCCTAAATTATCTGGTGTAATCGCACCTTCGAAATACCATCCAGCTTCATATTTACGATTTCCAACTTCAATTTTATTTGATAGTTGATTAGAATCCCTACCAAAATGAACAAATTCGTGCAGTGTTGTAACGGTTAACATTAATCCGATGGCCTGGTATGCTACAGGAGATTTTACAATATCAATGCCATTTACGTATCCATCATCTACTTGAAGTTTTTTTGTAACATTATCAAAATGTCCTAATATGTCATTACCATTTTTATCTTTTAAGTCTTTTACTACAACAACTTTTGGGCCTTTTCCCGGTTGCATCAAGTCTCGTATTTCGGCTTCGGTGAATCCGGTTGTGTAACTCAGAGCTTTAAGAATATTAGGATATTTTTTCAAGAAATTAGGAAGGTCCTGAACAAGTTCTTTGAACTTTGGATGATTATTTAGTTCTGAGACGTCTAAATCTGGTAAAGAAATAGAATTCCCTCCACTTCCCGAACCTGAACCAGAACCTCCATTCCCACCTCCTGAGCCCGGATTACCCTGGTAATCACAAATATTAAAATCATTCAAAGCTGCGGCTATATAATTCTGTGCTTCAGCACATGTCCAATAGCCTCTTGCTACCATAGCATAGGCATTTAAAATATTCGTAATAGCTCCCGCTTTACAGGTTCCTAACTGTTCTTGCAATGCAACTGGTCCCATCATGGAATAGTACTGAAATGACTCAGAAACCCGACAGCCCTTTATCTCAACTTCTTGAAGTTCCTCACCAGTGAACATTATTTTCCCTTTTGTATTGTTAGGCACCTTTGGACGTGTCTTGCCAGTTCCTTTATTACCTACAGACTGCAACTGAACCAGATACGTATTCCAAATATTCATATCCAGCTGTTCAGCTCTGTATCCTGATTGCTTATAAGCTGTGATCAGCTGCTGTTCACGAGCTTTATAAATACTTTCCAACTCTTTTTTTGTACGTCCTGCAGCAAACCATTTCTTAATGACTAGATCTTGCACGTCAAACACCAAGTCGATATTCTTTTGTGCTACTTCGTTGCACTCCTTACTGCTCAGCGTCGGATTATCTTTTTTTGCTTTGTCAATGGCGTAAGCAAGCCAACGCATATCAGTAACGGCCAGTAGTTCTTCTTTTAGTGAGTCTTTTTCGGTAATGTAATTGCTTTTATTATCATTCTTTTTACAAGATATAATTGTAAAAAAAAATAAATAAAAACGTAAGAGCAGAGAAGTTAATTTTGTTTTTGATCATTGTTATAATTGGTTATAGTTAATAATTCGGTTTTTGCAAACATTCCTATTATAAATACTTATCATCAACATGACAATAAATATCATTTCTCTTCGAGCAACTTGTTTGCACGACATGAATGCAAAACAGTTATCTTTTTTGGGTTAAAAAATTACAATAAATTGCCAGCTACTTTACAGAGTGAAATTCTATAAATGAAATACGGAGCCAATAGGATGAGGTGAGATTTTTTATTCATGAGCGTTATTTTTTATAATATCGAAGGTAATATTTTTTTCCACTCACAAACAACCACGCAAACAAAAAGACAAAATACTTCAAAGAACAATCCAGAGCCAATATCCCATGAGCCCTACGCCAGCATAATTTACAACCTCAACTCCCCTATGTAAACCGACGTACTCACCTGATCACCCCGCTCATTCACAAAATGCAACCACCCATGCAAAATATCCGAAGCAAAACCAGGCGGCAGATCCAACACCACTTCCTTAGCCGCTCTCAAAGCCACCTCCCTAAACGTCACAAACTTGCCCCTCGCAGCATTATAAAGAATGAAATTAGCCCGGTCATTCTCCTTGCAAAACACCGAAAGCGGACCATTCTCCCAAACCACATGCACAGTCCCATTCATCAATAAAACCGCCTTTTTAATCCAGGAAATCAACAAATCACCCCGGCTAAAAATCGCCTTCGCAAAATCAATCCGGTAATCCGGCCCCTCCCCCAACAAAGTCTCCTTCATATGATAAGAAACCGCCGCATTCATAGGCGTTTTCTCCACTCTGAACATCTGATAACCTACATTAATCCAGGAAAGCAAAGGCCTTAGCCAACCACTCACCAAAGCCAACTTTAACCGCTGGTTCAACTGCGCCTCCGTAGCCGGAACAGCAGAAACATCAGCCACACTCTTTAAATATTGAATACCCCGGCAAGACGAACCAATCACCGTCCCAACCTTACCCGATATAGGACCATTAATCCCATTTTTATACCTAGCCATAACTTTAAAAATTTAATCCAACCAATTAGAATAACTATGAATCGTCCTTTGATGCCGAAGGCGACGATATACCCCTTGCCCCTCTCGGCTGCCCTCCAGATTCGTATTGGCCTCCAGCGTTTGGCACCAATCCTTCCGTTTCCGCACCACAATCCCAACATGCCCAATTCGATTTAAAGAAGGAAACCAGATCCCCATAATGTTCCCGGGCAAAACCTCCTTAGTAAGCCTCGAAGCAGGAAACAAAGCAGGCGACCAACCGGTCCTTGGCCGAGCATAACCTGCCTGACCGAAAACCCAGCTCACCCAGGCAACGCAATAAGGCTGACCTTTTTTCAAACCCACATAAGCCAAATAAGCCTCCACCTCCTTCCCATCATTCCTACCAGAAGCTTCTCTCACCCCAACCTGACTCGACGCAATAGCCACAACCCTTTCTCTAGCCCCTAGCAAATCCCGATCAGGCAACCCACCAAAGCCAACAACAGCAAGGCAAATGAGGCCAAATACAAACTTAACTGTTCCCATTTCTCCAGATTTTTGAAGTTAAAAACCAAACCATTCAACGGCGGCAAACCTAATTCCGCCCAAAACCTTTTTAACAACCACCAGCACAAAGCCACCACCATAAAAAAGACAATAAAGGACAGCAAAATCAATAAAAAGATATTTCTGTCAATAGTCCCAAACTCAGGAAACATAGCCATATAAGAAGATCCCAGATGCCACAGCAAAGACAAAACGCCAAACATCAAATACACCTCCATATTCCCTGGAAGCACCAACTCCCTATTCATAAAACTCAAAGATTTCATAACACACATTTTAAAAGATAAAACCAAAGAAGGTGTGCAGCTTTCGCCGCAACCCTCCAATTTTAAATCACCGGCATTCCGCCCACATACACACTATTACTCACCTTCTTCCCATCCAGACTGGTAAAAGCCATATAACAATGCACATCATGTCCAATCCAGGCCGCAGGTACTGTTAAAGAAAAAGCCATCGAACTCCGCGCAGCCACGTCCCTAACAGACACATACTTCTTCAAAGTCGGGTTATATACCAGAAAAGTCGCACGATCCGTAGCCGCCCCCTCATCTGCATTCACCAATCCCGCCCAATCAAAATCAATCTTCGCCGTCCCACCAGTAGTAACACCAGCCATCTGAGGCTCCTCCAAATTCCCAACACTAAAAACCACCTTTGGATAATCAATCACATAATTTGGAGACACCCCCGTAATCGCATGCTTAAGATGATAACCCGTCGCCGCATTTACAGGCGTAGTGCCCTTCGTAAAAGTTTGATAACCGATATTCAGCAACACCTTTAAAGGCCTCAAAAACCCAACAACCAAAGCAAATATGAGCTGTTGATTCAACTGCGCCGCAGTCGGCTTCCTGTCCGGAGAAACATCCGGCAAACTTTTTAGATAATGAATGCCGTTCCAAACCGCGCCAACAACATTACCCACTCTACCCCGGATAAAACCAAGGATTCCTTTTTTATACGTTCCCATAATTTAAATTTTAAAGCGTAAAACATTAGTTAATTAAAGAGCCCAAAAACACACCCTGCTGGCCAGCCAAGACAGATTTAGAAGCCCATAAACCAAAGGTAAACACCTAAAAAACAAGAACCTACCACTCAGCAAGCCGTGAATGGTTTTGAATGGAATTGACTGGTATATGAATGGATTTGATTGGTTTGAAGAGAAGATTATATTGGTTCAGAATAACCAAAAACCTGTCGTTCCAGAAAAATCTACCTAAAAACATTTTGGAGAATTTTTCCCGCTTTTGGAGAATTAAAAACCATCACGGAAAATTCCGCCAGAAATGAATTTATACACTCTCAGGCGATTCCTCCCGCAAATCTGTTTTTCCAGAAAAATCAGAATAGAAACATTTTGGAGAATTTTCTCCGCTTTTGGAGAATTGGAAAACAGTCGCGGAAAATTCCGCCAGAAATGAATTCATACACTCTCCGGCGATTCCTCCCGCAAATCTGTTTTTATAGAGAAATCAGAATAGAAACATTTTGGAGAATTTTCTCCGCTTTTGGAGAATTGGAAAACAGTCACGGAAAATTCCGCCAGAAATGAATCCATGCACTCTCTGGCGATTCCTCCCGCAAATCTGTTTTTATAGAGAAATTAGAATATAAACATTTTGGAGAATTTTCCCAATTCCAGTGAATTCGGAATTAACCGTATTTACTTCGTAATTCTTTCAGCACTGTACTTAATAACAAATCTCCTCTTAAATCATCATATGGCTTTGCCAAAACATATCTAGTACCACTCGCAGTCCCGTTCGCCCTTACGACCCCGTCTTCGATTAATTTCCCTATCAAGTATTTAATCTGGTTTCTATTTAACGAATTAGCCAAGCTAATTTCTATTTCACCTATTTTAAGTAAGTTATTCTGTAAAGTAAGTAAAATATCTTCCACCTCATTTACTAAATAACGTTTGCCAATTCTCAAGCCTTTATTTACCAATTGACGATACTCTTCAGACAAAATGTATTTGTTCGTGTGACCAGAGATTCGTTCGATCAATCCTTGTTTCATAAGCTGAGCAACAATATCTTGGTTAAGATGTTGAAAAATTCCATTTCTAATCTTACATAAGATAATAATTTGTTCTACCCCTAATTTTGGCTCTTTATCCCCATTTTGATATTGGCTAATAAAAACATGAAAAGGCATATCAATAACTTCGGTGTTTAAAGTCAATGATACTTGAAACAAATCAGAGCTCTTATAATCTGGTTCTGCTTTCCCTTCAGACAATGTAATGGAAAATATCTTATCCACCCCTTGCCCACTTCTTTCGACTAATCCCGTTTTTTCCAAAATCTCTGTCATCAACCTACTCCTGGGCGTGCTACTCACAGTAAGTAAGTTTTCAATCGTTACGCCTTTAGGAAATCCACCAGGATTTATAATACTGATTTTCTGAGGATATTGTTTAATAACAACCTCGCTGGAAATTGTATAATCACGATGTGCTTCAGCATTTAATATGGCCTCACGAATAACAGCCTCATTAAAATCATAAAGATCAAAGATAAAAGCATCTATTTGGACAGGATGTTTTCTATTTA
>Ga0182008_10000560_pt1 | contig 27570 bp, 28 predicted proteins | sample Sormic07211129_1_FD_120482 | JGI IMG/M metagenome (GOLD analysis project Ga0182008, IMG submission 120482) | Rhizosphere microbial communities from Sorghum bicolor, Mead, Nebraska, USA - 072115-129_1 metaG | ecosystem: Host-associated > Plants > Roots > Rhizosphere | place: USA: Nebraska...
AGCGCGATGAAGTGCGGGATGTAGCGCGACATGCGGTGCAGCATCAGCAGCGCCGCGTCGGCATCGGGGCAGCCGATGTGCACATGCTGGCCGAAGATGGTGAACTGCTTGCTCAGGTAGCCGTAAAGCTCCGACAGCTCGCGAAAGCGCGGCTTGTCGTAGATGCGCTGCTCGTGCCACTGCTGGAAGGCGTGCGTGCCGCCGCCCAGCACCGCGATGTTGAGCTTGTCGGCGTTCTTCACCAGCGCGTCGCGGATCGGCGTGAGCTGGTCGATCACGTCCTGCGCCGAATGGCAGATGTCGGTCGAGATCTCGATCATGCTCGAGGTCATCTCGGGCACCACGCTGCCGGGCAGCGGGGTCTGCGCCATCAGGCGCAGCATGTCCTCGGCATAGGGCGCGAGGTCGTAGTCGTTGGTGTTGACCAGCTGCAGCTCGAGCTCCACGCCCAGCGACAGCGCCACGGACTTGTTGAAGCGCTCGAGCTTGACGCTGCGGTCGGCCGGCAGCGAAGGCGCCGCACCGGACGAAGGGGTTTGCGTGCTCATCGTTGGGTGTCCCTCGTGTCGCGTTCCTCGGGGCGGGTGAAGGCTTCGGGTGCCCAGGGCCGGTGGCTCTCGCCCGAAGCATGGACGGCCACGGTGGCGAGCACCGCGCCCAGCACCTCCATCAGCAGGATCGCGGGCAGCGTGATCTGCGTGATCATCGCGCCCAGCAGCGGCGAGGCGCTGGCGAAATTTGAAGCGATCAGCAGCGCGATCGACGACAGCGGCGACATCGCGCAGCCGACCCAGAAGGCCTGCTTCCAGCTGGTGCCGCTGCCCTTGTTGGCGATCGCCACGCCGGCGATCTTGGCCACCAGGCGCACGCCGATCACGGCCAGCACCAGGCTGGCCACCGGCATGCTCCAGTCGCCCTGCGCGGCCACGATCGACACCAGCACGAACATCAGCATGGTCAGCAGCGAGGCCGCGGTGCCCAGCTGGCGCGGCCAGGCCCAGGGCTTGGGATTGAGCTGCTTGAGCAGGATGCCGCCGATCAGCGCCGCCAGCGGCGCGGCACCGCCGAAGTGGGCGGCCAGCGCGGCGCCCGCGCCGATCAGCGCGAGCAGCAGGATCGAGGTGTTCTCGCTGGTCGGGCTCATGACCCGCAGCGCCGAGCGCATGGCCAGGGCCAGCACCGCGCCCACCACGAAGGACACGCCCAGCACCACCAACACCGGGTAGAGCTTGCTGATCAGCCCGGCCGGGCCGCGTTCGAGCAGGCCGGCCTGCGCATAGCCCAGGGCCAGCGCATAGAAGGTGTTGAGCGTGGCCAGCGTGAGCGCGCGCTCGGTCACCGGGCCCGAGGCGCCGGTGTCCATCACCACCCGGCTCAGCACGGCCGGCGAGGCGACGATGGCGATCAGCGCGACCGGGTTGGCCACCGGGTCGGGCACGCCCAGCCAGTGCAGGGTCCAGAACACGCCGAAGTAGGTCAGGGCCGATTCGAGCAGGCTCTGCAGCAGCAGCATCGGGTTGTGGCGGAACCAGCGCAGCGGCAGCCGGCCGCCGGCCTCGAACAGCACGATGGCCACGCCCAGCTCGAGCAGGAACAGGCTGATGCCCTGCAGCGGCCAGACCGCGCCTTCGAAGCCGGCCAGGCCGACCAGCGTGCCGACGATGGCGTAGCCCACCACCTTGGGCAGGCCCATGTAGCGTTGCACCAGGTGGCCGGAGGCCGCGGCCGCGGCGATCAGCAGCGACCACAGCACGGTCGGCAGGCCGGCCGAGGGGCGCACCCATTCGGCCCAGAAGCCCAGGAGGTCGGCGGGAATGAAAGAGGTCATCGGGCAGGCACGAAGAAGCTGGCGGGCCGGCTGCGCCAGCGGGCCCAGATCGCGGAACGGATGCGCGCGCGGTCGACGGCGTTCACGCTGTGGGCCCGCAGCGCGAGGCGGAAGGCGAAGTAGAAGCTCACGCTCACGTTGAGCGCGCCGATCAGCGGCACGGCCGCGACCGCCCACCACAGCGCGGGCAGTTGCAGCGCGGCCGGGCCGAGCGCGCCGGCCGCGGCCGCGATCTGGCCGGCCGAGAGCGTGACGTGGCGCACGTCCAGCCCCACGCCGAAGAAGGCCGCGAACGCCGGCACCAGGCCCAGCATGAGGCCCAGCGAGATGTTCGAGGCGAAACCGGAGATGTGTGTGCGCATGAAGTCGGCCCAGCGGCGGGCACGGGCGGCGCCGAGGAAGGCACCGATGCGGGGGTTGTAACGCATCGCCGAGTCCAGGCGATGCAGGACAAAGGCGTTTTCGGTCCAGCCGGCCACGATGCTGGACGCGAACAGCAGCAGGCCGGTGAAGGCCGCGTAGAGTGCGGTCGGGCCCGCGAGCGACAGGCCGTGCAGCACGTCGACCGCGTGCACCGCGTCGAGCGGCGCGATGCCCAGCAGCTGCTGCGCCGCCACCACGATCGCCAGCACCACCGGCACCACGACCAGCACGTTGCCCAGCACCGCCGCCACCTGCGAGCGCACCAGGTGCGTGACCTCGTCGACGAAGGCATCGACCGCGCCCTCGGATTTCAGGTCGCGCAGCTTGGCGGCCATGGCCGGCGCGGTCATCGCGGGCTGCTTGGTGGCCAGCGTCAGGTGCAGCAGCTGGATCGCGACGAAGCTGGCCGCATACATCAGGCCGGCCGCGAGTCCGCCCCAGAAGGCCGAGAGCCCGAGCGCCAGGATGGCGAACTTGAGCAGCACCGTGACCGAGGTCAGCGCGCCGCCGCCCGCGGCCTTGCGCACCATCTGCGCGTAGGCGCCGCGGTCGCGCGTGATGTAGTGCTCGCCGGCCTCGGCGCTGCGCTCGGTGACCTTGGCCGCGAGCATCGAGGAGTTGGAGGCGATCAGCGCGAGGATGCTGCTGCGCTCGCCGCCGGCCGTGACCAGCTTGCCGACCAGGCGTGCCACGCTGGCCTGCGGCGCGGGGGTCATCAGGCAATCCAGCAGTTCGCGGATGCGCAGCACGCGCTCGCGCAATTGGCGCAGCCGGAACACCAGGCCCACCGAGATGCCGTGGTCCTCGAGATGGGTGTAGACCGAGGAGGCGCCCAGCCGGCAGGCGTCGAGCCGGTCGCGAAAGGCGAAGTAGGCGGCCTGCAGCGCGGCCTCGTCGCGCGGCACGCGGAACATCTTGTCGTGCAGGTCGTCCAGGCTGGACATCAGCGTGTGGAAGGGGCGCGACTGGCGCACCGGGTCGCTCATGCGCAGCCGCAGTTCGGGCGAGAAGCCGGCCGCGACCACCTGGCTGCTGCAGTAGGTGATGGCGTCCATCACGGTGTGGCGCCAGCGCGGGATGTCTTCATCCACCGGTGCGTCCGGCGCATCGGCCAGCAGTGCGCCCACGCGGGTCAGCGTGGCCTCGTCGAGCAGCGCGATCCAGCGCGCGTCGAAGTCGCCGGGCAGCACCATGCGGAACAGTTCCGAGGCGTCGGTGGTCTCGGGCGTGCCGGGCAGCAGCTTGCGGCGCAGGCGTTCGCTGAGTTCGCTGAGGAAGGCGGTGCGCGGCGCGAAGCCGTGGTCGGCCAGCAGGGCCGTGAGGTCCACGTCGCGCGTGAAGGCCGACCACCAGGCCCGCACGCGTTCGCGCAGCGCGGGGCGGCCGTCGACGGCGTCGAGCAGCAGCCGCACGCGCGCGGCGGCGGCCTGGGGCGTGCCGCGCTCGCCGCGCAGCCAGTCGAACAGGTCGATCAGCCAGACGTGGCGCTCGGGGGTGCCGGCCGCCGGATCGAGTCGGGCGAGCAGCGTCGACAGATCGCTCTGGGCGCGCATTCGGGGCGGGGGAGGCGAAAAGCCTAGTGCAGCACGCGCGCCGCGGGCGCGCCGTCGGTGTGGGCTTCGAGCAGGAACAGCGGCACCGGCACGTCGTGGCGCCCGCCGTGCTCGTCCACCACGAAGAAGCTGCCGTGCATGGTGCCGCTGGCGGCCTGCAGCCGGCAGCCGCTGGTGTAGCGGAAGGATTCGCCGGGCGCCAGCAGCGGCTGCTGGCCGATCACGCCCAGGCCCTTGACCTCCTGGGCATGGCCCGAGGTGTCGTTGATCAGCCAGTGGCGCGCGATCAGCTGGGCCGCGACCTTGCCGACGTTGGTCACGGTGATGGTGTAGGAGAAGGTGTAGACGTGGTCGTCCGGCGAGGATTGCTCGGGGAGGTAGCGCGGCTCGACCTGGACGCTCATGGGGGACTGGGACATGCGCGAATGGTAACTGTTGGCTCCGGCGCCACGCTGCGACAATCCCGGGCATGAGCAGCCCCACCTACCGCATCGCGCCCTCGATCCTGTCCGCCGACTTCGCCCGCCTGGGTGCCGAAGTCGGCGACGTGATCGCTGCCGGCGCCGACTGGATCCATTTCGACGTGATGGACAACCACTACGTCCCCAACCTCACCTTCGGACCGATGGTGTGCCAGGCCCTCAAGCCGCACGCCAAGAAGCCCGACGGCACGCCCGTGCCCATCGACGTGCACCTGATGATCCAGCCGGTCGACGCGCTGGCCGCGGCCTTCGCGCAGGCGGGCGCCGACTACATCAGCTTCCACCCCGACGCCTCGCCGCACGTGCACCGCAGCATCCAGGCGATCCGCGCCGCGGGCTGCAAGCCGGGCCTGGTGTTCAACCCGGGCGCCGGCCTCGAGGCGCTCGACTGGGCGATCGACGACATCGACCTGATCCTGATCATGAGCGTGAACCCCGGTTTCGGCGGCCAGAGCTTCATCGATTCGGCGCTGCGCAAGATCGAACTGGCGCGCAAGCGCATCGAGCAGAGCGGCCGCGACATCCGGCTCGAGGTCGACGGCGGCATCAAGGCCGAGAACATCGCGCGCGTGGCCGCGGCCGGCGCCGACACCTTCGTGGCCGGCAGCGCGATCTTCAACGCCAAGGACTACGCCGGCGTGATCTCCACCATGCGCGCCAACCTGGCGGGCTGAGCCTTCAGGCCGCGGCGTGCTGCCGGGCGGTGCGCCGCACGGCCTGCGGCGGCTGCCCCATGGTGCGCAGGAAAGCCCGGCGCATGCGCTCCGGGTCGCCGAAGCCGGCCATCGCGGCCACCGACTCGATCGGGTGCCGGCCTTCTTCGAGCAGTTCGCGTGCGGCCTCGACGCGCAGCTTCTCGACCGCGCGCGCGGGCGACTGGCCGGTCTCCGCGCTGAAGGCCCGGCTGAACTGGCGCGGGCTCAGGTTGGCCGCGGCCGCCAGGTCGTCGACCGACAGGCGCTGGCGCAGGTTCTTCTTCGCAAAGGCCAGCGCGGTCTGGATGCGGTCCGAAGCCGGTGCCATGTCCAGCAGCGCCGAGAACTGCGACTGCCCGCCGGTGCGCCGGTGGTAGACCACCATCTTGCGCGCCACCGCGCGCGCCACCTCCACCCCCAGGTCCTCCTCGACCAGCGCGAGCGAGAGGTCGATGCAGGCCGTCATGCCGGCCGAGGTCCAGACCGAGCCGTCGTTGACGAAGATCCGGTCGGGCTCGAGGTGGATGGCCGGGTGGGCGCGCTGCAGCGCCTGCGCGAAATGCCAGTGCGTGGTCGCGCGGCGGCCGTCGAGCACGCCGGCCTCGGCCAGGATGAAGGCGCCGGTGCAGATGCTCGCCAGCCGGCGCGACGAGTCCAGCGCGCGCCGCAGGAAGGCCAGCAGGCCGGGCGGGGAGGGCTCGGGCGTCATCGCGCCCGTGACCATCACGGTGTCGAAACGGGCGCGGCCGAAGGGCGCGCTCTCGACGCGCACGCCCGAGGAACTGAGCACCGGGCCGCCGTGCTCCGACACCACGCCCACCTCGTAGGCCGGGCGCGCCAGCTGCTGGTTGGCCAGCTCGAACACCGACACCACCACCAGGTCGAGCACCTGGAAGCCCGGGAAGACGACGATGGCGATGCGGCGCATGATGTCCTGAAACGAGGGTTAAATGACTTTCAGGACATGAGCCTAGATGAGCCAATAGAGCCTTGTCAATCCCGACCGCTCAAGGACATCTCTCATGAACACTTCCGCAACCCCGCTGGGCAAGGCCCTGATCACCGGTGCCTCGTCGGGCATCGGCGCCGTCTACGCCGACCGGCTCGCCCGCCGCGGCCATCCGCTGGTGCTGGTGGCGCGCGATGCGACGCGCCTGGCCGAACTCGCGGCGCGCATGAAGGCCGCGCACGGCGTCGAGGTCGAGGTGCTGGTGGCCGACCTCACGCAGACGGCCGACCTGCGCCGCGTCGAGGCCAGGCTCGAAAGCGACGTCGCCATCTCGCTGCTGGTCAACAACGCCGGCGTGGGCGCGACCGCGCCGCTGGTGCAATCGACGCCGGAGTCGCTCGACGCGATGCTGCTGCTGAACGTGCTGGCGCTGACGCGGCTCACGCGCGCGGCCGTGCCGGGCTTCGTGGCGCGGGGCCAGGGCGCGGTGATCAACATCGCGTCGATCGTGGCGCTGGCGCCAGAACTGCTCAACGGGGTCTACAGCGGCAGCAAGGCCTTCGTGGTGAACCTGAGCCAGTCGCTGCACCACGAGGTGGGCGACAAGGGCGTGCAGGTGCAGGCCGTGCTGCCCGGCGCCACGCACACCGACTTCTGGCGCATCGCGGGCGTGCCGGTGGAACACCTGCCCGAAGGCATCGTGATGTCCGCCGAGGACATGGTCGACGCCGCGCTGGCCGGCTTCGACCAGCGCGAGCTGATCACCATCCCCTCGCTGCCCGACGTGGCGGACTGGGAACGTGTCGACGCGGCCCGCCGCGCGCTGGGCCCGAACCTGTCGCGCCCGACGCCGGCCGAGCGCTACGGCGTGGCGCTCAGCGCTTGACCTTGTCGTTGTAGACGCGGTCCGTCACCGGGCCGCGGTCGGTGTCGACCGCGCCGCGCTCCACGTCGTCATGGGCCCGCTTGCCCACGTCGGTGGCGGTGCCGTCGCTGTTGCGCTGGCTGTCGGAGGACTCGTCGCGTTCGTGCGGCAGGCGCGGCGCGGATTCGCCGTCCTGCGTGGCGCGGGTCTTGCCGTCCTCGGGCTTCTGCGGGGTTTTCTTCGTGGCGGTCATGCGGTGCTCCTTGGGCTTTCGCCTGTGGCTCGGTTATGGCCCGGTCCTCGGAAAAGCCCGGTAGGACCGCCCAGCCGCGCGCTGTAGGATCGCTGGCGATGCCTTCATTTCCGCCCGACGACCTCCTTCGCATCCACAGCTTCGTCTCGACCGAGCCCGGCCCCCGGCTGATCGTGCTCGGCGGCGTGCACGGCGACGAGACCTGCGGCACCGTGGGCATCGAGCGCCTGCGGGCCGAACTCGACGGCGGCGCGTTGCGGCTGGCGCGCGGCGAGCTCACGCTGGTGCCGGTGGCCAATCCGCTGGCGCGCCGGCTGCTGCGGCGCGAGGGCGAGCGCAACCTCAACCGCTCCTTCCGGCCCAGCGAGGCGCCGGCCGACCACGAGGCGCGGCTCACCAACCTGCTGTGCCCGCTGCTCGCGCGCCACGAGGTGCTGCTCGACCTGCATTCCTTCCAGAGCGCGGGCGAGGCCTTCGCCATGATCGGCCCGCGCGACAACGCCGGCACGCTCGAGCCCTTTGCGCGCGCCTTCGAGGAAGGCCAGCTGGCGCTGCACATCGGCACGCCGCGCGTGGTCGAGGGCTGGCTCGACATCTATGCCGCGGGCCTGGCGCAGCGCGCCGGCGGCCAGCCGGCCGACGAGGCGGCCTTGGCCTTCGGCTGGGGCACCAACGAGTACATGCGCAGCCAGGGCGGCTACGGCGTCACGCTCGAATGCGGGCAGCACACCGACCCGGCCGCGCCCGAGGTGGCCCACGCGGCCATCCATTCGGCGCTGCGCCTGCTCGGCATGGTCGATGCGCCGGCCCCGGTGGCACCGCCACAGCCCGCGCTGCTGCGGCTGGTCAGCGTGACCGACCGCGCCCATGAAGACGACCAGTTCGTGCGCGAATGGGCCACCTTCGACGCGGTGGCCCAGGGCGAGGCCATCGGCGTGCGCGCAGACGGCAGCGTGCTGCGCGCCGAGCGCGACGGCTTCCTGGTGTTTCCCAACACCGAGGCGCTGCCCGGCACCGAGTGGTTCTATTTCGCGGTGGCGAGCGAGCGCAGCCTCTAGCGCATCGGCGCCACCCCACGACGGGGGAGGCCGGGTTCCTACATGCGCGGTGGAAGCGCCGGGCTAGTTTGCAGGCTGGAGGAATCCCGCCATGCCTGCTGCCGCCAAATCGTCGACCCCCCGTGTGCTCTGGAAAGGCGCGATCAGCTTCGGGCTGGTGCACATCCCGGTTGCGCTCTATTCGGCCACCACCGACCACAGCATCGACTTCGACTGGCTCGACAAGCGCACCATGGACCCGGTGGGCTACAAGCGGGTCAACAAGAAGACCGGCAAGGAGATCGCGCGCGAGCAGATCGTCAAGGGCATCGCCTACGAGGACGGCCAGTACGTGGTGCTGACCGATGCCGAGATCGCCGCCGCCTACCCCAAGACCACGCAGACGGTCGAGATCGAGACCTTCGTGCCGGCCGACAGCATCCCCTTCGTCTATCTGGAGCGACCCTACTACGTGGCGCCGATCAACCGCGGCGCCAAGGTCTATGCGCTGCTGCGCGAAACCTTGCAGCGCACCGGCCGGGTCGGCATCGCGCGCGTGGTGATCCAGACCAAGCAGCACCTGGCGGTGCTGGTGCCGGCCGGGCCCGGGCTGGTGCTCAACCTGCTGCGCTGGGGCGCGGACATCCGGCCCTGGAAGGACCTGCCCCTGCCGGCCGAGGGCGCCAAGGCCGCGGGCCTGACCGAGCGCGAGCTCAAGATGGCGGGCGAGCTGGTCAAGGACATGAGTTCGGACTGGGATCCCGACGAATTCAAGGACTCGTTCAAGGACGAGATCATGCGGCTGGTCGACCGCAAGGTGGCGGCGGGCGACACCGAGACCGTGACCCAGCCCGAGTCGGCCGAGGAAGACGGCCGCGGCAGCGCGAAGATCATCGACCTCACCGAACTGCTGCAGCGCAGCCTGCGCAAGGGCGCCAAGGCGGCGGCCGCGCCACCCGAGGACGACGAGGAAGAAGCGCCTGCCGCGAAGACGGCCGCGCGCAAGAAGCCCGCGCGCAAGACCGCCCCGGCCAAGAAGGCCCCGGCCCGCCGCCGCGCGGCCTGAAGCGCGGAGCCGCCATGGGTGCGAACGACGCGCTGGCGCACTACCACCGCAAGCGCGACTTCACCAAGACGCCCGAGCCGCGCACGGGCGGCAAGGCAGGCAAGGGCGTGCTGTCCTTCGTGGTCCAGAAGCACCACGCGAGCCGGCTGCACTACGACTTCCGGCTCGAGCTCGACGGCACGCTCAAGAGCTGGGCCGTGCCCAAGGGCCCCTGCCTCGATCCGCAGGTCAAGCGCATGGCGGTACTGGTCGAGGACCATCCGCTGTCGTACGGCGGCTTCGAGGGCACGATCCCGCCGGGCCAATACGGCGCGGGCACGGTGATCGTCTGGGACCGCGGTACCTGGCAGGCCGAGGGCGACGCGCGCGCGGCGCTGGCCGCGGGCAAGCTCAAGTTCTCGCTCCAGGGCGAGAAGCTGCAGGGCCACTGGACGCTGGTGCGCATGAAGGGCAGGGGCGAGAAGCAGGAGGCCTGGCTGCTGATCAAGGAGAAGGACGATGCGGCACGACCGCTCGAAGACTACGACGTGACCGAGGCCCTGCCCGACAGCGTGATCGCGGCGGCCCCGTCCAAGCCCGCGCCCGCCGCGAAGAAGGCCGCCAGCCGGCGCCGCGCGACGGAGACCGCGCTCCCGGAAAGCTTCGCACCCCAGCTCGCCACCCTGGCCACGGCGCCCCCGCCCACGCCGCAGGAATGGCTCTGGGAGCTCAAGTTCGACGGCTACCGGCTGCTGACCCGGATCGAGAAGGGCACGGTGCGCTGCTTCACCCGCAACGGCCACGACTGGACCGCCAAGCTGCCCGAGCTGGCGCGCGCGCTGGCCGGCCTCGAGCTGCGCTCGGCCTGGCTCGATGGCGAGATCGTGGTGCAGGACGCGCACGACAGGCCCGACTTCCAGGCGCTGCAGAACGCCTTCGACCATCGCTCGACCGCCTCGATCGTCTACTGGATCTTCGATGCGCCCTGGCTCGACGGCGAGGACCTGCGCGCCTTGCCGGTCGAGCAGCGGCGCGAGCGCCTGGCCCCCCTGCTGACCGACGACCTGGCGCCGCGCCTGCGCTTCAGCGAGGCCTTCGACGCGCCGCCGCGCGACCTGCTGGCTTCGGTCAGCGCGCTGGGCTTCGAGGGGCTGATCGGCAAGCGGCGCGGTTCGGGCTATGTCTCGCGCCGCTCGCCCGACTGGATCAAGCTCAAGAGCCAGCAGCGCCAGGAATTCGTGATCGGCGGCTACACCGAACCCAAGGGTTCGCGCGCGGGCTTCGGCGCCTTGCTGCTGGGCGTGCACGACGCCGACGGCGCGCTGCGCTATTGCGGCAACGTGGGCACGGGCTTCGACGGCGATCGGCTCGCGGACATCAAGAAGAAGCTCGACGCGCTCGCGACCGCGCATTCGCCTTTCGCCGAGGGCGCGCACGGCGTGCCGCGGACGGTGAAGGCGCACTGGGTCAGGCCGCAGCTGGTGGCCGAGGTGTCCTTCGGCGAATGGACGCGCGAGCATCGGGTGCGCCACAGCGTCTTCCAGGGCCTGCGCAGCGACAAGCCGGCGCGCCAGATCACGCGGGAACAGGCGGTCGCGGTGGCGCCCGCCAAGGACGGTGGCATGACGAAGAAGACAACGAAGACGAACAGCGCCGCGGCCAGGATGCCGCGCATCACCAACGCCGAGCGCGTGATCGACGCCGAGAGCGGCGTGACCAAGGGCGAGCTGGTCGACTACTACGCCCAGGCCACGCCGCTGATCCTGCCGCACCTGCAGGGACGGCCGGTGTCGCTGGTGCGCGCGCCCGAGGGCATCGGCGGCGAGCTGTTCTTCCAGAAGCATGCCAAGGGCACCGAGATGCCGGGCATCACGCTGCTCGACCCCGCGCTCGACCGCGACCACGATCCGCTGCTGCAGATCGACCGCGGCGAAGGGCTGCTGTCGGCCACGCAACTCAACGTGGTGGAGTTCCACACCTGGAACGCGGTGTCGAAGGCCATCGGCCAGCCCGACCGCATGACCTTCGACCTCGACCCCGGCGAGGGCGTGCCCTGGGAGCGCATGCAGGAGGCCGCGCTGCTGGCGCGCACGCTGCTCGAGGAGGTGGGGCTGGTCGGCTTCCTCAAGACCAGCGGCGGCAAGGGCCTGCACGTGGTGGTGCCGATCCGCCGCCACTACGGCTGGGACGCGGTCAAGGCCTTCTCGCAGGCACTGGTGGTGCACCTGGCCCGGACCATTCCCGACCGCTTCGTGGCCAAGAGCGGTCCGCGCAACCGCGTGGGCAAGATCTTCGTCGACTACCTGCGCAACGGCTTCGGCGCGACCACCGTGAGCGCCTGGTCGGTGCGCGCCCGCCCGGGAATGGGCGTGTCGGTGCCGGTGGCCTGGGACGAGCTGCCCACGCTGCGCTCGGGTGCGCACTGGAACCTGCGCTCGGCGCCGGAGCGCTTCGCGGTGGGCAACATGCCCTGGGCCGACTGGGAGCGCGGACGCAAGGGCCTGGCCGCACCGATGAAGGTGGTGGGCTTCGTCCCCGACGCGCCCGCCTGACCGGCCTCAGCCCGTCACTTCGAAGGTCGTGACCTCGAAGCGCTGCAGCGTGTTGGCGCCGAACACCATGGTGATCGGCACGTCGGCGGCATCGCGGCCGCGCGCGATCACGATGCGGCCGATGCGCGGCGTGTTGTGGCGCGCGTCGAAGGTGTGCCAGCGGTCGCCCAGGTAGACCTCGAACCAGGCGCTGAAGTCCATCGGGTAGGGCACGGGCGGGATGCCGATGTCGCCCAGGTAGCCTGTCACGTAGCGCGCCGGGATGTTCATGCAGCGGCACAGCGTGATCGCCAGGTGCGTGAAGTCGCGGCACACGCCGACGCGCTCGCGGTAGCCCTCGAGCGCGGTGCGCGTGGCGCGCGCCTGCTGGTAGTCGAAGCGCAGGTGGTTGTGCACGAAGTCGCAGATCGCCTGCACCCGGTGCCAGCCCGGCGCGACGCCGCCGAACTGGGCCCAGGCGAAGGCCAGCAGTTCGCTGTCGACCTCGCAATAGCGGCTGGGCAGCACGAAGGGCAGGGTGGCCACGGGCAGGTCGGCCGGCGCATGGCCGACGGCGCCGTAGTCGACCGGATCGTGCCAGCCCGGGTCGTACACCACCGCATGGTTGCGCAGGCGCACGCTCTGCACGCCTTCGGGCACATGCACGCGCGCGCAATGGTTGTGGAAGCTGTCCTGGTAGTGGTCGGTGCGCAGCGGCGGGCTGATCGTGATGTGCTCGCCCGTCTGGATGTCCGCCGCGCGCGAGGGATGGACCTGCAGCATGTAGAGGAGCGCGGTAGGCGCGCTGACGCCGATTTCGATGTCATAGCCGATCTGGATGAGCATGGCGTCGCTTCGCAAGAGTGGAGTGGTGGAAATGCTGAAGCATGTTCGGTGCCCGCTGCGAACCATGGTAGCGGCGGACGCATCCGCGCGCCCCACGGCAGCCCGTCATGGCGTAGGCGGAAAGCGCTGCGTCGGTGCACGCCTACCGGATCCGCCCCTGTGCACCTACAGACCCGAGCGCGCGGCCACTACGGGGTCGGCACGCGCGCGGCCCTACGCTCATCGGGTCGATGCGATCGTCGACGACCTTCATTCAAACGAGGCAAAAACATGGTGCTTTCCACGCTGGTCGACCTGCTGAACAGCCCCTTCATGGACGAGTTCCTGATCTGGTCGGTGGCGGCGCTGGCCGGCACCATCGGCCTCGTCGCGTTGGTGAATGCGCTGGACATCGTCCTCGACGCAGAAGCCAACTGAGTTTTTTTCGCGCCGTGAGGCGCCTTACCCACGATCCCGAGGATTCGGAATGACCCCAAGAAACAGGGCTGCGGCCAACCGCCGTCCGAAGGCCGGCGACGGCCCGAACGGCAAGCAGATGCAGCTGGCGGGCTTCACCCAGGAGGGCGCGGCGCAGCTCACGACCAACCAGGGTCTGCACATTCCCGACAACCACAACTCGCTCAAGGCGGGTGTGCGCGGCCCGACGCTGCTGGAGGACTTCATCCTCCGCGAGAAGATCACCCACTTCGACCACGAACGCATTCCCGAACGCGCCGTGCATGCGCGCGGTTCGGCGGCCCACGGCTACTTCGAGGTCTACAAGTCGATGTCGCAGTTCACCTGCGCCGATTTCCTGCAGGACCCGGCCCAGAAGACGCCCGTTTTCGTGCGCTTCTCGACCGTGGCCGGCGAACGCGGTTCGGCCGACACGGTGCGCGACGTGCGCGGCTTCGCGGTCAAGTTCTACACCCGTGAAGGCAACTACGACCTGGTGGGCAACAACATCCCGGTGTTCTTCATCCAGGACGCGATGAAGTTCCCCGACCTGATCCATGCGGTCAAGCCCGAACCGCACCATGCGATGCCGCAGGCCGCGAGCGCGCACGACACCTTCTGGGACTTCGCCTCGCTGATGCCCGAGACCACCCACATGCTGATGTGGGCCATGAGCGACCGCGCCATCCCGCGCAGCTACCGGATGATGGAAGGCTTCGGCGTCCACACCTTCCGCTTCGTCAACGCGCGCGGCGAATCGCACTTCGTCAAGTTCCACTGGAAGCCCAAGCTGGGCGTGCACGGCCTGGCCTGGGACGAGGCGCAGAAGATCGCCGGCAAGGACGCCGACTTCCATCGGCGCGACCTCTGGGACGCGATCGAGAACGGCGACTTCCCCGAGTGGGAGCTGGGCGTGCAGATGATCCCGCAGGACAAGGAGCACTCGCTGGGCTTCGACCTGCTCGACCCGACCAAGCTGATCCCCGAGGAGCTGGTGCCGGTGCAGAAGATCGGCCGGCTGGTGCTCGACCGCAACCCCGACAACTTCTTCGCCGAGACCGAGCAGGTGGCCTTCCACCCGGGCCATGTGGTGCCGGGCATCGACTTCAGCAACGATCCGCTGCTGCAGGGCCGGCTGTTCTCGTACACCGACACGCAGATCTCGCGGCTGGGCGGTGCCAACTTCCACGAGCTGCCGATCAACAAGGCGGTGTGCCCCTTCCACAACTTCCAGCGCGACGGCATGCACCGCCAGACCATCGCGCGCGGCCAGGTCGCCTACGAACCCAACACGCTGGCCACCGGCGCGGAGTACCGCGTCGATGGCGAGAGCGGCGGTTTCCAGTCTTACCCCGAGGCCATCGAGGCGCCCAAGGTGCGGCGCCGCAGCGCCTCCTTCGACGACCACTTCACGCAGGCGCGGCTGTTCTTCAACAGCCAGAGCACGGCCGAGAAGGAACACATCGTCGCGGCCTTCCGCTTCGAGTTGTCGAAGCTCGAGGTGCCGGCGATCCGCCAGCGCATGGTGGACAACCTCGCGCACGTCGACGAGAAGCTGGCGCGGCGCGTGGCCGAGCCGCTGGGCATCGGCGCTCCCGACGCCAAGGCCGCGGCCGGCCGGCCGGGCTTCCGCGACCACCGCATCGCCTCGGCCATCGAGGAGTCGCCCGCGCTGCGCATGGTCGACAGCGGCGACGGCTCGATCAAGACCCGCAAGATCGCGATCCTGGTGGCCGACGGCGTGGACTCCGCCTCGCTCAAGCCGATCCGCGAGGCGCTGGAGCATGCCGGCGCGACCTGCAAGGTCGTCGGCCCGCGCCTGGGCACGGTGGCCAGCGCCTCGAAGCGCCAGATCGACGTCGACGCCACTTTCGCCAACATGCCTTCGGTGATGTTCGATGCGGTGCTGCTGCCGGCCGGCAAGGAGGGCGCCGCGGCCATGGCGCTGAACGGCGACGCGGTGCATTTCGTGCTCGAGGCCTTCAAGCACTGCAAGGCGATCTGCGCGGTGGGCGAGGGCGTGCAGCTGCTGGCCACGCTGGGCGTGACGGCGGACTCGGCCGCGCCGGCCGGCGTGGTGGTGGCGGCGACGCCGGTCACCAACCTGGGCGACACCACCGCAGCCACCGACATCGCCGCGAGCTTCGTGGCGGCGATCGCCAAGCACCGGCATTGGGACCGGACGGGCGTGGAGGCGGTACCGGCCTGAGCGGGCTGACCGTCTCTCGATCGAAAAAAGGGACGCCGGCTGGCGTCCCTTTTCGTTTCAGCGGAGGGCGGCGCTCAGCCCCGTGCCGGAATCCCCAGGCCCCTGACGACGGCGGGCCGGGCCACGAAGGCCTCGAGCACGCGGTTCACGTGGGGGAAGTTCTCGAAACCCACCAGTTCGCGCGCTTCGTAGAAGCCGATCAGGTTGCGCACCCACGGGAAGGTCGCGATGTCGGCGATGCTGTAGTCGGCGCCCAGGAGCCAGTCGCGGCCCGCGAGGCGTTGTTCGAGCACGCCCAGCAGCCGCTTCGATTCGGCCACGTAGCGGTCGCGCGGGCGCTTGTCCTCGTAGGCCTTGCCGGCGAACTTGTGGAAGAAACCGAGCTGGCCGAACATCGGGCCGATGCCGCCCATCTGGAACATCACCCACTGCAGCGCTTCGTAGCGGCCGGCCGCATCGGCGGGCAGGAAGCGCCCGGTCTTCTCCGCCAGGTAGAACAGGATCGCGCCCGATTCGAACAGCGCGAGCGGCTTTCCGCCGGGGCCGTCCGGGTCGATGATCGCGGGGATCTTGTTGTTCGGGTTCAGCGAGAGGAAGGCCGGCGACAGCTGGTCATTGGTTTCGAAGCTCACCAGGTGCGGCTCGTAGGGCAGGCCGAGCTCCTCCAGCAGGATCGAGACCTTCACGCCGTTGGGCGTGGGCAGCGAGTAGAGCTGCAGGCGCTCCGGGTGCTGGGCGGGCCACTTCTGCGTGATGGGAAAGGCGGAGAGGTCGATGGTCATGGTGTGCGCACGGGGCAGGAAGAAAGGAGCCGGAGGCAGCGGTGGGCGCTGCTGCTGTGTCGAATTCTGCATGGCCGCCGGTGTTTCGTCCCGGCCGGGGTTTTGCAGCCGTGGCGGTGGGCGCCGTACCATCGCGTTCACGTGTTCGCGCCTTGCCCGCAGGAGACCCCATGACCAATCCGGACCCCGACCCGAGCGCCTCGACGCGCATCGACCAGCGCATCGCCGAGCTTGCCGATTGGCGCGGCCAGACGCTGGCGCGCATGCGCCAGCTGATCCACGAGGCCGACCCCGCGGTGGTCGAGGAAATGAAATGGCGGGGCACGCCGGTGTGGTCGCACGACGGCATCCTCTGCACGGGAGAGTCCTACAAGAAGGTCGTGAAGCTCACCTTCGCCAAGGGCGCCTCGCTTGCGGACCCGGCGCAGCTGTTCAACGCCAGCCTCGACGGGAACGTGCGCCGCGCGATCGACATCGCCGAGGGCGAGCAGGTCGATGCGGCGGCGTTCAAGGCGCTGGTGGGTGAGGCGGTGGCGCTCAACAAGGCCGCCAAGGCCAGGCCGGCCAGGCCGGCCAGGAAGCAGGCCAAGGCCTGAGCGCCGGCCTCAGCCGATGCGCACGCGCAGCGTCTCCAGCCCTTCGATCCTGAGCTCGAGCGCATCGCCGGGCCCGACCGCGCCCACGCCCTCGGGCGTGCCCGAGAAGATCAGGTCGCCGGGCTGCAGCGTGAACAGCGTCGACAGCCGGGCGATGACCTCGTCCACCGACCAGATCAGTTGCGTGAGATGGCTGCTCTGGCGCATCTCGCCGTTCACGTCGAGCCGGATCAGGCCCTGCGTCAGCACGCCGATGTCGGCCCGGCGCCGGATCGGACCGATGGGGGCCGAGAAGTCGAAGGCTTTGCCGACCTCCCAGGGCCGGCCCTTCTCGCGCGCGGCGATCTGAAGGTCGCGCCGCGTCATGTCCAGGCCCACCGCGTAGCCGTAGATGTGCGAGGCCGCCTCGGCCAGCGCGATGTCGCGCCCGCCCTTGCCAATGGCGACCACCAGCTCGGCCTCGAAGTGATAGTTGCGCGTCTGCGGCGGGTAGGGAAGCGTAGCCGTGGCGCCCCGCGCCACCGGCACGACCGAGGCGTCGTCGTTCGGCTTGCAGAAAAAGAAGGGCGGCTCGCGCTCGGGGTCGAAACCCATCTCGCGGGCATGTGCGGCGTAGTTGCGGCCCACGCAGTAGACGCGGCGCACCGGGAAGAGATCGTCGCTGCCCGACACGGGCAGGCCGACGGTGGCAGGGGGTGTGAAGACGAAGGCCATGGTCCGGTTCTCGCAGTTCAATCGGCGGTGGCGCCGGAAGCCTTCACCACCTGGCCCCAAGTGGCGATGTCCTCACGCAGCAGCGCGCTCATCGCGGCGGGTGTGCCGCCTTCGGGCTCGTAGCCCATGGAGACCAGCTGCTCGCGGATGTCGGGCGAGCGGATGGCCTCGTTGACGGCGGCGTTGAGCCGCGCCACCACGGGTGCGGGCAGTCCGGCCGGGCCCATGAGCGCATACCAGGTGCGCGACTCGTAGCCGGGTACGGTCTCGCCGATGGTCGGCACCTCGGGCAGCACGGCCGAGCGCCTGGCGCTGGTCACGCCGATGGCGCGCAGCTTGCCGGCCTTGATCAGCGGCAGCACGGTGGCGATGTTCGACACCAGCACCTCGACGTCGCCCGCCACCACGGCCGCGACCGCCGGGCCGCTGCCCCGGTAGGGCACGTGGACCATGTCGATGCCGGCCTTGGTCTTGAGCAGTTCCATCGACAGGTGCGGCGTGCTGCCCGAGCCGGCCGAGCCGAAGTTGAGCTTGCCCGGGCGTGCCTTGGCCAGCGCGATCAGCTCCGCGATGTTGTTCGCCTTGACCGACGGATGCACGACCAGCGCGCTGGGCGTGTTGCTGACCAGCCCGATCATCGTGAGGTCCTTGACCGGGTCGAAGCTCAGCTTGTCGTAGAGCGTGGCGCTGATCGGCAGCGAGCTGTTGCCCAGGAGCACGGTGTAGCCGTCGGGCGCGGCCTTGGCCACGGCATCGGCGCCGATGTTGCCGTTGGCGCCGCCGCGGTTGTCCACCACGATCGGCTTGCCCAGCACCTCGGCCAGCTTGCGGCCCAGCGGACGCATCAGCACGTCGCCGCCGCCGCCCGGCGGGAAGGGCACGACCACGCGGATCGGATGTTGCGGATAGGTCTGTGCCGTGGCCACGGCGGTCGATGCCAGGGCGGCCACCATCAGGCCGGCATGCAGGACGAGGGATTTGAGCTTCATTGTTGTCTCCGGATAAAGGGTGGCGCTCAGCCGAGGCCGTGCGCCGCGAAGCCGTAGAGGCGTTCAGGGTTGTCGACCAGGATCTGCCGGCGCAGCGCCTCGGTCGGGGCCCAGACCGCGAGCTGGCTCAGCAGGTCGCCGTCGTTGGGCATGGGCTTGCCTTCCTCGAGGTTGACGTGGGGCCAGTCGCTGCCCCAGACCAGCCGGTCGGGCGCGGCGGCGACCAGCGCCTGCGCGAAGGGATCGATGTCGGTGTAGCCCGGCTGGATGCGCGAGGTGCGGTAGGGCGCCGACAGCTTGCACCAGGCCCTGCCCTGCGCCAGCAGCCGCAGCAGGGCCTGGAAGCCCGGAGCCTCGACCCCGGCCGTGACGTCGGGGCGGCCGACGTGGTCGATCACGACCTCGACCGGGAACTCGGCCAGCGTCGAGGCGATGGCCGGCAGCGTTTCCGCGTCGAGCAGGAACTGCACATGCCAGCCCAGGTGCTGCACGCGCCGCGCCAGGCGGGCCGCGCCTTCCAGCTTGATGCCGTGGCCTGACACGAGGTTGGCGCGGAAGCCGCGAACGCCGCCCGCATGCAGTGTCTCCAGTTCGGCGTCCGTCACCGACTCGGCCAAGGCGGCCACGCCGCGGAAGCGCCCCGGGTGGGCCGCCATCACGTCGAGGATCAGCGCATGGTCCGGATACACGGCCGCATGCACGAACACCGCGCGTTCGATGCCCAGCGTGGCCAGCAGGCCGAGGTAGTCGTCGACCTCGACCAACGGTGGTAGGTACCAGGTGCTGGGCGAATAGGGGTACCGGCCCACGCTGCCGTAGATGTGGCAATGGGCGTCGATGGCGCCGGCGGGCGGCACGAACGACGGGCGATGCGCCACGAGCGGCTCGGCGCATCGCTGCAGGGGGGAAGGGGTCACTTCGGTGTCTCCGATGTCAGGCATGCGGCGAAGTCTAGGCAGCGCAAGCCGTGCCAACAAGATACATTCGGCCAAGCTATTCTTGAACTGAAGGAAACAATCGCAACCATGACCCAGTCCGAGGAGATGATGCTTTTCCAGACCGTGGTGGTGCGCGGCAGCCTCTCGGCCGCGGCGCGCGAACTCAATCTCTCGCTGCCCGCGGTGAGCAAGCGGCTGACCGCCCTGGAGGGCCGCCTGGGCGTGCGGCTGATCAACCGCACCACGCGCCGCATGACGCTCACCGGCGAGGGCCAGCTCTACCTCGAGATGGCCAACCGCATCCTGCTGGACATCGCCGCGATGGAGGAGAGCGTCACGGCCTCGCGCTCCGAGCCCATGGGCCTGCTGCGCGTGAACGCCGCGCTGGGCTTCGGGCGCATGCACATCGCGCCCGCGATCTCCGACTTCATGCGCGCCTGGCCGGGCCTGCAGGTGCAGCTCGAGCTCACGCAGCACCCGCTGAACCTGGTCGAGACCGGCTACGACCTGGGCATCCGCATCGGCAACCTGCCGGATGCGCAACTCGTGGCGCGCCGCATCTACGAGAACCAGCTGATGGTCTGCGCCTCGCCCGACTACCTGGCGCGGCGTGGCACGCCGCGCACGCCCGACGACCTGCTCAAGCACGACTGCATCGTGCTGCGCGAGAACCGCGACGACCACGCGACCTGGCACCTCGCGCCCCGGACCGGCGCGCGCAAGTCGCAGAAGCAGTCGGTGAAGATCCACGGCACGCTGGCGGTCAACGACGGCCAGATCGCCGTGCAATGGGCGCTCGACGGGCACGGCATCGTGCTGCGCAGCGGCTACGACGTGGCGCCCTTCCTCGCCACCGGCCGGCTGGTGCGGCTGCTGCCGAACTACAGCTCGGGCGACTTCGACGTCTACGCCGTCTATTCGCAGCGCCGCCACACGCCGGCCAAGATCCGGGCCTTCATCGACTTCCTGGTGCGGCGCTTCGAGCCACGGGGCGGGGCCTGAGCGCCGCCATGGCCCAGTCGCGAAAGCGCGTTCTTGGCTCTACCGCGCCCGGGGCCGGCTGCCTAGAGTCGCTGCATGACCCAAGCCACCCCTCTTTCCCCCCGACCGATCGACGCCGCCCTGCGCCATGCCGAGACCGATGCCGAACTGCGCGCCTGCTGGCCCGTGATGCAGCAGCTGCGACCGCACCTGCAGGGCCCTGACGACTTCATCGCCCGCGTGCGCCGCATGCGGGCCGACGGCTACCGCCTGCTCGCCGTCTGGCAGGGCGACAGCCCGCGCGCGCTGGCCGGCTACCGGTTGCAGGAGAACCTGGTCTATGGCGGCCGTTTCCTCTACGTCGACGACCTGGTGACCGACGAAGCAGCGCGCGGCACGCAATGGGGCGCACGCCTGATCGAGGCCACCACGCGCATCGCGGACGAGGCCGGCTGCGTCCGCTTCGTGCTCGACACCGGCCTGTCGAACGCGCTGGCCCAGCGCTTCTATTTCCGCCAGGGCCTGCTGACCGAGGCGATCCGCTTCGGCCGCACGCTGGGCACGGCCGGAGCCGCGGCATGAAGAAGATCCTGCACATCGTCTGCAGCCCGCGCGCCGAGGGCTCGCACAGCACGCGTTTCTCTTCGCGGATCGTCGAGCGCCTGATGGCGAGCCACCCCGAGGCCGAGGTGCTCGTGCGCGACCTCGCCAGCGTGCCGCTGCCGCAGGTCGACAGCGACTACGCCTACACCCTCGCCGGTGCCCGGCCCGACGTGGCGGCGCCGGGCTCGCTGGCGCGCTCCGACCACCTGATCGCCGAGCTCGAACAGGCCGACGCCATCGTGATCGGCACGCCGATGCACAACTACACCGTGCCGTCCTCGCTCAAGGCCTGGATCGACCACGTGCTGCGCATCGGCCGCACCTTCGTGCCCACGCCCGAGGGCAAGCAGGGGCTGCTGCCCGACCGGCCGGTGTACGTGGCCGTCGCGTCCGGCGGCCTCTACCTGGGCGAACATGCGCGCCAGCCGGACTTCCTCACGCCCTACCTCAAGGCGGCGCTGGCCACCATCGGGCTGCGCAGCCTGCACTTCTTCGCGCTGCAGGGGATGGTGCGAGGGGAGGCGGCGGTGGCGGAGGAGTGGCGCGGGGCGATGGCGCTGTTGGATGGGCGCCTGCCGCTGACCGGGATGGCGCTGGCCGAATGAATGACTCAGGCCGTCAGCCTGACGTGCCGAGTTCGTCGAGAAGCGCGTTGGTTTCTGTCAGCAACAACGGCAATGAGGTCTGCACCACCGTCCAGACCGTGCTGATGTTGATGCGCGCGTAGCCGTGGATGAGCTGATTGCGAAATGCCACGATCCTCGGCAGGTCGGAAACGCGAGCAGCCAGAAGTGCATCCAGCTTTGCCAACTGAGACAACGCTTCGCCGATCACCTCGAATTTGCGCTCGACGGCAGCCTGCGCCATCGGGTTGCTCGCATAAGCGTTGGCGTCCATGTCGGCAGTGAACGCTTGGATCTGCTTGGCCGCTGCCTGCACATCCCAGAGAAATGCGCGTGGATCACGCTGCATAGACAGACTCGCGGCTGCGGTTGATGCTGGCCAGCACGAAGGGATTGCGGATGGCCCCGGGCTCGACCAGGTCCACGCCGCGTCCCAGCAGCTTCTCCAGGTCTGTCTTGGCGCCGAAGAAGGTGTCGAGATCGACGACGGTGTCCGGCGCGAACTCCACCAGGAAGTCCGCATCGCTGTGGTCCGCATCGAAGTCCTCGGCCCGCGCCGCGGAACCGAACACGTCGAGTCGACGGATTCGATAGCGTTGGCAGATGGCGGAGATGCCGGCGCGGTGTCTGGCGATGGCGGGGTGCATGGCGCAAGTTTAGTGCGCCAGGCCTGGCATCGGTGACACGGCCGCAAGGCACGCCTCACCGCACGCCATTCACTTCCCCCAGCCGTCCCGCATCCCTGCCGCGCGGTTGAACACGCGCGCGCCGCTGGCGCTGGCCTTCGAATCGACCACGAAGTAGCCGTGGCGCTCGAACTGGAAGCCCGCGCCGCCGGCCTCGGCGCCCGCGAGGGAAGGCTCGACGAAGGCCGTGATCGTGCTCAGGCTGTTCTTGTTGAGCTCTTCCAGCAGCTCGCCGCTGCCCGGCTTCTCGGCCGCGAACAGGCGTTCGTAGAGGCGCACCTCGGCCGGCAGTGCATCGGCGACCGCGACCCAGGTGATGTTGCCCTTGACCTTGACCGCGTCGGCGCCGGGCGTGCCGCTCTTGGTGTCGGGCACCAGCGTGGCCTGGATCTCGAGCAGCTGGCCGTCGGCGTCGCGCGTGGCGCCGGTGCATTCGATGGTGTGGCCGTACTTCAGGCGCACCTTGTTGCCCGGGAACAGGCGGAAGAAGCCCTTGGGCTGCACGTCTTCGTAGTCGGTGCGCTCGACCCAGACCTCGCGGCCGATCTTGAACTGGCGCAGGCCGGCGTCGGCGTCGCGCGGGTTCAGGGGCGCGGTGCAGTCGTCGAGCACTTCGTCGCCGCCCATGAGCTCGCCCCAGTTGGTGATCACCAGCTTGACCGGGTCCAGCACGGCCATGGCGCGCGGGGCGATCGGGTCCAGCGTGTCGCGCAGCGCGGCCTCGAGGCTCGCGTAATCGATCCAGCCGCCGGACTTGGTCACGCCGCTGCGTTCGCAGAAGAGCTTCAGGGCTTCGGGCGTGTAGCCGCGGCGGCGCAGGCCGGCCAGGGTGGGCATGCGCGGGTCGTCCCAGCCGTCGACGTGGCCTTCCTCGACCAGCTGGCGCAGCTTGCGCTTGCTGGTGATCACGTGGGTCACGTTGAGGCGCGCGAACTCGTACTGGCGCGGGTGCGGGCTGGCGATCAGCTTGCCTTCGGCCAGGCGGTCGAGCAGCCAGTCGTAGAAGGGGCGCTGGTCCTCGAACTCCAGCGTGCAGATCGAATGGGTGATCTGCTCGAGCGCGTCCTCGATCGGGTGGGCGAAGGTGTACATCGGGTAGATGCACCAGGTGTCGCCGGTGTTGTGGTGGGTGGCCCGGCGGATGCGGTAGAGCGCCGGGTCGCGCATGTTGATGTTGGGGCTCGCCATGTCGATCTTGGCGCGCAGCACCGCGGCGCCGTCCTCGAGCTGGCCGTCGCGCATGGCGCGGAAGCGCGCCAGGTTCTCGGCCGGCGTGCGGCTGCGGAAGGGGCTGTCGGTGCCGGGCGTGACGAAGTCGCCGCGGTTGACGCGCATCTCCTCGGGCGTCTGCTCGTCCACATAGGCCAGGCCGGCCTCGACCAGGTACTCGGCCGCGCGGTACATGAAGTCGAAGTAGTTGCTGGCGAAGTACTCGTGCGGCTGCAGGGTGCCCGGCGCGCTGGGGCGGTCGGCCAGGTAGGTCTCGTAGCCCAGCCACTGCACGGCCTCGCGGATCGAGTCGACGTATTCCTGCTCTTCCTTCTCGGGGTTGGTGTCGTCGAAGCGCAGGTGGCACACGCCGCCGTATTCCTTGGCCATCTCGAAGTTCAGCCAGATGCTCTTGGCGTGGCCGATGTGCAGGTAGCCGTTGGGTTCGGGCGGGAAGCGCATGCGGACCTGGGCCGGGTCGGCCATGCCCTGGGCGTGGTGGGCGGCGTCGCCGGGCGAGCCGCCCCATTGGCGCTGGGCATAGGTCTTCTGCTCGAGATCGTTTTCGATGACGTGGCGCAGGAAATTGCTGGGGGCCGCGGGCGTTTTGTTGCCGCTTTTGTCTACAGGGGAGGTCATGGGATCATTCTAGGCGGCGGGTCCGGGCGTTACCTTTGGCAACGAACTTCACGATGCCGAGTGAACCTGATTAACGCCTGACGCGTTCAATACAGGCATGGGCGGTTGTCGCCCCCGGTCGATTCCCCGGCATCCCGCCGCCGACCGCCCCGTTTTCACAGGAGTCCCGTCATGAGCCTCACACGTTCTACCTTCTTCAAGTGGGCCGCCGCCGGTGCGGTGGCCGCCGCCGCGCTGTTCGGCGCCTCGGCCGCCAGCGCCCGTGGCGACGTCAGCTGGTCCATCGGCATCAACACGCCCGGCGTGGTCTTCGGCGCCCCCGCGCCCACCTACTACGCCCCGCCGCCGACCTACTATGCGCCGCCGCCGACCTATTACGCACCGCCGCCGGTGTATTACCGTCCTGCGCCGGTCTATTACGCACCGCCGCCGGTCTATTACCGTCCCGCGCCCAATTACTACCGGGGCGGCGGCTACTACCGCCACGACCACGGTCGTCGCGACTGGCGCTGAGTCGCCAGCACCCGGGCGCGCCTGAACGCGTCCGCCAGCAGCCGGCCTCGCGAGGCCGGCTTTTTCTTGGGCGCTACATCGCGCGGAACAGGTGGGCGTAGAGCCGGCTCACCGGGATGGTCTCGCTGCGGTCGCGCAACGTGAGCGAGAGCTTGCCGGCGTCGTCGCGGTGCACGGAGGCGATCGCGTCGGTGCGCACGGCCACCGCGCGGTGCACCTGCCGGAAGGTGTTGGCGTCGAGTTGCGGCAGCAGCTGCTTGAGGGGGGTGCGGATCAGGTATTCGCGCGTCGCGGTGAGCACGCGCACGTACTTGTCGGCGGCCTCGAAGTACTGGACCTCGTCGATCGGCACCATGTGCACGGTCGCGCCCGAGGAGCCGGCCTCGCTGGCCGTGATGAACTTGAGCGGCGTGCCGGCCGGGTCGCCGGCCGCGTTGAGCAGCCGGCGCCACTGGGCCAGGGTGCTGGCCAGCACGTCTTCGCCGGGCACGGCGGTCGAGCGGCGCAGCGCCATGGCTTCCTTGAGGCGGGCCACGGTACGCTGGAGCCGTTCGGGCTGCACCGGCTTGAGGATGTAGTCGATGGCCTGGGCGTCGAAGGCGCGGGTCGCGTACTCGTCGTAGGCGGTGACGAACACCAGCTGGGGCAGCGGCGCCTCGTCGGTCGGCCAGTTGTCGGCCAGTTCGGCGGCGGCGGCCAGCCCGTCGAGGCCGGGCATGCGGATGTCCAGGAACAGGATCTGCGGCAGCAGGCGCAGGGCCTCGCGCACCGCGCTGAGGCCGTCGCCGACGCTGGCGACCACCTGCAGCTCGGGCCAGGCCAGCGCGAGCTCTGCGCGCAGGGCTTGGGCGAGCAGGGGCTCGTCTTCGGCGATCAGGGCGGTGGGATTCATGGGCGTGAGGGGAACGAGATGCTCGCGCAGGTGCCGCCCCCGCGCAAGGGGTGCAGCTGCAGGACGCCGTCGTCTCCATGCAGGGTCGCCAGCCTCTCCCTGACCTGCGCCAGGCCGAAGCCGCCGCCTTCCGACGGCGCGGCACCGGCGGGGGCCTGGCCCTGGCCGGTGTCGCACACCTCCAGCCGCAGCCGTTCGCCCTCGCGCCGCGCGCGCACCGTGATCTCGCCGCCCTCGACCTGCGGTTCCAGGCCGTGCCGGATGGCGTTCTCCACCAGCGGCTGCAGCAGCAGCGGCGGCACGGGCACCTCGCGCAGTTCGGCCGGCAGGTCCAGCGTGTAGCGCAGCCGCGGGCCCATGCGCACGGCCATCAGCTCGAGGTAGTCGCCCAGCCGGTCGAACTCGGCCGCCAGCGGGTGCGACAGCGCGCGCGAGCCCGACAGGGTCACGCGCAGGTAGCTGTTGAGCCGGTCGAGCATGGTCACGGCGCGCGGCGGGTCGAGCGTGATCAGCACCCGCAGGTTGGCCAGGGTGTTGAACAGCATGTGCGGCTCGAGCTGCGTTTCGAGCAGCTTGAGCCGGGCCTCGGTGGCGGCGCGCTGGGCCAGTTCGATCTGGCTCTGCAGGTGCTTGCTCTTGCCCAGGCTGTAGAAATAGAAGCACATGCCGACGGTGGCGGTGAGCGTGATGACGATCGCGGTGGCCAGCTTGTGGCCGGCGAAGTCCAGGAAGTCGAAGGCCGGCGCGCCGATCCAGGCGTCGCCGATGAGGTTGCCGCCCAGGAAGCCCAGGGTCACGCCGACCGCCACCACCAGGTAGCCCCTGAAACCGAAGGGCCAGCGGATCTCGCGGCCGCGGGTCAGCAGCAGCCGGCAGCCGTCGATGAACAACCAGCTGATGGTGCCTATCGACAGCGAATAGACCAGGTGGTTGGCCCAGCCGCCGCCCTTGGTGACGGTCAGCGCGATGGCGATCAGGCAGCAGAAGACGGCGGTGACCAGGCCGTGCCGCAGCATGTCCCGCAGGTCTTCGGCAAGGCGCCGGGACGGCGGGGTGGTGCTCGGCGCGGCCAGGCTCATCCGCGATCCCCGGCGCGCAGCGCGCGGCGTTCGCGTTCCAGCAGCCGGTCGTAGAGGCCGCCGCCAGGCGCGAGCAGCCAGACCACCGCGCCATGGACCAGCAGGCCCAGGCCCCAGCCCATGAGCGGATAGACCGCCCAGCTGTGGCCGTTGGCGGCCGACAGCGTGACCAGGCCCAGGTTGACCAGCACGTAGACGAAGGCGTGGATGTACCAGCCCATCTTGGCGCCGGCGCGGCGGCGGGCGGCGCGCTCGAGGTCGGGACGGGCGGGATTCGAAGCGGGGTAAGCCATGGCGATGCTCCTCAGCATAAGGGGTGGGGAATGGAGGGCGGGGTCAGCTGCGTTCGATGCCCAGTCCGGTCTCGAGCGGTGCGTCAGCGGGCAGGGTCTCCTGCGGGCGGGCGGCGCGTTGCCGCAGTTCTTCCGTGGTCTCGCCCGGTCCGTCGGGCCGCCAGCCCGGCGGCTTGACCAGGTAGCCCACGAAGGCGCGCGCCGAGCGTGCCGAGGCCAGGTCGCGCCACAGCGCGCGCCATTGCGAGAACTCGATCTCCAGCAGGTTGTGCGAGGTGATCGGCCGCACCAGGCCGTAGCGGCAGGGCAGGTCGGCGCGCTCGGGGATGTAGGTGCCGAACAGGCGGTCGAACACGATCAGCACGCCGCCGTAGTTGCCGTCCAGGTATTCGAGGTTCGAGGCATGGTGCACGCGGTGCGCCGAGGCCGTGTTGAACACCCATTCGAGCGGCCCGAGGCGCGGGATCCAGGTGGCGTGGATCCAGAACTGGTAGAGCAGGTTCAGCGTGAACATCAGCAGCACCACGCGCGGCGGCATGCCCAGCAGCGGTGCCAGCATGAAGAAGGCCAGCGTGCCGGTGAGCTTGCCGGTCCAGCCGAAGCGGTAGGCGGCCGACAGGTTGAGCTGGTTGGGCGAATGGTGGATGGCATGGGTGCACCAGAACCAGCGCACCCGGTGCGCCGACCGGTGGTACCAGTAGTAGCAGAACTCCTGGCCGATGAAGCAGGCGGCCCAGCCGGTCCAGTGGTCCATCGGCAGCGTGAGCAGGCGGTGGGCGTAGAACCAGTCCATGGCGCCGGTCCAGAAGGCCAGCGGCAGCAGCCAGCGCAGCGGGTATTCGCGCACCAGGAAGTCGACCACCGAGATGGCGGACGCCTTCC
>Ga0182008_10000562_pt1 | contig 27457 bp, 23 predicted proteins | sample Sormic07211129_1_FD_120482 | JGI IMG/M metagenome (GOLD analysis project Ga0182008, IMG submission 120482) | Rhizosphere microbial communities from Sorghum bicolor, Mead, Nebraska, USA - 072115-129_1 metaG | ecosystem: Host-associated > Plants > Roots > Rhizosphere | place: USA: Nebraska...
AGAGTTGCCAATTATATCGAAGAAACTATTGTCCATGGTCGAAAATTGGATAATAATCGTTTATATACGCATGTAACTTGGAAAGCAGAAAAGGATATCTCGTACTCTAGTCAGGATTTGGTTGGTTTTTCAGAATATACGCTTTGATAGATTTAACCGAGTTGGTCATATGTGAATTTACCGTTGGCATGGAAATACTCATGAGCTGAGCCACTTCTTTATGACTTTTTCCTTCGATCTTACAAAGCTGGAATACCTGTTTGCATTGGGGAGTCAGCTGATTGATTGCTCTCTGAAAGATTTCTACGGCCTCTTTATTTTCCAGCAACTCTTGTCCATCCAGATAGTGATCTGCCGCGTTTAGTAGTAGTTTCTGGATCAGGGCCTGATCGTGGTTGATTTTTCTGAAGTAATTGTAAACAAGGTTATTTGCGATAGTGAAGATATAGGACTGGAATGATTTTACGGTACCTATAGTTTCCCGGTTCTGCCAGAGTTTGATAAAAAGTTCCTGGATGATCTCCCTGGCATCGTCTTCGCTTTTGATCATGTTAACTACGCGTAAAAAGAGTGGCCTGCTGTAGACTTTGTACAGGGCATTAAAGGAAGGTTCGTCTCCCTGGCTTAACTGGGCTAAGCAAGAAGTGGACATTATTTTTTTGTACGTTTCCACTTACGCACTTTCATCTACTGTAATGCCTGTGGTGCAGCGGGCAAAAGTTCCAGTGATTATTTTAAACTTATCGCCTGAGGCAAATATTGATTATGAAGCCTTTAATGGTATGACTGACCGTAGTGCCATGACGGGTGAATGGCTTGCCTATTGCTCGGCATGCCCTGCTCCGGAAATTGCCAATGTGTTTAATAGAACCGGTATAAAATTTCATCAGGTAACCGGTATGTTGTATGATGATGAGGAATGTTGGAATGAAATAGCAGCTTGGGTGCAGGCTGCGCAGGTGGCCCATACTATGGCCTATAACAGGCTTGGCTGTATGGGGCATTATTACAGTGGCATGCTTGATATTTATACCGACTTGACAAAGCAATATGCCTGCTTTGGAGGGCATATAGAATTGATAGAAGTGGAAGAGTTGGTATCGTTGCGCAATGAGGTAACAACAAATGAAGTAGAAGAACGTGTGCAATTATTTAAAGAAGTATTTGATGTTCAACCCGATTGCATAGAAGCAGAACTGCAACGTGCAGCCAAAACATCTGTGGCGCTCGATAGACTGGTGGCCCAATACAAATTGGGCTCTATGGCTTATTACTACAAAGGCTCCGGTAATGCCGATAATGAAAATGCAATCAGCTCCATTATTTTGGGCAATTCATTGCTTACAGCTAATGGCGTGCCAGTGGCGGGCGAGTATGAAATAAAAAATGCGCAAGCGATGAAGATAATGGATAGCTTTGGGGTTGGCGGTTCGTTTACTGAATACTACGCCATGGATTTTAAAGATGATGTAGTGCTGATGGGGCACGATTGACCGGGGCATATTGCCATTGCTGAAGGCAAAACAAAAGTACGGCCACTTGGTGTGTATCATGGCAAAGTTGGCAGTGGTTTATCGGTCGAGATGAGTGTAAAACATGGCCCCGTTACTTTGCTATCAGTAGTAGAAACAAAAGATGGCGGCTTAATGTTGTTGGTCACCGAAGGCCAATCTGTAGCCGGGCCTATACTGCAAATAGGCAATACCAACAGTCGCTACAAATTTTCGATAGGAGCCAGAAATTTTGTAAACCAATGGAACAGCCACGGCCCCGCGCACCACTGCGCAGTAGGTGTAGGGCATATCGCAGATAAGATTGAAAAGCTGGGTTTACTTTTGTCAATAAAAGTAAATAAAGTTTGTTGATTTGGTCATGCATATAGCATGGTTAAAGGAGAGGTTTCGAGCATTTAAACTGGCATCGTGTGTCGTTCCAAAATGCTCAATCAAATTGTTTTATTCAGGTCATTAAATCTGATTTAAATAAGAGCTTAATGATTGATCCATTTGCAGCCCTAGTTTTTTTCTGATCCTGTACCGACTTACTTCTGCACCACGGACAGTGATATTCAGCAATTGTGCTATTTCCTTTGTTGTCAAATTTAGCTTAATGTAAGTACACACTTTTAATTCTGATTTAGTAAGCTGTGGGTATTGCTTTTTCAGTTTATTCAGGAAGTCGTCGGTCAAATCATCAAAGTGAACTGCAAATGATTCCCAGTTGGTGTTTATCCGCTCCGTGTCCTTGATTAGTTCAGTTATACTTTTAATATCACTATTGATATTGGTTTGGCTGTTAAGACGGATCACTTTCTCTTTTATTTTGGTTATTGTATCGGCCTTTTCCATCAAATGCATACTGGTATTGGCCAGTTCTGTTTTCTTAAGAAGAACTTCTTGAGCTAATTTTTCATTCTGCAGTTTGATGATTTCTTTTTCATTTTTTTCCAACTCCAGATGGTGGATATACTTCAATCTTTGCTGTTGTGACAAGAATCGGTTTGTTTGGTATTTGTGGATCATGAACACCAGTCCGGCGAAAACCGAAATGTAACAAAATATCGCCCAGGGGGTTTTATACCAGGGGGCATTTATGATGAAGGTGTAGGACACGACTGCGGATTCTTTATACTGGTTGTCACGTGCCTTTACCTTAAAAGTGTATTCTCCGTTTGACAGGTTAGTATAATCTTTTTCCGTTTTATTGGTCCATGCAGACCAGCCATTGTCATAACCCTCCAGTTGGTAGCTATATTCAATATTCCTCTGGAATTCATATTCAGGCGAGCTATATTCAAAATGAAAAGCATCGTATGAAGCTGGCAAATGCTGTGTTTTTTTTTCTATGCCGGCTTTCATGTCTTCGCCACGGTTATCATTATAACCGCCAAAAATTGTGCTGTCGGTTTTGCCTGTGACCTTTACGGCTCCTAACCGAACCGTTATGTTCGGTTTTACCGATAGGTATTTTTGATAGTTGAGATGAATTAATCCTTTTTCTGAACCAATAAAGACATTTTCTTTATTATAAGCATAGATACTTTCAAATTTTGGCAAGAGTTGACCTGTCAATTCAGGCAGATAAGTAATAGCAGGGGTATCAATAGACTCGGTTGAAGAGAAATGAACAACCCCTGTGCCTTTTTCGTTACAGAACCATATATTCCCTTCTTTGTCTTCGGTCAGATACAATACTTTCATTTTCCCGAAAACTGTGGAAAGAAATCTGGACGGGAAAAATTTGTTCGTTTGAGGATTAAACCCGTAAAGTCCCTTGGCAGTGGCAAAGACGATCTGGTTTTTTATTTTGAAAACAAAATTATTTAAGGTAGAAGGTAAACCGTCATTAGCGGTGAATAGACGAGATGTGTATTTTTTTCGGTCTTGCGACAAGGTTAAGCGATAGATGCCGCGATAGGGATGAGAAGCCCAAATATCTCCGTTTGGGTCTAGTGCCATAAAACGATAAGAATCACGACTGCCTTCCATATTGCCTTGGTCTTTAAAGCCATTATCATCATACCGAAGCCATTTTAAGCCATTATAAGTGCCCACAATGATATCTTTAGCCGGATAAACTGAAGACGTTGGCAAGAAATACCAGCTGCCAGTACCTCCGGAAAGCAGCTGAGCTTCGTTTCCCTTTATTTCGTAGCTTCCGTTGTCATTACCAAGCAATAATCGTCCATTTACTTCGTTGAGATTCCACGCCTCCCGGTTCCCTGTATTTTTTACAAGGGAAAAATCATCTTTGGTAATGCTTATCTCATTATTGTTATTAAACCTCAAGGGGGCACTATACAGCCCATTGGAAGTTGCAGCATATAGTTTGTTATTGAACACCCGGGTAGAGTAACCGGGTAGGTTATTGGTTTTACCGATCTGGAGGTATCTGATGGCAGAGTTGTAGTTGATATAGCTGATCCCACTATTCAACCCAGCCCATAAATTTTTATTGGCGTCCATAAAAACACTTAACACATTGTTATTTTGAAGCCCCTGGTCATCAGAAAAACTTTGCCATACATTCTTTTTTAGATTGACAACATTGCAGCCAGCCGCGTCTGTGGCAATAATAAACTCAGCATCGTTTATTTTAGCGGCATAGTTAATGTAGAAATGACTTTGCATTCCACTTTTCAGCGGTGTTATTAAGCCATTTTGCAATAAAAAAAAACCATTTGTTCTGGTGACAATAAAAATGCTGTCCTTACTCATGGGAAACATATTGGCAATAAGCATCCCAGCTATTTTTTTGCCGTCCTTAATTGGAGTCCATTGATTGTTAATTAATTGCATTAATCCTGTGGCCTTGTCTGAGGCATAAATACTTTTACCGGCACGTCCCATGAAAAGCCATTTTGAGTTGGAGAGGTGTGTATGGATGGAGTTTGCTGCATATTCAAAGATGCGATCATCTGCCTGGAAGAAAATCCGGTTGCCAGTAATGGCAATATGCCATATATCTGCAAACTTTCTATGTTGTTCCGGAATTTTATCTTTTATGGAGGTGTAGGTCAGGGCACCATTAGGTCCGGAAGAAAAATAACCTATTTCGTCCTGGCCGCCAACATAAATTTTCCCGTCACTCCCTATCGCAAGAGACCATATAACAGTCTTATTGGGTAAAGGGTGTAATTTCCAATGACTACCATCGAAAGTAAGTAGTCCATCATTATTAGCAAAATACATTACTTTCTGTTTATCCTGTCCTATGTCCCAGTTTTGACTGCCTCCGTGATAATCAAATTTGGTGTAGTTGACAACAGCTGGAATGCCTGTTCCATTTTGCGCATAAGCATAATGGACTATTGAAACCATTCCAAAGAAAAACAGGATATTAAATAGAATCTTATTCATATTTCAATCTCAATAGGCTTATGTAGTAATATTATAGTAGTGTTTTAACTTTTAAAGCAGGTAATTACAGTAATAAGACGTACTATTGATGGGGTGTTTTCTTAAAATTTTCTTACGGTCCCATCTATATTTGCTTCTCCACGATCTCCTTTGTGGAAAAAACCAAAACCAAATATAACGTATGAAAAAGATGTTTACTAAAATTTTTATCCTCTTCGTGCTTTCCTTTATCTTCCATTTTACAACAAACGCTCAAAACAAAATTGTAAAAGGCATTGTAAAAGATGAAAAAAATGCACCTGTAACCGGAGCATCGTTAAGTATAAAGGGTTCAACTATTGGAACCAAAACAAACGATGCCGGGGAATTTACACTCTCCATTCCTTTCGGCTCAGATTCTGTTACTGTGTCTGCAGTAGGCTTTGTTAATCAGATAATTGCCATTTCTGGAAGTGTTTTGAATATTCGGCTGGAGTCTTCCCAAACCGGGTTGAATGAAGTAGTGGTTGTAGGCTACGGTACACAAAAGAAGGGGGACCTTACAGCCCCGGTAACTACTGTCAACACAGATAATATGCTTAAGCGGACCACAGCTACTCCTATGGAAGCACTGCAGGGAAGTGTTCCGGGGGTGCAGGTTGTCACCAGCGGTGCTCCTGGCAGTTCTCCGAATGTTCGTATAAGGGGGGTGGGGTCATTTAATAATGACAATCCATTATATGTGGTAGACGGAATGTTTGTAAATGATATTAGTTTTCTTAACCCAAATGATATTGCAGATATGTCAATCCTGAAAGATGCATCCGGGGCAGCCATCTATGGTGTGCGTGCAGCAAATGGGGTGGTGTTAATCACCACAAAAAAGGGAAAGCTAAACATGAGAACCCGTGTGACCTACAATGGATACGTAGGGTTCCAGAAGCCAACGCATGTCCTTAAAATGGCAAATGGTCAGCAATATACAGCATTTTCCTTGCAAAGAGCATCGGTTGCAGATACTGGTACCGTTTTACTCTCTTCTCAAAGATACGGGGGTAGCGGACTTAATCCCACTACTAGTACGGATTGGTATGATGCTATATTAAGAAAAAATGCGGCGATAACGAACAACGGGATTGACATTCAGGGAGGAAGTGATAAAATTACCTACACTATAGGCCTGAACCATACTTATCAAAATGGTATATTGAATGCCCTCAATAATTTTAAAAGATACAATGGACGCGTGCAAATGGAAGCCAGGGCATTTGACTGGCTGAAAGTTGGTTTTTCAGCCATTTTTAACAATTCTGTTACTTTCAGTCCTAATAGTACCGCATTTCTGGATGCTTATACCGCTTCCCCATTGTTCCCCGTGTATGATGAAGGTAATGTAAATGCTTTCCCGGTAAAGTTTACCGCTGCCTCAGTGATTGGAAGATCTGATGATAAAAATCCGATGGCTACTGCCTATTACAATTATAACAGGTCGAAGGCTTTTCAGGTATTACCAACATTATATGCTGAAGCTGGTTTTTGGGGTAATAAGCTTACTTTCAGGACTCAGTTAAGCCAAATCTATGGCTCACTGCTTGGAACTAAGTATAGTCCTCTAATGAATCTGGGCCCGAGTGATGGATCCACTGTATCTCATCTTACTTCCATCCAGGAACGAACCACAAATTATATACTGGACAATTTGCTTACCTATAAGGATGGTAAAGGTGCCCACCATTGGAGTGTACTTTTGGGGCAATCAACCAGGGAAGAACGGTGGCGACAGACACGGACTGAAGCCGATAATGTGCCAAATGTGGAGGAATCCTGGTACACCGGACAAGGAACCCCGAATGCAGCTTATTATGGGGAAGACGGTACCCGAAATGCCGGTATCTCTTATTTTACGAGGGGAACTTATGACTTTGATAATAAATACCTGCTAACTGCGACATTTCGAGCAGACGGAAGTTCAAAATATCAGACCAAATGGGGGTATTTTCCTTCTGTAGGTCTTGGATGGGTGCTTAGTAAAGAGTCATTTATGGAAAAGCAAAAAATATTTGATTTTTTAAAACTCAGGGGCAGCTGGGGACAGCTAGGGAATGATGGTGTAAATGCCAATGCGGGATATGCGGTTGTAAATACAGGAAACAGTGCTTCTGGGGTTTTTGGAAGTGGTTCTGGAGCAAGCGGACAGTATGTACCCGGGTATTCTGTCAACCGGTTTTATACAGATATCTCCTGGGAAGTGGTGACAGAATGGGATGGAGGTGTTGATTTCGAAATGCTGAAGGGGAAATTAAAAGGTTCTGTTGATTATTACAGTAGGAAGACTACTAAGGCCGCGTTTTACCGTCCCTTCCCATTTACATATACAACCATCTATGGTAACTGGGCAGATATGGTGAACAAAGGCTGGGATGTATCATTAAACTGGAACGGCAAAGTTGGGAAGGTGGGGTATCAAATAGGTGCTAATATGTCAACTTTAAAAAATAAGGTGACCAATTTGGGGACCCTTCCTAGTTCGACCAGTGGTTTTCCGGAGTGGACCGCAGAATTTCCTAACCGTATAGTGGTCGGAGAACCGATCAATTATTTTTATGGTTATGAATTTACTGGAATTTATCAAACCAAGCAAGAGATCAATAACGACCCAGTTGCCGTTCATTACAACCAAACAGCCGCATCGCCTATTGTTCCAGGATTTCCAAAGTATAAGGACGAGAATGGCGACGGTATTCTGGATGATAAAGACCGCATCAACATGGGAAGTTATTTGCCGAAAGTAACCTATGGTTTCAATTTTGGGCTTACTTACAAGAAGTTTGACTTCAGTGCATCATTTCAGGGCGTATCTGGAAATAAGATCTTCAATCTTAACCGCGGTAGGCTTTATAAAGCTTCTACTTCCCTTAATCTGGATGAAAAATTTGCGAGTAATCTATGGACTGGGCCGGGGTCGACAAATGCTTATCCTTCTGCTTATGCTTTAGGACAGGGGTGGTTTAAAGTAAGTAACTCCTTCTTTGTAGAAAGTGGCGCTTATTTGCGTGTGCAGAACATTCAGTTGGGATATACCTTTAATGTAGGTAAAGGGTTTACGATGCGTGTCTTTGCAACAGCAGACCGTCCGTTTATGTTTACTAAGTATAATGGATTTACCCCTGAAGTGGGTACCAATACTTCTGGAAGCTATGCAGTTTCGGGTTATGACGCCAATGTTTATCCGGTATCTTCTACATACAGTTTAGGTGTCAGAGCTACGTTTTAGGAACCCCTTCTTGTAGTGAATACAAATACGTTTCAGATTATAACATTTGTTATAGAAAATAAAAAAAAGAAAATATGAAAAGCTATATATCAATTTTGCTCTTAATAGTATTTTTATCCTCCGGTTGCTCCAAGTTTTTGGACAGTCCATTAGAAAATAAAGCGCAAGCAACTACCATTGACTACACCAATTTATCATTGATGTACCAGCCTGTGTCTGGCGTGTATAGAACTGCTGCCAGCGGGACCTTTGCGAAATGGATAACTGTTGCCATTCGGTCTGAACGCAGTGACGATATCGCGCCAGGAAATGACGATGCCGGACAAGTTGCAATCCATAACTTTCAAAATGATGTGACCGTAAAAAGTTACTGGGGCATAAATGACATGTGGATTGGGATGTATGGAGTCGTATTGGGTGCAAACAGTGCACTCGCTGAACTGGATAAATTTGGAAAGAACATTCCCGCCAACAATGTAGAAAAGAATAAGCTATTGGCGGAATATCAAGCGGAAGTGCGTTTTTTTCGGGCGCTTTCCCACTTTTGGCTTTGCAGGACATTTGGTGCTGTGCCTATTCTTGGCATAGAAAGTAATGACCCCACCACCCTTGGAGCTGCTACAAAAAGTAGCATTGAAGACGTGAAAAAACATGTCATTTCCGAAATGGATTTCTGTATCGCCAATCTGGAAGATGACCGGCCAAATGCTGCAACGCATTTCGGAGCCGTTACCAAGTATACAGCATTGATGTTAAAGGCCAAAGTTGCAATGGATTTGGCTGGTAATAATAATAGCAGCCCATACTGGGATGTTGTACTGGATTGTACCAACCAGATAGTTAACAGTGGTAGATTCTCTCTGTTCAACGACTATTATCAACTGTTTAAAAAGCCAGGTAAGTTATGTGACGAGTCTATCCTGGAACTGCAATATTCTGATTTTGACAAGTCTACTGGCGATATTGTCATATCCGGAGCGCCTGGTGAAGAATGGGGAAACTTCTTTTTCTTCCAGGGGCCCGAAAATACATATAGCCCGGTAATAACCGGCCCAGGATGGATGGTGCCAACACAAAAAGCGGTTGATTTTTTGAAATCGCGTAATGATAGTATTCGTTTAAAAACGACTATTCAGTATTGTGGAATTGATGGCGACCCTGCTACATTTTATGTTACACCGGATGGAGATAAAATCTCTGGTAATGCATCCAGGAAAAAATACTTCAATGGAAAAGCATATTACCCTACTTCACAAATGACCGATGGTAGAGTAGATTATTATGGGGCAAATAATAACATCCGGATTATGCGTTATGCAGAGGTTTTATTAATGAATGCTGAAGCGAAGATCCGTAAAGGACAAAATGCTGATGTACAGGTAAACCTTGTTAGAAACCGAGTAAAACTGAGTTCGATTTCTAATGTCACTTTACAACAATTATTGGATGAGCGTCATGCTGAACTAATATGCGAATGGTGGGGAGAAAGATTTAATGATCTGTTAAGAACAGATCAGGCGGCAACTACCCTTACCGGATTTGTAAAAGGTCGTAGCGAGTATATTCCAGTTCCCCAAGCCCAGGAAGACGTAAATCCCAGACTTAAATAAATTGATTATTCATCCTTTTTATTGTATTGGAATTTTATGAAAAGTAATATATATGCTCTTTTTTTAATGATGGTAAATTGTTGTTGCGTACATACTGTGCAAGCGCAGTCCGTTACTCGTCATAAGAAATGGAAACTGACCTGGTTTGACGAGTTTAATGGTAAATCGCTGGACAGTACAAAATGGGGCTATGAGACCGGTAGGTCTGGCTGGGGAAATAACGAACTGCAGCTTTACACAGCTGGTGATACCAGCAATGTGAAAGTGGAAAATGGCTTACTGCACATTACGGCCAGGAATTCGGGGAACGGGGATAATAAATACACCTCGGCAAGATTGGTAACCCGTAACAAAGGCGACTGGAAATATGGGAAACTGGAAGTAAAAGCAAAACTTCCCAAAGGTCGGGGACTTTGGCCGGCCATATGGCTATTGCCTACGGACAATAACTATGGGGGATGGCCGGAAAGTGGTGAGATTGATGTGATGGAACATGTCGGTTACATGAGGGACAGCATCTTTGGGAGTTTGCATAGCAAATCTTATAATCATATAATAGGAACACAGAAGACTAAAGGGGTCTATGTTGAACACCCTTATGACAAATTTCATGTCTATGCTATGGAGTGGACTGCTGATCATATCATCTTCCTGCTGGATGGAAGGGTATATTACCAGATTGCTAATGAACACAAAGGCCATGAAGGCTGGCCCTTTGATAAACGCTTTTATTTATTGCTGAATCTGGCGGTTGGTGGTAACTGGGGCGGAAAGGAAGGTGTGGATGAAACGGTGTTCCCGGCAGCCCTGCAGATAGATTATGTAAGGATGTATAAATGGATTTAATAAAAGGCCATGTATTAGAACGTATTATGAACGATGAGATTTAGCAAAATATATTTATGCTTTGTCATAGCTACTATGCTGTGTGCTGTTGATAGGGCTGGCGGTCAGACTAATCGTGTGGTAGAACGAGTAAACCTACTACTGTCAAAGATGACACTGGATGAAAAGATCGGACAGTTGAATCAATATAATGGCGACTGGGAAGCCACTGGTCCAGTCACCGGCGAGTTGGGAGATAAAATATCAGAAGTTAAAGCGGGCCGGGTAGGTGCTGTGTTAAACATTATGGGAACCAAACATGTCAGAACCTTCCAGGACGCAGCGATGCAATCTCGGCTTAAGATTCCATTGTTATTTGGACAGGATGTGATCCATGGCTATAGCATTACATTTCCAATCCCTTTGGCGCAGGCCGCCAGTTGGGATATCGGGGTTATCGAAAAAGCTGAACGGATCGCTGCTGTTGAATCAGCAGCATCAGGGATTAACTGGACTTTTTCTCCAATGGTGGATATCGCACGGGATCCGCGGTGGGGCAGGGTAATGGAAGGCGCAGGGGAGGATCCATATCTGGGATCTAAGATCGCCGTGGCAAGAGTGAAAGGCTTTCAGGGAAAAGGACTAGGATCGCTGGATGCGATTATGGCCTGTGCCAAACATTTTGCAGCCTATGGAGCAGCGATAGGGGGCCGGGATTACAACAGTGCGGATGTGAGTTTACATTCACTCTGGGAAACGTACCTGCCACCTTTTTATGCTGCACAAGGGGCTGGCGTGGCTACGTTTATGAATTCCTTCAATGATCTGAATGGGGTGCCTGCATCTGCTAGCAGTTATCTTCAGCGGGATATCCTTAAAGGGAAGTGGAATTTTAAAGGGTTTGTAGTCAGTGACTGGGGCTCAATCGGGGAAATGATCAATCATGGGTATGTGAAGGATAATTATGAAGCGGCAGCAATGGCGATAAAGGCAGGGAGTGATATGGACATGGAAAGCCGTAGCTATATCAAACACCTGAAACAACTGGTGACAGACAAAAAAGTGGATGTTAGGTTGGTAGATGATGCGGTCCGAAGGATACTCACAAAGAAGTTTGAGCTACGCTTGTTTGAAAATCCGTATCGGTTTATCGATTCAATTAGGGAGAAGACAATGCTCAATAGACCTGAGAATTTAGCTATAGCACGGGATGTTGCGCGCAAGAGTATGGTATTGCTGAAAAATGATAACCAACTTTTACCCCTCACTGCAGTTAAAAAGATTGGTTTAATAGGTCCACTGGTAAAAGCCAAAAAGGAACTAAAAGGATTCTGGTCTTTAAATGTAAATCCAGATGAAGATATTCCTTCACTCATGGACGGATTACAATCACAGCTCCCGGATGCACGGCTATTGTATGCTAAGGGGTGTGGTATTGCTGATTCATCTCTTTCCGGGTTTGATGAAGCGGTTGCAGTTGCTCATAAATCAGATGTTGTGATTATGGCTATGGGAGAGGCTCCGGATATGACTGGAGAAGCAAAAAGCAGGTCAAGTATTCACCTTCCAGGGGTTCAGCAAGAGCTGATAAAAAGGATAGCTGCAACAGGTAAACCTATTGTGCTGGTGTTAATGGCTGGCAGGCCAATGGTTTTCAACTGGGCGGCAGATCATGTGCAGGCTATTCTATACGCTTGGTGGCCGGGAAGCGAGGGAGGAAATGCAATGGCGGATGTACTTTTGGGTAAATACAACCCTTCAGCTAAATTGCCGATGACATTCCCCCGCACAGAAGGCCAGATACCCATCTATTATAACCATTACAATACAGGAAGACCCGCTTTGAATGATACAAGCACATTTTATAAGTCAGCTTACACTGACCTTCGCAATTCACCCCGCTATGCTTTTGGGCACGGATTGAGTTATACCAGGTTTGTCTACAGTAATCTAAAGTGGGAGAAAGATGGTAAAAAAGGAGGGGAGCGTATTGTTGTCTCTTTTGATGTAAAAAATACAGGCAGTTATGCGGGTGGGGAAACTCCGCAGTTGTACATAAATAATATTGTGTCCAGGCCATTACGTCCGGTGAAAGAATTAAAAGGATTTAAGAATATATTCCTTCAACCTGGAGAAACACAAAAGATTACAATTGAAGTTACAAAAGAGGAACTGTACTCCTATAATGAAAAATTGGAAAAAATAGTGCTGCCAATTTTGTGTAAGATAATGATAGGAAGTGCATCTGATGACGTCAGGTTGCAGACAGAAACTATTAACAACATCTTTTAGCAAATCTCTTGAATGTAAATATATGAAACGAATAAAAGTAGCCATACTGGGAGCCGGATTTATTGCCGAGATCCATATGGAAAGTTATGTACAATATGTTCCTAAAGCAGAGGTGGTCGCTGTGTATGCAAGAAATGCTGAAAAGGCAGGATCCTTCGCTGCAAAACATCAAATTGCTCAGCACTTTTCAACAATCGATGATTTGATCAAAAATGTAGACTTTGATGTTGTAGATATCTGCCTTCCCAATTTTCTACATAAGGAGGCTACATTAAAAGCTGCAGCTGCAGGAAAGCATATCATTATTGAAAAACCCATTTCCGTGACATTGGAAGAAGCTGATGAAATGATAGCAGCCTGCGAAAAAGCCAATGTGAAACTGATGTACGCTGAAGAGCTTTGTTTTGCACCCAAATACGAACGAGCCCGGAAATTGGTAGAAGAGGGAGCGGTTGGAGATATTTATATGTTAAAGCAGTCAGAGAAGCATTCCGGCCCGCACTCAGATTGGTTTTATGACATCAACCAATCCGGTGGTGGTGTTTTAATGGATATGGGATGCCATGGTATTGCATGGTTCAGGTGGATGCTGAAGAACAGTAAGGCCCTGAGTGTTACTGCGTCTATGAATACCGTATTCCATAAAGAAAAAACGAAAGGAGAAGACAATTCTATCGTAATTATAGAATTTGAAAATGGGGTAACAGGGGTAGTGGAAAATTCATGGGCAAAACATGGTGGTATGGATGACAGAAGCGAAATCTATGGTACAGGTGGTGTGGTGTATGCTGACCTGTTTATTGGAAACTCTGTACTGGCCTATAGTAAGAATGGCTATGGTTACGCCATGGAAAAAACTGACACCACAGTAGGATGGAGTTTTTGCATGTTTGAAGAAGCCTTTAACCAGGGATATCCACAGGAATTAAAACACTTCATAGACTGTGTACAAAATGACAAGGAACCTTTGGTTACAGGGAAAGACGGGAGGGCAGTACTGGAGATCATTTATGCAGCCTATGCATCCGCCGGCCAATGCAAAAAGATAACACTTCCATTTGATCAACAAGCAGAAAAACCTGTCGATTTATGGTTGAAATCATAGTCAATCACACAAAATAAGAACCGTGAAAATACATACTTATCATTCATATGAAGAACTTTCGGCAAAAGCTGTCGAACATGTAATACTGTTAATGTCTGGCTATGATAAACCATTGCTATGTCCGGCATCTGGAGATACGCCGGCCGGTTTATACAGGGAATTGGTTGAAAGATACGACAGCGGAAAATTTGATGTTGCCAATTGGAATTTTGTCGGGTTGGACGAATGGGTGGGACTGAATGGAAGTGATAAAGGGAGCTGCCGCTATTCTCTCGACAAAGAATTGTTCCATCCACTGAACATTATTGAAGAACGAATCTTTTTTTTTGATGGCCGCTCGGCAAATCTCCTCAAAGAATGTGAGTATGCCGAGCAATTTATCAGGGAGCAAAGAGGAATTGATGTGGCTATTCTTGGTTTGGGGATGAATGGGCATATCGCCATGAATGAGCCGGGCTGTACTATTGATGGGAGGACGCAAGTTGTAGAACTGCATCCCATCACTAAGCAGGTTGGACAAAAGTACTTCAGTCAACCTAAACTGTTGGAAGAAGGGCTTACTTTGGGGATGGGTACGCTCCTGGAAAGTAAGCATATTATTTTAATGGTAAGCGGTAAGAGCAAGGCTTTGATTGTCAGTAAGATGCTGGAGGGGTCGGTTACAAATGACCTGCCAGGAAGTCTTTTACTAAACCATCCCTCTGTTACTGTTTTTTTAGATGAAGAAGCTGCTTCCTTTCTAGTAAATAAAAATTTAGATGGAGAAAGATCAGATTATAGGGGTTGACCTTGGCGGAACAAATTTGCGTGCTGGTATAATTAGTCAGGCTATTCAGGGCTCTATGACTTCCATACCGCTTAATGTAGAGGGAACCAGGGATGAAGTGCTGGCACAAATTTTTGGTATTGTTGATAATATTATCGGTCCAGATGTGGGGGCTATCGGGATTGGGGTACCGGGACTTGTAGATCCGGCCAGCAGAATACCTTATGGCGTGGTGAATATTCGATCTATAAATGAGATGGACCTCCGGACAATACTGGAAAAACGCTATAACATACCGGTGAGAATTGAAAATGATGCCAATTGTTTCGCCTTGGGAGAATTTCATTTCGGTGCTGGACGCTATAGCAAAATGCTCGTAGGTTTGACAATAGGTACAGGATTGGGTACGGGAATTATAGCCGATGGAAAGTTATTGATTGGAAAGAATGGGGGAGCTGGTGAATTCGGGATGATAAACTATCTAGAAAAAAATATTGAGTATTATGTCAGCGGGCGTTTTTTTATGAGCGAATACGGTATCAAGGGGGAGGACATTTATAAACAAGCATTGGAGGGAGATCCCGAAGCGATTTATATCTTTGAAGATTTTGGTAGACATTTGGGGGAAGCGATCAAGCTGATCATTTATGCATTAGACCCCGATTGCATCCTAATTGGTGGGGCTGTGAAAGCAGCTTTCCCATTTTACTCGAAAAGTATGTGGAAAACATTGGATGACTGTGCATTTGTACTTTCTCATGAAACGTTGAAGATTGAGGCTTCTTCTCTGGTAAATGGTAATATTTTAGGCGCTGCAGCGCTACATCTTCCGGTAGATAAAATTATAATAAATGAGTAAAAATCATTTTAAACTTTAAAAATGAGCAATAACATAAATGAAGTTAAACAGTATGATGCTATTGTAATTGGCAGTGGCATCAGCGGTGGATGGGCTGCGAAGGAGCTGTGTGAAAAGGGCTTGAAAACACTGGTGCTAGAGCGTGGTAGAAATGTTGAACATATAAAGGATTATCCTACCGCAAATACACCAGTTTGGGAATTTCCATATCGTGGCACCGTTCCGAAAAAGGAATTGAATGCGAATCCCTATATCAGTAGAGCAGCAGGCTATGACGCCAGCACAGCACATTTTTTTATAAAGGATTCCGATCATCCTTATATACAGGAAAAACCTTTTGTATGGGTCCGTGGATACCAGGTTGGGGGGAAGTCATTGATATGGGGAAGGGCTTGTGCCCGTTGGAGCGAAATGGATTTTACAGCCCCGCATCGTTATGGATATGGGATAGAGTGGCCTATTGGGTACCAGGATATTGCTCCATGGTACAGTCACGTCGAAAAATTTATTGGCGTTTGCGGAAATAAGGAAGGCATTGATACCATGCCTGACGGTGAATTTTTGCCCGCATTTGAACTCAACTGTGTGGAACAGCATTTGAAAGAAGTAGTGGAAAGTAAGTTCAGTCGTCATTATGTGTCTGGGAGATGGGCACAGGTAACAAAGCCACAGGCCATACATAAAGAACAGCACCGCCAATGCATTAGTAGGAATCTCTGTATGCGCGGCTGTCCACTGGGTGGGTACTTTAGCTCAAATGCCTCCACACTTCCCTGGGCAGAGAAAACAGGTAATTTAACTATACGGCCTTTTTCAGTTGTGCATTCCATTATCTATGATGAACAATCAGGTAAGGCAACAGGTGTAAAAGTTATTGATGCCAGGACAAAGAAAGAAACAATCTTTAATGCGAAGATCATCTTTCTTAATGCTTCAGCTTTAAATACCAATCTCATTTTGATGAACTCAAGATCTAAACGCTTTCCAAATGGATTGGGTAATGATAACGGGTTGTTGGGAAAATACATCTGTTTTCACAATTACAGGGCAGGTATGAGTGGTGAAATTGACGGCTATGAGGATAAGTATTACAAAGTGTCAAAGCCGGCAGAATGTATTATTCCCAACTTTAGGAACGTTTATCAAAAAGACACAGATTTTGTAGGTGGGTATGTAATTTTCAGTGCTGCTTACAGAGAAAAATTAAATGATAAAAATGTTCCCCAGGCACTGGGAGCTGCCTTTAAAGATGCCATCAGTAAGCCGGGTAAATGGGGTGCATATATGTATATGCAGGGAGAAACAATTCCTAAAGAAAGCAATCATGTGAGGTTAAGCAAGGATAAAAAAGATGAATGGGGAATACCCTTGTTAATAACCTCTGTAGATTATGATGACAATGATGACAGGATGGTAAAAGATTTTATCGCGCAGGGTAAGGCAATGCTGGAAGCGGCAGGCGCTAAGAATATTACAGTAACTGACAATCACCAGCCGCCAGGCCTTGATATACACGAAATGGGGGGAGTACGCATGGGGAAAGATCCTGCTGATTCACTATTGAATGAATGGAATCAATTACATCATTGTAAGAATGTATTTGTTACCGACGGCGCTTGTATGACTAGTACCGGAAACCAAAGTCCGTCCATTCTTTATATGTCATTAACCGCAAGAGCTGTTAATTATGCAGTTGAACAAATAAAAAAAGGAGCGTTGTAAATGGAACGTCGGGAATTATTAAAAATGATCGCTCTACTTACCGGAGTTGCATTTGTTGGTACAGATCTACTGCTATCTGGATGTAACGGGCCTAATGAGCCGATTTTTAGCAAGAATGATATCGCATTTTTTGATGAAGTCGCTGAAACCATCATTCCCCGTACAACCACTCCGGGGGCAAAAGATGCAGAAGTTGGAAGGTTCATAGCATTATATGCGTCTGATTGTTATGATCTTCTGCAACAGCAATGCCTGAAGCAGGGAATCACTCAATTAAATAATACTTCGAAGAAGAAGTTTAATCTGGATTTTGTACAACTTGCTGTCGGGCAAAGGCTGTCACTACTTACAGATATCGATAACGAAGCAAAAAAAAGAAGATCGGAGAAGGATGTATTGCCAAATTATTTTACTTTGATGAAGCAACTGACCTTATTAGGCTTTTTTACCTCGAAAGTTGGGGCTACAGAGGTGTTACGATACCTTCCCCTACCTGGAGGTTATCAGGGATGTATGGATTATCATGGGGAAACAGCATGGGCATGATTAGTCGAGTTTCTAGAGCAATTTATTGGGTGAAGTTAATATTGGCCTTCTAAATTTGCATTTAGTTTAAGTTTTATTCTGCCATTATTGTAATAATGGATTTAGACCTGGATCTCGGTTTTCAACTTTTCCAATGATATGTTATTGCAATACATTTCAGACTTTAAAATTCCAAATTAGTATTTAATTATCGCGTTGTCTGAGTAACTGTCATTGGAAAGGGAGAAAGTTTCATTTGGAAAATGAACATTTCCTGTTCCAATAGCTTGCTCATAGCGGTGTAAGAGTAGAGTAGCATCAGCAATCCCAAGGCTATATCTACAATCAGTGGATGCAATTTCAAGGTTTTCATATCATTCTGGATAAGTTATTCTTTGGTAATTACGTCCGGTCCGGAAGACACTTGTTCATCAGTAGAGAATTGACTCAGATAATTGGTGATATCCGTGTAGCTACTGGTATCAAAATGAACTTTACAAGGTACTTCGCCCGATGTTCCACAGCTGGGGCTGGAATTGCTGACCAATATCCAGTTGGCTGGATCTTTTGCACCGTTTACCGTATTCAATTGGTACCGGTAAGTGAGCTCGGTTGTTTTAGCTTTCTTGATTGCATTAAATGCGGAGGTTACTCCAACTCCGGCAACTATTGCCAGGGCGAATAAGAAGGTTTTGAATAGAGTTTTCATTATTGAAAAAATTAAAGGTTTAATTAAAACTGCCTTCTCCAGCTAGCGTCCTCCAGAGAAAGCGAGGGTTTATTATTTGTACTAATCGCGATCTGTTGAATCAAAGTTCCGGACAATTTTGCTCATGGTAAATACACTTTTTGGCCAAAATGAGTATAAATTCAGACTCACTTTGGCCAAAAAGTGCACCTGAATATTCTGAAAAATTGTTATAAGGGTCTGAGAATATCCGTAGGACAAACCTTGAAGTACTTTTTAAAAGCACGTGTAAAATAATGAGAATTGTTATAACCGACCAGAATTCCAATCTCGTGAACTTGCATTTGGGTTGTTAAGAGATACTTGAGCGCATAATTCATTCTCAAATGAATGATATGCTGGTGAATGGGTTTATCAAAGGCTATTTTTGCCAACCGGATGAAACTTTTCTCTGAAAGTAGAAATCTTTGGGCCAAACTGCAGGTATTATCTACGATTTCCTCTGCATAATGTTCATTTATAAAATTGCGAATCTCGTCTGCTTTACGTTGGTTCGCCTCCTTGGTTGTATAACGTTTGTCGGCCAGCATCTGATGATAATGATGTAAGATATCATTCACAAAGGATTGCAAGGAACTGTCTAAGTTTTTCTGTTGGGTAGAAGTGGCATTTTGCATTTTGCCAAGAATAGAATTAACCCGTTTATTGATAGGGCATTGTGCTAAGGTAAAGATGGGTGCTGTCCCGCTGATTTGACTTTCCAGCAGGGGCTTGAACTCTGGTAAGCTGGAACTGTTATTTGCCAGCCACTCAGGGTGTAAAGTGAAAAGGAGCGTTTTATGTTCTCCTGCATCTAGCACTGAATGGTATTCACCTTCGTTGTGGGCTAGAAAAAGAGTACCAGAAGGGGTGGTAGAATTCAGGTTTTTGAATGGGGAATGAAAGTTTGTATTCCCTTTAAGCATCATCAGCATAAAGATTGCTGCCGGGTGCACCGTAAAATTGATTTTGGCTTTTGAGCTGAGGGAATACTCAATGAGTTCAAAATAAAATAGATAATGGCTAAATGATTGGATTAAAATTTGTCCTTCTGGAATAGTGATCAGTCTTGCATTTGCAAATTTGATAGGATAGCTACAGAAATTTGGACGGAATCCGTCTTTCAGGATTTCGATAAATGAAGATATAAAATGTAAGGTAAGATGAGAATGCATGAGAACTTCAATTTGTTGACAGTCAAAGTTCTTTACTTGTTTTAACCTATAAAATGTCTAAAAGGGACAAAATGCTTCAAAAAATGGTTTTTTCGGTTACAAATATACAAGTTTGTGTTTTTATGCCTCGGGGTTTGGCATTTCAACGCGAGGTGGGTGGCCGAAGTATTTCTTATATAAATGACTAAAATGAGTGGCATCTTTGTAACCAAGGGAAAGGGCAATTTTACTGATATTTCGGTTATTGTTGCTCAGCAGCATTTTAGCCTGCTCCATTCTAAGTCGGAGAACGAATTGATATACCGTTGTACTAAAAACATTCGAAAAGTTTCTTGTGGCTGTTTTTCTGGTGGTGTTGAAATGTTCGGCGAGTTTTGCGGTGTTGTCAATGCCCAAAAGGGAGTAGTTTTCCAGCAAATAAAGTTTAATAGCCTGAGCCATTTCATCTTTATTTTTAAAGAATTGAGGAGTAGGGGTGCCTGTGGAAGCAGCTGCTTTGTTTTTTTGTAAAATTACTTTTTGCTCTATATAATCCTGTTCTGGCATTTGCAGCAGCGAGGCACAGGCTTTGTTAGGTACATCCCAAATTAGATAGATTTTGCTTAGTGCTGCAACTTTTTGGTTTAAGGGTAATTGAATTAAATTGGCTCTTTCTGTTTCCGTTCTGGTATTTTGCAGAATAATCAATGTAGCAAGTTCCATGGCTTCTGGATACTTTTTTTTAAGGATCAGAAAATCTTCCTTTTTGATCTCCAGTACCTTTATAGGGGTAATGGCTTTTATTTTATGGATAGTCAATACATCTTCAAAAAAGCTATGAAAAGTAGTGAAAATTTGTTCTGGCTGATGTATCCTGGTAACCGTTTCTTGTCCGTTAGGGCTTATTGTGGAAGCACTCACATAACCGGATAGAAGCCACCAGGCTTTTTTTGCTTTTTTATTGATCTTGATCAGAACTGTGTTTTTCTTGATGATCCTTAATTTAAGGATAGGACGTAAGTCTTTCCTGAATTCGTCAGAAATAGGGAATATGGAGGCTAGGTGGTTTAAAAGTAAGTCTATATCATCCATGAGAGCCTGGATTAATTGGTGAGGTAGCTGAGTTAATTTAATTCAGCGCTTTAGTTAAAGCGCTGAATATCAAATATAAGGATTTTTTATAAAGCAATTATCGAAAATCGATTTCTTCTTCGGTGATTCCCGTGTACTTACAAAACTCTTTTACTGTAATGTATTGGTGTTTCTTTTTGTTGTAAGCGAGCTTAATGTTTTGAAACAATCGTTGTGCTTCTCTTTCACTAATGCCAATAAGCTGAGCTGCCTCTTTTGGAAAAATACATATCTTTTTCATGTCTTGGTTTGTTAAACCGCAACCGATGAGTGACGCTAGCATAAATGGTGAGCACCTTTATGGAACCTACCTTGCAGTTGGTTAAATAATAAATAATTAACCTGTAATTTACAGAAAATCAGAGTGTTTTATCTGATGTTCTGCTCAACCTCTAACGTCTAGTTTTTTGTTGCTTGAATAATATTTTTTTACAAAAAAAAATATTTAATGCAATGATGTTGCATTTATTAAAATAATATCTAACTTGCAATATTGTTGCAACAATGAGGGGACGCCGAAAACCTGATCAAGAGTAGGCTATCAAATCAAAAATTAGAATCATGAACAATTTATCAAAAGACGCGTTAATCGCCGAAATCTTAGTAAACAGAACCGCTTTTACTTCTCATTGCAGCAACTGCGGACACTGTACAAGCGCATTGTAAAACAAGCAGCAGCGGAGCTAAAGTTCCGCTGCTCAATTTTAAGATATGGACCAGCAGCAACTTAAACAAATACTTGCATATAGCAATGAAGACGTCCTTTCCAGATTTACAGATCAATTTACGATAACAGAGGAGGAAGCCGAAGATCTGTTTAGGGAAACCAGGAAGTTCTTATACTTATGTCAGCTTCCGGGAATATTTATTCCTGATGAATTATTGATCCTGGATGAGATGTGGCATAATTTCATCTTGTTCACTAAAGAGTACCACCGTTTTTGTGAGGAACATTTTGGGCGATATTTTCACCACTTACCCGCGACTAAAAAAGAGAAGGAAATTCAAAGGACTAAAAATGAACTGGATCCTGAAGGTGCAAAAGCAGAGTTTCAAGTCAAATTGAGCCATATCATGGGCCATGTATATGACGAGTTTGGCGCAGAGACCCTGATCAAGTGGTTTAAAATTTATCCCATAAAATACTCGAAAGAAAACATCAGCAGTTTAAGAAAATATTAATGAGCATCTTTCCAAAACGAACTTTAAGAAACAGCAGGGTCACCATCCACTGGAATTTTAATACTGCCCATTTAAAGGAGCATTCCATTTGCCCCCTGGTGCGCATAGGTGTGCAGGATCCTTTAGGGAAAGTTACCTGGCTTTTGGAAAAACACATGCTCGCATTGCCAGCCATTAGTAAGGAAGAAAGCAGTAAGGAAGGGAAATTTTTGTACCTCAATAAGAATACCCCGCTATTGATCATGGCAGATTATCTCAGCGGGAAACAAAAGAAAGAAAAACTCGTAGAGATCCTTCAGAACATTCAGTCTGGAAGACATTATTACTTTAGTTATGAAGTGCCTGAAGATGCGCCGCTGGGTAGGTATAGTTTAATCTCCACTGTAATGAGCTCCGGAGAGATAAGGTATTCCAAAACTGCCGCAGATGATTTCTTTTTGGTGGAAAAAGTAAGGATAGTACCAAGTGCGGCCCAGTTAGAGGTTGGCTATTCAGTTATCCTCTGCAATGAATCGCCAGAAGCAATTCCTGTTAAGATCATAGATTATGAACCTGGAAAAGCGGTCCTGCCCGAACAAATACAGGTGTTTGAGCTCCAGACAATGGAAAAGAAGGAAGTTCGGTTTTATCAACCCCAGGCCTATTTGAGTTATAATGAAGAAAGGGAACTCATCCCGCTGTTAACACCCGATTCATCCAAATGTATTCGCAATCCATATTTTCTGGAGCTACACAAAGAGGCCAAATTATACCTGCTTCATGCCCAAACGGATGAAAGTTATGAACTGAATGAAGAACAGTTCCGCATCTGGGCCATGGCAACTGGTATTTATAGCAGGGCTCAAGTGAGGACCAGAGAAGTAGAGGCTGAATACGACGAGATGCTTGAAGCAGGACTTCTTTATGAAATTATCTAACCCTGAAATCAGGATGAATAAGGTGGGAAAAATAAGATATAAAGAAATACTGGCGCTGGTGTGCCTGCTCTTGCCCATAACTGTATGGGGGCAGAATACGGGAGATAAGGAAAAAGTGTTAAAAAACGTTACGGTAAAAGGAAAAAAGATGGTTGTGAAAAGTAAAGAGCAGCCCCAGAATCTGAGTGTAATTGATGCTTCAAAATATTACAACCGTCCGGAAGGTGCAATTGCATTGATCAATCAATCGGCCGGGATAAAAGTTAGACAAAGCGGTGGTTTGGGCAGTTTTGCGGATGTGTACATCAATGGTATGTCTGGCAAACAGGTAAAGTTTTTCATAGACGGGATCCCCCTTGATTATCTTGGTTCCGGCCTGGGCTTGAACATCCTGCCCATTAATATCATTGACCGTATTGAGATCTATAAAGGTGTAGTGCCAGTTAAACTGGGCGCAGATGCCCTGGGCGGAGCAATAGATGTGATTACCCGCAAGTCCATCAAAGATTATATGGATGCTTCTTATGAAATTTCCTCCTTTAATACTCACAGGGTCAGTCTGAACCTAAAGAAAAATGTCAGCCCTTTGTTTTATACCGAACTGACGGCATTTTACAACCATTCTGACAACAATTATAAAATAGATGCAGAGATCCCAGTCAACGGTACCATAGTCCCGGTTCGGGTTAAACGCTTCCATGACCGTTTCAGCAGTTTTTATGCAAATGCCGCTATTGGTATTACGCCTCAGAAATGGGCGGATGAACTGAGTTTTTTCGCCGCCCTTTCTTCTTTAGATCAGCAACTACAGAACAACCGGATGATGACCCAGGCTTATGGGGAAGTGAACTATGATGAACAGGCCTGGAACAATGGTTTAAAATACAGTAAGGCAAAAATTGGCGGACATCTGTCCATTAATGCCTACCTGGGTATCAACGCAATGCGGAACCATTATGTGGACACCTCTTTGAATACCTATCTATGGGACAGATCCGCACCTCTTTCTGCGAGAAGGAGCAGCGGGGGGGAAAGCGGTCCCCGGCAAGAGCCTAGAACAAAGATCAACAGCCGGATTGCCAGACTCAATGTTCTGGAAGAATTCAATGATCAAACCCGTTTAAGTACCAATATCATTGCTAATAACTACAGCCAGTCGGACGATAATCCGGCCACGAATGCTTATCCTGTTAAGTTGCAAAAATTTGTTGCCGGTCTGGCTTTTGAAAAAGATCTGCTAGAAGGAAAACTGACCACCGTAACTTCCCTTAAATATTTCAGTTATTCTGCCAAGGGCTATAGCATCAGCACCCAGGATAGCCGTACTTTAAGCCATGCGGAATCACAGCAAAACCGTTTTGGATGGAGTGAAGCTTTAAGGTACAGGGTTAATGAACAGCTTTTATTAAAAGCTTCTTACGAATATACCACCCGTTTACCCGATGAGCAGGAGTTGTTTGGTACCTATTTCAATAGGGTTTATCCAAATCCCTCGCTCAAAGCAGAAATCAGTCACAATCTCAATGCCGGAATCCAGTTTAACGGGGAAAGATCGGGGTTTGAAATCAATGGTTTTTACCGCAGGGCCGATAACATGATCTTTTCGCCACCATCTTCCTCTGCTTTGTTCAGCATAAACCAAAACCTTTTGAAAGGACAGGTTACAGGGCTGGATGCGGAGTTCAGTTGTAAAATTACAGATGCCTTACAGCTTAGGTTGAACGCTACCTGGCAGAATTACCTCAGCAAAACCGATGCAGAAAATACCAGCACAGGGAACAGCAGCGGGTATTACAACCAGCGTTTGCCCAATATTCCATTTTTGTTTTCCAATGGGGAATTACAATATGTTAAACCAGGTTTGTTTAAAAAAACAGATAGTTTCTCCGCTTGGTACAATGGCAGTTACGTGCATTGGTTTTACCTCTACTGGGCAAAAGACGGTGACCCTGATCAGAAACTAAGGATCCCGACCCAATATGTGCAAAGCAGCGGCATCAGCTATGCGATGAAAAATAATAAATATAGTCTCAGTTTCCAGGTCGATAACCTGGCGGGTGCTAAAGTATATGATAACTATGGGGCGCAGCGGCCTGGAAGATCCTTTCACCTCAAATTCAGAACATTTATTCAATAATAAAAAAACAAAAAATGAACAACATATTTAAACATTATTTCTCTATTGCTCTTGCGGCTTTAAGCGTCCTGGCTTCCTGCTCAAAAAAGAACAATGATACGCCGCCAGCAGAAAACAGCAATATCACTTACGCCATTTCCAATGTGGGGGGGGGGTATCCTAGCCAGACTACCTATATTCAAGGTTTAAAAGATTTAAATATCAACACCCTTGATAACAGCAAAGCTACTGAGATGCCCAGTTTTTCTTCGCAGTGGAGCTATGGCGGAGCAATTTATATGACCAATTTTGGTGCCCCCGCAACGATGACCAAATATACCTTTGATGCCAACGGAAAAGCGGTGGCTGCCGGAAAACTTGTTGTTCCGGGTGCAAATACTTTTTCATCGATTGAATTTGTGAATGCCACAGAGGCTTATGCTTCAGTTGGCGGCGGATTGGCCAAAGTGATTAAATTTAATCCTTCTACTTTGCAACAAACTGGCGAAATTGACTTAAGCTCAGTCTTCAAGAAAAATGCTGCGTATACCTTTTATCTGGGTATGAAAGTCAGGGATGGAAAGCTATTCCTGGCGGTGCAGTATCTTGATGCGAATTATAGTCCTCTGGAGCATATCGCTTTTGTTGCTGTTCTGGATCTGGCAACTAGCAAAGTAGACAAGCTTATTTCCGATGCCCGGACCAGTAACCTCTTTTTGGCAGGATCTTCTATAAGTGGTTTTGCTGAGGACAGCAATGGCGATCTGTACATCCAGGGACAAGGTTCTGGCAATGTACCCAGTGGGATCTTAAGGATAAAAAAAGGCGCAACAGATTTTGATAGTACTTATTTCTTTGACCTGAAAGCAGCAACAGGAAAGAACTGCTCAGGGCTTTACCTTTTCTCTAATGGACTGGCCTTTACCACCCAGATCCAGGACCCTGCAGATGCCTATGAATCCAAAGGACCGAATTTCAGATATTATAAAATTGACCTGGCGGCCAAAACATCCTTAGGAGATCTTTCCGCTGCACTGCCAAATATCTATGGGTCCAGTACCTCGATCATGCGCAAATTTGACGACAACAACATCACTTTTGTGGTATCCTCCAATAAAGAAAACAGCATTTACAATTATAACATTTCCAGCGGTGCGGTTGCAAAGAAAATCAGTCTGAACAGCGGTACTTGCACAGGTTTGGACAAGATCAAATAAGCAGAATATGTTAAGATCGGAACAACTGAGAAAGAGCTATAAAGAGCAGGAGGTGTTAAAAGGGATCAACCTGGAAGTGAAGCCTGGTGAGGTTTATTGTCTGTTGGGGGCCAACGGCGCAGGAAAATCAACCACCATCAATATCTTTCTGAATTTTAAAAAGCCCAGCAGCGGTAAGGTCTACGTAAATGACCTTGATGTAAGCCTATACGCCAAGGAAGCCAGAAAACAAATTGCCTATATTCCTGAAATTGTAATGCTGTACCCCAGTCTCAGCGGTTTGGAAAACCTGAATTTCTTTAGCGAGCTGGCGGGCTATAATTATAATAAAACCGAGTTGGAGCAATTCCTGATTGGAGCCGGTCTGCAGGAAAGTGCAGTACACAAAAGACTGGAATCTTATTCTAAAGGCATGCGGCAGAAAGTAGGCATTGCCATCGCTGTCGCTAAAAATGCAGGGGCTCTGATTATGGACGAGCCCACCAGCGGACTGGATCCTAAAGCCACCAATGAGTTTACAGAAATGGTTCGCAATTTTAGTGAACAAGGCAGGGCGGTACTGATGGCCACCCACGATCTTTTCAATGCCGTTAATGTAGGAACGCATATTGGTATTATGCGCGGGGGTGAACTGGTTCACTCCTTAAAAACAACAGATATCAATGCCATCGACCTTCAGAAATTATACCTGGAAACCATATGAGGATTTATCTGGGACTATCCTTTTTGCTCCTGGTGCTGAATTGCCTTGCTGCTTTTGCGCAGAAGGACAGTACGCTGCTGCGGAAAGATACCACGGCCAAACAGCTGAAATTGGTTACGATCAGCTCCTCTAGAAAAAATGTGGAAATGAAAAACGGGAAACTCATTTACAATGTAGAAAAGAGTGCTGCTGCTACAGGCAGTACTGCTTTTGATGTGCTGCGACGGACACCAGGAGTTAAAGTAGATCAGAACGACAATCTCCTGTTGAAAGGGGCCGCTACGGCCAATGTTATGATTGACGGCAAAATGAATTACCTGTCTGCACATCAGCTGACCAATATGCTGAAAGGAATGACTTCAGACCAGATCAGTCGGATTGAAGTGATCTCAACACCTTCTGCCAATTACGAAGCCTCTGGTAATGCCGGGATCATCAACATCGTTACACGGAAGAGCAATCGTTTGGGCTATGCGGTAAACCTCAGTACCGGG
>Ga0182008_10000564_pt1 | contig 27408 bp, 22 predicted proteins | sample Sormic07211129_1_FD_120482 | JGI IMG/M metagenome (GOLD analysis project Ga0182008, IMG submission 120482) | Rhizosphere microbial communities from Sorghum bicolor, Mead, Nebraska, USA - 072115-129_1 metaG | ecosystem: Host-associated > Plants > Roots > Rhizosphere | place: USA: Nebraska...
CTGCACGTGCTGGACGACATGCTGCGCCCGGTGCCCTTCGGCCGCCAGGGCGAGCTGTACGTCGGTGGCGTCGGACTCGCCCGGGGGTATCTCGCCCAGCCCGCCCTCACCGCCGGACGCTTCATTCCCGATCCGTCCGGAAGCGAGCTGGGCGCCCGTCTGTACCGCACCGGCGACCTGGTGCGGTGGGGCGCCGACGGTGAGCTGGAGTTCCTCGGGCGCAGCGACCACCAGGTCAAACTTCGCGGCTTCCGGATCGAGCTCGGCGAGGTCGAGGCACGGTTGGAGGACCATCCGGCAGTCCGGACCGCCGTCGTGCTGGTCCGGGGCGAGGGGACGGAGAAGCGACTGGTCGGCTACGCGGTGCCCGCGCCCGGGGCACAGCGGCCCACCCCGGCCGGGTTGCGCCAGTGGCTCAAGGACCGGTTGCCCGGCTACATGGTCCCCGAACTCCTCATGGTGCTGGACGCGTTGCCCACCACCCCCAACGGCAAGCTCGACCGCGACGCACTGCCCGACCCGCTGAACCGGTGGGAGGAGAGGACACTCCCGCTGGACCCGGTCGAGGCACGGATCGCCGGGATCTGGCAGGACATCCTCGGCATCGCGCCCCCCGACGGCGCCGACAATTTCTTTGAAGTGGGCGGGAACTCCCTCTCCGCGACCCGAATTGTCGCCGCCGTCAACCAAGAATTCGACATATGTCTGCCGGTTCGCACCATCTTTGTGGAATCCACTGTCTCCGGGCTGGCCAGGATTGTCGCGGCGGAGCGCGCGCAGGAACTTCCGTAGCCGGACATGGCCACAAGTGGAATAGCGTTGCCTCTGGTGCTGGACTTTCGATGCGGTGATGATTGGTTCAGCGCGGAAACACGCGAAGAAATATGTGGAGGGCTGTGTGAGTCACCGGTACCGCACAACGGAACACCCCGACAGTTTCGGCGCTCGCGGCGTTATCGACGTGGCGGGCGAGTCCTACGAGATATTTCGGCTGGACGCGGTGCCGGGTGCCGGAAGCCTCCCGTACGGTCTTCGGGTCCTCCTGGAGAATCTGCTGCGGCACGAGGACGGGGTCCGCGTCGACGCCGGCCATGTCGGCGCGCTGGCCGCCTGGGACCCGGCGGGGCCGGCGCCCGAGATCCTCTTCCACCCGGCCCGGGTGGTCATGCAGGACTACAGCGGGGTGCCGTGTCTGGTCGACCTGGCCGCCATGCGAGAGGCGATGGTCCGCCTCGGGGGAGCGCCCGAGCGGCTCACGCCCCGTATTCCGGTGGACCTGGTCGTGGACCACTCGGTCATGGCCGATGTATTCGGCACGCCGGACGCGTACGCCCGTAACGCCGCCCTGGACCACCTCCGCAACCGCGAGCGGTACGAGCTGCTGCGCTGGGCGGAGGCCACCTTCGAGCGGCTGCGGATCGTACCGCCGAACACCGGGATCATCCACCAGGTGAACCTGGAACGGCTGGCCGGCGTGGTGATCGCCGACGACACCGGAGGCGGACCCGCGCTCTACCCGGACACGGTCGTGGGCACCGACTCGCACACCCCGATGGTCAACGGACTGGGCGTGCTGGGTTGGGGCGTCGGCGGGATCGAGGCGGTGGCGGCGGTGCTCGGGCAGCCGCTGACGCTGCGCGCGCCCCGGGTCATCGGCTGTGAACTCACCGGCCGCCCCGCGGGCGGGGTGACCGCGACGGACATCGTGCTGACCCTCACCGAGCGGCTGCGGGAACACGGCGTGGTGGGCTCGTTCATCGAGTTCCACGGCCCCGGCCTGGCCGCGCTGAGCGCGGCCGACCGGGCCACCATCGCCAACATGTGCCCGGAGTACGGCGCCACCTCGGCGCTGTTCCCCGTGGACGACGAGGTCCTGCGCTATCTGCGCGCCACCGGCCGCCCGGAGCGCGACGTGACACTGGTGCGGTCCTACGCCGAGGCGCAGGGGCTGTGGTACGACCCCGCGGCCGCCGCCGGCATCCGCTACAGCGAACGCCTCTCCTTCGACCTGGCCTCCGTCGTCCCGTCGATCGCCGGTCCCCGGCGACCCCAGGACCGGGTGCCGCTGGCCACCGCCCGCACCGCTTTCACCGAGGCGGCACAGGACGTCAACGACGGCACCCCCAGCAGGGCCGAGGTCACGGCGCCGGACGGGAGCCGGCACACGCTGCAGGACGGCGCCGTGGTGCTCGCCGCCATCACCTCCTGCACCAACACCTCCAACCCCGCGCTGATGATCGCGGCCGGACTGCTGGCCAAGAAGGCCGTCGAACTCGGTGTTCACCCACGCCCCTGGGTGAAGAGCACTCTTGCCCCGGGCTCGGCGGCCGTCATGGAGTACCTGGCCAGGGCCGGTCTGGACAGCTGTCTGGACAAACTCGGCTTCTCCCTGGTGGCGTTCGGCTGCACGTCCTGCATCGGAAACTCCGGGCCGCTGCCGCAGGGGGTCTCCGAGGCCGTGCGCGCGTCAGGACTGGCCTCGGTCGCGGTGCTGTCGGGCAACCGCAACTTCGAGGGCCGGATCAACCCCGACGTCCGGATGAACTACCTGGCCTCGCCGCCGCTGGTGGTCGCCTACGCCCTGGCCGGGACGATGGACATCGACCTCACCACCGAGCCGCTCGGTGTCGGCTCCGACGGCCGCCCCGTCACCCTGGCCGACATCTGGCCCGACAGCCGGGAGATCGACGAGGTGGCGCGCACCGCGCTCGGTCCCGACACGTACACCAGGATGTACGACTCCCTGATGGCGGGCGACGAGCAGTGGCGCGCCATTCCGGCGAACCCGAGCGAGCTGTACCCGTGGCGGGAGAAGTCCACCTACATCGCCCAGCCGCCCTACTTCGCCGGCACCCCGGCCCGGCCGAAGGCCCCGGAGGACATCGGCGGTGCCCGGGTGCTGGTGCACCTCGGCGACTCGGTCACCACCGACCACATCTCACCCGCGGGCAGCATCCCCGCGCAGTCGGCGGCCGGGGCCCATCTGCGCGGCCTCGGGGTGGCGCCCGATGACTTCAACTCCTACGGCTCACGGCGCTGCAACCACGAGGTCCTGCTGCGCGGCCTGTTCGCCAACCCGCGGCTGCGCAACCGCCTGGCCGGTGGGCGCGTGGGGGGTTACACGATCAATCACCTGACGGGCGAGATCGTCACCGTCCACGAGGCGGCGATGGCCTACCGGGCCGCGGGCGTCCCCCTGGTGGTCCTGGCCGGACGTGAGTACGGCACCGGATCGTCCCGGGACTGGGCGGCGAAGGGCCCGGCCCTGATCGGCGTCCGTGCGGTGATCGCGGAGTCCTTCGAACGGATCCACCGCTCCAACCTCGTCGGAATGGGCATCCTGCCCCTGGAGTTCCCCGCCGGACAGAACGCGCAGACGCTGGGGCTCACCGGGGCCGAGGAAATCGACATCACCGGCGTCAAGGAATTCGCCGAGAACCGTCCCCGTACGGTGCGGGTGACCGCGGGAGCCATTTCCTTCGATGCCGTGGTCCGGGTCGACACAGATATGGAAGCGGAATTTATCAGGCACGGCGGGATTCTGCCGTACACGCTCCGCGCGTTTCTTTAGGGATACGGATCGGCACCGGAAATTCTGTTCGCGAGCACCCAGGAAAGGAAGGAGGTGACACCCATGCCCGAAACGGCACCCGGTGAACTCCTGGTGGCCGAGGACATCGGCGAGACCGCGCGGGTCACCGAACTCCTGACCGGCCCGCTTCGCCGAGCCCGGCGCGTGGCCCAGGTGGTGGGTCCCGGCTTCGCCGGACGGCCCTGGGCCTCCCGGGTCACCGAGGCGCTCAGTCCCCTCGACCCCACCGTCCTCGTGCACGAAGGACCGACCACACCGGAGAGCGTCGCCACGCTCGCCCGGCAGCTGCGGGCGATCCGGGCCGACGCGGTGGTCGCGATCGGCGGCGGCACGGTCATCGACGCGGCGAAGGCGGCGGCAGCCCTCTCGCACGCCGGTCCGCCGGACGCCGACCAGGTCCGCCGGGCCTGCGCGGCCGGACCCCGGTACGGCGACCCCGCCCTCCCCACGAAGGTCGTCGCGGTCCCCACCACCGCCGGGACCGGCGCCGAGGCCACGCCGTTCGCCACCCTGTGGGACACCACGTACCAGCGGAAGCTGTCGCTCACCGGACCCGCCGTACGCCCCCGCGCTGCCGTGCTCGACCCGGATCTGCTCGCGGGCCTCGGCCGCAGCGCCCTCGCCACGGGCATCCTCGACGCCCTGTGCCAGGGGGCGGAGGCATCCTGGTCCATCCGGTCCACGCCGGAGTCGATCCGCTGGGGTACCTCGGCCGTCACCCTGGCCGCCCAGGTCCTCGACCAGGTGCAGGACGGCATCCCGGACCGCACGGCCCGGCTCGGTCTCCAGCGTGCCGCCCACCACTCCGGGCGGGCCATCGCCCTGGCCCAGACGTCCTCCTGCCACGCCATCTCCTACCCCCTGACGCTACGGCTCGGACTCGCGCACGGACACGCCTGCGGTGTGACCCTGGGCCGCCTGCTGCGCTACAACCACGCCGTCCTGCCCGGCGACTGCGCCGACCCGAGAGGCGTCGACCAGGTGCGCCGGGTGATCGACTCCCTCGCTGCCCCGCTCGGCGGCAGCCCGGCCCTCGCCGCGGCCCGGGTGGAGCGCTTCCTCGTCGCCTGCCAACTGGCGTCCTACGACGAACTCGGCGTCGACCACCGAGGCGTGGCGGCCGAGGCCGTGACGTACCCCCGTTGCCATGACAACCCCCGTCGGCTGGACCACGAGTCCCTCGGCCGGCTTCTGGGCGAAGGATCGGAGATGGAGGAGATGTGCGGATAGACCCGTTCAAGCTCGCGCACTGGATGAACGCCCGCAAATACACGGTCGCCCAAACCGCCGACCTCGCCGCGCTGCCCCTGGACGAGCTGCGCCGGGTGCTGGACGGCGGGGGTGGCGAACTCGACCCGGCAGCGGCGGCCGCCCTCGCGGCGGCGTTGAGTGTCGAGCCCGCCCAGCTCGCCGGCGCGGCTCAGCGTGACCTGACCGTGGTGCACAAGTCCGCGGACGAGATGCACGCCTCCCGCCGGCCCATCCAGCGCGACGGCATCCACTTCTACAACTACTACACGCTGGCCGCGCCGGAAGGCCGGGTCGCCCCGGTCGTGCTCGACATCCTCTGCCCCGCCGACCGGCTGCCCGCCCTCAACAACGGTCACCTCGAACCCGCCATCACGGTCAATCTCGGCCCCGGCGACATCAACGGCCGGTGGGGCGATGAGATCACCGAGGAAACCTGGCGGGTCCTGTACGCCAACCAGGACGCCGACCGCTGGATCACCGGCGACTCCTACGTGGAACCGTCGTACTGCCCGCACAGCTACTCGCTGGCCTCGGACACCCCCGCGCGGATCGTGTCGTACACCGCCCGGTCGAACATCGCGCCGCTCATGACGGAGGCGAACAGCTGGTCCTCCGGAGCGTTCGAGGAGGCCCTGAAGGCGCTGTCCGGCAAGGTGACCACCGCCTCCGTCCTCGACCTCTGTCTGGCGCGCCGGATGCACTCCCGCGCCTCCGCCGCCGCGGCCGCGGGCCTCGATCCGGCCGACCTGGAAGGAGAACCGCCCCTGGACGTACTGCGGCGGCTCGGGCACGCCCTCGGTTTCGACTACCGGGTCCTGCTGCCCGCCGACGACCAGCACGACGGTGTCGGCAAGACCTGGACGACGGTCGACGACTCACGCCGGTCCCGGCGCGTCCACGGCACCTACGAGGCGGCCTCGATGGCCTCCGCCGCCCATCTGCCCGACCTGGTCGGCACCTTCCTGCGGGTCGACACCGACGGACCGGGAGCGGACCTCCTCGACCACGCGGAGAACCACTACTTCGTGGCGGACGGACAGCTCACCCTCACCTGGGACGGACCCGAAGGCCCCGAGTCGGCGGAGCTCGGGCCGGACGGCTCGGCGTGGACCGGCCCGTTCGTCCGGCACCGCTGGCACGGCACCGGCACGGTGCTGAAGTTCGGCTCCGGTGCCCACCTCGGCTACCAGGACTGGCTGGAGCTGACCAACACCTTCGAGCCCGCGGCCACCCTGCGCCGGGGCCGGCGCGACGTGTCCGGCTGGGGTTACGACAACTAGGAGGAGATCCGTGCGCGTCGTCTACACCGACCCCGCCTGGGCCCTGGATGCCGACGGGCGTCCCGACCCCGCCCTGGCCGCCGTCGAACGCTCCGTGCTCGGCCCGGACACCGATATCGAGATCGGCCTGTTCGAGGACTCCTACGTCACCTCCGGCGAGCAGTTCCTGAAGCATGTGCGCGGGGCGGACGCCCTCGTCATCTACCGGTGCCAGGTCACGCCGGAGCTGGTCGAGGCCGTGTCGCCCGGCTGCAAGGTGATCGCCCGCAGCGGTGTGGGCGTCGACAACCTCAACGCGCCCCTGCTCGCCCGCAGCGGCATCATCGGCTTCAACATCCCCGACTACTGCGGCGACGGGGTCAGCACCCACACCCTGGCCCTGCTGCTGGGCCTGGAGCGGGGGGTCAGCGTCCAGGACCGCCTGGTGCGGGCTGACCGGTGGGGCATCCACCGGGGCGGCATCCCGCGCCGTACCTCCGCCCGCACCGTGGGCATCGTCGGCTTCGGCCGCATCGGCCGCGCCACCGCCCGCAAACTCCAGGCGTTCTACCGCGAGGTACTGGCCGTGGACCCCTACGTCCACGCCGACGTGATGGCCGGCTTCGGCGTCGTACCGGTCGAGACGCTGGAGGAACTCCTCCAGCGCTGTGACGCCGTCGTCCTGCACACCGCGCTCACCGGCGAGACCCGGAACCTGATCAGCGGCTCCGTGCTGGATCGGGTGAAGCCGGGCGCCCTGCTCGTCAACACCGCGCGCGGCGCCCTGGTCGACCCCGGCTGTGTGCTGCGGGCGCTGGAGGACGAGCGGCTCGGCGGGTTCGCCTCCGACGTGTTCTCGCCGGAGGACCCCAACCAGTCGCCGGCCGCCCGCAAGCTGCTGGAGCGCGACGACGTGATCGTCAGCTCCCACCGCGCTTTCCTGTCCGCGGAGTCGGAGGAGAGCCTGCGCCGCCGGGTGGCGGAGGGAGTCCGCTCGGTCCTGCGCGAGGACACCCCGCCGACCGAGGGCCGCGTGGCCTGATCCCCGGCGACATTCAACGCACGTCCGCATTGGAGGAACCCATGAATGACGGCCAGACCATACCCGAATCCGTCGGCGGGCGGCTGAAGAACCTGCTCGATGCCCCCGGCACCTGCCAGCTGATGGGCGTGCACGACGGGCTGAGCGCACGGATCGCCGTGGCCGAGGGCTTCGAGGTGCTGTGGGCCTCCGGTCTGTGCATGTCCACGGCACGAGGAGTCCGCGACAGCGACGAGGCGTCGTGGACGGAACTGCTCACCCTCGTCGGCACGATGACGGAGGCCGTGCCCGGCGTTCCCGTCCTCGTCGACGGCGACACCGGCTACGGCAACTTCAACACCGCTCGTCGCTTCGCCGCCCGAGCGGAGCGGGTCGGCGCGGCCGGGGTGTGCTTCGAGGACAAGGTCTTCCCCAAGATGAACTCCTTCTTCGGGGACGGCCACCAGCTCGCCCCGGTGGGCGAGTTCGCCGGAAAGATCAGGGCCTGCAAGGACACCCAGAGCGCCCCCGACTTCGTTGTGGTGGCCCGCACCGAGGCGCTGATCTCCAACCTGCCCATGGAGGAGGCGCTGACCCGGGCCCACGCCTACGTCGAGGCGGGCGCCGACGCCCTGTTCATCCACTCGCGGATGAGCACCCCGGAACAGATCGCCGAGTTCATGGGGCAGTGGGACGGCAGCGCACCGATCGTGATCGCCCCCACCACCTACCACACACCGTCCCTCGACGACTTCGCGGCGCTGGGCATCGCCGGCTGCATCTGGGCCAACCACAGCATGCGGGCCGCGTTCTCCGCCATGCGCGAAGTGTGCCAGCAGATCCGCTCGGACCGCGGGATCTACGGGGTCGAGGAGCGGGTCGCCCCGCTGGGGGACATCTTCGGCCTGCTGGACTACGAGAGCCTGGAGAAGGACGAGACCCGCTACACCCAGGCCCCCGATCTCGCCCCGGTGCAGGGATGATCGCCGCCGCCGACATGGTGGCCGGGCTCACCGGCCTCGGTGTGACCACCGTCGCCGGAGTGCCCTGCTCCTATCTGACCCCGTTGATCAACCGCGTCATCAGCGATCCCGCGACCCGCTATCTCACGGTCACCCAGGAGGGCGAGGCGGCCGCCGTCGCGGCCGGTGCCTGGCTCGGCGGCGGACTGGGCTGCGCCATCACCCAGAACTCCGGCCTCGGCAACATGACCAACCCGCTCACTTCGCTGCTCCACCCCGCCCGGATCCCCGCCGTGGTGATCACCACCTGGCGGGGCCGTCCCGGCGAGAAGGACGAGCCCCAGCACCAGCTGATGGGCCGGGTCACCGGAGACCTGCTGGAGCTGTGCGACATGGAGTGGTCCCTGGTCCCCGGCACGACGCAGGAACTGCACAGCGCGTTCGCGGCCTGCCGGGAGTCGCTCCGGCGCCGCGAACTGCCGTACGGCTTCCTGCTCCCGCAGGGGACCGTCGCCGACGAGGTCCTGGACGAGACGGCGCCCGAATCCGCGACCGGGCAGGTCATCCGGCACACCGGGTCCCGGACGGACACCGCACCGCCGACCCGGATCGCGGCGCTGGAACGGCTGCTGGGCGAACTGCCCCGCGCGGCCGCCGTGGTGTCCACCACCGGCAAGACCAGCCGGGAGCTGTACACCCTGGACGACCGCGAGCAGCACTTCTACATGGTCGGGGCGATGGGCTGTGCGGTCACCGTGGGCCTCGGAGTCGCCCTGCACACCCCCCGCCCGGTCGTGGTCGTCGACGGCGACGGCTCGGCGCTGATGCGGCTGGGCAGCCTGGCCACCGTCGGCGCGCACGCCCCGGGCAACCTGGTCCATCTCGTCCTGGACAACGGTGTGCACGACTCCACCGGCGGTCAGCGCACGCTGTCGTCCGCGGTCGACCTGCCCGCCGTGGCCGCCGCCTGCGGTTACCGGACGGTGCACGCCTGCGCTTCCCTCGACGACCTGTCCGCCGCCCTCGCCGCGGCCCTGGCCGCCGATGGCCCGTCCCTGGTGCATCTGAGGATCCGGCCCGGATCTCTGGACGGCCTCGGCAGGCCGAGGGTCACGCCGGCCGAAGTGGCCCGCAGGTTCCGGGAGTTCGTCGTCACCGCCGCTCCGGTGGGAGCCGCCCGATGAGCCTTGCGCAGACAGGCGTCATCCACGGGCGCTTCCAGCCGCTGCACCTCGGCCACCTGGAGTACCTGCTGGCCGGTGCGGAACGCTGCCACACCCTCGTGGTCGGGATCACCAACCCGGACCCGTGGACCACGATCGAGGAGTCCACCGACCCCGAGCGCGGGCTGGCGGAGTCCAACCCCTGCACGTTCTACGAGCGTCACCTGATGGTCGAGGGCGCGCTGACCGAGGCGGGAGTCGCCCGCGAGCGCCTGCGGATCGTGCCGTTCCCGCACAGCTTCCCGGAGCGGCTGGCGCACTACGCCCCCGCGGACGCCCGCTATCTGATCACCGTCTACGACGACTGGGGCGACGCCAAACTCGACCGCTTCCACGCGCTCGGGCTGCGCACGGAGGTCATGTGGCGCCGTACCGACAAGCCCATCAGCGGCGGCCGGGTCCGCCGGTCGATCGCCGAGGGGAAGCCCTGGGAGCACCTGGTGCCGCCCGCCGTCGCGAGGGTCGTCAAGGAGTGTGGAATCGATGAGCGCATCAGGGGCTGAACACCGCTCCACCGGGCGCCTGTTCATCGTCGTCCTGTGCGGCGGCGCCGACCGGCCGGTGGCGGAGCTGGGTGGACTGACGCCCTTCGAGGCCGCGGCCACCCCCAGGCTGGACGCGCTGGCCAGGCGCGGGAGTTCCGCCGCGCTCGAGGTGATCGCGCCCGACGTACCGCCGGAGTCGGACTCGGGCGCCATGGCGCTGCTCGGCTACGACCCGGTCACCCACTACACGGGTCGCGGGCCGCTGGAGGGCCTGGGCATGGACTTCTGGCGGCCGGAGGGCCATTCGGTGGCGTTCCGGGTGAACTTCGCCAGCTGGGACCCCGGGACCCGGCGCCTTGACCGGCGCACCTCCCGCGATCTCGACGAGGACGACCAGACCACGCTGGTGGAGGAGATCGTCGGCCAGGTGTCGCTGGGCGGCGACGTCGCCTTCCGGCTCACCGGCTTCGGACGGCACCGCGGCATCCTCGCGCTGACCAGCGAGACGGTCCCGCTGTCCGGGAAGGTGACCAACACCGACCCCGGGTTCGTCAGCCGAGGGCCCTTCGGAGTTCCCGTGAACGCCCCCTCGGCCACCCCGGAGACCTGCGCGCCCTTCGACGACGACCCGGTCGCCGCGCGGACGGCGGAACTGGTGAACCGGTTCGTCGCCGCCAGCGCGGAGGTGATGCAGCGCAGCGAGGTGAACGCCCGCCGCCGCGCGCTGGGCCGGCGGCCCGCCAACCTCCTGCTGGTGCGGGACGCGGGGGACACGCTGCCGAACCTGGCCGGGTTCACCGAACGCACCGGCCGGTCCCTGTCCATGTACGGGCAGGTGCCCGCCGAGCGCGGCCTGGCCCGGCTCATCGGGGCGCGCTTCACCCGTTCCAGCCCGGCCCGCGGCCAGAGCGAACCCGACTACTACCGCGAGGTGTTGCCCGAGTTGCTCGCCGACCCCGCGGACACGGTGTTCGTCCACCTCAAGGGCCCGGACGAGCCCGGCCACGACGGGCGCCCGCTGGAAAAGGTCCGCGCCATCGAGGACATCGACGCCCACTTCGTCGGACCGCTCACCGAAGCCCTCGGTGAGGCCGACACCCTTGTCGTGACGTGCGACCACGCGACCCCCTGCGAGCTGGGCATCCACAGCCCCGACCGGGTGCCCGCGGTCGCCGTCGGCCCCCGCGTGGCCGCTGACGCCGTATCGGAGTTCGGCGAGAAGGCCGCCCTCGGCGGCTCGCTCGGCGCCCGCCGCGCCAGCGACCTGCTGTCCGTCCTGCTCTCCGGACCTGACGGCGGTCGCGGATGACGATCACCTCCGTGCGGGTGCGCGGCATCCTGGACTCCCGGGCCCGGGTGACCCTGGAGGCCGAAGTCACCCTGGAATCCGGTCACTTGGGCATCGGATCCGCCCCGCGCGCCATCGCCCCCGGCCGACTGGAGCGACGCCGCGGCCCCGAGCCCGTGCTCGGCCCCGTCGCCGTACCCCTGCTGACGGCCGCGCTCACCGGCGCGGACGTGGAGAGCCAGCAGCGGTGCGACGAGCGGCTCGTCGAGGTGTACGAGGCCGGGGAGGCGGGCTCGGACCTCACGCTCGCCGTGTCACTGGCCCATGCGCGGGCCGCCGCGGCGGCCCGAGGCGTCCCGCTCCACGCCCACCTGGCAGAACAGTACGGCGTCACGGGGCCGGGGCTGCCCCGGCTGATGGTGAACGTGTTCTCCGGAGGCATCCACCGCGCAGGGCCGCCGCGCGGCTTCCAGCAGGTGATGCTCCTGCCCGCGACCGGAAGGCTGCACACCGACATCGAGGTCGCGGACCGGGTGTTCACCCTCGCCCACCGGGCCGTGGAGCGCCGCTTCGGCCCCGTCCCCCTCTCCGCCTCCAGCGGACTTCTGGTGCCGCTGGACAGTGCGGAACAACTCGCCCTGCTCCAGGACGCGGTGGCCGAGGCGGGCCACGCCGACGTGTGCACCTACGGCGTGGACGTGGCGGCGGAACACCTGCGCACCCCTTCCGGCCTTTACCGCTTCGGCGACCGGGAGTTCACCTCCCCCGAGTTCGCCGCCCACCTCGCCCGGCTGGCCCACCGCTTCCCGCTGACCTTCCTGGAGGACCCCTTCGACCCGGCCGACGACACCGGCTGGGAGGGCCTGCGCGGATCCCTGCCGCAGGCCACCAAGGTGATCGGCGACGACCTGTTCGCCACCGACGCCACCCGGATCGGACCCGGCCGGGCGGACGGCATCCTGCTCAAGCTCAGCCAGGCGGGCACCGTCACCGCCACGCTGGCCGCGGCCGCGGCCGCCCGCCGGGCCGGGATGCTGCTCGCCGTCTCCCACCGCTCGGGCGAGACCGAGGACACCGCGATGTGCGACCTCGCCGTCGCCGTCGCCGCGGAGCTGATCAAGGTCGGCGGGCCGCGCCGCGGCGACCGCCTGGCCAAGTACAACCAGCTCCTGCGGCTCGACGAGTCCCTGGCAGGCACGCTGACCGCCCCCTGAACCCGATGACCCGTCGGCGCGGTCCCGCGCCGGCTGACGAAACACCGCACACCGAGGAGAGAAGAGATGGCCGTGACCAAGGCACGTACCTTCCGCGAGCTGATGAACGCCCCCGAGATCCTCGTCGTCCCCAGTGCGTACGACGCCCTGAGCGCCAAGGTCATCCAGCAGGCCGGTTTCCCCGCGGTGCACATGACCGGCTCGGGCACCTCCGCCAGCATGCTCGGCCTGCCCGACCTGGGCTTCACGAGCGTGTCGGAACAGGCCACCAACGCCAAGAACATCGTGCTCGCCGTGGACGTTCCGGTGATCATGGACGCGGACGCCGGTTACGGCAACGCGATGTCGGTGTGGCGGGCGCAGCGGGAGTTCGAGCGGGTCGGCATCGTCGGCTACCACCTGGAGGACCAGGTCAACCCCAAGCGCTGCGGCCATCTGGAGGGCAAGCGGCTGATCTCCACCGAGGAGATGATCGGCAAGATCGAGGCGGCCGTCGAGGCACGCGAGGACGAGGACTTCACCATCATCGCCCGCACCGACGCCCGTGAGTCGCTCGGCCTGGACGAGGCCGTCCGCCGCTCCCGCGAGTACCTCGCGGCCGGCGCCGACTGCATCTTCCTGGAGGCGATGCTCGACGTCGACGAGATGAAGCGGGTGCGCGACGAGATCGACGCCCCGCTGCTGGCCAACATGGTCGAGGGCGGCAAGACGCCGTGGCTGACCACCAAGGAACTGGAGTCCATCGGCTACAACCTGGCGATCTACCCGCTGTCCGGCTGGATGGCCGCCGCCTCCGTGCTGCGCAAGCTCTTCGCGGAGCTGAGGGACGCCGGCACCACTCAGAAGTTCTGGGACGACATGGGCCTGAAGATGAGCTTCGCGGAACTGTTCGAGGTCTTCGAGTACAGCAAGATCTCCGAGCTCGAGGCCCGCTTCGTGCGCGACCAGGACTGACCGGCCGCCCCTTCCCTCCTCCTCCGAAATTCCTTGGCACGGGAGTCGTCATGTTCGTCAACGGAAGCCTCCAGCCCGCCCGCCGGCACACCACCGTGTACGACCGCTGGACGGGAGAGCCCATCGGAACCGCTGCGCGCGACGGCGTCGCGGAAGCGACGGCGGCCGTCTCCGCACTGGCCGCAGGCCGACGGACGACGACTCCCCAGCAACGGTCGGCCGTCCTGGCCAGGGCGGCCGACCTGCTGGTGGCCCGGGTGGAGGAGTTCTCCACCCTCATCACGGCCGAGTCGGGGGTCTGTCGCAAGGAGACCCTGCGCGAGGTGGCGCGGGCGGCGGGAAACCTGCGGGTGGCCGCCGCGGAGGCGGAGCGGATCCGAGGTGAGTCCATCCCGCTGCCCGACGGCAGCAGATTCGCGGTGACCCTGCCCGAACCGGTCGGTGTGGTGCTGGGCATCACACCGTACAACCGGCCCCTGAACCAGGTCGTGGTCAAGGCGGCACCGGCTCTCGCGGTGGGCTGCCCGCTGCTGCTCAAGCCGTCGGAGAAGACCCCGCTGACGGCGCTGGCCTTCGCCGAACTGCTCATCCAGGCCGGCTGCGCCGAGGACATGCTCGCCGTTGTCACCGGCGAACCGTACGAGCTCGGCCCGCTGCTCGCCGCCCACCCGGACGTCGCCATGGTGACGTTCACCGGCAGCGTGGCGACCGGGCACGCGGTGGCCGCGCAGGCGGCGGGCAAGCGCCTGCTGCTCGAACTGGGCGGCAACGACCCGCTGTTCGTGCTGCCCGACGCAGATGTGGCGCACGCCGCGAAGCTGGCCGCCGACGGTGCCACCGCCACGGCGGGCCAGTCCTGCCGGGGCATCAAGCGGATCTTCGTCTGGGAGGAAGTCGCGGACGAGTTCACCGCCCTGCTGAAGGAGGCGGTCGCCGCCAAGCGCGTCGGCGATCCGCGCCGCGCCGACACCGACCTCGGCCCGCTCATCAGTGAGGAGGCGGCCCTCGCGGTGGAGCGCCGGATCGAGCGCGCGGTCAAGGACGGCGCCCGGCTGCTCACCGGCGGCGAGCGCGACGGCGCCCTGGTTCGTCCCGCCGTACTCGACCAGGTGCCGCCCGACACCGAGTTGGTGACCGAGGAGACCTTCGGACCGGTGGCACCGGTGATCCGGGTCCGGGACACGGACGAGGCGGTACGGCTGTCCAACTCGACCCCGTACGGCCTCCAGGCGGGTGTCCTCACCCGCGACAGCGCCCGCTTCTGGGACATCGCCGCCCGCCTGAAGGTGGGCGCGGTCAACCTCGGCGAAGGGCCGCACTTCGACTCCCCGCACATTCCGTTCGGCGGGGTCAAGGCCAGCGGAGTCGGCCGGGAAGGCATCCGCTACGCGATGGCCGAGATGACCGTCACCAAGACCGTCACCCTGCCCGGCCCCCACGCAACCAGCTGACCGCGGGTACGCGAGAGGAGCAAGACCGTGAAGCACTGCATCGTGGTGGGCTACCACGAGACGGACATGTCCGGCGAGGAGCTGCAACTGGCCCTGGAGCACGGGGGAGACGACCTGCCCGCGCCCATCCGCAGCATGCTCCGCACGAAGGTGACCTTCGGAGGCGCCCACTATTCGTACATGGACGCCCTCAGCGAGGTGCGCAACGGCGACCGGGGCACGAACCACGCCTACACGGTCTCGGAGCTGCCGAGCCTGGGCACCCTCTACCTCGTCAACTACCTGGAGGAGCAGGGCCATCCGGCCGATTTCGTCAACAGCTTCACCTTCGAGCAGGATCAGCTCGTCAAGCTGCTGGCCGACAACCCCGCCTCGGTCGCCATCACCACGACCTTCTACATGATGCCCGCGCCGGTGATCGAGATCATCCGCTTCGTCCGGCGGCACAACGCGGCGGTGCCGATCATCGTCGGCGGCCCACTCGTCGACAACCAGTGCCGGGAGGGTCGCGGCGACAGACTCAACCGGTTCTTCGACCGGGTCGGCGCCGACTACTACGTATGGGAGTCCCAGGGCGAGGCGGCCCTCGCCGGGGTGGTCGGAGCCATCGTGAACGGCGACGCCCCCACCGAGGTGCCCAACGTCTTCGTGCGCTCGGCGACCGGCGAGTGGAAGCTCACCCGCAAACGCCCCGAGACCAATGACCTCAACGCCTGCTCGGTGCACTGGAACCGCTTCGACCCGACCGTCCTCGGCCCGACCCTGTCCACCCGCACCGCCCGCTCCTGCGCTTTCAGCTGCGCCTTCTGCGACTACCCGGAACGGGCCGGCGCCCTCACCCTCGCCGATCTGTCCACCGTGGAGCGGGAGCTGGAGGAACTCGCCGAACTGGGCGTCAAACGTGTCGCCTTCATCGACGACACGTTCAACGTCCCCATGCGCCGCTTCAAGGAACTGTGCCGGATGCTGGTGCGCCGCGACTTCGGCATCGAGTGGTTCTCCTACTTCCGTTGCGGCCACGCCCGCGAACCCGACGTCTACGACCTGATGTACGACTCCGGATGCCGCGGTGTGCTGCTCGGCATCGAGTCCGGTGACGACCAGGTCCTGCTCAACATGGACAAACGCGCCACCACCGGGCACTACCAGTACGGCATCGAACAGCTCAAGGCGCGCGGCATCTTCACCCACGCCTCGTTCGTCGTCGGCTTCCCGGGTGAGAGCCGGCAGACGGTTCAGAACACGATCGACTTCATCAACTCCGCCGGGCCGGACACCTTCGCCGTCAACCACTGGTACTACATGCACGCCACGCCCATCCACGTACGGGCGCCCCAGTTCGAGCTCACCGGCAACGGCCACACCTGGTCGCACCGGAGCATGAACTCGCACGAGGCCCTGGAGGCCGCCGACCGCATCTTCGACTCCGTGGTGAACGCGGCCTGGATGCCGGTCAACGGCCTGGACTTCTGGGGCGTCCCGTACCTCCTGGGCAAGGGCATGGACCGGGCCGAGATCGTCCGGTTCCTGGAACTCGCCAAACCCCTCACCGTCGCGAACGTCTCCCGCGCCGGCGCCGAGGAGTCCGCCGCCGCGGAGGCCCGGTTCCGCTCGTTCGTCACCGGCCTGGACCTGGCACCCGCCCGCTACCGCACCGCAGGGAGTGAATTCCGATGACCCGCCAGAATCCCGAGGAACCCGAGTACTTCCCCGAGGTCTTCCCGCGTGACGCCTTCCCCCGGTACACCTGGGACGACGGCATGCGGCCGATCACGCTGCCGCACGAGGTGTGGCTGTCGGAGACCACCCACCGCGACGGCCAGCAGGGCGGACTGCCCCTCTCCCTGGACACCAGCAAGCGGATCTACGACATCCTGTGCGAGGTGACCGGCGAGTCCACCGCCATCCGGCACGCGGAGTTCTTCCCCTACCGTGACTCCGACCGCAACGCCCTGATCTACGCCCTGGAACGGCACCGGGACGGCGCCCCCGTCGAGCCGACCACCTGGATCCGGGCCCGCCGCGAGGACGTCGAGCTGATCAGGAAGATCGGCGTCACCGAGACCGGGCTGCTCAGCTCCGCCTCGGATTACCACACCTTCCACAAGTTCGGCTCGGGCGGCCGTACCGAGGCCGCCGCGATGTACCTGGACGCGGTGGCCATGGCCCTGGACCACGGCATCAAGCCGCGCGTGCACCTGGAGGACACCACCCGCGCCGCCCCGGAGTTCGTCAGCTCCCTCGTCGAAGAGGTCCTGAGGATCGCCGAGCCGTATCCGGCCGAACTCCAGCCCCGCTTCCGGGTCTGCGACACCCTCGGCATCGGCCTGCCCTACGACGACGTCGCCCTGCCCCGCAGCATCCCGCGGTGGATCCGGCTGCTGCGCGGCTTCGGCCTGACCCCGTCCCAGATCGAACTCCACCCGCACAACGACACCTGGCTGGTGGTCGCCAACTGCCTCGCGGCGATCCGCGAGGGCTGCGGAGTGATCAGCGGGACGACCCTGGGCACCGGCGAACGCACGGGCAACGCCCCCCTGGAAGCCGTCATGGTGCACCTGCTCGGCATGGGCTACTGGTCCTCCGCGGAGGTCAACCTGCCCGCGGTCAACAAACTCGTCGAGCTCTACGACGGCATCGGCGCCGGACCCTCCCAGAAGTACCCGCTCTTCGGCCGCGACGCCTACGTCACCAGGGCAGGCATCCACGCCGACGGCCTGAACAAGTTCTGGTGGATGTACGCCCCGTTCAACGCCCCCCTGCTCACCGGCCGGGAGCTGGACGTCGCCCTCACCAAGGACTCCGGCCAGGCGGGGCTGCTCTTCGTGCTGAACAAACGGCTCGCACTGAAGCTCGAGAAGGGCGACCCGCGGGTCGTGGAGGTGCTCGCCTGGATGGACGAGCAGTGGGACTCCGGCCGGGTCTCGGCCGTGGAGTGGAGCGAGCTGGAACCGGTCGTCGAGAAGGTCTTCGCCACCGGGGACGAGGCCAGCTGACATGCCAGGACAGGCACAAGGAGGCAGCACCGCATGATCGCCGCAACACCCGACATGGCGCCGGACCGGACCGGTCGTCCCCCCGCGACCTGCCCTGTCGTCGCGGAGTTCGCCCGACGGGCCCGGACCGCACCGGACCGGCCCGCGGTCGTCCTGCCGCGGGAGACAGTCGACTACGGCGAACTCGCCGCCCGCGCCGACAGCGTCGCCCGGGCGCTGCTCGACGCCCGCGGCGAGGGCGCCGAGCCGGTCCCCCTGATGGTGCTGCACCCGGCGTGGATGCTCGCCGCGTGCCTCGGCGTGCTCAAGGCGGGCAAGTTCTACGTCCCGCTCAACCCGCACCACCCGGCCGCCCGCAACCGCGAGCTGCTCCACCGGCTCGGCGCCCAGGTCGTCGTCACCGACTCCACCGGCCCCGAACGCCCGCTCGGGGACACGGCCGTGATCCGCGTCGAGGACCTCGACGAACGGCCGCTCGCGCCGAGCCCCGCCGTCGACCCGGACTCCTGGGCGTACGCGCTGTACACCTCCGGCTCGACCGGTCTGCCCAAGGGCATCCTCCACAACCGTGCCGACATGAGGCAGAACGTCGACCGGCACGCGGCGCTCGGCATCGGGCCCGAGGACCGGGTCACCCTGATCAACGCCGACGGCTTCATCGCCGCGGTGTCCAACCCGTACATCGCGCTGCTGAACGGCGCCGCCCTCGTGCCGTACTCCTTCCAGGGCGACGGGGTGCACGATCTGATCGAGCGGCTGGACGAGGCCGGGACCACCGTCTACTACTCGTTCCCCTCGTTCCTCAGGCAGGCCGCCGCGGTCGCCGAGGGACGCTCGACGGACCGTGTCCGGCTGGCCTACCTCGGCGGGGAGAGCGTTCACCGCGCCGACGTCCTGGCCGCCCGGCAGCTGTTCCCCGCCGCCACCGTCGCGGTCGGCCTGAACTCCACGGAGACGGGGCTGACCAGGCTCCGGCTCTTCCCGCCGGACGCCGAGATACCCGACCCGGTGCCGGTCGGCGGGCCGGTGCCCGGCGTGGAGGTCCGCGTCGAGTCGGCGCCGGGCCGGGCGGCGGGCGTGGGAGAGGCCGGACGGATCGTCGTCCGCAGCCGGCATCTGCACTCGGCGCAGTGGACCGACCAGGGCCCGGCCCCGCTCACCGAGGCCGTGCCGAAGGCGGACGTGCGGGACTTCCGCACCGGCGACCGCGGCTTTCTCGACGCCTCCGGGCAACTGGTGCACCTGGGGCGTGTGGACGGCATGGTCAAGGTGCGCGGCTACCGCGTGGAGACCGTCGAGGTCGAGTCGGCCGTGGCCGCGGTCACCGGCGTGGCCGAGGCCGCGGTGATCCCCTACGAGGCCGGGGACCGGGAGACCGAACTCGCCGCCTACGTGGTCGCCAAGGACCCCGGCCTCACCGACGCGGGTCTGCGCCGCTCCCTCGCCGAGACCCTGCCGCCCCACCTGGTGCCCGCCGCCGTGCTGCTGGTCCCACGGCTGCCGCGCACCCGCAACGGCAAGATCGACCGCAGGGCGCTGCCCGACCCGGCGAGTGGTACCGCCACCGCCCGGGCCACCGCCGCGCCACCCGCCGCTCCGGCCCCCGCCGCCGCCCCGGACGACCTCCGCGCGCGGGTTCTCGGGCAGGTGGCGGAGATCTGGAGCGACGTCCTGGGCTCGGGTCCGGTCCTGCCCGGGGACGACTTCTTCTCCCTCGGCGGCACCTCCATCTCGGCGCTGCGCGTGGTCGCCCGTATCCGCAAGGACTTCGGTGTGCCGCTCAAGCTCGCCGTGATCTTCGAGACGCCGTCCCTGGAGGCGGTGGCCGAATCCGTACTGCGTGGGCTGGAGCGGACGTAGAAAGGTGCCTCATCCAGCACCCTTGAACACCGAAGGAAGATCACAGTGAGCCGAGATCGGCACCCGGCCGAAATCCGTCCCGCCACCGTCGAGGACATGCCCGCGGTCTGCGAGATCGTCAACCACTACATCCGGACGAGCACGGTCAACTTCCGTACGGAGCCGCAGACTCCGGACGAGTGGACCAAGGACCTGCTGGCCTCGCGCGAGCGCTACCCCTGGCTCGTCGCCGAAGTGGGCGGCGTCGTTGCCGGCGTCGCCTACGCGGGGCCCTGGAAGGCCCGTAACGCCTACGACTGGACGGCCGAGTCGACGGTCTACGTCTCCCCGAGCCACCAACGGCTGGGGCTGGGCTCCCTCCTGTACACCCGCCTGTTGAAGTCGATGGAGGCTCAGGGCTTCAGAACCGTCGTCGCCGTCATCGGACTGCCCAACGACCCGAGCGTGCGGCTGCACGAGGCCCTCGGCTACACCGCACGCGGAACCCTGAAGGCAGCCGGCTTCAAGCACGGGAACTGGCACGACGTGGGCTTCTGGCAGCGGGACTTCCCCCTGCCCGCCCCGCCCCACCCGGTCCGGCCCGTCCAAGACATCTGAGCGGAGAGCGCATGGCATCGTCGGAGTTGGAGCTGGTACGGGAACTGATCGAGCTCAACTGGCACACCCGCAACGGCGATGTCGAGCCGAGACGGATCGCCTACGACCGAGCCCAGGAGGCTTTCGGCGACCTGGGCCTGCCGCCCGGCGAGACCGTCACGACCGGCGCCTGCACGGCGGAGTGGGTACGGCCCGCCCAGGAGGACGGCAGGGTCCTGCTGTACCTGCACGGCGGGTCGTACGCCCTCGGCTCCCCGCACTCGCACCGGCACCTGTCCAGCGCTCTGGGCGCGGCCGCCGGTGCGGGGGTGCTCGCCCTGCACTACCGCAGACCGCCCGAGTCGCCCTTCCCGTCCGCCGTCGAGGACGCGGTGGCCGCCTACCGCCTGCTGGTCGAGCGGGGCTCCCCGCCGGACCGGATCACCCTGGCCGGGGACTCGGCGGGTGCCGGACTCGCCGTGGCAGCCCTCCAGGTGCTGCGGGACGCCGGGGACCCGCTGCCGGCTGCCGCGGTGTGCATCTCGCCCTGGGCCGACCTGACCTGTGAAGGTGCCTCGCACACCACCCGCAGGGACCGCGAGATCCTCCTCGACACCGAGGACCTGCTGCGCATGGCGGGCCGCTATCTCGCGGGCACCGACCCGAGGCACCCGCTGGCCTCACCCGCCCACGGTGATCTGACCGGTCTGCCGCCCCTGCTGATCCAGGTGGGTTCCGAGGAGGTCCTCTACGACGACGCCCGGGCGCTGGAGCAGGCCGCGATCAAAGCGGGAGTGCCGGTCACCTTCGAGGAATGGCCGGAGATGTTCCACGTCTGGCACTGGTATCACCCGGTGCTGCCCGAAGGGCGGGCGGCCGTCGAGGCGGCGGGGGCGTTCCTGCGCCGCGCCGCACAGGAGGGGGCGAAGTGACCGACTGGATCCAGAGCGTCCCGGCACCGGCCGCCGTGGCTCGCGTGGTCTGCCTGTCCCGGGCGGGCGGCAGCGCACGCGACTTCGACCAGTGGCGCAAACCCCTGGGCGACGAGATCGAGATGTGCGCCGTCCAACTGCCGGGTCGGCTCGACCGGTTCCACGAGCAGCCGCTGAGCGATCTGCACCGGATCGCCGAGGAGGTGGCGGGCGCCCTGACCACTCTCTCCCCGCTGCCGTACCTGCTCTTCGGCGACTGCATGGGCGCCCTTGTCGCCTTCGAGACGGCGAGCACCCTCAGCCGCCTGGGCGCCGCACCGCCGGACGCCCTCGTCGTCGCCTCCTATCCGGCACCCGACCGGATCCGCACCGAGCGCCCCTACGGCGACGGCAGCGCCGAGGACCTGCGGGAGCGGCTGCGCGAGGTCGGCGGCGTGCCTCCGGTCGTACTCGACGAGGACGAGCTGTTCGAGCTGATGCTGCCCATGCTGCGCGCGGACTTCGCCGCGTTCGAGGGGTACCGCTACCGGGACACCGCACCCCTGCCGTGCGCCATCCACGCCCTCGTCGGCGCCGAGGACCCGTATGTGACGGTCGCCGACCTGGAGGGCTGGCGGCGCCACACCACAGGGGAGTTCACCGCGCGCGCCCTGCCCGGCGGGCACTTCTTCCTGCACGAGGGCGAGGCGACCGTCTCCTTCGTCCGCGGCCTCGCCCTGGCGGGGAGCAACGGGTGAGCGGGGCAGGCCCGGTCGACCCGGCTCAGTGGCTGCGTGCCCATCGCACCGTGCCCGAACCCGCCCTGAGGCTGGTCTGCTTCCCGCACGCCGGCGCCGGACCCGGCGTCTACCGCCCGTGGGCGCGGCACATGCCCGCGGGCACTGAACTGTGGGCGCCCCGCTACCCGGGCCGGGAGGACCGGCTGGCCCACCCCTTCGCCGACAGCCTCGCCGTCCTCGCGGACGACATCGCGGCCGCCGTCGCCGCGGGGCTCGGCCGCGGGGTCCCCCTCGCGCTGTTCGGCCACAGCATGGGCGCGGTCATCGCCCACGAGGTCGCCGTACGGCTGGAACACACCCACGACATCCGGCCGGTACTGCTCGCCGTCTCCGCGCGCGAGGGCCCGCTCCAGGTCAGCAATGCCGGACTCCATCTGCTCGACGACGACGGTCTGCTCGCCCGCACCCGCGGCCTCGGCGTCCAGCCGTACGCCGACGCCTACGACGACCCGGAACTGCGGGACCTCCTGCTGCCGGTGCTGCGCGACGACTGCCGGCTGCTGGAGAACCATCCTCCCGTCCCCGTGGTCCCGGTGCGGGCACCGTTGCTCGCCTTCGCCGGACGGGAGGACCGGGCGTGCCCGCGCGCTCTGATGGAGTCCTGGGCCGAGGCCACCACCGGCGACTTCCGGTTGCTGGAGCTGCCCGGCGACCACTTCTACCTGTTCTCGCACACCGAGGAACTGCTGTCCGAGCTGATACCGGCGTTGTCGCAGGAGGTCCGCGCATGGCGGTGAGAGACGGGGAACCGACGCCCGCGTCCCGGCGGGCGCGGCCCTGGCGCCAGCTGCTGAGCGGGGGAGTGGGCCACACGGTCGAGTCGCACGACTGGTACGTCTACACCTTCCTCGCCGTCTACTTCGCGGACGACTTCTTCCCCAAGTCCTCGGGCGATCCCCTGACGCCGCTGCTCGACACCTTCGCCGTCTTCGCCATCGCCTTCGCCGCCCGACCGGTGGGGGCCGTCGTCATGGGAGCCTACGCCGACCGCTTCGGCCGCCGCAGCGCGCTGATGGTGACGATCTCCCTGATGGGCGTGGGCAGCCTGCTCATCGCGCTGACCCCGAGCTACGCCACCGCCGGCCCGCCGGCCCCCGCCCTGCTGGTGGTCGCCCGGCTGATCCAGGGCTTCTCCCTCGGCGGCGAATACGGCGCCGCGGTCACTTTCCTGGTCGAGTCCGGCGGCCCGCGGCGCGGGGCGCTCTTCGGCAGCTTCCAGTACGTCGCCTCCTCCGCCGGGCAGATCCTCGCCGGGCTCTCCACACTGGCCGCCGCGCAGTTGTCCGGTGACGGCATGGACCGCTGGGGCTGGCGGCTGCCCTTCCTGTGGGGCGCCGTGTTGTGCCTGGCCGGACTGGTCATCCGCCGTTCGGCCGAGGAGACCTTCCGGCCCGCGCCGGAGGCCGGCGGCAGACTGGCGCGCTCGGGCCCCTTCGCCGCCCTGCGCCACCACCCCCGGCAGGCGTTGCTGGTCGTGGGCCTCACCACGGGCGGCACCGTCGCGTTCTACACCTGGACCACGTTCCTGCCCGCCTACGCCACCGTGAACGCCGACGCGGACAAGGAGAGCGCCGTCCTCGCGGGCACCGTCTCACTGATCTTCTTCGGTCTGATCCAGCCACTCGGCGGCATGTTCAGCGACCGGGTCGGCGACAGACGGATGATGATCGCCTTCGGTACGGCCGCCGCGGTCCTGACCGTCCCCCTGCTCACCGCGCTGTCCTCGTCGTTCTGGTCGGTGCTCCTGGTGCAGTGCGCGGGCATGTTCATCCTCACCGGGTACACCTCGGTCGCCGGGGCGCTCAACGCCCGGCTCTTCCCCAGGGAACTGCGCGGCCGGGGCATCGGTCTGCCGTACGCCGGGACGGTGGCGCTGTTCGGGGGAACGGCGCCCTACGTGGGGACCTGGCTCAAGTCCATCGGTAGCAGTGCTCTGTTCCCTTGGTATGTGGCGGTCCTGTGTGCGGTGACGGCGCTGACGGCATCGCGTCTCTCCCCCGCAGCGTGGCGTCCGATGAAAGATCGGCCGAGTTTGCAGGAGAACATCCACTGGAGTCCGGGAACAGCCGAAAGGTCTACCCCCGGCGTGCCGGGCGATCGGCACGCCGGCAGTGAACCGCCCGCCGCGACCTGAGTTTCCTGCAGGGCAAATTTCAGGCCATCTTCCGTGCACCCGTCGACGCCGCCTTGTTCAGCTGTAATTGAGCACTAAAATGATTGATTGCGTGTGAATATGTGCGTCAAAGGTGCCGCACTCGGTCTTCAAGGGGGTGGGCGGCATTGTCCTTCGAATCGGTCGCGGCGTACGAGTTTTCGAATGCGCTGGGCAAGAGGGACATGCCTGTCTCCATTCCCGACCCCAGAGCTCCGTGGTCGATATCCCGAAGGGAAGAGGCGGGGCAGGACGCGGAGACCTTGGTCTCCGAACTCATCAGCGCCCATCGCAGAGTCGTACACGATCAAGGTGAACTTCTCGAAGCGCTGGAGTCGGCCCTCGCCGAGCTGGTGCGCGACTGCGCGCCACGGGAGACGGGCAGCCGGGAGGTGGACTCCACCTTCGAACGGGGCGCTCTGCCTGCGGCCGACACCGAGGTGCTGCTGTGCATGGACCCCGCCGATCTGGAGGAGGACCGCTTCTGCGAGGTGCTGCGGTACGCCGGCGAGGCGTCCGCTCGGGGAGTGGCCGTTCGGTGCATCTGTGCGGAGTCGATGGTGAATGTCCCGGGCGGCCGGGCGCACATCAATGAGCTCCAGGGTGCGGGGGCGGACGTCCGGATCGTCGCCCTGCTTCCCTTCCGCCTCCTACTCGCCGACCACCGTATCGCGCATATGCACATGGTCGGCCGGGACGGTGAGGATGTGCATATGGAAATCACCGACCTGAGCGCCTGCCAATTCGTGCGACAGGTATTCGACTACTGCTGGCTGGCAAAGACTTCATTAAGGTTTTCCCCGGAGGGGTGTGCGGTTCCAGGGGATTTCTCGGAACGTGAACTCATCATTCTCCGCATGCTGGCGAACGGCATGAAGGATGAGGCCATGGCGCGTGCTCTGGGGGTGTCCACGCGGACCCTTCGGCGGGCAATAACGGACATCATGGGAAAACTCAAGGCGAGCAGCCGGTTTCAAATGGGGGCGAGGGCCGCGGAATATCGGCTGCTATGGTCCTCCGTTCCCGGTGGCTGACACGAGCGACAGGGTTGCCCCGCCGGCGACGAGGGCGGCCAGCACCAGGAACGCTCGGGGATAGCTGTTCAGCCCGGCCGCGAGCAACGCCCCCGCTGCGGGCGCCGCGGCGAGCGCGGCTCCGGCGGGCGCGGTGGCCAACGCGTTGAGGGTGGCGTACCGCCCGATTCCCCATCGGTCGCTGACGGCTGTGGCCTGGAGCAGGGTGAACATCCCGCGGATCGCGCCCGTCGCCATGGCCGCCGCATACAGCAGGGGTGCGGGTCCCCGGACTGTCGCGAGGAACGTGATCGCGAGGGCACCGGCCGCCAGCAGCACCGTCATCCGGCGCTGAGTGGTGGTCCTGCGGGTCAGGGCCGGGTATCCGAGCCGTCCGAGGATCTGACCCGCTCCGCACAGGGAGAGGGCTCCGGCCGCGGTGCCGGTGCCGAAGCCCCGGTCGACCAGGAACGGCACCAGGTTGAGCGTCGTGGCGTAGAGGCTGAGGGAGGCCAGCGCCAGGGCTGCCGCCAGCAGCACGAACTCCCGGCTGATCACCACGGGCCGGATGTCCCGAAACGCGGTGCCGGACCGCGGACCTTCGGCCTCGGGCCAGGGCGTGCGCAGGTACAACAGGTGCAGCGGGGTGGCGGTGACCAGCAGGACGAGCGCGAGCAGCAGGAACGCGGCCCTCCAGTCCAGCCACCCGACCAGGAGCGCCGTGACCGGCGCGAAGACGACGCTGGCCAGCCCTCCGGCCAGGGACAGCAGAGTGAGGGGGCGCAGCCGCCGGGGGCCGTACCACCGGGTGAGGGCGGCGAAGGCCGGGGGATACAGCGCCGCGGCCTGCGCGAGGCCCACCAGTGCCCAGGCCGCCGTGAACCACGCCAGGTTCGGCGCGGTGGCCACCGCCACCAGCGCGAAGAAGCCGAGCACCGACCCCGCACTCATCACCCACCGGGGCCCGTGCCGGTCCAGCAGCCGCCCGACAGGGATACCGGCCACGGCGCTGGTGACAAGCCCCAGCGAAAAGGCGCACATCGTCGCCGTGGTAGACCAGCCGGTGTCCCGGGCGATGCTCGGCAGGCTCGCTGGGAACGCGTAGTAGAGCGTCCCCCAACTGGTGATCTCCGTGACGGACAGTGCGATCAGTGCGCGGCGTAACTCCGTCTCGGTGTGCGGCTCGGCCGCGCGCAACTCCTCCGTGTTCTTCTCTATAGAGAACTCCACGACACTATAGTACTGCAATGATGATCCTCACGGCACTGGGAAGCCGAATCCAGGAGCTGCGGCTGAGTCAGTCCCTGACACTTCAGGACCTCGCGGACCGGGCGAGGGTGAGTGTGAGCATGCTGTCCTCGGTGGAGCGCGGGCGGAAGGCACCCACGGTCGTGGTGCTGGCCCGTATCGCGGAAGGGCTGGGCGTGACGGCCGCGCAGCTGCTCGCCGAACCCGAGTCCGTCCTCGTCCGCCGCGCGGCCGAGCAGGATGTCGTGGACGAGCCCGGAGGGTGGCAGCGGACGATCCTGACACCGGTGGTTCCCGGCGTGAACTTCGAATGGATCCGCTCGGTCCTGCCTCCGCACTGCGACGCCGGCGAGTATCCCGCCTATGCCGGCGGCTCCCACGAGTACGTTTTCGTGGAGACCGGAACGCTGCGACTGACCGTCGGCGAGACGGTGACGGAGTTGGGCGCCGGGGACTCGGCCTACTTCGCGGCGGACGCGGTGCACGGTTACGCGAATCCGGGTGGGACGTCGTGTGTCTACTACGTCGCTGCGCTGATCATGCGCCCCCGCGGCCGGAGTGCCTCCTGGCGGCCGACGCGGGAATCCGGAGCCGAGTGAGCCGGGGTGCGCCGCGTTCCCACCGGGGGCCCGCATCGCCGTGGAGAGGGTGCGGTCCGCGGAGACATCGGTCGAGAGGGATCACCGGACGCCCTGACGATGTGTCAGGCGCCGTCCCCGCCCAGCGGTCGCTCTCCCGACCCGCGCACGATCAGCCGCGTCGGCACGGTCACCGTACGGGACCGGGTGCGGTCGCCGTCCAGACGGGCCAGGGCCGTGGCCGCAGCCGCCCGGCCGATCTCCTCGGGGTCCTGGGCGACGACGGTCAGGGCGGGTTCGAGGGCCTCGGCCAGTTCCACGTCGTCGAAGGCGACGAGCGCCACGTCCTTGCGCTTGCTGCGGGCGAGTTCGCCGACTATCCCCAGCGCCACGATGTTGTTCCCGGCGAAGAGCGCGGTCGGCGGATCCGGCAGAGCCAGGAGCTGGGCCGTCGCGGCCGAAGCGGCGTGCCGGTCATGGGCGTTGGCGACCAGGGCGCGGTCGGCGGGCAGCCCCGCCTCCTGGAGGGCCTCGCGGTAGCCGGCCAGACGCTCGCGGCGGGTGTAGAGCTTGA
>Ga0182008_10000565_pt1 | contig 27364 bp, 27 predicted proteins | sample Sormic07211129_1_FD_120482 | JGI IMG/M metagenome (GOLD analysis project Ga0182008, IMG submission 120482) | Rhizosphere microbial communities from Sorghum bicolor, Mead, Nebraska, USA - 072115-129_1 metaG | ecosystem: Host-associated > Plants > Roots > Rhizosphere | place: USA: Nebraska...
AATAAAGTAAAACTGGAAGGACTGGACCCAGACAGGTTATACCAGGTCAACGAAATCAACCTGATGCCAGGTGTGCGCTCTGTAATCCCAGAAAACGGACAGAGCTTCAGCGGAGATTATTTAATGAAAATCGGCTTAACCATGACCAGTAACAAACCCATACCCATGACTAGTAACCTGATTGAACTACTGGCAAAGTAGGGATCTGGCTAAAGATCCATAAAAAAACGATTATCTTCTATTGGCATAATATGAAGCCTTATAAGCATCACTGAAACCAAACATCACAAAATTGTTACTTAAATCAGGAGGCCGGTTTAGATATTCCTGACCATACTTGATTGTTACTGAGCAGTCCGATCTCAACTTGGGCTGCTCAGTAACATTTTTAAGTCACATTTGTTACAAACTTGGATTAAAAGCAATTCTTTTCTAATTTTGACTATAATACGCTGATACTAAAAAAGTCAAATTTTAGTCGATGCAAAAAACCTAAAACAAACTGCTTAATGTGAATCTATCGTTATAAAAATGTCAAAGTTTGAAGACTTGTCGTGTTTTAACGTTGTTTTGTCTAATCTATATTCAAAATATAAATCAGATTCAATATTTTTGCGCACTTTAATTATTACATTACTTAATTAAATATTATATAATAACCCTTTATAATGCATAACCCGGAAAATAAAATCAAAGTTGCAATTTTAGGCGTAGGTAATTGCGCCAGCTCACTCGTGCAGGGTGTAGAATATTATACCACACATAGTGACAAAAAATCAGGTCTGATGACTGATAACATTGGCGGTTACACAGCTGGGAACATAGAATTTGTTTGCGGGTTCGATATCGATGAAAGAAAAATCGGACGTACGCTAAAAGAAGCCATTTTTGCTCAACCAAATTGTACAATTGTACTTAATGCTGATATTAAAACAGAAGCACCTATCTACCGGTCTCCGGTTATTGATGGTGTATCTCCATTAATGGCTTCTTATCCTGAGGCCAACAGATTTGTGATTAAAGACGAATTAAAAAACTCTGATATTTTACTGGATTCAGTAACCTACGATAAAAACCTTGTCGATTCTTTAAGGAACGAGGTTATTGGTCATTTACGTGATCATAAAGTAGAAGTACTGATCAACTATTTACCTGTTGGATCTCAGTTGGCTACAGAATTCTATGCAGAAATCTGTATTGAACTTGGAATTTCACTGGTGAACTGTATCCCTGTATTTATCGCGTCTGACCCAGCCTGGGAGCAACGCTTCATTGATGCAGGTATTCCAATTATTGGTGATGACATGCGCAGCCAATTTGGAGAAGTATTGTTTCTCAAATGCTTCAGGAACTGGCTTTTGAACGTGGACACCATGTAAAAGCACACATCCAGAGAAATGTTGGCGGAAACACGGATTTCCTGAACATGGAAGATAAAAACAGATTAAAATCTAAAAAAATCTCTAAAGAAAATGTAATCAGGGCACAAAATGACATCAGAGGAATTTCTACTGAAGACAGTTTCTTGCATGCAGGTCCATCAGAATACATTTCTTTCTATGGTGACAATAAAGTAGCCAATTTCCGTCTGGAACTGGAAGGCTTTATGGGTGCGCCTGTTATTTTTGATGCACAACTGTCTGTACAAGATTCTCCAAACTCTGCAGGTGTGGTTATTGATGCCATCCGCTACGTATATGTTGCAAGAGAATTAGGTCTTGTTGGTGCATTGAGAGGTCCTTCTGCTTCTACTCAAAAAACACCACCGCAACAAATGATGTTCAGTGATGCTATTATGGAATGCCATGCACTAGCAAACCGTGAGCTGACAGAATCGACCAAGAAACAATTAAAAAAATAATACGCGGTTTACACGCTTATCAAAGGGCCTTGTTTAATCAACAAGGCCTTTTTTTATGCCTGGAATTGGCACCAGGCAGACAAGCCGCTAAATGGTCTGGTAATGGCTCCATAATGCTTTGATATGCTTGCGCAATGAAAGGATATTAACTGCGCCATGAGTGCGCCTTTTTACAGAAAAAAGGCGCACTCATGGCGCACTCATTGCGCACTCAAGGCGCAGTCATATCAAAGCATTATAGAACCAATACCGGTTAGGATGCAAAAAATAAAACAGCAAGAATGGCCAGTACTGCAGGTAGTGCCTGCACAACAAGAATAGATTTTGAAGCGGTTAAACCACCATATATGCCTGCAACTCCAACACAGGACAGGAAAAACAAGGAAACATTCTTAAACCACAAAGGATCCTGGATACACAATGACCAGATCAGACCAGCGGCCAGAAAACCATTGTATAGACCTTGATTGGCAGCCAGTGTTTTTGTCTTCTCAAACATTTCTTCTGGCATAGACCCTTTAAAAACTTTTTTGCCTCTGGTTGTCCAGGCAAACATTTCAAGCCAGAGGATATAGAGGTGCTCCAGGGCAATCAAAGCGATTAAGATCAGGGCGATAACTTTCATAATGGCATTTCTTGACTCTAATATAGTTAAAAAACAACAGCAATTATACCTCCATGAATTCCCATGCACTGTGGTAGGCATTTTGTTGTTCCGCATAGGTAATAAAGCCCGAATAAAAAGAAAACCGGCTCAAGGTGGCACTATCTCCAACTACAATCAGTTTTTTTCTCGCCCGGGTCATCGCTACGTTCATCCTTCTGATGTCCGAAAGGAAGCCTATAGTTCCTTCCATATTACTTCTGGTTAGACTGATGTATACGATATCTTTTTCCTGGCCCTGAAAACTATCTATGGTATTTACAGAGATGCAGGCTGCATATTTTAAAAGCTCATGCGTGTTAAGTAAAAGCTCTTTTAAGACCCTGACTTGCTGTTTATAAGGAGAAATGATCGCTATACTCGGGCATTCGACCGGATTTTCGTTAAAGGGAACAGCACTCAGCAGCTGTTCCAGATGACGGAGTAAAAAAGCAGCCTCATCAGGATTCACCGTACTGGTGCCCTCCGCTTTTTCTTCAAAACTACAGCCCGCGGTATCAATAAAGGTCAAAGGCTTATCCCCTTCAAACAAAAGCCGCTTTGCAACAGCCGGATTTGCCTTTAACCGGCCATCATAAAAGACCGATGATGAATAACCCATAATCGTCTCATGCATCCTGTATTGCTCTTCCAGCAGCACCACTGCTTCAGGCTGTAGTTTCACAGATTTCTCTAACAAGGTGGTGCTTAGTCCATCTTTAGCTGCAATATTTGATTTAATGGTTGGCGGCAGCTGGCAATGATCTCCGGCAAACACAACTTTCTCTGCCTTTAACAACGGTATCCAGCAAGCGGGTTCCAGGGCTTGCCCTGCCTCGTCAATAACCACCGTATGGTATTGACGGTTGCGTACGGTATAATGATTGGCGCCCACCAAGGTAGCCGTAATAACCTGCGCCTCAGAAAGCAATTGGTCAATGATATACTGCTCGGTACGGTCCACTTCTTTCATGATCTTGTGGGCCTCATCAAACAAAGCTTTGCGCTGTTCTTTTTCTGCCCTGCCAAAATTCCTTTTGTATTTATGGGCCATATTTTTAAACTCGCCGGCTTGCTTTTTAAGAGCACGTATTTCTTTCATGCTTTTATGTGCGCCCATCTTCTGATCAAGCGTCAGCGACATCAGTTGTTCTGAAACCCTGGCCGGATTTCCGACCCTTAGTACATTTAAACCTTCTGCTGCTAATTTTTCGCTCAACAGATCAACAGCGGTATTACTTGGGGCAACCACGAGGATTTGTTTTTTGTCCTGAGCCAATAATCCCCTTATGGCCTGGACCAGTGTGGTAGTTTTACCTGTACCTGGAGGACCGTGTACCACAGCAAGCTCGTTGGCCATTAAGATTTGATCTACTGCGCTTTGCTGTGAGTCATTAAGCCCCTTACCTGCAAAGGCTTTGATGTCTTTATGAAAAGTAGCTTTTCTTGTACCCAGCAACACTTGTATCATAGGCCAGCCTGGTGATTTTTCATCTGTTGAGGCGGCAGTCTTCAGTGCCAGTTTCATCTCTTCATAACTGTTGTTGTCAAACAACAATTCGATCCCCAGCTTTCCATCTGACGCCCAGTCTGGCAATTCATCAGTTTTCAGGCTGATTTTCAGGCGATCTCCCCCCTGGTAAGCGACCACTCCCTCTATGCGATCGTTCTTGGGATCATGGTTAGAGAACAGGACTACCGGCATTCCAAAACGAAACTGATGAGCAACATCCTGATGTGTTGTCCGTTCAGTTTCTACCGTAAGATAGTCACCACGGCTCATTTCCGAGCCTCTGATGGCCACAGGGTACCAAACCAGTCCATTGGATCTGCGTTCGGCCAGGGATGAGCTTTCAGTAAGTTGCTGATAGATTTTAAGATCCTCTGACTGTTCTGTCTGAAGCAGTTCAAGTAATCTTTTAAAATAGTCCATTCAATTCCATTAAAGCACCATGGTGCGGTATATTTTTTCTAAGGTTGTGGCTGCATCGGCACAAAAGCCAGGATGTACTTTTGAAGCTTGTATCACCGTACTTCTGGTTGCAGTGAGCCATCTGAATCTGGAAGGTCTGTCCAGCTGGGCAATTGGACCGGCCTCTTTTTCGCCGCTGCAAATGCGTTGCAGGGCTATAAGGTGCAGGTGCAGTTCTTCTATATCCGTTTGAGGACAAAATGCAGCTAAACGCGCCGTGTCCAGGTGGAAAACCACTTCCAGAAAGCGTTGTTTGGCACAAAATACAATAACGCCTATATTCATAAACTCCTCCCGTTCTACCCTGGGTACAACGCGGATGATGGCGTACTCATATAAGTCTCTCTCTTGCATGCTGGGCTTCTTTTACAAATACGTCTGAATGACCGACGCGGGAGATCAGAAATTGTGTATAGGCATTTCTATGTTCTTCTGCAGATTGAAAGTGGCCTTCACCTTCCAGCCACTCCACCGGGATCAGGTCTGTAACAGACTTCAGGAGTTCCGGGCTAAGTATAGATCTGAATTCTGCATCTACCGTTTCCAGCTCCGAAGCACGGGATAATAAAACGTGATCTTTAATCAGAACAAATGGTTTTTTGGCCTGCTCTTCCCAATTTTGCCAGGAGTGATGAAAATACAGCGATGCACCATGATCGATCAGCCAAAGTTCCTTATGCCACATGAGCATATTGGTATTTCTTGCAGTACGATCCATATTGGTCAGCAGGCAATCGAGCCATACAATCTGTGAGGCAAGCTTTGCATCTACAGTATCGACCACCGGATCAAAAGTAATAGCACCGGAAAGGTAATGCAAGGCCAGGTTAAGCCCAACGCTGAATTTAAGCAGGTCCTGGATTTCTTCGTCTGCCTCTGTTCTTCCAAAGGCTTCGTCCAGTTCTGCAAACACCAGTTCCGGAATCCTCAGACCCAGGCTACGGGCAATCTCCCCGCCTATCAGTTCGGCAATTAATGCACGAACGCCCTGGCCGGCACCTCGAAATTTAATTACATATAAAAATTCATCGTCAGCTTCTGCAATTGCAGGCATGGACCCACCTTCTCTTAAGGGAGTAACATATCTGATTACCTTTACTGTTCGAAGCTCCGGCAGCTGATGTGCCACATTTATTACTTCTGTCATTTAAGCCAAAATTAGCAGATTTATTAAAAAAAACACCAATTTCCCTGCTTTATAATCGATTGATTTGATTTTTTAGATAGATTAGCAGAAATGTATTTTCCTTATAAAGATGTCAGATACCCTTACAACGGAACGGCTGCTGATCGAAAAACTAAGCCCCCTCGACTCAGATTTTATCTTCACTCTACTCAATACACCAGGATGGCTAAAGTTTATTGGAGACAGGAACATCAGAACGCTGTCTGATGCGGAGGCGTATGTTCAAAGAACTATAGATAGCCCCACTATTCAATATTGGGTTGTTAAAAAGACAACAGACCGCACACCGGTAGGTGTAGTTTCCTTTATTAAAAAAGAATATCTTGACCATCACGACATTGGTTACGCATTTCACCCTGATTTTAACCATTTAGGTTATGCTTATGAGGCTGTAAAAGCAGTTTTAGAGCAGCTTTCCAAAAACCCGTTGTATCCGGTAATTCTGGCTACTGTAGCCCCGGACAATGAACCTTCTATTCGTCTTTTAGAAAAACTCGGATTAAAACAAGAACGTGAGATTGAGGTAGAAAACAGGACTTTAGTTCTTTATTCCCTTGTTTAGCTCTCCTGCCAATATTTGCTGCGATCTCACTGATGGCTGAAAAAGTATTCTATTTTGCTGAGCCACAATAAGCCAAGTACATCTTTTTCTGAAGCAACCGAACGTGTGTTATAATCTGGAGGATAAGGATGAGCTTCATTTTCTCCATAATAGATCATCAGGTCTATTTCTCCGGTTTGAGGATACAAAAAGTTCCCTTTTACGGCCTGGGTTATAAGGGTAGAACTTCCTTTATGTGCTTTAGAGTACTTATGCCCTCCATAGGCCAGTAAGATCTCATGGCCTATTTCATGTGCAGCGGTATGTTTGAAATCGGCTACAGCATGATTATCCTTTAACAGGAGCCATTCCCCTTTTACTTTAAGGGCACCTGTATTATAATAAAGGATCCGGGACAATTCCCAGTTTCTTGACCTGCGCAACCGTCCCTGGCTATTGTATACAATTCCCGGAGACGGAATCGCTCTGTTTGTACTGTTCTCCGCTTCCAGATAAAACTCGTACTCCTGGCCATCAGGCATATGTATATTTTTTCCTTCGGGATGATTGTGGTTCCTGCTCCAATACTGTTTCATGCCCTCTATAGCCAAAGCCAATAAATCCTCATAGGTCTTTGTTGGTGCGTTTACAGCCCCCATAACGCCCAGATCTTCGAAATTTGTTCTCAATACCGCTTCAATTGTGCGGTTTGGCTGGCTGATTTTGACATCCAGCCAGTTTACTTCCTTATATCGGGTACCGAATTTCAAGACTTCAGACTCAACAACCTTATCGTTTATGACGGTCAGTTTCGCATAAAAATGCTGTTGGTCAAATCTGCGGCTATCGTAAATTCCGTCCCTGTCAAAGCCGTCCCAGTGAATTTGATAAATTCCTGGCTGCATGGACACAGGTTCAGCAGCGTATTGGTACAGGAGTTGGTCTCTTGCATCCCGGATTTCCAGGAGAACCCCATTTGCAGGACTTTCCAGGCTATACTCAAAAGTAAAACAGGAGTTTTCATTCCTTCCCTGGAAATCTGCCACTCCAAAAGGCACTACTGTTCTTTTGCCCCTGCTCAAGGTAAAGCCAATATTGATGTTCTTTTGTCTTGTATCTGAATCAGGTTTAAGCATATTCAAAGATAGGGGAATATTTATTTTGGTCATTTCTATATCTAAAACAGGAGGATCACTTCCTATTTTTCTTTTTCTTTTATAACTTTCCGGCAACAGATCATATATGGAAAACTATAAAAATATTTCAGATTCACATACCACCTTAACAGAACTGATGATTCCCTCCTACGCCAATTTCGGAGGCAAAATCCACGGTGGAATTATCATGGGTCTTATGGATAAGGTTGCTTATGTATGTGCTGCAAAACATGCCGGGGCTTATTGTGTAACTGCATCTGTGGATGCTATTGATTTCCTTGCACCGGTTGAAGTAGGTGAACTGATCTCCCTGATGGCTTCTGTAAACTATGTGAGCAAAACCTCTCTGGTGGTTGGTATCAGGGTCATCTCAGAAAACGTAAAGACCAAAGAGGTAAAACATACCAATACCAGTTACTTTACGATGGTGGCCATGGATGAAGACCATAAGCCACTCCAGGTACCTGGCCTGATCCTTAAATCGGACGACGACATCCGGCGCTTTTTTCAGGCCTATCATAAAAGGGAACTTAAGAAATATCTCCGTCAGGAAGAAAAGAGAATGAAAACGGAGTTCGAAATCGCTGAGTCTATTGAATTGCTCAAAAATGAGCGTTGTATTATAGAACGCAGCTGATTCCGATCTTCTGTTATCCCTTCAGTATTTTACTTTTTTCTGCATCGAATTCTTCCTGAGAAAGAATTCCGGCGTCCAGCAGTTCTTTTAAATCGAGCAGGGCCTTCTTTTTTGCAGCCATGTCATTTTCTGGCATTGATACAGCTGGTGCTGGTTCGACAGGCTTAACGGCTGTTCCCTGAGGACTAAATTTAAGGATCAGTTCTGTGATCTCATTAAAACCTTTAATATTGGAGTAATCAATGGCCTTTTGTTCCTTTACGTTGACAACAGAAACATCAGCCTGATTTTCGAGCAGGTATTTCACAACATCCTTCTTACCGTTTGCAGCGGCATAATGTAATGGGGTATTTCCAGACTCATCCTGAATATTGATATTTGCCCCTTTTTCCACCAGTAATTTAGCCATGCTCAAATGGCCATTTTTAACGGCAACATGCAACAAGCTTTCCCCACCCGAACTGTAAGAACCCGTTAAATTAAAATTACTGTCTGATGAGAGACCAGTGGCTGATTCTACCCAATCCAGGTAAGAGTTCATAGAATCTGTCTGATCAGAAACCGGTTTGCTGTGGTTAACATCCAGACCATTTTCAAGGAACAGATCAACGATTTCTTTCTGGTTGTTGGCACAGGCATACCAAACCGGAGAAACACCACTCTTGGATGTCACAAAGATATCGGCCCCCTTATCTATCAATAATTTAGTAATGATTCTGTTGGTTTCATAACAGGCAATTAACAGGGCACTTTCACCAGCATGGTTAACGTGATCCAGGTGGGCGCCGTTTTGCAGCAACAGTTCGACCATAGGCAGATTCTTAGACCTTACTGCAAACAGCAACGGGCTTTCTCCATGTTTATTGGTGGTATTGATATTTGCTCCTTGTTGAAGAAGCAATTGTACAACTTCTTTATTTCTGCAGCCGGAAGCCAATAGAAGAGCAGTCTCTGCAGCATTGTTCTCCAGGTCAGTTTCAATACCTTCTTTCAATAGCTTTTCCATGACTTCTACCTGTCCGGAAAGTGCGGTGAGATGTAAAAGGCTGTTGCCTTGCTTATCGTTGATGTTGATCTTTGCCCCGTTTTCCAACAAGTACAAGGCCGTCTGTTTCTGTTTCTGCAGGCAGGCAAAATAGAGTGGAGTTTCACCTTCATGGTCTTCATAATTCAGATCGGCGCCCTCGGCAACCAATATTTTAACCAGGTCCAGATAGCCCCGGTGCGCCGCGTAATGTAACGCTGTACGCCCTTTTTCGTCTGTATAGTTAAAATCTGCTTCTTTATTAGCCAGGAGGATTTCTGCTATTTTTCTGTTACCGCTTTCGCAAGCCAGGATAAATGACATCGACATATTAGTTCTGTAATAAGAGTTCTACGGTTTTTGATTTGGTATTGTCCTGAGAAGCCAGCATGAGTGCGGTCTGGTCCTTATCATTCTGGATATGGATGTCGGCCCCTTTGGAAAGGAGCAGCTTTACCTTCCGGTAGGTCTCTTTGGCTTTTTCAGCATCGTGGTACAATTCATGCGCACAAACTTTATGCAGCAGGGTATTTCCATCATTGTCTTGCTGATTGATGTCTATATTTCCGTCTTCTACCAAGATCTTCAATATCTCTGCATTTTTTTCCGCAGCCCAGTCTAAAGCTGATTTCTCTTTTCCATAATGCTCGGAGGTATGATAAACATCTGCCCCGTCCTGCAGCAAGCGTTCCAGCAATTTAATCTCACTTTCTGAACCTCTGTCCAGCCTGCTCACATACTTGGCCAACATTGTACCTTCCTCTTGTGCACGAAGTTCAAATGCCGGGCTGTCATAACTGGCAAGTTTATCATAGGATGCGAGGTTAAACTGATCCACGACAACATTATAAAATGGGGTTCTGCCTTTCTTGTCTTGTGCATTTGGATTGGCTCCATTTTCCAGCAGCACATCCAGGTATTCTGCTCTGTTTCTGTCAATGGCCAAATGAAGTGGCGTGGTCCCTACAATATTTGCTGTGTCTACCTCAAGGCCTTCGCCAATTAAAAATTTCAGATATTCTACACCTCTTTCCTTGTTTCTAAGACTCAGCGCACCATTATTTACAACCTGATAGATGAAATTCTCTTCTGCATTGTTTTTATAACTGATGTCGCAGCCCGCGTCTACCAAGCGTTTTATAAGCGCAATATCCGCCCCTTCTTCCAGGGCATAGCCCAGCAAGGTCTGGTCCTGAAGATCGCTGTTCAGGCTTTGAAATTTACCAGTTAAAGTGCTGAAATAGTCGAGTGAGGCTTCATCTGTGGGAAAGCGGATGATGTGGTCAAAGATGCTGTTTTTAAAGGAATCGTATTCGTAGAGATCGGTTTCAATGGTACCGTCTTCAATCAGCTGATCGAGGACATCAAATGCTTTACGATCTTTAATTTTATCAAAAATAGCACTCCATTCGTAGGACTGAAGGTTTTTAGGTAAGCGTTCCCCACTATTTAATAGTTGTCTGGCCGCTTCTATGTCGCCCGATCTCAGGGCTTGCAAGAGGGATGATTGTTCATTCATAGACCATTTTTGATTCAAATATCTTGCCATCGTATGTTTCCTGGCTAATTTTTATTTCTTTTCCAGCGGAATATATATTTCTTATATTAGATCAATAGTCGTCCCTAATTTTGACCATGGATAGGAAATTACTAAAACATTTCCCTTCTGCTTTTGCTTATTAATACAATTTAATTTTACAATTAACATAATACCAAAAGATGAAAACAACTAAATTAATGATGAGTGCGGCTATTGCCGCGACCCTGTTCCTGGCGAGTTGCGGGCCAAAGGATGCAGACATTCAGAAGGCTGTTCAGGCCAAGGAAGCAAGTGGAATTACGGTTGCCGTAACCAAAGGTGCTGTTACTTTAACTGGTGAAGTGCCGGATGATGCGGCAAAGGCGACCGCTGAACAGGTTGCAAAAGCGGAAAAAGGGGTCAAATCTGTTGCAAACGACTTAACGGTTAAACCTGCCGTTGCACCTGTTGTGATTGCGGAGGATACGGTTCTTCAAAAAAATGTTGCTGATGCAGTCAAGGACTTCCCGACGGTAAAAGCAGATGTTAAAGATGGCGTTGTGACCTTAACCGGGGAGCTTAAGAAAGCTTCTTTAATCACTTTAATGCAGCACCTTTCTGCACTTAAGCCTAAGAAAATTGACAATAAATTAACGATTAAATAGTACGCATCATGGCTTTACAAGATAAATATAAACAATTAACAGATGCAGCCTCGGCTGCTGGTATAAGCGATCTTGCCGTACGTGAGCAGGATGGCATATTGTATGTGGACGGCACGGCACCTGATGGCGCAACCAAGGACAACCTATGGGACATTTACAATCAGATTGATCCGAATTTCGCTTCCGGCGATCTGGTCTTAAACGTGAATGTAGCGGTTGATGCTGCTGTAACACATGCAAAAGTCATTACAGACAGCTCGAATTTAAATATCCGGAAGGGCCCTGGAACAGATCAGCCCATTGTGGGAAAAGCAGCTCATGGTGAAGTGATTACTCTGGTTAACAGAAGTAACGATTTATGGTGGCTGGTGCGCACAAACGACGGTGAAGAAGGATACTGCTATGCGCAGTACCTGGAGCCGCAGGCTTAGTTTTCATGTTTAATAATTATAATAATGGATCCGGACTTGCGTCCGGATTTTTTGTTGGGTGCTGAATTGAAATAAATTTGGTATCTGTTTCGAGGCTGCGCCTGCTAAGCCCCCGAAGAGGGGGCAAACCAGCCAATGCCTCTCTACAGGCACCAAATTTATTTCTGGATTTCACGCCTAGCTGGTATGTTGTAAAAAAGCGGAGCAGCAAGGTTATACTCCATGTTTGGTCATAACGACATCAATATACAGGACCTCAGGGTGCCTTGCCACAAGAGCGCAGCGAGGCAAGGAGTCCAGTCCTCGAAGAGCATCTTATTTTTTTCATAAAAAACCGAGCGAGTTTAACCCTGGAACTTCTTGAATACGACGATACCGTTATGCCCGCCAAAGCCAAAAGTATTACTCATGGCCACATCAATATTTTTCTCCATAGCATCAATCTTAACAATATTCAGATTCGAAGGAATCGCCGGATCCGGATCCGTCAGATTGATTGTTGGAGGAACAATAGAATGTCGGATGGCCTGGATACAAGCGATCGCCTCTATAGCACCAGCTGCGCCAAGCAAATGACCCGTCATCGACTTTGTTGCACTGATGTGCAAATGATCCGTATGATCCTTAAATAACTTTGTTATAGCCTTTAACTCACTCATATCTCCAACAGGAGTTGAAGTAGCATGAGCATTCAGATAATCAACATCGTCTATATTCAAACCCGCATCTTCCAACGCAAAACGCATAGCGGTAGCCGCCCCTTCTCCTTCCGGATGCGTTGCGGTCATATGGTATGCATCAGCAGTCATAGCTGCTCCTGCAAGTTCTGCATAGATCGTTGCATTTCTGGCAATGGCATGCTCATATTCCTCAAGAACCAAGGCACCAGCGCCCTCACCCATTAAGAATCCGTCTCTTCCCGCATCAAAAGGTCTGCAGGCAGTTTGAGCCGCATCATTTTGTGTAGTCATTGCCTTCATTGCACAAAAACCACCAACCGAAGCCTGTGTAATTGGTGCTTCTGAACCACCGGTAACGATCACTTTCGCTTTTCCCCATCTAATATAGTTGAAAGCGTCCATGATGGCTGTATTGGAAGTGGAGCAAGCCGATACCGTTGTATAATTGATGCCCATTAGGCCATACTTTATAGAGATCATCCCGGAAGCCATATTGGCGATAAGCTTAGGGACAAAAAAGGGACTGAACCTGGGTACAAAATTGTTTTCTGTATATTCGGTAACCTGCTCCTCAAAAGTAAGCATCCCGCCCTGTCCTGATCCCCAGATCACTCCTGTGTCATAAGGGTTCATAACAGAGAAATCCAAACCAGAGTCTTTAATCGCCTGTCCGGCAGCAACAAGTGCATATTGAGTGAAAGGATCCGTTCTCTTGATCTCATTTCTGTCGAGGAAAAGTGAGGCATCAAAATCTTTAAGTTCTGCAGCAATCTGGGTACGAAATGCAGCAGGATTAAACCTGGTAATGCGATCTGCACCGCTCTTTCCCTGGATAAGGCTGTCCCAAAAAGTTTGAATATCATTTCCTACCGGCGTAAGCGCGCCCATTCCTGTTATAACTACTCTTTTCATTTTACAAGTTTTAACTACTTGCACTTAGCAAGCTGTTGCAAATATAAATAACTACTTTATATTTGCAAGTAGTTTAAACTGGACGATATGAAATCTGACTGCCCCCTTAATTTTGGATTGGAGCTCTTCGGGGATCGGTGGACCCTGCTGATTATACGGGATATGATCTTCTTCAACAAGCGTTCCTATAATGAGTTCTTATCTTCCGCTGAACACATTTCTACCAATATTCTGGCCAACAGATTAAACTTTCTGGAGAAAGAAAAATTTATCATCAAAGAAAAAGACCGGGACCACAAACAAAAGATGATTTACAGCCTGACCGAAAAAGGCATTGGCCTGGTGCCCCTGATCATAGAAATAGGATTATGGTCTGACCAATATGCCGAAGAAAAACTAACCGTTAGTGAAGTTGTAAATTTAAACGACTTTAAAACAGACTGGAGCAAAGCTTTAAAAGCGCTACAGCAAAAGCTTTATCACCTGCACCTTCAACGCGAGATATAAAGGGTGCTTTAAACAATTTGGTTTTTAATTAAAGGATAGAAACGATCATAAATATATAAGATATGAATAAGACAAAAATTGGCTGGATTGGCCTTGGAAATATGGGAATCCCTATGTCTGAACAGTTAATCAAAGCAGGTTACCCTCTGCAGGTTTATAACCGGAGCAAGGAGAAGGAAAGTGCATTGAAAGCAATGAGTGCCGGGATTGCCTCCTCGCCCGCTGAATTGATTCAATCTTCGGATATCGTAATCCTGATGGTTTCAGATGACCAGGCTGTTCGGGAAATCTTTAATGGAGTAAATGGCTTATTGAGTGCAAAAACTACTGGCAAAATCATAGTTAATATGAGTACCGTTTCGCCTGGTGTAAGTAAGGAAATGGCGGTATTGTCTGTTGAATTTGGTCATGAGTATATAGATGCACCTGTATCCGGCAGTGTTAAACAAGCACAGGAAGGACAATTGGTGATTATGGCCGGGGGTTCGGAAAGTACCTTTGTAAAGGTAAAACCAATCCTTGAAGTTCTCGGAAAAATGGCTATACTGGTTGGCGGAACTGGTGCGGGAAACAGCACCAAGCTGGCCATCAACAGTTTACTTGCATTGTATGCCCAGGGTTTAGCAGAAACCGTTATTTTCGCCAACCAGCAAGGGATCAAAACCGAAGACCTGCTGACCTTGATCGGACAGGCTGCACTCGGCAATATTTTTACAAAAATTAAAGGAGATGCCATCTTAAATGATCAGTACAAGGCTGCCTTTGCACTCAAACACATTGTTAAAGACCTGACACTGGCGAAAAATGAAGGACTTTCCAGTCCACTTGCCACCACAGCTTTAGAGACTTTTAAACAGGCTGAACCTTCTTACGGTGAAGAAGATATCATTGCTGTAATTAAACAGTTAAATTCTTAGAAAAAGAACAGGCCAGGAATTTATTTCCTGGCCTGATAAAAACGGCCCCTTCCAACAGGGTATAAATTATATCATTCACCAATAAATCAGGTGTTTTTTTTTAAAATTTAAAATTATAGATAGGACTTCCCTTCCACAGGATATAACCCAACAGAGCGCACTGATGCGCCACTTCAGTTTCTATAACAGAAGGAACATCATTTACAATTTTCCAGCGGACATTATATTTATTGTTGTAACTGATGTAAATGACTACATCTTCACATCCGGAATCAATTGATTTAAGATTTTTGAGATGCTGGTCCTGCAATTCGGCCGCCAGACGACGGAGCCTTTCATTCATCACTTTAGATAAAGGTGCAGCAGCGGTTATATCAGGTTCAATTACGGCGAGTACAGTTATGGTCATTGGCATCTCTCAAATACTATAAATTTTAGCAAAGATATCATTTTATTCTTAACTAAAAAAAATAGCAAAGCAAAATCCATAAAATCTCCCCCCTTCCGGACACCCTCCTTCCAATCTGCTCCCATGATATCTACATCCTGCTTCGGCTCAGGAAAAATCTCCACCATTGTAACTATCCCTTCCGGACACCCTCCCCTGTAAAGATCATTTCAATATTTTGTATAGACGAGGGAAAGGTCTGCACCCAGAAATTTGTGGTATGAAAAAAATGGCCTAGCGTTGTTTTCGCTTCTTCAGCGAAAATTATGCAGCCTTTTTTTCATACCACAAATTTAAAAAGCTTCTCCCAAGCCTATAGAAAATCCGGAATATCCTTTACTCACCCCATAATCTATGGCAACATTTGTATTTGATCCTTTGTTAAACTTCACCCGCATCCCTGCGCCCACAGCCGGATGAATCTTTTTAAACATATTATTTTCTGGTTCCGTAACCGAAGTCGCGTTAGCAAAAACAACGAAACCCAGCAAGCCGTTATCCGTAATATCCCTCCGGTACTCACTCTCAAAATAAAACAAACCTTTGCCCCGGTACCTGTTCTGATCCATACCCCTCCCAGACCTGTTGTAAGGATCCCAACCTATACTGGGCAAATTAAGATAAGGCACATCATTACTCAATCCAGTCCATAGGTAGGTCCAGAAAGCCAGTACATTTTGCTGGTGAGGTTTTGTATTTAAAGGAACGTATTTTCTTGCATCCAGGTATAAAGATTTCCAACTGGAATTACTCCCCAAAAACTTGGGATTGGTTCTCAATACCGCATTAAAATAACTGCCCGGAAGCGGATTAATAGAACTTGATCTGGTATCATAAAGCAAATTAAATGATATACCTGAAGAAAAGGAGTTACTCCCTTTTTGCGTTCCTGTATGATAACCGGAAAACTGTTCCAGCTGTGGATCTGTATCCGCGGTATTGATATTGACGAAATAGTCCAGGTTATAGCCAAAACCAGCGTATAAATAGGGTTTGATACGTTTCAGCGCACTTTGATAGAAGCGGATGTACTTATAATCCACTAATAATTTATGATCCTCCTGCCCGCTTCCCAAACCCCAGGTATATTGGGGGTAAACCAGAAAACGAGTATCTCCCTGAATCACCCAGGTATTGTCTTTAAGCCAGACATCTGATCGTAAAGGCAGACCAAAACGCCCTTTAAAATTCCAGTAAGGAGCAAAACCAGCACTGGATATATTGGTCGTTTTGCGTGGACCAAGATAGAAACCTGCAGTGGTGGAGGTAACCAGTGCCCTTCCGCCTCCCGGAACATTACCGCCTATAGGCAACAAGGAAAATTCAATCTTCTTTTCTCCGGCTTTTGGGTTTTTATTGGGTTTTATCTTAAAAAGGACTTTGGCTATATCAATCAAATCTCTTTTATTAGAGGTGTCTCTGGGCTTTTCGTTAAGCACCTTAGAATCGCCGGCTGTTTGTGCATGCAATGCAAAAGTGGAAAACAACAGAAAAATCAACGTATAACATTTATTCATAGATATGGCGTTATTCATAAGTTTCTTAACGGTACGCAAAAATAGAACCAATTGTCTAAGAAGAAGACCTAATCTTTTAAACAGAGAAAGATTATTTGATGGTTAAGCAAGTAAGAATTTATATTTGCATGGCTTAACCTCACCAATCCTATAGATGAAAAAAACCTGGTTTTGTGTTTTACCTGTTCTCTTTATCGCCACATTCTTGCTGGCACGTGCCAGTTATTCTCCGGTTCAGACTGTTCATAGCGGCAGCACACAGTCAGATACATTAAAGGTAATGGCCTACAACATTCTAAATTATGGAGACGGTTGCCAGGGTGATCCGGAAAAATTAAACAGCTATCTTAGAACCATTGTCAGATATACAAAGCCAGACCTGCTCAGTTGCGAAAAAATTGCGGCATTTGAACCTGGAAGTCGCAAATCTTCCAATTTTGCGACACTTTTATGTGGTCATGCACTTAATACGGTTTTCAGGGATCGTTATGCATATGCAGATCCAAGTAACGAAAGTGAGGCCGATAATATGTCGGTACTGTTTTACAACAAACAAAAACTGGCTTTCGTTAAAACGGAAACTCTTCTGGCAAAGATTACAGACTTTAACCTCTATAAATTATACTACAAAGATCCAAAACTGGCCAGAACCAAAGATACCGTATTTTTATACGTCCTTGTTAATCATACCCAATCTGGAGACAATAGTAAACAAAGAGATAAACAACTGACTAAACTCATGGGAAGAATTCGGGAAAAATTCCAAAATCTACCCAATCTGATCATTATGGGCGATTTTAATACCCGGAAGACGGGAGAAGACGGGTATCAGGCTATAGTGGATTCAGAAAAAGCCAGCACCAAAATGTTTGATCCTCCGTTCTACCCGGATAAAGTGTTGAGTTATCCAGCCAATTGGACCAAGCAACCGGAATTGTATCAGCGTTTTCTAACCACCTCTACCCGCTTGTCTGAAAGCATCCCAAACCAGTGTGGTACCGGGGGTGGCGCTAAATCCTGGTACGATCATATTTTTATTTCTCCCCCACTGGTCAGTGGCAGCAAAAAGATTAAATATGTACCAAATTCTTATAAAACTGTTGGAAATGATGGGCAACGTTTAGGTATTGAAGTTAACAGCAGAACAAAACGGAATACTTCTGCTCCTTATGACCTTGCTGAGGCGCTGTTCCAGTTTTCAAATAAGTATCCCGTAAGCATACAATTGGCCGTTAAAACCAGGTGACGGGTTATTCAAAGGTATATTTGATCAGGACAAATGGTTAGTGAGCCTGAAGCGGAGGTGAAAATTCGTTCCCCGGCCTTCTTCACTCTCGAAATCGAGTTCAATACCATATTGCTCGCAGATGTTCATCGTAATGTGCAGCCCCATTCCTGTGGTTGACTCTCCTATAGTCCCCTCTCTTTTTGCAGCTGTAAATTTTTCAAAAAGCAAAGGCTTCATTTTTTCGGGTATACCTACGCCGTTATCAGAAATGCTCACCTTACAATAAGGTCCATCTATAACTGCATGAAGTTCAATACGGCCATATTCTCTGGTAAACTTTATTGCGTTATTTAAGATGTTATCTATAGCCCGTCGAACTGCGATGGCGTGTCCGTAACTGTATTTTTCTGCTTCGGGGAGTACAACACTCAGACTGATATTTTTTTTCTGTAAGCTGACCTGAAAATCATTTGCGCAAATTTCCAGAAGTCCTCTGAGTTCAAAAAAATCACCTTGTACAGCCAATTGTTTATGGCTTGGCGGCCGGAGCAGTTCATGAACAAGATTGTGTGCATTGTTACAAGCCGTTTTGGCCATAGAAAGTATTTCTGTATGGTCGGGGTCTTCCAGCATTTCTTCCAAAATCCCTACTATACCCATAATATTCGAAATCGGCGTTTTTAAATCATGAACTACTGCCTGTAAATCTTGTTTATGCTTTTCCAGGGAATCAACAAGGTGGTTGGTCATATCGGCTTTATGAAGGACACCAATCAGTTTATGATCTTCATAGACTGGCAATACGTCCGACCGGGCATCCAGCATAATTTTCAGTGCCTCGGCTATCTTCGTATTTCTTTGTAGTTCGGGTTTCTGAGACAAACAATCCACCACCAGGTGATGTGTTTTAGACAAGAGGTCATTTGCATTAATCAAACCTATTGGCTCATCCTCCATCATCACCACTGCTCCCCCACTTGAAATGATTTTATGTTTTACTTCATAAATGCCATCAAAGGCATTGACAGTCAGGAATTCGTTTCTAATAAATGGAGCGATCATTATCTTTTTATTCTAATATATTGTTGATTTCAATGTTCTCAATAGAAATATTAATTTTAAAGTCAACGCGAATCAGCTCACCATCTGAAACGAAGGGGAAAACATTTTTGGTTAAGATATGCAATACTTTTTCCACTGGCATTTTCTTCAAAATGTGTTTATTGATAAAAACGGTTTCTACACGTTCATCTTCTACTTCTACACTCAAAAAACCATTAGGTAATAGCATTTCAAAGGATTTACTCAGTCCAATCTTTCCCTGAACACAATTTTTGCCAACAATCAGGATATCCTGGAAAGGAGGAAGTTTGATTTCCTCAAAATTGATATTGATTGAATATTTAACATTTCTTTCGTTCATAACAAGTCCCAATAGTAAATGACAACGTGCTTAATCTGCAATTCTGTTTTTACAAAATATTAAATCATGCTACAGCAAATGTAATTATTTTATTTATCGTATAGCGTTATAAACATATGGTAAACAACCGATAAAATGAAAGCACAGCTCTAAACTGTGCTTTTTTTGACAAAAACATAATAAAACTAGCCCCTGGTTACACAAATCGCTTATTTACGGTATTCCAATCTACAGTATTCCACCAGGAAGCTATATATTCATTTCTTTTATTTTGATATTTCAGATAATAAGCGTGTTCCCAAACATCCAAAGCCAGTAAAGGTGTGCCTTTTTCAGTAGCATTATCCATAAGCGGATTATCCTGATTGGCGGTTGAAGTAATGCTGAGTACGCCGTTATTATGGATGAGCCACGCCCATCCTGATCCAAAACGGGTTAACGCAGCTTGAGAAAATTTCTCTTTGAACTGATCAACAGACTGAAAAGACTTCTCGATCGCTGCCTTTAATTTTCCGGAGGGAGCAGCTGGGCCGGATGCCTGCATGGATTCCCAGAAGAAATTATGGTTCCAAGCACCCCCGCCATTGTTCCTTGCTTTTGGAGATAAAGTAGATGCCCTGGAGAAAAAGTCATATTCGTCTTTAAAATTCAGATGATCGGCCTGGATAGCTTCATTTACATTTTTAATATAGGTGGCATGGTGCTTGGTATAGTGTATTTCCATAGTCAGGGCATCGATATGCGGTTCCAGCGCGGCATAAGCATAGGGAAGCTTCACTTGAGAAAACAAAAAAACCTGTCGGTTTTCCTCGGCAAGATCTTTTGCAAAAGCTGGAATAACATTTAATGTAGATAAAGCTGCTACACCCAAAGACATTTTGAGGGAGCTTTTTAGAAAATCTCTTCGTTCATTATTTTCCATAATTCTTAATTTACAGGATTTAAAAATATTCTTATGCGGGTCATCCATTATAATTTAATAATTTCAAATGATCGCTTTATGTTTTAAATTAACCGATTATGACGCTTAACTGATGAATGATCACCCATTTATTACTGACTGATCACAAATATAATAAAAGCCAGACAATAGTCTACTAAAACAGTATACTATTGTCTGATCAGCTATTTTACCGGTGTCCCGTTCTTTATTTCATCGCTGCCCTGCAGCAAAATTTGGTCTCCAGGTTGAATGTTCCCAAATATTTCTGTAGAATCTGCTGCGCTTAAGCCTTCCTTTATATCCACCATCAAGGCCTTTCCATGTTCCACTTTTATAATATACTCCCGCTCAGTGGATCTTACAATCGCATGATTGGGTACCATTAAGGCTTTAGCACCGGATAACAATGGAATTTCAACTTCTGCAAACATCCCCGGTTTCAGCTGTCCATCCTGATTATTGATATCTACCTCGATAGCTTCTGAGCGAGTGCTGTTGTTTAATGCATTTGCAGACCGGCTGATCAATGCCTTATAGGTTTTGCCCGGTATGGCAGTAAACAACAAGGAGACTTGTTTTTTCAGGTCAACTTTATCTACATAGGCTTCCGGAATATATACTTCCAGTCGAAGTTTCTGCAAATGTTGTAACTGAAAAAGCGGAGCTTCCCCACCTTTACCCGGGCCCGCCAATGCACCAGGTGAAACATTCCTTTGGGTAATGACTCCGTCAAATGGTGCCGTGATAATGAGATATTGCTGCATATGCTTTACAGAGGCGACATTGGATTGTTCTGAATTTGCTATAGCCAAATCGCCTTTCATCTTGGAAAACGCATTGTCAAGATCAAGTCTGGATACAGCTCCTGGTTCTTTGGCGGCCTGCTTTAACCGGTTGTATTTATCCTGACTTGCCAGTGAGATCTCTTTCGCTTGCAAATATTTTGACCGGGCTGCTTCCAGTTGAGATTCCATTTCCGGCGCTTCAAGGGTAAGCAGCACTTGTCCTTTTTTGACAACTGAGCCCCGGTCGGCATAAACCTCTTTTACAAAACCATTGGCACGTGCAAACACGGAAACCTCTTCAAATGGTTTTAGTTGCCCAGGTAAGCGCACGGAACTGGACATATTTTTTTCTTTGAGCACGCCCAATTCGTAGCCGGCGTTCTTCTTCTCCTTATGATGGATCAAAATTGGTTTTTCTCCGTGGCTGCAGGAGGAAATCATAAATAATATAGAAACACCCAGGAGACTAAAGACCTGATTGTTCCTGTAACGGATTGTTCTGGATGAATTATTCATATGTTGTATTTTCTGGCATTAGTGAAGGTGATTGATAGGTACTTTTTTCCTGCATCCAGGCAAATACCTGGGGAAGGATAAATAGAGCGGCGAGAGTTGAGGCAAATAATCCTCCAATAACAGCTCTTCCCAAAGGGGCGGTCTGTTCTCCTGCTTCTCCCATTCCGGAAGCCATAGGAATCATTCCTGCCATCATTGCTAAACTGGTCATCAGAATTGGTCGTAGTCTTATAGAAGCACTGATAATTGCCGCCCTCGATGAATCTCTATAGTCCAGACGAAGTTTTTCTGCGTTGGTTACAATAAGAATGGCGTTGGCAACAGATACGCCTGTAGACATGATCATTCCCATATAGGACTGTAGGTTCAGGGTAGATCCGGTGAGAAAAAGGGCGGCTAAAGATCCCAGTATCACGGCAGGAACAGTAGAGAGTACAGTTAGGGATAGTTTGAACGACTGATAGTTGGCGGCCAGCAACAGGAAAATGACCAAAACAGCAAAAAGGAGGCCGCTTTGTAGGCTTGACAGCGTTTCAGACAATAAACTGGACATCCCTTTGACCTCGGCAAGCAAACCTTTTGGCGGTTTTCCCAGAGAATTTAATGCTTTTGTAACGTCTGCAGTCGCAGTTCCCAGATCTTGTTTGTAAATATTGGCACTTACCGTTAAAAAGCGCCGTGGCCCTGTACGGTCATATTCGCCAGGGGTATAGATGACTTTAAAAGACGCAATGTCTCCCAGGACAGGACTGCTTTGGCCCTTAACCAGAGGAACCTCCCGAAGCTCTTCCATGGTATCCATGACATATTCAGGAACCTGAACTTGCACCTGATAGGTATAAGCCGCTTTTTCGTCTAACCATTGGTTTTTTTCTGTGAACCGGCTGGAAGACGTACTTGCCGTAACCGAACGGGCAATATCTTGTACATTCAATCCCATTTGCGCCGCCTTTAAACGATCAAGGGTTATGGAAACTACCGGCACTTTTAAAGGCTGAACGATCTGAATATCTCGCAGATAAGGTATTTTTCGCAACTGATCTGTTACGCGACCCGCAAAACGCTCAATTTCCTGCATGTCTTTACCAGCTACCCTAACCTCAATTGGCGTTGCTGCGCCCTGGCTCATGATCTTTTCTGTCATATCAATAGGCTCAAAGGTTATCCTCAGGTCTGGTATAGCCTGGCGAATATTTTTACGCAATGCGTCTTTTAATTCGTCCATATTCACCTGATATTGTTCATCTAAGTTGACCTGCAAAACAGCTTCATGCGTACCTGTATTAAAGATGTACAGATTACTTGTGCCGTAGCTGCTGGGAATAATTCCTACATAACCTGAACTGATGGCCACATGATGGTTTACTGTGGCATCTATAATTTGCAGTACCTGCTTAAATTTATCTTCTGTTCGTTCAAGCCGGGTCCCGTCGGGTGCCTTAATGCGGATCTGAAACTGGCCATTGTTGACCTTTGGCATCATATCTTTACCGATGTAGATAAATCCAGCGGCAGCCAGGCCCAGAACCAGTATCAGATACGCCGGAATGATCAGTTTCTTCTTGCTCATCCAGCTTTTAATGATGTCCATATATTTCAGCTTTACCCGTTCAAAAAGATCATTGTGTTTTGGGTCTTTCTGTTCCTGTATCAGATGTTCTTTAACTTGTGCTCGCTCTGCGCTGTCCAGAGCCTCTCCCGCATGGGCATGCAGGTTTTGATGATCATAATGCTGGTAGTGCTCAGCCTTGATCATCCAGTTACTCAGAATCGGTACAACAGTCTGGGCAATAATAAAGGATACGATCATGGTCAGTCCAATAGAAAGAGACAATGGAAGAAACATGGCTTTGGGCACACCATTCATGAGAAATGAGGGGGCAAAAACGGCGAGAATACAAAGCAGGATCAATAATAAAGGAAACGCAATTTCTTCACAGGCATCGTAAATAGCCTGCCGCTTACCCTTGCCCATTTCCAAATGCTGGTGAATATTCTCTATGGTTACCGTGGCCTGATCTACAAGAATGCCAATGGCCAGCGCCAAACCACTTAAAGTCATGATATTAATCGTCTGACCAAAGAGACTGAGCAACAATACCCCTATAAGTATAGAAACAGGAATAGTGATCACAACAATCAAGCTGCTCCTCCAGTCTCTAAGGAACAGGAGAACCATAAGCCCGGTAAGTAAGGCACCCAATGCCCCCTCACTAATCAAACTTTTGACCGCATTAACGACAAAAACCGACTGGTCAAATTCATAAGATATCTTGACGTCACCGGGAAGCAGGCTCTGCATCTCCGGAATTTTGGCTTTTAGTGCTTTGACGACCTCCCAGGTCGAGGCATCGGCTGTTTTAACCACGGGGATATATACCGAACGTTTACCGTTAATGAGTGCATAATCTACGGTAACATCTGCTGCATCTGCCACCCGTGCAACATCTTTAACCAATACAGAAACACCATTTTTGGTTGTTATGGGAATATCGCCAAATTCGTCCACGTGTTTCACAAGTGAGTTCATTGAGGTTACAAACATCGTATTGTTGATGCGGAGGTTACCCGATGGAGACATCACGTTAAATTTAGCCAGGGCCTCTACAACCTCATCAGGTGTTAGATTATAGCTTCTGAGTTTATTGGGGTCTAAATTCACTGTCACTGAACGGGAATTTGCTCCAAAAGGTGGAGGAGCAGAAAGTCCGGGTACTGCGGCAAACATAGGCCGGATGCGGGTAGCCGCCATATCGTAGATTTCTTTCAGACTTCTCGATTTTCCGGAAAGCACCAATTGTCCCACCGGTAAAGAGGAGGCATCAAAACGTACAACCTGGGGTGGCAGTGCTCCTGGCGGGAAGAATTTCATGGCCCGGTTAACCTGGAGTGCTACCTGCGCCGATGCTTCTGCCATATTGGTGTTTTCATAAAAACTAAGTTTAAGCATGGTTAGCCCCTGTATGTTTTTACTGGTAATGTTCTTTACACCGTTTACATATAGAAACTGGTCTTGAAGCCGGGTAGAAAAGAATCCCTCCATTTGCTGTGCGGACATTCCACCGTAGGACTCTATCACGTAAATGGTAGGAAGATTGAGCTGTGGAAAGATATCGATAGGTATTTTAATGGCAGAAAGTACTGCAAAAAGAAGCAGACTTAGTGTGATAACAACTGTTGTAACCGGCTTTTTTAAAGCCGTGGTGACCATAGACATAGTATCTAGTTTAAAGATTTTAAAAATGTATCCACTTTATTTTGAGCCACCGATCTTTGAAAGAGTGCACGGCAAAAGGTATATTTTGCTGTGGCATAATCTGTTTCTGCTCTATAGAGCAGGCTTAGGGCGGTATTGAGCTCGATCATATCAGACAGGCCACTTTTGTAAAGGGACAGTTTCTGACGGTAAGCAGCCTCTGCAGCACGCAGCTGATGTGGGATTTCCCGGAGCCTTTGCAAGGCGGTATTAAATTCCAGTGAGGCCCGATCTGAACTGCTTTCCAAAAAGACCTGTTGTTCCTTTAGTTTCTTCAAGGCGAAATCGGATGCCAGTTTCTGGGTATGGAGTTGCAATTGCTTATGTTTAATGTCAAAGAGATTATATGTAATTCCAATCCCGACCAGATAATTACTTCGGTCTATGCCCATTCCTTCTCCAAGGCTGCCAAAGTGATCATTTGCATCGACACTGGAACCTCTGCCCCAGGCTGCCGCTTCCAACATGATTTTTGGTGCATTACTCTTTTTAACCAGCTTCTCTTTTTCCAGGCTGTTTTGGTAAAGCGATCTGTAGTACTGAAGCCCGGGATGGCCTATGGTATCCGGCTCCACAGGGTCCAACAAGGAGATATGCTTAATCAGGTTTGCTGCAATAGTGGAATCCGGGATAATATCTGAGGACTTCAGGCCGCTGATAGCAGCCAACTGCAATTGAAGCTGACCATATTGATTACTTAGTTCAATTTTATTGAGCCTGGATTTAGACAGTTCAGCTTCCGCAATACTGGTATCCACCCCAGCCCGCAATCCGCTTCGCGCAAGGGCCCGAATAGATTGCCTGATTTCCAGGCTGCGGTCTATATTTTTCTGCTGAATAGCCAGCATATTCTGAAAGTGGTACAACTTAAGATAAGCATCGATTCCAAAATTTTGAAGTTCAAATTTCGATACGCTAAACCGATTTTCTTCCACTTTAACTTCGGAAGCAGCTACTTCGTTCTGGGCACGATAGCCACCAAAATTATAGATTTCCCATTCCAGCGCTGCAATTCCAAGGTCTCCTAAAACCGCGCTGGTATTGCTTTCGGTCCGCACCCCTCTTGAATTGGAAGGAACAATGCCAAAGCCTACATATGGTCCGGCAACATTATTATTGCTTCCTATATCTGTTTGATAATTCAATTTGAGTGATGGAAGCCAATTGTAGCTCGTTTGCTGAGCCATTGACCGGCGAATCTGCACTGAAGCAGAATCAGAGATCAGCTCCGGTGATCTCACAGAAATCTGGCCTAATAAGTCTTGTAAGTGCAGGATAGGCCTGCTTTGCTGCGCACAAACTTGTAACGCACTGATGAGTAAGCAGATCAACAGAGCTGCCCTCTTATAGGTATACATAAATATTTGAAATAAAATGAAACGAACGGATCAGTTAAATAGTAATTCCCGAAAAATCAGAAAATATTATATGATCAGTTTTCTATAAGAGATGTAGACTTCTCTGTTGGGTAATAAACTGGAAATAAGAAGTTTGATTGCACGGCGTGTAGTTCCAGACTCAGCCAATCTCTTTAATGGAAAGAGAAAAGATAATAAAGACCAGATTGTCGTAAACAGATGCTCAGGAAGATCAGGCAACCGAAAAACAGCCTTTGTGGGTTCAATACAGATCTCCTCAGCATATTCTTGTTTACGTTTGTTGAAAAGCTTCTGCATCAGGAAAATTCCATTTTCATCTGCTGCATGTATATGCTCACTAATGCTAAAACCAATCATAGGCTTCACACTTAGTAAAATGCCAGCAAGAATAAACAGAATCTTGATATACTTAGATAGGCTCATAGTTTAGACGCAATGCCTTATAGAGGATACAAAAATTGACATTATAATTCAAAGATCAAACAGGTCATAGAATTGTTACATCCCCCCATTTCCCGAAATATTAATATCATTATTTTGTCATTAGTGATTTTAAATCCTTAAATTAAGGATATTATATTTTCCTTTGTGACCGAATGAACGTTCAATTAGAAAATAATAGCAAGAGAGACGCCATCCTCAACAGCACATTAGAGCTGGTAAAATCGCATGGATTTCACGGCGCCCCCATGAGTCAGATTGCAAAAAACGCAAATGTCGCTGCAGGGACGATTTACCATTACTTTGATTCCAAAGAAACCCTGATTATAGAGCTTTATATCCGGACCAAAGAAAGGTTGTCTGAAGCCATGTTAAAAGGAGATGATGAGACTCAATCCTACAAAGACCGTTTTTTTAGGTTTATGAGGAATAACTATAATTTTTATGTAGAGAATGAGTCTTCGATGCTGTTCCTGGAACAGTACATCAATTCTCCTTTTGCCAAAAATTATCCCGAAAGAGACAGTGATTTATTTACCAATAAAATCATCCCCTTTTTTGAACTTGGCATTCAATCCAATTATTTTAAGGATATAGACACACGTCTGCTTGGCCCAACAATTCGGGGCACGTTAGTTGCTGCTGCAAGTTTCAGATTATCAGAGCATATGGTGTACTCCGAAGAAGACATAAACACCGTAATTCAGATCGTCTGGGACGGAATTAAAAGACAATAATTAATATGATCTCATCTGCACTCAATTCCAATTTTTAAC
>Ga0182008_10000566_pt1 | contig 27335 bp, 28 predicted proteins | sample Sormic07211129_1_FD_120482 | JGI IMG/M metagenome (GOLD analysis project Ga0182008, IMG submission 120482) | Rhizosphere microbial communities from Sorghum bicolor, Mead, Nebraska, USA - 072115-129_1 metaG | ecosystem: Host-associated > Plants > Roots > Rhizosphere | place: USA: Nebraska...
AGGTGGAAGGTGTTGCCCAGGATGATCTGCGCGCCCATCTCCTCGAGGCTGCGCGGCATCACGCCCTTGACGGTGCCGTAGGTGCCCACGGGCATGAAGATCGGCGTCTGCACCTTGCCGTGGTTGAGCGTGAGCGTGCCGCGGCGTGCGTGGCTGTCGGGGTCGGTCTGGAGAAGTTCGAAGTTCAGCATCAGGGTTTGGAAAAGTATTTGACGCCGGGCAGTCCGTCGAAGTGCGCGTCCTGGGTCCAGAGCGTGGCGCTGCGCATCTGCGCAGTGGCATAGATCAGGCTGTCGGCAAAAGGCAGGCCGTTGTCTGCAGCCCCCAGACACAGGGCGGCGTCAAGCGCCACCACGTCGCCCTGCTGCATGTAGGCTGCAGCGCGCGATGCGATGGATGCATCGCGAATGCGACGCAGGGTTTTGTAGACCTCGTACAGGGTCACGACCGGAACGATCAGCAGGCTGGGGTCGGCTGCTGCGGCTTGATAGAGCTTTGCGCGATCCGTGGCGCCGAAGACTTCGAGCCAGCAAGACGAATCCAGAACCAGAGGCCCGACCGGCGCCTTGACGGAAGTGCGCGCCATCAGAAGCGTTCGGGATCGTCGACGATGTCCGTCGGAATGCCGCGCAACTCGGCTTGCAGCTCCTCCAACGTCGGGACGGGGATCAACTCGATGGCCTTGCCATGGCGCACGACGCTGAATCGCGCGCCCGGTTCGATGGCCATCTGCTCGCGGATGGCTTGCGGAATGACCACCTGGAATTTGGATGAAACTGTGACGGTTGGCATATCGATCCCTGCTTGGTAAGCGGAATTATATCGATCGTCACTTTGGGGTGTTTGCACGCGCCAGCAGCATGGCATCGCCATAGCTGAAGAAGCGGTAGCGGTTCTGGATCGCGTGCGCATAGAGCGCCATCACGCGCTCGTAGCCGGCCAGCGCGCTCACCAGCATCATCAGCGTGCTCTTGGGCAGGTGGAAGTTGGTCAGCAGCAGGTCGACGTGCGCGAAGGCGAAGCCCGGCGTGATGAAGATGCGGGTGTCGCCCGAGGCTTCGCCGCTTTTGGCCCACGATTCGAGCGTGCGCACGGTGGTGGTGCCGACCGCGACCACACGGCCGCCGCGGGCCTTGCATTCGGCGATCGCGCGTTGCGTGGCTTCGGGCACGTCGTAGCGCTCGGCATGCATGGTGTGCTCGGCGATGTTCTCGGTCTTCACGGGCTGGAAGGTGCCGGCGCCCACATGCAGCGTCACGTTGGCGCGCTGCACGCCGCGCGCTTCGAGCTGGGCCAGCAGGCCTTCGTCGAAGTGCAGCGCGGCGGTCGGCGCGGCCACCGCGCCGGGCACGCGCGCGAACACGGTCTGGTAGCGGCTCTCGTCCTCGGCCGAATCGCTGTGTTCGATGTAGGGCGGCAGCGGCACGTGGCCGCAGCGCGCCATCAGCGCATAGGGGTCTTCGCCGGCCGCGCTCTCGAAGGCGAAGCGGAACAGCGCGCCGTCGTCCTCGGGCCAGCGGCCGAGCAGGGTGGCGGTGAAGCCGCCGACCATCTGCAGCACGGTGCCCACGGGCGGCTTCTTGCTGACCTTCATGTGGGCCACGACTTCCTGGCCGGTCAGCACGCGCTCGACCAGCAGCTCGAGCTTGCCGCCGGTCGGCTTCTCGCCGAACAGCCGGGCCTTGACCACGCGGGTGTCGTTGAAGACCAGCAGGTCGCCGCTGCGCAGCAGGCCGGGCAGGTCGCGGAAGATGCGGTCGACCGGTGCCGCGCCGGTGCCGTCGAGCAGGCGGGACGAGGTGCGTTCGGTGGCCGGGTGTTGTGCCACCAGGTCGGGCGGCAGGTCGAAATCGAAATCGGAGAGCGTGAAGGCGCGCATGGTGCTTGAGGGCCGGACGGGCCCGTGCCAAGGAGGCATGGGGAGAGGAAAGGGGAAGGCGGCTGGAATTGTCCCATGCCAGGAAACAGGGCTCGAAACGGGGGCATGGCGCCCGGTGGCCGAGGCAGAATCGACGCATGCCTGATTCCCTTGCCGCGCGCCTCTCACACCAGCCCGGCCCCTCCGAAGGTGAACTCTTCAAGAAGATCCTCGGGCGCAGATGGCAGGGCCTGCATCCCGACATCCGGCGGCGCTTCGACAAGAACCCGTCGCCGGGCCAGGCGCTGCACTACCGGGGCGCACTCAGCGAACTGCGCTGCTCGCGTTTCGGCAGGCTGCTGGGCCACCTGACGCAGCCGCTGATCCAGGGCGCGCTGATTCCCTACAGCGACGCCGACTTTCCGGTCGAGATCCAGGTCTACGCCAGGCCGAACGACCCGGCCATCTACAAGCAGCGCATCTACCGGCTGCATGGCCGCAAGCCGATCCAGTTCACCAGCTTCATGCGCGAGAGCGCGCGCGGCGAGGTGCTGGAGTACGTGGGCATGGGCCTGGGCATGAAGCTGGTGCTGAGCGTGGAAGACGACGGCAGCCTGCATTTCCAGAGCGACGGCTACTTCTGGGACGTGTTCGGCTGGCGCATCCCGCTGCCCGGCCTGCTCACGCCCGGCAAGACCTTCCTCTGGCACCACAACGAGACGCCGGAGCGCTTCAACATCCGCATCGAGATCCGGCACTGGCTGATGGGGACCACCTTCACCCAGGTCGGCGTGTTCGAGGAAGTGGCCGCGCCGAAGGCGGTGGCCGCATGAGCATCGATACCCACCTGCTGGCGCTGCAACTCATGGCCGCCCAGGGTGTGATGGGCGCGTTCGACACGCTCTATCACCACGAAGGCACCGAAGCGCTGGCGCAGCGCAACAGCGCGCGGCGCGAGCTGTCCATCCACGCGCTGCGCTCCACTGTCTACTGCGCGATGTTCATCGGGCTGTCGTCATGGGCCTGGCATGGCGTGTGGGCCGGGGTGCTGCTGGCGGTGTTCGGCGTCGAGATCGTGCTCACCCTGTGGGACTTCGTGGTGGAAGACGGCAGCCGCCTGCTGCCGCCCACCGAGCGCGTCACGCACACGGTGCTGGCCATCAATGCCGGCGCGTTCATCGCGCTGCTGGCCATGAACGCGGTGGACTGGGCGGCACAACCCACGGCCTTGGTGTGGCAGCCGCAAGGCTGGCTCGGCGCCTTCCTTGCGCTGTGCGGCGTGGGTGTCGGCCTCTCGGGGCTGCGCGACGGGTTGGCGGCGCGCGCGCTGTTCCGCCGCACCGCGCAGGAGGAACAGCGCGCGGTCGACGCACCGGTGCGCTTCGGCACCCAAGCGCAGCGCGTGCTGGTGACCGGCGGCACCGGCTTCATCGGCCAGATCCTGGTGCGCCACCTGCTGGCCGACGGCCACGCGGTCACGGTCTGGACGCGCGATGCGCGCGCGGCCGCCTGGAACTTCGGCGGCGCGGTGCGCTGCGTGCAGGCGCTCGAGCAGATCCCGGCGACCGACGATGTCGACGTGGTCATCAACCTGGCCGGCGCGCGCATCCTCGGCCCGCGCTGGAGCGAGCGGCGCCAGCGCCAACTGAGGCAGAGCCGCGCCGGCCTGACGAACACGCTGGTCGCGTGGATCGCCACGCGCCCGCGCAAGCCCTGGTTGCTGCTGTCGGGCTCGGCCATCGGCTACTACGGCGTGCAGCCGCAGGGCGACGCCACCGAACTGGCCGAAGAGGCACCGCCGCAGGCCGTCTTCATGTCGACGCTGTGCCAGGGCTGGGAGCAGGCGGCGCGGGGTGCCGTGGCGCATGGCGTGCACGTGGCCTGCATGCGCTTCGGCTTCGTGCTGGGCCACCAGGGTTCGCTGCCGCAATTGCTGCTGCCGGTGGCGCTCGGCATGGGCGGGCGCCTGGGCAGCGGACGGCAGTGGCTGTCGTGGGTGCATGTGCACGACCTGATCCGCGCCATGGCCCATGTGTGGACGCTGACCGAACAACAGGAGGCCGCCGACGGTGCGGCCGCGCAGGCCTTCAACGTCACCGCGCCCGGCGCGCTCACGCAGGAGGAGTTCACCCGCACGGCGGCCAGCGTGATGCACCGTCCCTGCTGGATGCCGACGCCCGCCGCGCCGGTCAGGCTGCTCTTGGGCGAGCAGGCCGACCTGCTGCTCGAAGGCCAGCGCGTGGCGCCCGCGCACCTGCTGAAGACCGGCTTCCGCTTCACCTTTCCCGATGCGCGCAGTGCCTTGACGGACCTTTGCCGCCCGCGCTAGAAGCCCCTCCGTGCCCGCCAAGAAAGTTCCATCCCCCGCCACCGCCGCAAGCGCGCCTGCGCCCGCGCCCGCAGGTCCGCCCGGCACCGGCCTGAGCCTGGTGCAGCGCGCCTTGCGCAAGCTGGGCCTGGTGCGCGACATCGACTTCGCGCTCTACCTGCCGATGCGCTACGAGGACGAGACGCGCATCGTGCGCATCGCCGACCTGCGCGAGGGCGACCTGGGCCAGTTCGAGGCCGTGGTGACCGAGAGCGAGGTGAGCTACCGCCCGCGGCGCCAGCTGGTGGTGACGGTCGACGACGGCAGCGACACCTGCCAGCTGCGCTTCTTCAACTTCTATCCCTCGCAGCAGAAGCAGCTCGCGGTCGGCGCCAGGGTGCGCGTGCGCGGCGAGATGCGCGGCGGCTTCATCGGGCGGCAGATGCTGCATCCCACGATCAAGGCCGCGGGCACCGCACTGCCCAGCGCGCTCACGCCCATCTACCCGACCGTGGCCGGCCTTGCGCAGCCGGTGCTGCGGCGCGAGGTGCGCTCGGGCCTGGCGCGCGCGGTGCTCGACGAGACCATCCCGGTGCAGATCGGCCTGCGCGGCGCCTGGGACCTGCGCGCCTCGCTGAGCTTCCTGCACTACCCGACGCCCGACGTGTCGATGGCCGCGCTCGAAGACCACAGCCACCCGGCCTGGCAGCGCATCAAGGCCGAGGAGCTGCTCGCGCAGCAGCTCTCGCAGCTGCAGGCCCGATTGGAGCGCGCAGCCCAGCGCGCGCCGAGGCTGCCTTCGTCGGCCGAGCCGCTGGCCAGCTCGCTGCATGCGCAGCTGCTCGCGGTGCTGCCCTTCGGCCTGACCGGTGCGCAGCGGCGCGTGGGCGAGGAAATCACGCACGACCTGGGCCGCGAGATCCCGATGCACCGGCTGCTGCAGGGCGATGTGGGCTCGGGCAAGACCGTGGTGGCCGCGCTCGCGGCGGCGCGCGCCATCGACGCGGGCTTCCAGTGTGCGCTGATGGCGCCGACCGAGATCCTCGCGGCCCAGCACTTCGGCAAGCTGGTGGGCTGGCTCGACCCGCTGCTGGCCGCGCGCGGCCTGCGCGTGGCCTGGCTCACCGGCAGCCAGAAGAAGAAGGAGCGCGACCAGATGTCGGCCGCGGTCGAGAGTGGCGAGGCCGCGCTGGTGATCGGCACCCATGCCGTGATTTCGGAGAAGGTGCGCTTCAAGAAGCTCGCGCTGGCGCTGATCGACGAGCAGCACCGATTCGGCGTCGCGCAGCGGCTCGCCCTGCGCGGCAAGGCCGGCGGTGACCTCGAGCCGCACCTGCTGATGATGAGCGCGACGCCCATCCCGCGCACCCTGGCGATGAGCTATTACGCCGACCTCGACGTCTCCACGCTCGACGAGCTGCCGCCGGGCCGCACGCCCATCGTGACCAAGCTGGTGGCCGAGCACCGGCGCGACGAGGTCATCGACCGCATCCAGTCGCAGATCGCGCAGGGCCGGCAGGTCTACTGGGTCTGTCCGCTGATCGAGGAGAGCGAGGCGGTCGACCTGCGCAACGCCACCGAAACCCGCGACGAGCTGGCCGGCACGCTGGGCGATGCGGTCCATGTCGGCCTGCTGCATTCGCGCATGCCCACGGCCGAGAAGGTCGCGGTGATGGCGGCCTTCACGGCCAACGAAATCCAGGTGCTGGTCAGCACCACGGTGATCGAGGTGGGGGTCGACGTGCCCAATGCCTCGCTGATGGTGATCGAGCATGCCGAGCGCTTCGGCCTGTCGCAGCTGCACCAGCTGCGCGGCCGCGTGGGGCGCGGCGCCGCGGCCTCGGCCTGCGTGCTGCTCTACGCGCCGGGCGACAGCGGCCGCGTGGGCGAGACGGCGCGCGCACGGCTCAAGGCCATGGCCGAAACCAGCGACGGCTTCGAGATCGCGCGGCGCGACCTCGAGATCCGTGGGCCCGGCGAGTTCCTCGGCGCGCGCCAGTCGGGCGCGCCGCTGCTGCGCTTCGCCGACCTCACGACCGATGTGCTGCTGCTCGACTGGGCGCGCGAGCTGGCGCCGGTGATGCTGGAGAAGCACCCCGAACTGGCGCAGCGCCACATCGACCGCTGGATGGGCACCAAGGCCGAATATTTGAAGGCCTGAGAAGGCCTGAGAAGGCCTGAGAAGGCCCGAGAAGGCCCGAGAAGGCCCGAGAAGGCCCGAGAAGGCCCGAGAAGGCGTGTGGGGCCTGCTGCATGCCGAGGCAGAGCCGCCGGACGGGTCGGGCATCATCCCAACCCATGACCGCCCTCCAGATCCGCCCGGCCGTGCAGGCCGACCTCCCCGCCATCGCCGCGCTGCTGGCCGACGACGTGCTCGGCGCCCAGCGCGAGCGCCCGGCCGATGCCTCGCTCTACGACACCGCCTGGCGCCAGATCGCAGCGCAGCCGGGCAACGAGATCTGGGTGGCGGTGCTGCCCGAAGGCGTGGTCGGCTGTTTGCAGCTGATCGTGATTCCGGGGCTGGCCCGCCAGGGCGCGCTGCGCGCGCAGATCGAGGGCGTGCGCGTGGCCTCCACCCACCGCGGGCAGGAGATCGGCGAGCGGCTGTTCGCCCACGCCATCGAGACCGCGCGCGCGGCCGGCTGCCGGCTGGTGCAGCTCACGACCGACAAGCGCCGCACCGACGCGCACCGCTTCTACGCGCGCCTGGGCTTCGAGGCCACGCACGAGGGCATGAAGCTGGAGCTGGAACCAGGGGCACGCACCGCCTCTTCCCCCTCGTGAAACACCTGAGAATTGGCGTTGCCGGGCCTCCGGTGTTGCCCCGGTAGAGGGGGCGAGAAGCGGCACGAAGTGCGCGCGCCTGGCGCTAGCCGTCGATGCCGCCCTGGGGCATCTGCCGCGCGTAGACCGCGAGCACGATGCGCTCGGAGTGGATCAGGTAATCGTTGAGCGCCGCCGCACCCTCGGCGAACTTGCCGGCCTCGATGAGTTCCAGCAGCTTGGTGTTCATGTCCACGTAGGGGGCGTGCAGGAACTCCGGGTCTTTCAAGAGGCCGAAGGCCAGCCGCAGCTCGACCAGGATGTGCGCGAACAGCACGTTGAGCCGTTCGCTGTCGGCCAGTTCCACGATGCCCTGGTGGAACTCCATGTTGGCCGTGCCCACGCCCAGCCAGTCGCCGGCGTCGCGGCAGCGCAGCGCCATCTCGACCGCCTCGCGCATGTGCTTCTTGGCCGGGTGCCTCGGGTAGGCCTGGGCCAGCGCCTGGCATTCGATGAGCCGGCGCACGCGGTAGATGTCGATGATCGACGCGATGCTGGGCACCGCCACGAACACGCCGCGGTTGGGCGCGTGCTTGAGCAGCCCCTCCTTGGTCAGCGTGCGGAACACCTCGCGCAGCGTGTTGCGCGAAATCTCGAAGCTGTCGGCCAGTGCGGCCTCCGACAAGCGCTGGCCGGGCGAAAACTCGCCTTTCACGATCTTCTGCCGAATGAGCTCCGCGACCCGGTCGTTGAGCGTCTGCATACCGACGGCGGGCGCGGCAGGGGAGGTCGGGGAAGCCAGTGAAGTCATGCCGGAGTGAAGAGGAAGGGGAAAGGCGCTGGGGACCCGCGAGTTTGCAGCAGTTTCAGCCCGCCGCGCCGCCGCCACCGGTGGCGCGGGGCGATGCACCAAAGCGCAGCCGACACGACCCATCTCAGGGTTTTCCTGGGGCAAACCTGGCACTGTTGTTGGGCACACTCGCTGCAATTGTTCAACAATCTAAGATAAATGAGTGAATCAGATAATTTCGATTGCTCATTCATTGGCACGAGGTTTGCATCAACCGCGTGGCCGGCGCTCCTGCGCAAGGTGTCGCTGAATCCCAAAACGAAAGACCAACATGACTCCTGACATCCCTCACCTGTGGCCGCTGATCGGCGTGGCCGTGATCATTGCGGGCTTCATCCTGCGCTTCAACCCGATGCTGGTGGTGATCGTCACGGCCATCGTGACGGCCGCCGCCGCGGGCTTCGGCCCGATGGCCATCCTCACGGCCATCGGCACCGGCTTCATCAAGACCCGCAACCTGCCGCTGATCATTCTTCTGCCGCTGGCGGTGATCGGCCTGCTCGAGCGCCACGGCCTGCGCCAGCATGCGCAGAACTGGATCAGCCGCATCAAGTCCGCCACCGCCGGCCGCCTGCTGATCGTCTACCTGGCGGCGCGCGAACTCACGGCCGCCATCGGCCTGACCAGCCTGGGCGGCCATCCGCAGATGGTGCGGCCGCTGCTCGCGCCGATGGCCGAGGGCGCCACCGAGACCCGCTACGGCAAGCTGCCCGAGCGCCTGCGCCACAAGCTGCGCGCCTATGCCGCGGCCACCGACAACGTGGGCCTGTTCTTCGGCGAGGACATCTTCGTGGCCTTCGGCGCCATCGTGCTGATGAGCACCTTCCTGCACGAGGCGGGCATCGACGTCGAGCCGCTGCACATCGCGCTGTGGGGCATCCCGACCGCGATCGCCGCCTTCGTGATCCATTCGTGGCGCCTGCGCCGGCTCGACCAGTCGATCGCCCGCGAGATGGCGGGCGAGCCGCAGCCGGTGGTGCCCGCCGTCGCCACGCCAGAGGGCCGCTGATCATGGTCCTCTCGATCCAGCACCTCTACATCCTGGTCGGTCTGATCCTCGCGGTCACGGCCGTCATGACGCTGACCGACCGGCAGCATCCCAAGCGCTACACCAGCGGCCTGTTCTGGGCGCTCTACGCGCTGGTGTTCCTGATCGGCGACAAGCTGCCGCCCGCCGTGGTCGGCGCCGGCGCCATCACGATGGCCGTGATCGCCGGCCTGCGCGGCGTCGGCGCGGGCAAGCACCGCGAGCCCACGCCGGCCCAGTACCAGGCCAGCGCCGCGCGCCTGGGCAACAAGCTGTTCATGCCCGCGCTGGCGATCCCGCTGGTCACGGTGATCGGCACCGTGCTGATGAGCAAGGTGAAGATCGGCGATGCCTTCCTGCTCGACCCCAAGAACACCACGCTGGTGAGCCTGGGCGTGGGCTGCGTCATCGCGTTGGCGCTGGCCTGCTGGCTGACGCGCGAGACGCCGGTGCAGGGCCTGCGCGAGTCGAGGCGCCTGACCGACGCGCTCGGCTGGGCCGTGGTGCTGCCGCAGATGCTGGGCATGCTGGGCCTGGTGTTCTCCGACGCGGGCGTGGGCAAGGCGGTGGCGCACATCACCACCAGCTACATCAACATGGACATCCGCTTCGTGGCGGTGGTGGTCTACGTGCTGGGCATGGCGCTGTTCACCATCATCATGGGCAACGGCTTCGCGGCCTTCCCGGTGATGACCGGCGGCGTGGGCGTGCCGGTGCTGGTGGGCGTGTTCCACGGCGACCCGGCAGTGATGGCGGCCATCGGCATGTTCTCGGGCTACTGCGGCACGCTCATGACCCCGATGGCGGCCAACTTCAACATCGTGCCGGCGGCGCTGCTGGAGCTGCCCGACAAGAATGCGGTGATCAAGGTGCAGATACCGACCGCGGCCGCGCTGCTGGTGGTCAACATCTTCCTGCTGTACTTCCTGATGTTCCGCTGAGGTGCCGCCCATGACCCCGGTTGCCACGCCACCCCGCGTGCTCGTCGCGGGCTTCGAGCCCTTCGAGAACGATCCCGTCAACCCGGCCTGGGAGATCGCCCGCGCGCTCGAGGGCTGGGCCTGCGAGGGCGCGGTGGTGCAGGCGCTGCAACTGCCCTGCGTGTTCGGCCGCGCCATCGACACCCTCGATGCGGCGCTGGCCGGCCCGGTGCCGGCGCTGGTGCTGTGCCTCGGCGCGGCCGGCGGGCGCACCGAGGTCTCGCTCGAGCGCGCGGCGCTGAACGTCGACGATGCGCGCATCCCCGACAACGCGGGTTACCAGCCGATCGACGTCGAGGTGGTGGCCGGCGGCCCGGCCGCGTACTTCTCGACGCTGCCGATCAAGGCCATGGTGCGCGACATGCGCGCCGCGGGCTTGCCGGCGGCGGTGTCCAACACCGCCGGCACCTTCGTCTGCAACCACATCTTCTATGCGCTGATGCACCGGCTGGCGACGCAGCCCGCGCTCGCGTCCACGCGCGGCGGCTTCCTGCACGTGCCCTACCTGCCCGAGCAGGCCGCGTCCAAGCCGGGCGTGGCGAGCATGGCGCTGGCGACCCAGGTCGAGGCCCTGCGCGTGGCGATCCGCACCGCACTGACCGTGCGCCACGACGTGCGCGAGACCGCCGGCCGCCTGCATTGATGACCCCTGAGGCGCGCGCAGCCCGCGCGCCAGAGAGAGAACACGATGAACATCGACTTGAACAGTGACCTGGGCGAGAGCCTGGGCGTGTGGCGCATGGGCGACGACGCCGCCATGCTGTCGCTGGTGAGCAGCGCCAACGTGGCCTGCGGCTTCCATGCGGGCGACCCGGCCGGCATCCTGCGCACGCTGCGCGAGGCCCAGGCTCGCGGCGTCGCGGTGGGCGCCCACGTGGCCTACCGCGACCTCGTGGGCTTCGGCCGCCGCAACATGGACGTGGACAGCGCCGACCTGCGCGCCGACGTGATCTACCAGATCGGCGCGCTGAAGGGCCTGGCCGCCGCGGCCGGCACCACGGTGCGCTACGTGAAGCCGCACGGCGCGCTCTACAACACCATCGCCCACGACGAGCGCCAGGCGCGCGACGTGATCGCCGCGATCCGCGAAACCGACCCCACGCTGTGCCTGGTGGCGCTCGCGGGTTCGCCGCTGCTGGGCTGGGCGCGCGCCGAAGGCCTGCGCGCGGTGGCCGAAGCCTTCGCCGACCGGGCCTACACGCCCCAGGGCACGCTGGTGTCGCGGCGCGAGGCCGGCGCGGTGCTGCACAACGCCGACCAGGTGGCCGAGCGCATGCTGCGCCTGGCCACCGAGGGCGTGGTCACGGCCATCGACGGCAGCACGGTGCGCATCGAGGCCGAGTCGGTCTGCGTGCACGGCGACAGCCCGGGCGCGGTCGAGATGGCGCGCCAGGTGCGCGCGCGGCTCGCGCAGGCGGGCGTGCACATCCGCTCCTTCGTGGACGCCGCATGACGATGCGCTTCCTGCCGGTCAACCTGAACGCGCTGCTGGTCGAGCTCGACGACCTGCCGCAGACGCTGGCGCTGCTGGCCTCGCTGCGCGCCGAACCCATCGCGGGCATCGAGGAGCTGGTGCCCGCCGCGCGCACGCTGCTGGTCAGCTTCCGGCCGGCGGCGATCGCGGCCGACGAACTCCGGCGGCGCATCGGCCAGCGCCGCCTCGACGCCCGCGAGACGCGCGTCGACAAGCGCATCGAGATCCCGGTGCGCTACGACGGCGAGGACCTCGCCGAAGTCGCCGCGCTGCTGGGCACCACGCCCGAGGACGTGGTGCGCCGCCACACGGGCAGCGACTACACCGTGGCCTTCACCGGCTTCGCGCCCGGCTTCGCCTACCTCTCGGGCGGCGACCCGCGCCTGGACGTGCCGCGCCGCACGGTGCCGCGCACCCGCATCCCGGCCGGCGCGGTGGGCCTGGCGGGCCGCTTCAGCGGCGTCTATCCGCAGGCCAGCCCGGGCGGCTGGCAGATCCTCGGCATCACCGATGCGCCGATGTGGGACCTGTCGCGCGCGCAGCCGGCCCTGCTGCAGCCCGGGGACACGGTGCGCTTCGTGGATGTCACAGCGCAGCCGCGCGTGGCGACCGTGGCCGTGGCCGACGCCGCCGCGCCTGCCCGCCCTGTGGCGTCGAAGGGCAGCGCCCTCGAGATCCGCGCCCCCGGCCTGCAGGCGCTGCTCCAGGATCGCGGTCGCCATGGCCAGGCCGGGCAGGGCGTGTCCGCCTCGGGCGCGATGGACCAGCGCTCGCTGCAGGCCGCCAACCGGCTGGTGGGCAACGCCACGGACACGGCCTGCCTGGAGATCGCCTGCGGCGGCTTCCAGCTGGTGTGCCGCGGCGATGCGGTGGTCGCCATCACCGGCGCCGACGGCCCCGTCACCTTGACACGTGCCGACGGCGCCAGCGGTCCGCTGCCGCGCTGGCAGCCGATCGCGCTGGCCGAGGGCGACGTGCTCGCGCTGAGCGAGCCGCGCGCCGGCATCCGCAGCTACCTGGCGGTGCGCGGCGGTTTCGACCTGGCGCCGGTGCTCGGCAGCCTCTCGAGCGACACGCTGGCGCGCATCGGCCCGCCGGCCCTGGCCGCGGGCGATGTGCTGCCGGTGCGCGCGGTGGCCGCGGGCGCGCTGGTCGGCATGCCCGAAACGCCGCCTGCTGACCTGCCGACGGTGCAGGAAGAGGTCGTGCTCGACATCGTGCTGGGCCCGCGCACCGACTGGTTCACGCCCGACGCGCTCGCGTTGCTGTGCAGCCAGTCGTGGGCCGTCACGCCGCAATCGAACCGGGTCGGCATCCGGCTCGCGGGCGAGGTGCCGCTGGCGCGCGCCCACCACGCCGAGCTGCCCAGCGAGGGCACGGCCTACGGCGCGCTCCAGGTGCCGCCCAGCGGCCAGCCGGTGCTGTTCCTGGCCGACCACCCGCTGACCGGCGGCTATCCGGTGATCGCCTGCGTCGCCACCCACCACCTCGATCGCGCGGGCCAGATCCCGGTGGGCGCGCGCATCCGCTTCCACCCGATCGCCTCCTGAGAGTCCTCCAGATGAAAAAACTCCTGATCGCCAACCGCGGCGAAATCGCGGTGCGCATCGTGCGCGCCTGTGCCGACCACGGCGTGACATCGGTCGCGGTCTATGCCGACGCCGACCTGAACGCGATGCATGTGCGCATGGCCGACGAGGCCTACGGGCTCGAGGGCGACAAGCCCGCCGACACCTACCTGAACATCGCCAAGCTGCTGGCGGTCGCGAAGCGCAGCGGCGCCGACGCGGTACACCCGGGCTATGGCTTCCTGTCGGAAAGCGCGGCCTTCGCGCAGGCCGTGATCGACGCCGGCCTGACCTGGGTCGGTCCCTCGCCGGCCGCGATCGCGATGCTGGGCGACAAGGTGCAGGCGCGCAAGCTCGCGCTGCAGGTCGGCGCGCCGCTGGTGGCGGGCACGGCCGACCCGGTGACGAGCGCCGCCGAGGTGCTGGCCTTCGCCGAGCAGCACGGCCTGCCGGTCGCGATCAAGGCGGCCTTCGGCGGCGGCGGGCGCGGCATCAAGGTGGCCTGGCGGCTCGACGAGATCGAGGGCCTCTACGAATCGGCGGTGCGCGAGGCCGTGACCGCCTTCGGCCGCGGCGAGTGCTACGTCGAGCAGTTCCTCGACCGCCCGCGCCACGTCGAGGCCCAGGTGCTGGCCGACACGCACGGCCACGTGGTGGTGGTCGGCACGCGCGACTGCTCGCTGCAGCGGCGCAACCAGAAGCTGGTGGAGGAGGCGCCCGCGCCCTTCCTGAGCGACGAGCAGCGCGCGCGCATCCACGCGTCGGCGCGCGACATCTGCGCCGCGGCCGGCTACACCGGCGCGGGCACGGTCGAGTTCATGCTGAGCGCGAGCGGTGCGATCTCCTTCCTCGAGGTCAACACGCGGCTGCAGGTCGAGCATCCGGTGACCGAGGAAACCACGGGCCTCGACCTGGTGATCGAGCAGCTGCGCATCGCCGACGGTCTGCCGCTGTCGATCACCGAGACGCCGGTGCCGCGCGGCCATGCCTTCGAGTTCCGCATCAATGCCGAGGACGTGGGGCGTGGCTTCCTGCCTTCGCCGGGCCCGGTCAAGGTCTTCGACGCGCCCTCGGGCCCGGGCGTGCGCGTGGACACGGGCGTCGATGCGGGTTCGCAGGTGCCGGGCAGCTTCGACTCGCTGATGGCCAAGTTGATCGTCAGCGGCGCCACGCGTGAACAGGCCATCGCACGGGCGCGCCGTGCGCTCAAGGAATTCCGCATCGAGGGCCTGCCCACGGTGCTACCCTTCCACCGCGCGGCGATGGCGCATCCGGACTTCGTCTCGGCCGATGCCTTCAAGGTGCACACGCGCTGGATCGAGACCGACTTCGCAAACGGCGAGGCCGCGGCCCTGCGCCCCGACCCGCTGCCCGACACCGCGCTGCTGCGCACCGCGATCGAGGTGGACGGCCGGCGCCTGGCGCTGGGCCTGCCGGCGGTGCTGCGGAGCGGCCTGGCGTCGGTGGCGGGCGGGCCGGGCATCGCGCCGGCCGAGGCGAGCGTGGCCGACGCCGCGGCGCTGGCCGCGCCGGTGTCGGGCACGCTGCAGGGCTGGAAGGTGGCCGACGGCGACACGGTGGCGCAGGGCGCGGTCGTGGCCGTGATGGAGGCGATGAAGATGGAGATGCAGGTGGTCGCGCACCGCGCCGGCCGCATCGCCTTCGCGGCCGCGGCGGGCGAGGCGGTGGCGGCGGGCGCGGTGCTTGCGACCATCGGCTGACGCACGCCGGAAGCGGGTCGCACCGGCCTTAGAGGTCCAGCACGAGCGTCGCGCTCTTCGAGCGCGAGCAGCATGGCACGAGCCATTCGTTGCTGAGGTGCTCCGCCGGCGTGAGGAACATGTCGCGGTGGTCCGGGATGCCGCTTCGGACGCGCAGCACGCAGGTGCCGCATATCCCTTGCTCACACGAGGTCGGTACCGCGATGCCGCAGCGGGCGAGGGCCTGCACCACGGTCTCTTCCGCCGCGACCGGCACCGACCGCCCCGACTTCGCGAGCTGCACCTCGAAGGGCGCGCCGCGCGCGATGGCGGCATTGCCGGAGAAGGACTCCGAATGCAGCTGCGCGGCCGGCCAGCCATGGTCCCGCGCGGTTCGCAGCACGGCCTCGATGAAGCCGCCGGGGCCGCAGACGTAGACGTGGCAGCCGTCCTCCGGCCGCGACAGCACACGCGCCATGTCGAGCCGCCGGTCCTGGCCCTGGTCGTCGACGTAGAGCGTCGTCCGGTCCGCCAGCGCCGTTGTCATCAGGTACTCGCGGAAGGCCATCCGCGCCGCCGACCGTGCGCAGTAGTGCAGGGCGAAGTCCTGCTGCCTGGCCATGAGCTGCTGCGCCATGGCGAGGATGGGTGTGATGCCGATGCCGCCCGCGAAGAGCAGGCTGCGACGCGCCTGCGGCACGAGCGGGAACAGGTTCCTGGGCGCGCTCACTTCCAGCGTGTCGCCCACCTGGACCAGGTCGTGCATGCCGACCGAGCCGCCTCGTCCGGCGGGATCGCGCAGCACCGCGATCCGGTAGCTGTCGGTGTCCGACGGCGCATTGAACAGCGAGTACTGGCGGACCAGGCCGTTGGGAAGATGCACGTCCAGGTGGGCCCCGGCAGCGATGGCCGGGATCGCTTGGCCGGTACAGCGCTCGAGCGCGAAGCTGTCGATGTCCAGCGCTTCCCGGGCCCTGCGGGCCACGCGCACTGTGGTCGTTTCGGTGGGCATACGGATGCGTGCCTTTGGTTTCTGAATGGTGGTGGGTAGCCACGCGCTTCGGGTCGTCGCGTGGTGCTAGGCCTGGCCTTCGAATTCGCGCCGTGTCGTCTGCTCGGCGATGCGCCACCCTTCGGGGCGCCGGACCAGTTGCGCCGACACGAGCAGCAGCAGGGCCGGCGGCCCCAGCGGCGCGGGAACGACGCGCGGCGCGCCGGCGTCGTGTCGGTACGCCGTGAGGTACAGGCGCGCTTGCGCATGCCCGGCGTCGCGCACGTCGACCAGCAGGTTGGTCACGACATGGCGGATGGTCTGCGTCGTGGAGCGGCGGCGCATGGCCGCGACGATATCGGCGCGCCCCCGCAAGGCCTGGCCGGCCCGGTGCCAGACGCCGTCCTCGGTGAACAGCGCCGCCATGGCCTCATAGTCCCAGGCATCGAAGGCGTCGTAGAAGCGCAGCAGGGTCTGCGCGCCGTCCCATTCGATGGCGCGTCGAGCGGTGCAGTCCATGCGGTGCCTCAGGCCCGGACGGAAAGCACGATCTTTCCGCTGTGGGTCCCGCTTTCCATCAGCGCATGCGCCCGGGCGGCGTCTTCGAGCGCGAAGACCTCGTGAACGATCGGCTGCAGCCGCGGCTGCGTCAGGCGCGGCCACCATTGGAGCGCGAGCGCGCGGGTGAGTTTCGCCTTGTAGTCGACGCTGCGCGGGCGCAGGGTCGAGCCCATGATCGACGCCCGCTTGCGGAGGATCTTCACGATGTCGACGGTCGCCTGCGTGCCGCCCATGAAGGCGATCAGCGCGATCCGGCCATCCGTCGCGAGCGCCTCGAGATCGCGCTCCAGGTAGGGGCCCGCCACCATGTCCAGCACCACGTCGTGCCCCTGGCCCTGCGTGAAGGCCATCGACGCCGCAACGAAATCCTCCTCGCGGTGGAGCACCACGCGCTCGGCGCCGGCCTCCAGGCAGTGCGAGACCTTGGCGGCATCGCCCACCGTGGTCATCACGCGGGCGCCCAGCGCGCTGGCCATCTGGATGGCGGTCGTCCCGATGCCTCCCGCGCCGCCGTGCACGAGGAAGCTTTCCCCGGGCTGCAGCCGGGCGCGTTCGAACACGTTGTCCCAGACCGTGAAGCAGGTCTCGGGCAGCGCCGCGGCCTGCGCCAGTGACAGGCCATCGGGCACCGGCAGGCAATGCGCCGCCGGCACGGTGCAGAACTCGGCGTAGCCGCCGCCGGGCACGAGCGCGCAGACCGCGTCGCCGATCCGCCAGCACCTGACCCCCGGGCCCAGCGCCGCAACATGTCCGGCGACCTCCAGGCCGAGGATGGGGGAGGCACCTGCGGGCGGCGGATAACGGCCGATGCGCTGCGCGCAGTCGGGGCGGTTCACGCCTGCGCAGGCCACTTCCAGCAGCACCTCGCCTTCGCGCGGCACGGGGCGCTCGCAGGTCGCGAGACGCAGCACTTCCGGTCCGCCGCCGGCGCCGTAGTCGATGTAGCGCATGGTGTCCATCACATCGGGCGAGCCAGTTTGCGGGCGCGTTCGGCGATGCGCTCGGCGTCGGGCACCAGGGCGGCCTGCAGGTGCGGTGCCGCGGGCATCCGGCAATCGTCCACGCCCAGGCGCTCGACGGGGGCGGACAGCAGTCCGAACAGCTCGGCCTGCACGCGCATGCCGATCTCCGCGCCGAAGCCGCCGGTGACGTTCGCCTCGTGCACTACCAGCAGACTGCGGGTGCGCCGCACGCTCGAGAGCAGGGTGGGCCAGTCGAAGGGGGCGATCCAGCGGGCGTTGATCACCTCGGCTTCAGTGCCCTCGGCCGCGAGCAGCGCCGCCGCCGCCAGCGCCTGGTGCAGCATGGCACCCCAGGTCACGATCGTCAGGTCCTTGCCCTGGCGCACGACATGCGCGCCGTGCGCGGGTTCGATCGGGCCGTCGACGACCACGTCCTGCGCCTCGGCGTGATAAAGCGCGCGGTTCTCGATGACCAGGGTGGGGTCGTCGCACCGGACCGCGGCGAGCAGCATCGAGTAGGCGTCCTGCGCGGTCGCCGGGATCCCCACGCGCAGGCCCGGGACGTGCGCATACAGGGCTTCGAGATTCTGAGAGTGCTGCGCGCAGGAGCCGGGGGTGGCGCCCTGCTGCGTGCGAATCGTCAGAGGCGCTGCGAGCCGGCCAGCCGAGACATAGCGCACGTTGGCCGCCTGGTTCACGATCTGGTCCATGGCCACCAGGCTGAAGTCGATCCACATGATTTCCACGATCGGCCGCAAGCCGGTCATGGCCGCCCCCACGGCCGCGCCGAGCATCGCGGTCTCGCTGATCGGCGTGTCGAAGACGCGTAGCGCGCCGGCCTCGGCTTGCAGGTTGCGCGTCACGCCGAAGACGCCACCGGGCTTGGCCAGATCCTCGCCGTAGAGGATGGCCTCGGGGAACTCGGCCAGTGCACGGCTCAGCGCGGCATTGACGGCTTTGCCGAAGGACAGCTGTACCGCGGGCGGCGTGGATGTTTCGCTATGCATAGAGGTGTTCCTTCACGGTTTCGGTGGTGGCCAGTGGCGCGGCGAGCGCAGCGAGCGCGGCGGTATCGATGTAGGCGCGCGCCTCGGCTTCGATGCCGTCGAGCAGGGCGGCGGCGCTTCCCTGGGCCAGCAGTTGCGTGCGCAGCCGGAAGATCGGTTCTCGCCGCTTGGCCTCGGTGAGTTCGCCCTTCGGCCGGTAGCCCTGCATGTCGCCGTAGTAGTGCCCGACCAGGCGCTGCGTCATCAGCTCGACCAGCGCGGGGCCGTGTCCTTCGCGCGCACGGCGCGCATGGTGCGCGATGCAGGCCCGCACGGCGGCCACGTCGTTGCCGTCGATGCGTTCGCCGGGCATGCCGTAGGCGGCGGCGCGCTTGTGGAGTTCGGCGTCGCGCACGGTCTCGGCGATCGGCGTCAGCTCGGCATAGGTGTTGTTCTCGCAGACGAACAGCACCGGCAGGTCCAGGTAGGCCGCGAAGTTCATGGCTTCGTGGATCGCGCCCTGGTTCATCGCGCCGTCGCCGAACGCCGTCAGGGCCACCCGCGGCTCGCCTTTCACCCGGGCCGACAGCGCGGCACCGCAGGCGATCGGTGCGCCGGCGCCTACGATCGAGTTCTCGCCATAGAAACCGTGGTCGGCCGCGCTGAACATGGCGGAGCCACCGCGGCCGCGGCAGACGCCGGTTTCGCGCCCCAGCAGCTCTGCCAGGATGGCCTCGGCAGGCACGCCGCATGCCATGGCCCAGCCGTGGCCGCGGTAGGTGCTGAACACGCGGTCTTCGTCCGTCAGCGCGCCGCGCGCGCCGACGTAGATCGCTTCCTGCCCGATGCACAGGTGCACGGAGCCCTGGATGGCCTGCTGCTTGCGCAGTTCGGTGATCTTTTCTTCGAGGAGCCGGATGCGGTGCATCGCGGCGAGGTCGGCCAGAGCCGTGTCGGTATCGATGGGTGAGGTCATGGTGTCTCGGTCAGCGTGATTCAGCGTCGTTGGCAATACTTCTGCGCCAGCGCATCGGCGCCGCGCACCATCAGTCCCAGGTCCGAGCCCAGGATGACCATGCTGGCGCCGGCATCGAGATAGCGTTGGCAATCGGGGTCGGCGGCCAGCACGCCGCAGGGCTTGCCCAGGGCCCGCACCCGGCGGATGCCGGCCTCGATGGCGGCGACGACCTCCGGATGGCCGGGCTGGCCCATGTGCCCCATGTCGGCGCAAAGATCGGCGGGCCGAAGAAGAGCAGGTCCACGCCGTCGACCGCGCAGATGGCGTCCAGGTTGCGCAGGCCTTGCGCACTCTCGATCTGCACGAGCAGGCAGGTGTTCGCGGCTGCTTCGGCGAAATACGCCTTGTCGCGTCCGTAGCGCGTGGCGCGCATGGTGCCGCCCAGGCCGCGCACACCGCCGTCCACCGGATAGCGTGTGTAGCGCACGGCTTCGCGTGCCTGTTCGGGCGTGTGGATGTTCGGCACCATCAGGGCGTCAACGCCGAGGTCCAGGTGGTGCTTGAACGCCGACAGGTCCAGCCCGGCGAGGCGCGCCACGCAGGCGGTGCCGGTTCCCGCGACGGCCGCGAGCTGGGCGTGCAGCGCCGGGGTCGACGAGGGCGAATGCTCGAGGTCGAAGCACAGGTAGTCGAAGCCGCTGCCGGCCAGCGCCTCGGCGTTCTGCAGTGCGTTGGAGACGACGAACAGGCCGAACTGCGGCTCGCACGCCTGTAGGCGTGCCTTGAAATGGTTGCGCACGGGCTGCTCCTTCACTCGGGTTTGACGCCGGCCTGCTTCTGGATCTCGGTCCAGCGCGGCAGGTCGGAGCGCATCTGCGCGGCGAGTTCGGCCGGCGTGCTGCCGGCCAGTTCCACGCCGGTGCTCTTGTAGCGGTCGCGCAGCGCGGGCTGCTTGAGGATGTCGGCGATCTCCCCCGACAGGCGCTCGACGATGGCCTTGGGCGTTTCGGCCGGCGCGACGATGGCGAACCAGAACGACGCGTCGTAGCCCGGCACCGTCTCCGAGATGGCCGGGATCTCGGGCGTGCCGCTGGCACGCGTGGCGCTGGTCACCCCGAGCACCCGCAGCTTGCCGCCGCGAACCTGCGGCAGCGAGGACGTGCCGGCGTCGAATAGGGCCTGGATCTGGCCTCCGATCAGGTCGGTCATGGCCGGCACGCTGCCCTTGTAGGGCACGTGCAGCATGTCGATGCCGGCGGCCGCCTTGAACATCTCGCCCGCCAGGTGCAGCGAACTGCCGGTGCCGATCGAGCCGTAGCTGAGCTTTCCCGGATTGGCCTTGGCGTAGGCCACGAACTCCTGCACGTTGCGCACCGGCAGGCGCGGGTTGACCACCAGGTACAGCGGCGTGCTGAAGAACATGGACACCGGCGCGAAGTCCTTGAACGGGTCGTAGGCGATGGACTTGTGCGAATACACGTTGAGCACCAGGCTCGACAGGCTGCCCAGGAACAGCGTGTAGCCGTCCGGGGCCGACTTGGCGACGTTCTCCGCGCCGATCATCTGGCTCGCGCCGGGCCGGTTGTCGACGATCACCGGCTGCTTGAAGCGTGCGCCCAGTTGGGTGCCGAGCTCGCGTGCCAGCGTGTCTCCGATCCCGCCCGGAGGGTAGGGCACTACCAGGCGGATCGGCTTGGTGGGATAGCTCTGCGCTGAAGCGCAGACGGTGCCGGACGCCAGCGTCAGCGCACAGATCAGCCGCAGGGTGCCCCGCAGAATCTTTCTTGTCATCGTGGTCTCCTCAAGTGGTGGTCGCTTACCGAAGTCAACTGCCCAGGGGGCGCGTGCCCCGGCCTTCGCCGTCGCCGAAGCGCTCCTCCATGACCTCGCGCAGCGGCCTGGAGCGGTGGGCGACCCAGCCGCCCGAATGGACGGCGTAGGCCTCGGGATGCGCCAGCGCCCGGGGCGCGATGCCGTTCATCGAGTCGCGCACCTGCTGCAGCAGCAGGCGGCGGGTCCGCACCACGCCGACGTCCGTCGGTCCCAGGTGCTCGCGCGTCCGGTCGGCGATCGGGCCCTGGCTGTCCTGGATGGCCGCATCCTGTTCGGACACGCCCTGGATGCCGGTGAAGCTGTTGTGTTTCTGCTCGTGGCGATCGATCAGGTAGTCGTTGCGGATGTTGCGGATCGGCACGTAGTGAGCGTCCACCGCCGCATGCACCGTGTGCCCGCCCTTGGCCTGCGCAAGCTCCTGCTCGGTCAGCGGCCGATCGGGATTCCAGGTGTAGGTGTAGATCCAGCAGCTGGTGTCGCTGACCGGAACGAAGGTCTGGCCGTGGTAGTTCTCGCCCGGGAATGCGCTCGGTGCCAGGCCGTGGTTGGGCGCGAGGAAGTGCGTGATGCGCCAGTACAGGTCCTCGCCATCCGCGGAGCGCGCCGCGCCCAGCACCAGGCCGCTGTCGATCTCCTCCACGCTGAAGCGCGGCATCGGGTCGTCGCGGACCCAGCGGAAGCGGTCGTTCCGCACTTCCTGGGCGCCCAGGGCCGCGTGCCGGAGCCGGTCCACGGCCGCCTTCTCGTCGTCCTCGGTGCCCAGGATCATGTGGAGGAAAGAGAAGTGCGCCGTGTCGACGGCGCCTTCCACGCATTGCAGCCAATTGCAGTCCTGCCACTTCTTGCTCACGAAACGGTGGGACGACGGCACCATGGCGAAGGCCATCATGGGAAGCTGGGGCGGCTCGGCCTCGCTGCCCATGTAGGCCCAGACGTAGTCGCCCCATTCCTGCGTGGGGTACGCCTTGATCCGGATACGGTCCTTGGAGGGCGAATCCGGCGGTGCGGTCGGCAGGTCGACGCAGCGCCCGGTGGTGTCGAACTTCCAGCCGTGGAAGGCGCAGCGCAGCCCGCAGTTCTCGTTGCGGCCGTAGTACAGGTTGGCGCCGCGGTGCGGGCATACGGGATCGACCAGGCCCACCTTGCCCGCGGTGTCGCGGAAGGCCAGCAGGTCTTCGCCCAGGATCCGGAGCTTCTTGGGCGGGCAATCGGGTTCGGGGAGTTCGCGCGACAGGAGTACCGGCATCCAGTAGCGGCGCAGCAGTGTTCCCATCGGGGTGCCCGCGCCCGTCAGCGTGAGCAGTTCATTGTCTTCTCGGCTAAGCATGTCTTGTCTCGTGGTGGTGTGATCGACGGGCAGTGTGGTGGAGCGCACCGCCCTTCGCCCGCATGCGTTTGAACAGGCCGAATACAATTCGGATATGCAGAATTCATCCTCCGGTCGGCGTGTGAAAGGCGGGGGGCTGGAGCGCCAGAACGCCTACCAGACCAATCAGGATCCGGCTGACCTGGAGTACAACCAGAACGTCGCGAGCGCCGCCGACGACCGGCAGTTCGCGACCACTCTGGCGCGCGGGCTCGACGTGCTGCGCAGCTTCAGCGTCGTGCGCCCGGTGCTGGGCAACAAAGAGATTGCGGAGGAAACGGGCTTGCCGCGGGCCACCGTTTCGCGCTTCACCTATACGCTGGTGAAGCTGGGCTACCTGCGCGGTGATCCCGCCACCAGCAAGTACCGCCTGGGGCCGGCTGTGATCTCGCTGGGCTACCCGCTGCTGGCCACGCTGGCGCTTCGCCAGGCCGCTCGCCCCCTGATGAACGAGCTGGCGCGACAGACCCGCAGCTCTGTCTCGATGGGCATCCGGGACCGCCTGAGCATCGTCTATGTCGAGACGAGTCGCGCCAGCGCACCGTGGTCGGCGCAGCTGTCCGACATCGGCCTGCGCTACCCGATCGCATCGACGGCCATCGGCCACGCCTACATCGCGGGGCTCGACCAGGCCGCGCGGGAAGCCCTGCTGAACGAGATCCGGGTCCACACGCCGGCGATGTGGACCCGGCACCAGGAGCGGCTGCTGGCCGTGCGGGCGGAGCTCACCCGCAAGGGCTTCTGCAGCTACGGCGAACAGCACCCCGACTTCCATGCGGTGGGTGTGCCCTTCGGCCTCGCGGGGACCGGCGACCCGGTGGTCTTCAACTGCGTGGCGCAGGTCGACGTCGCCTCGCGCGAGACCGTCGAGAAGACGCTAGGCCCGCAATTGGTGGCCATGGTCGAGCAGTTGCGCAGCGCCGCAGGGCGGTAGGCGCTTTTCGACCCCCGGCCCGGGCGGGTCGGGTCCCCTTGCGCATAATTGACGCAAGCTATGACTCTCACCGAACTCAAATACATCGTCGCAGTGGCGCGCGAGCGGCACTTCGGCAAGGCGGCGGAGGCCTGCTACGTTTCCCAGCCGACGCTGTCGGTGGCCATCAAGAAGCTCGAGGACGAACTCGAGGTGAAGCTGTTCGAGCGCAGCGCGGGCGAGGTCACGGTCACGCCGCTGGGCGAGCAGATCGTGCAGCAGGCGCAGAGCGTGCTCGACCAGGCGGCCAGCATCAAGGAGATCGCCAAGCGCGGCAAGGACCCGCTGGCGGGCGCGCTGAACCTCGGCATCATCTACACCATCGGCCCCTACCTGCTGCCCGACCTGGTGCGCCAGAACATCGCGCGCACGCCGCAGATGCCGCTGATGCTGCAGGAGAACTTCACCGTCAAGCTGCTGGAGATGCTGCGCGCGGGCGAGATCGACTGCGCCATCATGGCCGAGCCCTTTCCCGACACCGGCCTGGCCATCGCCGCGCTCTACGACGAGCCCTTCGTCGCGGTGCTGCCGGTGAACCATCCGCTGGCGGCCAACGAATCCATCAGCTCGGACGAGCTCAAGAACGAGACCATGCTGCTGCTGGGCGCGGGCCACTGCTTCCGCGACCATGTGCTCGAGGTCTGCCCCGAGTTCGCGCGCTTCTCGAGCAACGCCGAGGGCATCCGCAAGAGCTTCGAGGGCTCCTCGCTCGAGACCATCAAGCACATGGTGGCCTCGGGCATGGGCGTGACGCTGGTGCCGCGGCTGTCGGTGCCGGCCGAGGCGCTCAAGCCCAAGGCCAAGGGCCGCAAGGAGCCCGAGCAGATCGTGCGCTACCTGCCGGTGCGCGACGGCGAAGGGCGCGAGCCGCCGACGCGCCGCGTGGTGCTGGCCTGGCGCCGCAGCTTCACCCGCTACGAGGCGATCGCGGCACTGCGCAACGCGATCTATGCGTGCGAGCTGCCGGGCGTGAAGCGGCTCTCCTGAGGCCGCGGCCAATGGCTGCGATAGAGTCTCGCTGTTGCGACAGGGCCGGCCGGCCTCTACAGTCGTCCCGTCGTCCGTACACCATCCACCGTCAACGAGGAATCGCCATGGCCAAAGCACCGAGCAACAACAAATCCCCCAAGAAGGCCAAGCCGCTGGTCGCGGGCGCGCCCGCGGCCGGCGCCGGCAAGGTGCCGACCAAGGGCGACGCCCAGGTCGCGCAGGAATCGGGCAGCCGCAACGCGCCCATCATCAACATCGGCATCGAACGCCAGGACCGCGCGGCCATCGCCGAGGGCCTGAGCCGCGTGCTGGCCGACACCTACACGCTCTACCTCACGACCCACAACTTCCACTGGAACGTGACCGGCCCGCACTTCAACTCGCTGCACGCGATGTTCATGGGCCAGTACACCGAACTCTGGAACTCGACCGACGTGATCGCCGAGCGCATCCGCGCGCTGGGCCACTACGCGCCGGGTTCGTACGCCGAGTTCAGCAAGATCGCCACCGTGCCCGACGTGCCGCAGACGCCGCCCAAGGCGATGGAGATGGTGCGCATCCTGGTCAAGGGCCACGAGACCGTGTCGCGCATCGCGCGCGAGTTCATCCCCGTGGCCGAGGAAGCCGGCGACGATCCGACGGCCGACATGCTGACCGCGCGCTGCACCGTGCACGACCAGACCGCGTGGATGCTGCGCTCGCTGCTGGAAGAATAAATAAGCAGGCGGCACCGGCCCAGCGGGGCCCGGACCGAGAGCGGCACAATGGCCGCTCTTTTTTTGTCCGCCGCATGCCTGCTGCCAGCCGCCTCTCCCTGTACCTTGACCTGATCCGCTGGAACCGGCCCGCCGGCTGGCTGCTGCTGCTGTGGCCCACGCTGGGCGCGCTGTGGTTCGCGGCCGGCGGCTGGCCGGGCTGGCACCTGCTGGCGGTGTTCGTGCTCGGCACCATCCTCATGCGCAGCGCCGGCTGCTGCGTCAACGACGTGGCCGACCGCGACTTCGACCGCCACGTCAAGCGCACCGCCCAGCGGCCGGTCACCAGCGGCACGATCTCGGTCCAGCAGGCGCTGGGGCTGGGCGCCGTGCTGGCGCTGGTGGCCTTCGGCCTGGCGCTCACCACCAATGCGGCGGTGATCGTCTGGTCCTTCATCGGCCTGGGCGTGACCCTGCTCTATCCCTTCGCCAAGCGCTTCGTCTCGCTGCCGCAGGCGGTGCTGGGCATCGCCTTCTCGATCGGCATCCCGATGGCCTTCTGCGCCGCGGGCGGCCCCGACGTGCCGGCCACCGAGGCGTTCGCGCGCGTGCCGGGCTACGGCTGGGCGCTGCTCGTCGGCAACCTGGGCTGGGTGCTGGCCTACGACACCGAATACGCGATGGTCGACCGCGACGACGACCTCAAGATCGGCATGAAGACCTCGGCCATCACCTTCGGCCGCTTCGACGTGGCGGCGGTGATGCTCTGCTACGCGGTGTTCCTGGTCGTCTGGGGCGTGGTGGGCCTGCGGGCGGGGCTGGGCCTCCCCTTCTTCGTCGGCCTGGCCGCCGCGGCGGCGCAGGCGCTGTGGCACGGCGCGCTGATCCGCGAGCGCACGCGCGACGGCTGCTTCAAGGCCTTCCGCCTGAACCACTGGCTGGGCTTTGCGGTCTTCGCCGGCATCGTGGCCGACTTCGCGCTGCGCGGCCTCTAGGCGGCGCCGAATTCCCTGGCCAGCTCGCCGGCCCGCCGTTCGGCCGCGCGGATCGCGGCCTTGAACTGCGCCTTGACGCCGGCCGCCTCGAGCGCGCTGAGCGCCGCGTAGGTGGTGCCGCCCTTGGAGGTGACGCGCTCGCGCAGCACCGCGGGCGGATCTTCCGAGGCGCGGGCCAGCGCCGAGGCGCCGGTGAAGGTGCCCACCGCCAGGCGCTGCGCCTGTTCCGGCGGCAATCCCATCTCGATGCCGGCCTCGGTCATGGCCTCGATGAAATAGAAGACATAGGCCGGGCCCGAGCCCGAGACGGCCGTCACCGCGTCGAGCGCGGCCTCGCCGTCCACCCACAGCAGGTCGCCGGTCGGGGCCAGCAGCTGCTCGACCTGCGCGCGTTCCTCGGCGCTCACGGCCGGGCGGGCGAACAGGCCGGTCATGCCCTGGCCGACCAGGGCGGGCGTGTTGGGCATGGCGCGCACGATGCGCTCGCTGCCCAGCCAGCGGGCGATGCTGTCGGAGGGGATGCCGGCGGCCACGCTGAGGTGCAGCGCGTCGGGCGTCCAGGGCTGCACCGCCCGGGCCGCCTCGGCGAAGGTCTGGGGCTTGACCGCCCAGACCACGATCCTGCATCGGGCCAGCGCGGCGCCGGCCTCGGCTTGTGCGACGAGGCCGAACTGCGCGGCCAGGCGCGCGCGGGCGGCTTCGAAAGGTTCGACCACCTCGAAGGTTTCGGGCGGCAGGCCCTGGCGGATCAGCCCGCCCAGGATGGCGCTGGCCATGTTGCCGCCTCCGATGAAGGCGATGGGCGGGAGGGCGGCGTGGTCGGGCTGGGTCATGGGCGGTCGGCGTGGGCGCTTGGAGGGGAGGGCGGGGGCCGATTGTCGCCCGGACGCCACGGCCCGCGGCGGACTTGGCAAAACAGGTCGTTGACATGCCGGATGCGTCGTGTGACAATCGCGGGCTTCGCTTCAAAAAGGCGAAGCTTTCCGCCCATACGAAGGCGCTCCAAGTGGTTTGGGGCGTTGACGACGGGCCCAAGACTGACTGCGGTGCTGCCATGAGGCGGTTTCTCGGTACAAGTTGGGAACCAATCGAAATGATCCAAACTGAATCCCGGCTCGAAGTGGCCGACAACACGGGCGCGAAATCCGTCCTGTGCATCAAGGTGCTCGGTGGCTCCAAGCGGCGTTATGCCAGCGTGGGCGACGTCATCAAGGTCAGCATCAAGGAATGCGCCCCCCGCGGTCGCGTCAAGAAGGGCGAAATCTACAGCGCCGTCGTGGTGCGTACCGCCAAGGGCATCCGTCGTGCAGACGGTTCGCTCGTCAAGTTCGACGGCAATGCCGCCGTTTTGCTCAACGCCAAGCTGGAGCCGATCGGCACCCGCATCTTCGGACCGGTCACGCGCGAACTGCGCACCGAGAAGTTCATGAAGATCGTCTCGCTGGCTCCCGAAGTTCTGTAAGGACACAACGCCATGAACAAGATTCGCAAAGGCGA
>Ga0182008_10000567_pt1 | contig 27305 bp, 12 predicted proteins | sample Sormic07211129_1_FD_120482 | JGI IMG/M metagenome (GOLD analysis project Ga0182008, IMG submission 120482) | Rhizosphere microbial communities from Sorghum bicolor, Mead, Nebraska, USA - 072115-129_1 metaG | ecosystem: Host-associated > Plants > Roots > Rhizosphere | place: USA: Nebraska...
ACTGAAATTGACATACATATTCCTTATGTTGTAAACAGGCTTATTGATTTTAGTAAACCAGCAGAAAGAAATTATAATTAAGTGCGCGTAATAAACTTTAGTTAAACTGGAATCAAGGAGAAAATGGTCACCTTGTATTTGAGAAGGTTATGGGGCATTAATTAAATATTTAGAAGACTAATGAAACTAGAAGTTGATTTTCTTGAAGATCTATATTTGAAAGCAAAGCTTTCCTTCAAAGAATGTATTTCGAATCCAGATAATAGTTATCTGCATGACGAGATCGATGTTCAAATAGATGAAATTATTTTGATGGAAGAATTTATACGTGTGCAGTTTTTTAAACATGACATAACCAAGTGTATAATAGAAGTAAAGCTTCAATTGATTTCGCAAGATAGCCGCTTAATAGGAAGATATTTTTATTATGAAGACGAAAAAAGAACACCTTTGGACGATAGCCTTGTATTAAAAAATACAAGTCTTTAAAAGCTTATCTAAAAAAATACGACGAAGCATTTAAACGATCACTTATTGAATTATTATTACATTATTATAGAGTTAAATTGAATACTAATTTAGAATTTAGGGATCACTTTTTAGATCAGTTAGGATTTATAAGATGCAGGAATTGTTATTAGGATTCAATCAAATATCATGTTCGATATCATAGCAGACTTTTGGCTTTTCATTCTTTTAGTTATTCCGGCTACTTTACTCACGATTTATAAGGCTCGGATCAAAGGTGCTATTGGTGAAAAAACAGTTGCATGGCGACTTTCTAGATTACCTAATCCCAAGTATAAGGTGATCAATAATTTGGTGCTGAGTTCTGGTGGCAAGACCTCTCAAATTGACCATTTGGTCATTTCTAATTATGGTTTGTTCGTCATTGAAACTAAAAATGTTAAAGGTTTGATTTTTGGTAAGGAGAGTTCAGAGCATTGGATATCGATGGCAGAGGCCTTATGCCGGATGTTCCGATTACTTATCAGATTGAAGATTATTTAGCAGGTAAAGATTTGGAATTGGATTGGGTGCTGAAGGATATTAAGGCAAATGGTGGGGGGCAATAGCCAACATCGTGTATATCGCTAGCATTGATGTGATCGAAACGCAATTGACACCTTTGTTAGGGGTTATTACAATGGTATCTCAAAAGATGAAGCGGAGATTAGGATTAAGGAAATGATTGCGCAAATTTCATAACTTAGGAATAACCTATCTTTGGACCGATGGTTTCGAATTAGTTGTAACTGCAGATAATAATGCCGTTTTTATTAAAGCAAATAAGGAAGGACTTATTTCGATGGTTAATCATTTATTAAAATTAACCCGCCGACGTGAAAAAATGGAAGTGTAAGATTTCCTCTTATGCAGTATGTAAGGCGTGAAGTCTTTCTTTAAACGAGTTTGCTATCACAGCTTTGATAAATGGAGATGCATTTGTAAACGTGGTATGCTCTTTTACTTTAGGTAAATCAAAGCTTAGCACAAGTTTGGCAAAGCATTCGTCTGCAAATGAATTCGAAACAACTTCAACACCGGTAAAATCGAAAATGATCCGCTCATTACTTTTTATACTCACTACGATTTTTTCGCGTACAGCCGCACCAGCCACACGAGTGGATAGATGTTTGCCAATATTTCCGAATTGAATGCGCATTGTGTTAATAGTTTAATTGTACAAATATAAGAAAAAATAAATTACCATAATTCGTTATCCTCCCCGAAAAACTTATCTATAAAGAATTCATAATCATCGGGTAACGTATGCCCTTTCGGCATAATCAGTTTGTAATCAACTGGAATATCGGTTTTAATCCGTAAAAAAACCATAGTGCCTCTCCATCTGGGACCTTGACTTACGGTATGAGCTCCATTTTTCATTTGTAAAAAATGACCTCCTGAATATATCAAAAGATCACCTTGATTATGTAATATAAACTGCGAAGTTGCATATAAACCAAAACCCAATCCCTTACCATTTGTTACCCCGCGCTGAACGCACAGTTCAATTGCCTTGGCCTCATCGATTGGTTCGTATTTTGTGTTTTTTGTTAAGGATTCATGTATTCCTATTCCGCTATCACAAATAATTAATCTAATTTCCTGAGTGCTGGGGAAATATTGTGCAGATAGCCATCCGGCTTCAAAACCTGAATGTAGGATTGTATTGTCCATGATCTCTCCTAGACAATAAAACAATAGTTCCCGTATTCCTCTCGATATACCCTGCCTTTGATATAGTATCATATTCAATTCATCCTGAAGGGGGTAGATCGATTCAGAATTAAATGACTTCAGTTCAATGAAACGTCCACCATTATCTCTTCTGGAATACGTCTCTTCATAGTCTATCTGTAGTAATTCATGGAAATTTACTCTTCCCGCATAGGTACTCGTTCCCTTGATAACGATGTTAACGGTAATTTCTCTAGACCTTAAATAATTAACTGCCGAGACTACAACCATCAGATGGTCCGAATAAACAAAACCCCTTGTTTTTGGAAAAAGAATTTCAACATTTACAATATCACCAGCGGCTAAATCAAAAACCGGCGAAATAACCTGAATTAGTTCAAAATGATCTGTTCTTGTCTTAAAGTTAAAAATCAAATTTAGCTCTACCATGTTTGTACTTGTTCGAGGACTTACAACGACTCTAAACTATGTAGGAATTTCCAATGAAGCAAAGAATTTTATTATATTTTTAAAGGCACCCTTTTTACACCCTTGGTTCAAAACGTTGGAAACCATGCGGATATGTTTGCGATCCTCTTTTTCTGTTATATCTCCAAAAATCCTATATGCCTGGATAAGAACTCAAATACCCCCAGATTTAAAGTAGAAATCCGGCTTATACTAACCTTTAAAATTACGTGTGATATTTTTCAAAAGCATTGTATTATATTATTTATAATCGGATATTTAATTAGGCAACTCATTTTATAAAAAATAATAGTCTATGAATGAGCAAAACCAATTTATCAAAACCGATGGCGGGAAAACCAAACCTAACGCCATTGAAATTCCATCAATTTCCTTGCCCAAGGGTGGTGGTGCTATGAAAGGTATTGATGAAAAATTTTCTGTAAATGCTGTAAATGGTACATCTTCTTTTTCAATCCCCTTGCCTTTTTCTGCCGGACGTAGTGGAACTCCGGCATTAAGCCTGTCTTATAATTCCGGTAGAGGTAACGGCATTTTTGGCCTGGGATGGAGCTTAAATTTGGCTTCCATAAAACGAAAAACCGATAAAAGACTTCCACAGTATTTTGATTCAATTGATTCTGATACATTCTTATTTTCGGAGGCTGAAGATTTAGTCCCTGAATTCAAAAAGAAACCAGATGGCAGCTTGCAATTGGATTTAAATGGAGAATATGTAATAAATGAACGAGATTCGATAGATGGTCTATTTATCATTAGAAATTACCTACCAAGGATAGAAGGGGCATTTTCCCGAATTGAACGATGGACAGAAAGAACCACAGGAAGAATTAAATGGCGGGTACTTACCAAAGAAAACGTAACTACACTTTTTGGATGGACCAACAATTCCATATTATCAGATCCGGAGGAGCCTGCAAGAATTTATGAATGGTTTCCCGAATTTATATTCGACGATAAAGGAAATTGCACACATTATGTTTACAAAAAGGAGGACGAGGTTGGTTTAGATACATCTTTACTCCACAATTGCAACCGCCTTAAGAACGATTCAATCACTTACACGAATCTCTACCCTTACAAAGTGCTTTATGGTAATCAGCACGCTTACAAACATTTTGGAGATGATTTTCCTCTTGAATCAGATTATTTGTTTCAAACTATTTTTGATTATGGAACATCGTCAGCTGATGATTCTTTTGAAAAGATGAACCGTTGGGATTTCAGGACCGATGCTTTTTCAGATTATAAGCCGGGTTTTGAGGTCAGAACGACCCGGTTATGTAGAAGAGTCTTATTGTTCCATGTATTCGAGGAGTTAGCATTGCTTCCGGATAAATCAGATAAGAAAACACTTGTTAAATCTATTAATTTTAAATACAATACATCTTCAGAACAGGATTTTACGTTTCTGGAAGCAGCTACTTCTTATGGATACATAAAAAAAACATCTGACGGATTTTACACTCACAAAAAACTCCCGCCCATGGAGTTCACTTACCAGAAGCATGATTGGAATACTGAAATAAAAACAATTTCCCCAGAGGCCTTGATTCATGCACCGGTGGGCTTGGATGAGCTGCAATATCAATTCACGGATCTATTCAGTGAGGGACTGTCTGGAATTTTGACAGAACAGGCCAATGGTTGGTATTATAAGCATAATCTTGGCAATGGGAAGTTTGAAGATGCAAAACTGATTTCTCCAAAGCCATCCTTTGTGGGGTTAATTGGACAATTGCAATTAGCTGATTTGGATGGGGATGGGAGTAAGCAACTGGTAAACTTTAGATCGGCGCCGGAGGGGTATTTTGAACTGGATGATGATAACAAATGGCAGGGATTCCGCCCTTTTAAGTCGCTCCCAAATATTGATTTTAGTGATCCCAATACACGGATGATCGATTTAGATGGTGATGGTAGGGCAGAGCTTGTTATTTCAGAAGACCATGTGTTTACCTGGTATGCTTCAAATGGGCGGGAAGGCTATACTTCAGCAATAAAAACGACAAAATTGCCCGATGAAGAGAGCGGGCCACACATTTTGTTTGCTGATCTCGAGCAAACTATTTTCCTCGCTAACATGTCGGGTAGTGGTATGACAGACATTGTTCGCATCCGTAATGGCTCGGTTTGTTATTGGCCAAACTTAGGATATGGAAAGTTTGGTACTAAGATCTCATTTGACCATTCGCCCGTATTTGATACTCCAGATGCCTTTAACTCTGCATACATCCGAATAGCAGACATCAATGGTTCAGGAACAGCCGATATTATTTATTTGGGTAAAAATAAATTTACCTGCTGGCAAAACCTGAGTGGTAATCGGTTTAGTATAACGCCATTTGAAATTGAGGCTTTCCCTGAAATACATACTCAATCCAAAGTAACCGTAACTGATTTATTGGGAAATGGTGTAGCCTGTATTGTATGGTCGAGTTCCCTTTCAAAAGATGTTCAGGCGCCTTTGAAATACATCGACTTGATGAATAGCCGGAAACCGCATATCATGGTTTCCTATAAAAACAATTTGGGTAAAGAGATTTCGCTGGAATATACAGCTTCCACCAAATTCTATATAGAAGATAAGCTGGCGGGAAAACCCTGGGCAACCAAATTACATTTCCCTGTTCATTGTGTTTCGAAAACTATAATGGAGGATAAGGTGTCGGGCTACAAATTTGTAAGTGAATACAGGTACCACCACGGTTACTATGATCATGCCGAAAGAGAATTCAGAGGCTTCGGAATGGTAGAACAAATAGATGCTGAGACTTTTGAGCATTGGAAAATAACAGCCGCAGCTAATGTTACTAAAGCAGATTTGCATCAGGAGCCTGTGGTTTCCAGGTCATGGTATCATACCGGAGCCTTTTTGCAAAAGGATAAAATCCTCAATCAGTTTGCAAAGGACTATTGGTACGAAGAAATGGAACGGCAGGGATTTACAGCCACACACCATGAGGTGGCATTACTTGATGCCAGACTAATAATCGCTAAGTGTATAGATCCATCCGTAATTGACCGTCTTTCGCCCCAGGAATGGCAGGAAGCATTTAGGGCCTGCAAAGGGATGACTTTACGTTCGGAAACCTTTGCCCGGGATGCCATCAAAATAGGTAATACAGAAGAGGCCCGTAAAAAGGAACTCACGCCTTTTTCAGTAGCTACCCGAAATTACATAATAGAATTGCTACAACCCAAGGGCAAAAATAAACATGCGGTTTTTGCAGTAAAGGAAAGTGAAGCAATTACGTATAGTTATGAGCGTAATCCTGATGATCCAAGAATTGCCCATAATCTCAATGTTAAATTCGATAAATATGGTAATGTATTACAATCGGCTTCTGTAGTTTATCCGAGATTGATTGTTGACAGCATGCTACCGGAAGAAACGAGACAAGAGCAAAGCAAAGCCATAGTCATTTATACCCAAAATCGATATACCAATGATGTTTTGGAAAATGACGTAAATCGTTTGCGGTTGCTTTCAGAAGTAAAAACATTCGAACTCAAAGGTGTGGCTAAATCCAATGTGTATTATTCGCCTGGAGATTTTAAGAATATACTCAACGACGAAAACTCAGATACTGCGCTTTACCATGAAATAGGCAAACCATTGGTTGCCGGTAAAGCTCAGAAAAGGCTCATCGAGCATAGCCGATCCACATATTACCGGAATGATTTAACTGGTGCCCTGTTATTGCATCGTCTGGAATCGCTTGCATTGCCATATGAAAGTTACCAATTGGCTTATACACCTGAGCTGCTCACCGATATTTTTGATGCAAAAGTTAATGCTGCATTGTTGATGGAAGGAAAGTTTACACACTCCATTGATGAAAGCGGTAATGAAGATGCCAATTGGTGGATCCGTTCAGGAACCGTTCAATTCAAACTCGGAACAGAAACTGAACTAGATGCGCAGAACCGTTTTTATATGCCTGTTGCCTATATTGACCCTTATGATGCTATCACTAAAGTAAAATACTATAGTAGTTATTTCTTGCTCATAGAAGAAACGCAAGATGCTTTGGGAAACAGGTCAGGGGCTGAGAGTTTCAATTTCCGGACACTTTCTCCGAAGCGGACCAAAGACATCAATGGCAATTTATCTGAAGTTCTGATGGATGAATTGGGTTTGGTGAAAGCAGTTGCTGTTATGGGGAAAAGGGATGAAGCAGATGAACTAAACGACCTGTTGGAAATAACTGAAGCTGCTGAATTAGCATTAGTCAATAGTTTTTTTCAAGCCTCTGACTCCTTCCAGCTTACTGCTGCCGGGAAGAAATTATTGAATCATGCTTCTTCAAGATTTGTATATGACTTTGAAGCTTATACTACTTTGGGCAAACCTGCTACAGTAGCATCCATTACCAGGGAACAACATTTCCGGCAGTTAGCTGATGCACCAATTCAGATAGTTTTTGAATATTCCAATGGCATGGGAGAAACAGTGATGAAAAAGGGGCAGGCAGAGCCAGGAACAGCAAAGCAGGTTTTGGTAAATCCCGATAATACAATTACCATTAAGGATATAGATACAGGAATGGGACTCAGATGGATAGGCAATGGGAGAACCATTAAAAATAATAAGGGCAATGCAGTTAAACAATATGAACCCTATTTTTCAGTAAGCTGGAAATATGAAGACCATAGAGAATTGGTAGAAACAGGCGTAACTCCAATCATCTATTATGATGCAGCCGGGCGTATGAAAAAAACTGAAATGCCTGATGGTACCTTTTCAAAAGTAGAATTTAATTCGTGGAAACAAATTATTTACGATGCTAATGATACGGTAAAAGATAGTGAATGGTATGCTGACAGAATGGAATTACCTGCAAATGACCCCGAAAGGACAGCGGCTACAAAAGCTGCCGTTCATTATAATACGCCTTTGCAATTACACTTCGATACCTTAGGCCGACCCATTTTGCAAGTTGATAATAATGGCAAGAATACTTTTGGCGAGGATATTTTATTTAAGACAAAAATTGAATTAGATGCAGAAGGGAATCTTAGAAAAGTAACAGATGCAAGAGTATTGCCGGAGAATAATAATAAAGGCAATACCGTGATGCAATTCAAGTATGACATGCTTGGTAATCAGGTGTATCAAAATAGTATGGATGCCGGGCAACGTTGGTTGCTAACTAATATTTTGCAAAAACCACTTCGTACCTGGGATGAAAGAGGTCATGAATTTCAATATTTCTACGATATTGCTCAAAGGCCAACCTACAGCAAGGTAACTGGCGGTGATGGGCCGACTCAATTAACTCATATTTTTGATCGGGTAGTTTACGGTGAATCTCTTTTAACAGGAGCCAGAACGGCTACTAACAGATTTAACGAAATAGCGTTACAAGCCAGGAATATTTTGGGGAAGGTAATTCAGCATTACGATACAGGGGGTTTAATAGATACTCCTGACTATGATTTTAAAGGACAAGCACTGGCAGCTACCCGGAAACTATTTAAGAACTATAAGGATGTTGCCAACTGGACAAATGTTAATTTGGACAATGATTTAGAACCCGGAGCAGGTTTTACATTTAGTACCCAAACCGATGCTTTAGGCAGAATTACCAGTCAAAAGACACCAGATGGAAGTATCATAACACCTTCTTATAACGAAGCGGGGCTGTTAAGCGGAGAAATGGTGTTGCATCCTGGAAGAACTGCTCCCTCCACATATATTAAAGACATTGACTACAATGAAAAACGGGAACGGGAAAAAATTATATATGGCAATGATGTAAGTACACGGTTTTATTACGATGCCAAAACATTCCGTTTAAAACGGTTAGTCAGCAGGAGACAAAATGACGATCCGCTGCAGGATTTGTATTACACCTACGACCCTGTAGGGAACATTACGCATATTGAGGATAAAGTTATTCCCGTAGTATTTTTTAATAATCAAAAGATTGCCGGGATTTCTACCTACACCCAAGATGCTTTATATCGATTAACAGAAGCAACGGGCAGAGAAAACAATGCTGTTTTAAATTTTGGTGCTTGCGACAATTGGAGTGATAAACCTTTTATGCAGAGCACGAACCCGGGCGATCCGATGGCGATGCGGAATTTTACCCAACGCTACCAATATGATGCAGTAGGTAATATTACGCAGATGAAACACCTGGCTCCGGGTGGCGGTTGGACAAGAGAATATAAATATGAAACAGTCAGCAATCGGCTGAAGGAAACCAGCATTGGTGATAATGGCAACCCGGCAAATTATACCCAATATAGGCACCATGCAAAGCAAGGGTTTATGGAAGAGTTACCTCATCTTGAAAAGATAGGCTGGAATTTTAAAGAAGAAGTGGTACTTACCAGCAGACAGCATTGTACGGATGATGCAATTCCCGTTATTACCTATTATCAATACGACGGCAGCGGGCAACGTATCCGGAAGATAACAGAAAGCTATGCTGCAGTTGGGGGAATACCAGTTAAAAAAGAAGAACGGATTTATGTAGCAGGATATGAATTGTATAAAAAATATAGTGGTGTTGATGCAGGACTGGAAAGAGAGAGCCTGAGTCTAATGGATGGGAGTCATCGCTTTGTGATGATAGAAACCCGGAACGATATAAATGACGGTACTGAAAAACAATTGCTGCGTTATCAGTTACACAATCATTTACGCTCTGCAACTCTGGAACTAGATGATCATGCGAGAATTATTTCTTACGAGGAGTATCATCCTTACGGCACCACTGCGTATCAGGCAAAAAATACCGCAATAAATGCTGCTGCAAAACGCTACCGCTTCACGGGCATGGAACGTGATGAAGAAACAGGATTGAATTATCATAGTGCAAGGTATTATTTACCCTGGTTGGGCAGGTGGATGAGTGCTGATCCAATTGGGATTAAAGGAGGAGCTAATTTATATGGCTATTGTCATCAGTCGCCAATTAGAACAACAGACAGGACTGGCTTATCAGATGATATTGACGAAAATGAATGGGTGAAAAATATTGTACTTCCATGGTTAACCGAGAATAATATACCATTTAAGCACGAGGGACAATATGTTCTTTCCGTAGATGGAAGAATGGATATTATTGTAGGTGCAGGAGGAAAAATAACTGTAGAGGCGAAAGCTTTCGAAGGAGCAAGACAAACTTCTGCACAACGCGTAAATCTTACTCAGATGCGAGGTAGAACATCTGCTACGCCTAAAACACTTCAAAGTATGCCTGAAATTGGATTGAAAAGAGGAGATCTATTTAATCCTAGTCATTTTGATCTGCACCCTAAAAACTTTGATGATTTCAAGAATTATGTAAAGACGGAATTACCTCAGTACTTTCCTGATATACAAAGAGAAGCGCGACCAATTGGAGTAAGAAGGTTAGGGCAATTCATTGGAGAAATAAGTCCTTCAACTATCCAGAAAGCTAAACAAACGGCAAAGGCGGTCGGTACAGTAGCAGCGGTAACCGGCGGATTGGCAGAAGCGGCTGAACCAGCATTAGCATGGGATACATTTACCGGTTATTTTGAACCTGTTAGAAGTGGGTTCTCTGCAAAGTCCACTGAAAGTCAATTAGTTGATGGTATTAGAAAAAATCAACAGATTGTTGGTGTTAATGATAAACAATTTTTATTCAACACAAAAAATGGAATGCTCTATGGGCTGGGCAATGCTTTAGAAGATGGGCCAAAAAAGGCAAATGAACAACAGGCTATTATGGGTTTTAGTCGCTGGGGGAAAAGCAATGTTTTTTATTCGCTTGACTATAGTAAAGGTGACCAGGATGATTGGGTAATCTATACTCTTTTTCCGGATCCGGAAACTAAGGCATGGAATCTACATCAGATTCCATATACTTCTCAGTTTGCACCACCTTTTGCAAAGGGGGGGCGCTAGTTTTTGTTGTCTGTAAGCATAAAGGAATTTGCATGGCATGTGCATTGAAAAATAAACTTTGAAAATATTAAAACGAAGTACTATGAAAAACAAAGACCCTAAAAAATCTACCCAAGTACAGACGCCTGAATATTTTACTGTTCGCGGTCAAATTACAAAAGAAGGTGAATTATTTGCTGGAGCCATAGTAAGAGCTTATGATAAGGATCTGCGAAGGGAGCAATGGTTAGGAGAGTCAATTACCGACAAGGCCGGAAATTATGAGATCAGATACGATCTTAAACACTATACCGATGCCGAACAAGGTAATGCAGATTTGTTTATCAGGGTTTTTGGTGCTGACGATCAGCTCATTGGTACTTCGGATGTTGTTTTTAATGCCTCGTATGTGCAAGAAATCAATTATGAAATCGGTGCTGATAAAAAATCAGAATGGGAGCAGTTAAACGAGGTATTGCTTCCTTTACTGAAAGAACAAAAACTATCAGATTACAAGCCTGCGGTTTTATACGAAAACTTACCACCGGCTGAATTGCTACCTGCCGATATCCAATTTTTGGCAAGGGATAGCGGATTGGCAGAAGAGATCATACAGAAATGGTCACAGGCTTATGCAACAGCAATCGAGCAAAACGATATACCAAGCGAAGTTTTTTATGCATGGTTTTCAAGTGGATTGCCAGATAGGCTGTCAGACCTATGGATGTTCTCTGTTGAACAATTAATGGGTGCATTAAAACTTGCTATTGAAAATGGAATTGTTCCAGCGTCCTTAGAAGCATCATTAGAAAAATTACAAGCAAAAATTCAGCACGTAAATGATGTAGCAGCGCAAGCCCCTTTGATGGAGAAAATACAGATGCTTTCAGCTGGTTTTAATGGAGATAAGAAGCTGATAAACAAATTTACCCAAATATACCTGGAGCATAAAGGCGACTGGGCTGTAATCAAATCCTTGCTTATTACCAACAAGTCTTTCCCTGAAAAAATACTGAATAATATTTTCTTTGCGCATGAGCTTATGATTTGGAGTGGGGGTAATACGGTTTTGATTGATATGTTTCAACAAGATACCACCACCAGTTCTTTAAGGGATATTGCGATCAATTATAACAAGCAGACCTTATCCGACAGAATACCTGATGCAGCCATCCCTTCGTCGGAAACGAAAGAAAGTTTCGGTAGGCAATTGTATAATGATCTTTATGCACAGGAATCTACAGCAGTTGTTATCAATATGATAAACGATCCGAAGGTACCTTTGTGGAATGATGGAGTGGGAAAGGTGGTTTCTGCGATCTTGTTAAAAGTGCCGGATTTTAATATTAAGACAACATCTATTTACAGGGTCATTAACGATCGAAAACTATTAGAACAGGTAGCAAAAAAAAATATTGATTCAGCGATTAGCAGTTTAAAAACACTGCAACGCATAACCCTGATGAGCCCTGTTCCGGAAGCAGTTCCCGCTTTAATCAACAACAACTATCTATCAGTGTATGCCGTTACGGCATTACCTCCTGCACAATTTATTGGCTCAATGCAAGGCTCGCAATTACCTTATGAAACATTGACGCATATCTATGAAGCAGCAGAAAAAAAGAAAGCGTTTTATGAGCAGGTTCTTATAACTGTTAAAGAAACAGGTGAGCGGACCGGGATAGCCATGATTGATGGAGGTAAAACAATAAGTACGGTTAATGCCCGCCTTATTGATCCGGAGGTTGAGGCTATTTTAACTAAAAATAATTTGAGTTGGGATTTGCTTTTTGGCGATGCTGATTTTTGTGAATGTGGTGAATGTACTTCGGTATATAGTGCAGCTTCGTACTATGTAGATCTGCTACAATATTTAAGAAATAACAATCTTGATACTGACCATGTAGAAATGGACGCCAACAGTATTGCCAATACTCCATTAGCAGCACTTTTTGCACGTCGGCCTGATTTAGGTCATCTTGAACTCACTTGTAAGAACACCAATACGATTTTACCGTATGTTGATTTGGTGAACGAAGTGATGGAACAATACATTGCCTTTAAGGCAGCAAATTTTGCTAATTACAAAGGTTTTAATGTTGCTAATGAAACCAGTGGAGAGCTTTTGGCTGCTCCTCAGCATACCGAACAGCATGAGGCATATCAGGCGCTCAGTAGTTCCGTGTTTCCCTTCACGCTACCGTATCATCAACCAACAGATGCTACACGTATATTCTTAAACCAGTTAGGCACCAGTCGATATGAAGTGATCAACACTTTCAGAAGTAATAATACCGACATTAACTTTGACATAGCTGCCGATGCAGAATTTCTGGGGCTAACAGAAGAAGAGTATGTTATAATAACCAAAGAATTCTTTAATGGAGCGGCAAACAATCATACCACTGATGGGTATTATGGCCTGAAAGATATTACCAACTGGCTTGAAAAATTATCAGGGGTGAAAGATGAATTGTTGCCACGTACAGGAATACAGTACACGGAACTGGTTGAGTTACTTAAAACGAAATACATCAATCCCAATCTTGCTGAACCGGAATACATGGCCATGTTTAATAGCCTTTCGCAACCTTTTTCGGAAGCATTGGATTTCTATAATGATGATATGGGTGGGGACAACTCAGGTGTATTCTTTTATAACCCCAATCTTAAAACACTGTTAGCCTCCTATGACGAGGCTACACGCTCACAAAAGCTAAGCGACTTTTTTAATAGTGATCTTTTTATGACTGTTGTCAATTGTATCCTGCTGAGCAATCCTGATAATAGCTGTAGTATTGATGATGTTAAGCTTCTTCATTATGACAAAACGTATCTAAACGACACTGATTACGACAGGATGCACCGCTTTATCCGCCTATGGCGTAAACTTGGTTTTAGCATTGATGAAACAGATCAGGTAATTATGGTTCTGGGTGGTGGTGATATTACGTATGAACTGATTCACCAATTGGTTGCGCTGAAAAAGATAATGAGCCATACCGGTATTGAGCTGACAAAACTGCTTTGCTTCTGGGGAAACATAGGTACAACAGGAGAAAACGCATTGTACAAGCGTCTGTTTCTGAGCTACAATCTGACGGCGATGGACAATGTTTTTGAACGTGACTTAACGGGCAATGAACAACTTTCTGACCATCTTCCTGTGGTAATGGCGGCTCTGAATTTATCGGCTGATGATATTTTATCGATAGAGATATATAAATCACTACCAGAGCCATTAACGCTGAGTCTGGAGCATCTTACTTTATTGTACCGCTACCGCCTGCTTGCAAAAAACCTGGAGCTGAGAATTCCTGCTTTAATAAAATTGCTGGAGGTAGTAGGGAATGTTTTTGAAGATCCGAATACCACCCTGCGCTTTTTACAAAACATACCGAAGATAGAAAAAGCAGGCTTCACTATCGATCAATTGTGTTATATTATTAATGGAGTAGATAATAACAGTAACTCATTTTTTCCCAGCAAAAAGGACGTGATCGTTGTTGCAAAGAAAATATATGATACACAAATAGCTATTGAAATGGAACATGCTGATTTAGTAGCAGACGTTACAGCAACAACAGAGGCTGAAAAACTGGAATCAATAAAAAACAAAGCTACCAGTGGACTGGTACGAAGTAAAGCAGCATTATTGTATGAGGCAGACCGTGTGGAGCAAATAATCTCTATAGTAGAAGGAACAACGATATTTAGCACATCGGCTCCGGTATTTCCCAATGATCCTGATATACCGGTCAGCCTTAAGTCTAAAGTTAAATATATCAAAGTAACTAATGCAACTTCGGCCTCTTTGCAGGTGGTTGGAGCGCTGATAGCAGATGAATTAACCCAGCTGAAAGGAGCAGTACCAAACAGTAGCCTTATCTGGAATAAAGTGGTAGATGAAATTGAGAAACTGCAGAATGAGCTTTTCAATGATGTACTATCTGGCATTTTTACACCAAATTTGGCAGAGGAAACTATACTCAAATCAGAAAATAATGCTGCTTCAGCATCTGCAAAACGCATAGCTTTTCTAAAAGTTTTCTTGCCTTATCTTAGGGAGAAGCTAATTCAAAGTCATATTATCAACACGCTGTCAGAACATACAGACTTAGATAAAGCTACGGTACAATCTCTGGTCGTTAACATTCTTAAAATCGATGGAGTCTCTCTGTACAGTCAACTTACTTCATCCACAGCCTTACCTGTTCCAAATACTTCAGAAGCATCGTGGTATGGTAAACTAATACCTATATCAGAGGATGATTTTACATTTGTTGTGAGAGCGGCTGCAAATGCAACATTTAGTATAAGTCTTGATAGCCATATTGTATTATCACATACCGGCATCAGTACCACCGGGACAGTTGAATTACGGAGTACAGAACTAAAACTAGCATCTGGTAAAGTTTACCAGCTTTCATTGGAAGGAGTACAACTTGAGAGTCTGTATTGGAAAACTAAAACCTCGCCGGTTGAACCTCTTCCGGCAAAGGTGTTATTGCCAGATTTTAAAAAGAAGGCAACACGGGCCACATTAGAAAAGCTGAATAAGCTGGCTATACTGGTCAATGTACTTTCCTTAAGTGCTGATGAATTGAGCTATCTGCACGCTAAGCGTTCTGATTTCAGTGATATTGACTTAAATGATTTAAGCTTTTATCATTTATTGAGGCTTATAAACTATTGTAGCCTGCGAGATTCTTTGCCCAAAACAGGTATTAATGTTTTACAGTTTTGGGAACACCTGAATGATACAGAAATAGAACTCAGTGTGCAAATAGCGCACCTGACAAAATGGAAAAAAGATAGTATAGATAAGTTTATCTCTGCCTCGCATTTCAATTTGACAAAAGGTGATTTTAAAAATGAAAAAAACCTTTTAAGGCTTCAATATGCCTTCACGGTTGCATCCAAAATAGGTATGGATATTGATAAATTATTTGAATGGGCTATACCTACATCAGATTTTGATGCTTGCAAAACCATTTCAGTGGACATACAAAAGTCTGTTCGTGCTCAATATAACCAAACTGATTGGGAGCAAGTTGTAAAACCTTTGAACGACCAGTTGCGTAATAATCAAAAAAATGCGCTGATCGCCTATTTGTTGCAACAGCCTGAGCTTAAAGCTGCTGGTGTTGCTGCTGCCGATGGATTGTTTGAATATTTCCTTATTGATGTTCAAATGGACACCTGTATGGAAACCTCGCGCATTAAGCAAGCCATTTCTTCGGTTCAGTTGTTTATTCAGCGTTGTTTCTTAGGGTTGGAAGAAGCACATTATGGTATTCGTCCGGGAGTTTTAGATAGAGGCCGTTGGGAATGGATGCAGCGTTACCGGGTTTGGGAAGCCAACCGGAAAGTATTCCTGTATCCTGAAAACTGGATTGAAAGTAATTTACGCGATGATAAAAGTCCATTTTTTAAAGAGTTGGAGAGCGAACTGCTACAGAAAGATATTAACAAACAAAACGTAACGGATGCACTGAAAAACTATCTCTATAAAGTAGATGAAATAGCCAATATGGAGGTAGTGGGCCTGTATACTGAAGGTGAAAAAGACAAAGCGAACAAATGGAATAAAGGAAGTAAGCTCCATGTATTTTCTCGTACCCGCAATGCGCCTTATTTTTTTTACTACCGCTACCTGGCGCTGGATGAAATGAACTGGCACCCCTGGGAGAAAGTGCAGGTGGATATTCCCAGTTATGATGTAGAAGATACGAATGGACAAATTACGGGGAACGGTTGTTATTTAGTGCCATTGGTCTGGAATGGACGACTGTTGATTTTCTTTCCACAGATAGTTAAAAAAACGAAACCAAATTCTGATTCAACAGGTAAGATTTCTGCTTTAGCAAATTCAGCGCAAAGCAATTTAAAACCTATAGAATATTTTGAAGTAAAAATGACATGGAGCGAATATCGAAATGGAAAATGGACTCAAAAGCAAATGAGCAAAGACGCAATTGCAACTAAAGTCAAGTACTTCCCTTTTAACATCAAATTATTCAAATTTTCACCCTTTATCTATAGTGACAAGGTTTTAATAGGTTTTGATGAGGGCTATAGCGGCAAAGTAAATATCTTTCGGTTTGATGGGGGTAGAATTGATATTGATGCACAAATCCAACGTCGCAGTGGACGTTTCCCATATTTCTTTCATAAGAACTCGGAAACTGACCTAGCACATGTCCCGTATTTTAATTTGGGTTCATATCAATACAATAATGATAGCGCTGTTCTCCAAAACGTATTCTATTTCAGGGAATCAAATCCCAATAGTGTAACATTTGTAAATAACTATCAATTGGGTGGGTTCTATAAATTTTATCACCCTGATTTGAAATATTTAGCAGGAAAATTAAATACGGGACAGTTAGCGTCGTTTTTTAATTATAATCTCACTATCGGTTCAATTCCTCAGATAGATTTAAGTCTTATAGATGATGCTTTTGGAAAGAGCATGTTCAGTAGTACCAGTAAATTTTTCCATGAGCTTAAACGCCCGTATTCCCTTTACAATTGGGAACTATTTTTTCATACACCCATCATGATTGCCGATGCCCTTAGTAGAGCACAACAATTTGAAGAAGCTATGAAATGGTTTCATTATGTATTTAATCCAATTGCAGATGGGGTAGATGATAAACGTTTTTGGGGTTTCGCACCCTTTAAAGAAACAGATAGCAAAAAAGTATTGGAGCAGATTTTTGCCGGGCTGAGCGCCAATGAATCGGATGATGCCATAAATGAATGGCGTAATAATCCCTTCAAACCACATGTGGTGGCTAGAAGTCGCCCGGTAGCCTATATGAAATGGGTAGTGATGAAATACATCGACAATATCCTCGACTGGGGTGATTACTTGTTCCGTCAGGATACCATTGAAAGTATCAATCAGGCAACGCAATTGTACGTATTGGCAGGCCATATACTGGGTCGAAAACCCATGATGATTCCCAAACGTGGTGAGGTTAAAGTGCAAACCTATCGTTCCTTAATGGATAAATGGGATGCCTTCAGTAACGCTATAAGTGAATTGGAGGTATCAGCAGTTTATAGTGTACAACCAGCAGAATATACCGACATGAATGTGGGTGATACGATCAGTACCGATATTTTTGGTTCTGCCAATGCGCTATATTTCTGCATACCTAATAACCCAAAACTGATGAGCTACTGGGATACACTGGATGATCGGCTGTTTAAAATAAGGCACTGCCAGAATATAGAAGGCGTATTTCGTAAACTGCCTTTATTTGAACCTCCGATTGACCCTGCCTTATTAGTAAAAGCCGCTGCACAGGGTTTAAGCATATCCAGCGTGATCAATGATCTGAATACCCCGATGCCTAATTATCGTTTTTACTATTTACAGCAAAAGGCACTGGAACTGTGTAATGAATTAAAATCATTGGGGGGTGCTATGCTTGCCGCAATTGAGAAAAAAGATAATGAAACGATTGCTCTCATCCGTGCCAGACATGAGGGCACGATGAATAATCTGATGATGGAAATAAAGAAACTGCAACTGGAGGAAGCACAGAAATCACTCGAATCACTTGAGCAAAACAGAAAAGGGCCGGAAGCAAGGATGGCGTATTATTTGAAATTGATTGGTGAGGAAGAATCAAGAGTTCCGGTTGTAGGTGCGGAGTTTCAGGAGTTAGCTAATGGGATTGAAACACCAGTTGATGAAAGTGGACTGAAGCTGAGTAAGTATGAGAAAGAAGATATGGATAAGGCTAGTGAGGCTCAGGTCTGGCAAATTGCAATTGGGGGAGTGGAAACGTTAGCTTCAATCTTCCATGCGCTTCCTACGATGGGGGTTGATACTAAACCTTTTGGAATTGGGGCAGGGGCTTTCTGGGGATTCCCCAATTTAGCAAATGCCACTACAGCTGTTGGTCGTGGTTTGAAAATTCATGCTGACCAATTGTCTTATGAATCTTCCAATGCAGCCAAAAAAGGTAGTTTTCAAAGGGCTATGCAGGATCGTATTTTTCAAGCCAATGCTGCAGGATATGAGTTAAAACAGATCGACAAACAAATAACCGCTCAGCAAATCCGTATCGATATCGCCAATCAGGAAATACATAACCAGCAAAAGCAAATAGACAATGCTCTTGAAGTGGAAGATTTTTTAAAGAGTAAGTATACCAATGAAGAACTATATGTCTGGATGCGTGGAAGCATGAAAACGCTTTATCGGCAGGTATATAATTTAGCTTACGATATCGCTAAGAAAGCTGAAAAAACGTATTGCTTTGAAATGGGAATTGGCCAGGTAAATTTTATTCAGTCAGGTTATTTCGATGCCGGTAGAGAAGGCTTGCTTGCCGGAGAACAACTCTATGTTGGTTTAAAGCAACTGGAAGCTGCTTACCAGGAAAAACGTGGGTATGACTATGAAATCACCAAGCATATTTCTATCCGTCAGCTAGATCCGCTGGCACTCTTACAGCTTAAGAGAACCGGTACTTGTGAGTTTAATATACCTGAAGTTCTGTTTGATATGGATTACCCGGGACATTTTAAACGCAGAATTAAGTCAGTGTCCGTTTCAATTCCCTGTATTGCCGGGCCCTATACAGGTGTTAATGCTACTTTACGTTTAATAAACAATCAATTCAGGATCAGTTCTGTGGCCAACAATTATCCCGCGAAAATGGATGAGCAGGACGATAGGTTTACTGCATATAATATCCCTATTGCAGCTATTGCCGCCAGTTCTGCACAAAATGATGCAGGTGTATTTGAACTGAACTTTAAAGACGAACGTTATTTGCCATTTGAAGGTGCAGGAGTTATAAGCAAATGGGGAGTGGAATTGCCCGCTGTAAAACAGTTTGATTACAATACCATTTCTGATGTAATTTTGCATCTAAAGTATACAGCCTCGGAAGGTGGACAGTCATTAAAAACCTCAGCCGCACAATGTGTAATTAGTCAGTTAAATCAGATCAGTCAGCAATTAAGTGAAACAGGCATGCATATTCCTTTTAGCCTGGAACATGACATGCCAGGTGAATGGCATCAGCTTAAAACTAGAGGATCGGTTAGTGTGGTCATTGATAAACTGAGATTGCCTTATATGGTTCAACTAGTGAATAGTACGATTAAAGAAGTGATGTTAATTGCCAGAATTAAGGGTAATCCGGAAACATTTCCGATTAAAGTAGGCAGCAGTGCGGTTATTATCAAACTAAATACTGAAATCGGGCTTCTTATAGGTAAGAGTACAGCTATTCAACTGGAAACACCATTTGTCTTATCAATTGAGGATGGAGCCAGAGATCTGATTAAGGAGCTTGTTTTGATGGTGAAATATGAGGTGTAGATTAAGATGCATGTGTCGGGAGAGCCTTTAATATGTTTTGTATTTCTTTGGCAGCAGCTTCTGCCTCCATCGGCAGATAATGACCAAAGCCTAACAGCCTGTAATTTACCTTTCCTTTGGGCAAGCCCGGCAATCGTTCATGCGGCCATTTTGACCCGTAATGAATGAGTTACTTTAAGGGTTCTTTGTCACTTTTGGTGAGCCATGCTGACTTAGGGCCAGAATTGTTGAATGTGAGATTTTATAGTATATTAGGAAAACAAATTAACGACTCTTATGCCTAAAACTAGCCTGCTCATTGTTCTTGTCTTGCTGTCTGCAATAGCCAAAGCACAAAAACCTTTACTTTTTAAGATCAAATACTTGCCTGCGCATACCTACGAAATTGTCTCTAAGGACTCTATGGATTTGAAAGTCATTTTAATTGGCCAGAGTGTCGGTGCAGAGAAAAAAGCAGACATGACAGACCATCCCTTAATTATGGTCGTGACCACTGAATGGGGTACCACCCTAAAAGCGGATGCCATGACCGCTGGTAGATTTCCGGTCGCGCTGATCGGTCGTAAATTTTCAACAAAAACCACATTAAATGGAGCTGAGGCCCCAATGCATCCAATGCCTCCAGTTGAAGGAATGAGGGTTAATGGAAAAATTGACGCAGCAGGTAAAATGTCTTTGGATACAGCCACGGCCGCCGATGATGTCAAAAATGCAGTTACTCACTTAACAGGAGGAATGCCAAAACATTTAAATTTTCCAGATCGGCCGATGAAAGTAGGTGATACGTTTAGTCAGGATGAAGATGTGAATGCCATGAATATGCCTGATTTTGGTATTGATATGAATTATCCGACGAAAGTGACCTATAAACTTATCGCAATAAAGGGTAACCTGGCCTATTTTGATATCACATCAGCATTTAGTTTGAACGTTGAAAAAGAAGCTCAGGGTAAAATGGTTAAGCTAATCGGGACAGGTACCGGAACCGGAAAAATGGAATACTTTATCGATAAGAGCTACCCGAAGTCGACAGTAAACGCTACAGAATATATGCTTGAAATCACAGGTCCGAACACCAAAGGCAACCTTAAATGGATTGTATCTAAGGAGGCCAAGTATGTAGTGACCAAGGGCGGGCTTTAGTTTCGATTACCTGAATTGATATTTAGGTTATTAGCTAGTTTTCCGGCTGGCATGGCATCTATTTAATTCAGCAGCAACGTCCAAGGTGCACAGTATGAATAGTGTATTATTACGTACCCATTTACCCTGAGGATAAAAGTTACAATTATTTATCTATTTTTGTTAACGATAATTGTTTATCTTAATTATTTATTAACGCTCAAATATGTTCAATAATACCCGAGTAGTTTTTTTTTGGCTTACCTTTTTTTTCCTTTTTGCCTGCAAGAAAGACAGCGCAATTAAAAATGAGGATAATTTTGTTGAGCAGCCTGAACAGTTATCAGAATTAAAGGCAGAAATATCGGCAGCAGGAAATCAGTTTTTAGAGGTTCAGTGGACGCAGGTTAATAACACTCATTTCAAAGCAGTTACTTATAGTATATATTTAGATGACCAAAAAATCATTGATGGCTTAGCTACAACCAAATACAGGTTCATTAATCTAAACCCTGGACAATCCTATACTGTTAAAATAAAAGCTTCGACAAAAGACGGAAAAGAGATTGAGCAAACTGTAAGTGGCACCACTTTATCGCCAACCTCCGGTGGGCGTGTTTATCAGGAGTATGGTATACACAGCTATTCGTGGATGAGTGGTAATGTAGGTTTGCAAAAGCTGTCGGATGGCGGGCACCTGGTTGTTCGTTTTTTGCAGCATCCGGATTATTTTGCTGAAGGGACTTTTAAGATTATCGTGTTTAGAACTGATAAAACCGGCAATATGTTGTGGTATAGGCTATTGTCGTCTATGGGGTATGCAGACTTACAAAGCAGTGAAATTCTTTTAGCTACACATAATCAGGAGAAGGAAGGCTTGATAGTTTTACAGGATTATGTAATTAAAATTACGACAAGTAATGGCGAGATTCTGTTAAAAAAGCGATATAAGGATAATTTAAATGGGGAGATTTTCAGAGCTGTTTATGCTACGCCAAACGAGCTCATTATTGGCTGCGAACAGGGAAGTTTATTATCTGTCAACCCTGTAGACTTGAGCTTGAACTGGCTTCACACTAAAGTAAGCAAGTCGGGATTAATTATGGCGATTAATCTCGATTCTAAAAAGAATATCTGTTACATCCTAAGAGAACTTAACGATAATTATTCCAAAATCAGGGTTCATAAATGTAATGCGAAAGGTGAATTTCTGAAAGAGTTCTCGTTTGATGGCGCTTTGCCTGATGGAGGGGATTTGGGCGGGGATATGAAAACGATGCTTATTGATGCACAAGACAATTTTTATCTGTTTGGGGGTAATTCATCGTTTTATCGCTTGAACTATGTTAAATTCAGTGCAGATGGTAAGTTGGTTAAGCATGACGAAAACCCGGAACATTTATGGGTACGAGGAGCATTTTTTAATAATAAAGGTGAAATTGTAGTTACGGGACAAGTAGATAGAGGGGGGCTAAATACCTTTCTGGGAATTTATGTTTTTGATAAAGACATGAACATAAAGACGAAAAATGTATACGCTGATATACCTCCACATATTGCAAGGGGGATAACCACCAATTTGGATGGCTCCTATAATATCTTTTTAGATTACATGCAGACCTATACTTATGATAACTCAAATTTTATTTTCATTAAAACCAATAGCGATGGGAAATTGTAAGTGGCTGGTGTTAGGTGTAATAATTTGTGTTTTTTGGTCGTGCAAAAAAACTGAGACAACAGATCCCGAAATTATTGTTGAAAATCTGTATGTGGAATTTATAGATTCAAACCTGGTTAGTATCAGCTATAAACTTTCACATCTGGGCTATCAGGAAACCGGTGTTTCGTATTACAAAAAAAGTAATCCTACAGCAGTTAAGATGGTAAATGCAATTAGAGAGGATGATAGACTAAAATTGTCTTTACAGAATTTGGAACCCAATACAGAATATGTATTTAAGGTATTTTATAAGCAGAATGATGAGCAGAAAATAAATGACAAAGAGTATAATGTAAAAACCTTATCGACGGAACTGGCTAAATATAATCTTATAATCAGAGAAGCAAACATTGAGTGTGATGCAGATGGAGATTTTAGCGTTGATATTGAGGGTGACAACCTGGCTAACCTAAATTTATCTGAATTGGATATAAGGGTTAACCTTAATCGGGTAATTGTTGGCTCCCCTGTTAAGCTGTATGATAACAGGTATAAAATTAACATCAAGGGAAAGGTAAATGCCGTTAACCAAAATTATGCTATCCAGGGCTATTATAAGGGAAGGGAGATATTTTTTCAAACAGCCAATTTTGTGTTTGGTGGAGAAAGTTATTGGCTTACTTATCAACCAACAAGTTTGCCGCGTATTCTTTACCCTTCTGTGTTGAATAATGAAATATATTCTTTTTCAGAAGACCAGATCTTTAAATGGAATGCTGCTGATCAGCGCTTATCAGTTATAGCTAATTTGCAACGTGGGACGGTCTATCTTGGGGGAGCTGGTATTCAGTTTAATGGGCAGTTATTTTTTCCGGCTACCGGAAATTCACACCAGTCAGAAAATGATCCTTCGGTTATTAATAATTATCCTGAAGGCTATTCTTACCTTCCTGCTACTGACAAATGGACTGCCTATCCATTCAAAGTGCACAGCACGGTGAAGAATCGTTACGTTTTAAACAGCAATTATTTTATTCATAAAAATGAGTTGTACCTGGTTTACAGTTTAGCTGATGATGGAGGAGGGTACCCCGCTGTGCCTAAAAGGGCAGATAACTTTATTTACCACTACAATAAGCTTACGCAACAGTTTGAAGAAAAAGCCAAATTGGATACTGAAATCATTAATTATCACTTTATTTCTTTGAACAATCAATTGTATCTGCTTGGCTTAGTTCCAGTTTTTGATCAGGGTTTTAAGGTTAGTGCAACATTTGCTGTGTTTAAGGTTGATGATAATTTTAAATCTAACGAGGTGTACAGAGGGGGCACGGTAAAGAATCCTTTTACTTTTTTCCCAAAAAATGTGGTAGCGTATGATCAAAAAATTCTGATTTCTGTAGCGGTAGATGATTTTAAGCTATTCGATCCTGCTGAGATGAAACTTTATCAGGTGGGTTTGAGAAATGGAACTGGCCGCGTGTATTTAGGATCCTTTTTTAATTATAATAATAAATTGCACTTCACAGCTGATGGATATGCTTATGAACTCTCGATTCTTAAAGGACGTTAAGTCGTTAAAAATGCTACTATTTGCCATCTGTTTGTTGGTATTGATGGGATGCAAAAAGGATGTTGTTGAAGTATCTGTCGACGCATTTTCCGATTTGAATGCAGAAATTAAACAGGTTCAAGGTGTTAATAGCTTACAATTTACACTTCAGGAATTTCCTTATAAAGAAGTTGGGGTAAAATTGGGTGCCAATAAAAGCAAGTGGTATCAAAAAGACGGTTTTACCCTGATCATTGCGAATCAGGTAAGTTCAAGCAGGTATGGCATTTTTTTTAATTCTTTAACGCCAAATACAACCTATTACTACCAGATTTATGTTAAAAATGCATCCGGCAAAGAAATATCTTCTGACCTGTTCTCATTTACTACAAACCCCTAACTGACCAAACGATGCTTAAGAACTATAGTTTCTTGTTTCTTTTAATTATTCTATTTGGCTTAAACTCCTGTTCTAAAGAGGAATTTGTAAAAGTATTAAAAGAAGAATACGAGCCTGTGGCTAAGGAAGCCGAATTTACCGGTGAAAATTTTATTGTCAATTTAAATGCAAGTGCCTTACAAGTTGGTGAGAGTGGGCAATGGAAAATTTTAAGTGGCCCCATTGTAGAGGAATATGTTTATTTTGAAGATAAGGCTAATCCTTTTACCCGGTTTAAAGGAATACCCGGTGAGGAATATACACTGGAATGGAAGCGCCAGACATCAGGGGGGAAAACAAGTACCGTGCAAACTAAGGTGAAAATACCGGAGCTGGTAATTGAAATTACAGATCAAACAGGGACAGGGTTTGAAACGATCAAGACTTTAGTGGTGGACCCAAAGTACAGAGGTACCTGGAGCTTTGATAGCCCTTATGGTTATCTGAATTCAAGTTATCATGATGGTTACGCTGAGCCTCCTGAAAAAAAACCAAGTATAGAATTGCATGGTTATGCAAATACAAATTATACCGCAACCTATACTTATACGTATGCAGGGAAAGAGTATCAGTTTAAAAAAGTTATTAAAACAGGCGACTATGCACAAGAGGAGGGTTTGTTTGAATTGCAGCTTTCCGGTGGGAGCGACAGGGTTATAAAAGATAATCTGGGGAATGTTCTGGAACTCAATTTACAGGCATCGGGCATTGGCTGGATATTTAATGAGCCAAATACCTATCCTGCATTGCAGGCGTTTAAAAAAATAAGGAAGTTAATTTTGGGAGGATCAAGTTTAAGTCAGATTTCTACCATATTTGGCGATTATTATCCGGATCTGGAAGATTTGGACCTGGATGGAGTGGGAGAAAATCTGGTATTTCCTGAGAGCTTTGGTAACTTACGTAAACTCAAGACCTTGATTGTAAATCCGCGATTTAGTGATGACGGACGGACTACAGTAGTATTGCCGAAGTCGTTTGCTAATTTGAAAGCACTTGAATATTTTACAACAAAATCAATGAAGCTTGATTTTAATGGCACACTTGGCGGATTAACAAGCTTAAAAAGCCTGGAAACTGCGGTTACCACCCTTCCGGAAAATATAGGTGACTTAAAACAACTGCAGAAAATAAATGTATTTGTAGAGAATGCCAGTTTCCCCGAGCGTTTTAGTGAATGCCGGTCCCTGAAATTTGCAAGAGTATACTTCTTTGAAACGGGTTCGGGTACTGTGAAGCTTTCATCGAAAATTGGCGATCTCAAAAACCTGGAATTCCTTGACATCACTTCAAATAAACTAAGAGAACTACCGGCAACACTTTCAGCATTGCCGGCATTGAAAATATTAAAGATTTCTGCGCCAAATTTGCAGTCCATTCCTGAAAATATTGGGAACCTGGCCAATCTTGAAGATTTCAGTATCTACGGCGCATTTAATAAAATTCCAAATAGCTTTGGGAATTTAAAGAAGCTTACCTATTTGTTTTTGGGTGGTTACGCAACAACACTTCCTGAGAGTTTTGGGAACCTTACATCTCTTATCTATTTCAATGCATCATCTACGGAACTTAAGACTTTACCAAAAAGTTTTGGAAACCTGAAAAAGCTGAAAGAGATTATGTTGGATATGTCTAAAATTGAAGTTTTACCAGAGTCATTTAGTGAGCTTGATGCATTAGAAACACTAAAGTTAAGCCAAACACAGCTCAAAACATTTCCAAAGCAAATTATTCCCTTGAAAAGCATCAGGGAAGTTATGTTTTCGGGAACAAATGTGGGGGATATTCCAGAAGAAATTTCGACAATGAAAACAGGGGTTACTTTTTCTATGTATCTAATTCCTAATCTCACCCAAGAGCATTTAGAGCATATAGTTAGCATTACTAAGGGTAAGGTTTTTCAGACCAGTTTTGGGTATTATACTTCTTCATTGTAATTTAAAAGTGAATGTAGAAGGCATGCTTTAAGCAATTTTAGACGGATAATCTGCTTAATATATATCTACCATCTTTTGGAAAATCCCAGTCAAGAATGTCGCCTGGTCCGGGTTAAGAGGGATCATGGGTTTATGGTTTGCAATGATCAGCATATAATGCTAAATTGATCAAACAACTTCTATCTGTGCCAACATAAGATCTTCAATATCGTGACCCCATATAGTAGTAAATAATATCTTCCTAATCCTGACGAAACAATGATCACTACATTATTAAAAAAGTAGTATTTTAACAGTCTAATTTTGAAAGGATTATGAAATTAACGCTTACTCTGCTTCTCACAATCTTCTGCATCAATACTTATGCACAAGAAACCCAAAAACTTGAATTCTGTAATTGTACAGATAAAATAGACCAGATTTCTCCGGTGCTTAATGGTAAATACGAACGTATTTGCGACAATAAAATCAACGAAACCGGGGCTTTTAAAAATGGCAAAAAAGATGGTGAATGGATAACCTATAGCAAAAAGGGCACAATAATAAGAAAACTCAGTTATGATGAAGGCAAACTATTTATGCAGGTAAAACTGAAATTGACATACATATTCCTTATGTTGTAAACAGGCTTATTGATTTTAGTAAACCAGCAGAAAGAAATTATAATTAAGTGCGCGTAATAAACTTTAGTTAAACT